>Ga0172375_10011963_pt1 | contig 10944 bp, 8 predicted proteins | sample LakKiv1m_FD_114537 | JGI IMG/M metagenome (GOLD analysis project Ga0172375, IMG submission 114537) | Freshwater microbial communities from Kabuno Bay, South-Kivu, Congo - kab_092012_11.1m | ecosystem: Environmental > Aquatic > Freshwater > Lake | place: Democratic Republic of the Congo... | reverse complement strand
TGACGCCGATTATGCGTCGCTGCCCACCAACCGCGCAAGGATTTTATAGGTGCGCTCCACCATGGTGCGGGGCTCAACCATGAGGCCGGCCTGGATCATGGCGTTGTCGAAAATCTGTTCGACAACGCTTTTCGCCAAAGGTTCCTCGCTGGCCCGCAGATTATTGAGCCCCTTGAGCAGCGAGTGGCTGGTGTTGATCTCCAGCACCTTGCGGCCGAAGTCGGGCACATTCTGGCCCGAGGCGCGCATCACCCGCTCCATGCTGCTGGTGAGGAAGCCGTCAGGGTTGACGATCATGGCCGGGCTGCCGGAGAGGCGCTTCGACTCCTTCACCTCCTTGACCCGGTCGCCCAGCACCTCCTGCATCCAGGTGACCAGTTCCTTGGCCTCCTTGCCGGGCAGGGCCGCCTCGGCCTCCTTCTCCGCCTCAGCGCCCTTGGCGGTCTCGGGCAGGTCAAGGTCGCCACGATCGGCGGAGACGAGCTTCTTGCCGTCGAATTCGCCGAGGTGGTTCAGGGCAAAGTCGTCGATGGCCTCCATGGTGTAAAGCACCTCGATGCCCCGCTTCTTGAACGCCTCCAAATAGGGGCCAGCCTCGATCGCCTCGCGGCTGGCGCCGTTGATGTAATAGATCTCCTTCTGCCCTTCGGCCATCCGCTCCACATACTCCCTGAGCGAGGTGAAGGTTCCGGCCCCGCTGGTGGAGGACTCGAAGCGCAGCAGTTTCGCCACCTCGGCCCGGTGGCCGAAGTCGCTGATCGCCCCCTCCTTGAGAAAGCCGCCGAAGGTCTGCCAGAATTTCACATACTGCTCCGGTTCGGAACGGGAGAGTTCGTCGAGGAATTTCAGGAAGCGGGTGGTGACCACCTTGTTGATCTTCATGACCAGGGCGCTGTCCTGCAAGGCCTGGCGGGAGATATTGAGGGGCAGGTCCTCGCTGTCGATAACGCCCTTCACAAAGCGGAGCCACTCCGGCAGGATGGTCTTGGCATGCTGCTCGATGAGTACCCGCTGGCAGTAGAGATTGACCCCCGGCTCCAGGCGGCCGAAGCCCATGGACTCCACGTTTTCCTGGGGCACGAAGAGCAGCGCCTTGATGGCCAGTGGCGCGTCGGCGGTGAAGTGAAGCTTGGCCAGTGGTTCGTCAAAGGCATTGGCAACGTACTTGTAAAACTCGGTGTATTCCCCGGCCTTGATCTCGCTCTTGTTCCTGGTCCAGAGGGCCTGCACCGTATTGACCTCCTCGCCCTTGACCTTGATGGGGAAGGGGACAAAGCTCGAATACTGCTTGATGATCCGGGTAAGGGTCGCTTCGTTGGCAAAGTGGTGGGCCTCCTCCTTCAGCTCCAGGGTGATGACGGTGCCGCGCCGGATGCCGGGGCAAATACTGATGGTGTAGGAGCCCCCGCCGTCGGAGGCCCATTCATGGCCCATGTCGTCCTGGCGGAAGGAGCGGGACTTGACCCGCACCGCGCTGGCTACCATGAAGGCAGCGTAGAAACCGACGCCAAATTGGCCGATGAGGTGGACATTCTTCTGATCGCCCTCGGAGAGTTTGGAAAAAAAGGTCTTGGAGCCGGAGTGGGCGATGGTGCCGAGGTTCGCCTCCAGCTCGCCGCGGTCCATGCCGATGCCGGTATCGGTGATGGTGATGGTGTGGTTCTTCTCGTCGCACTCGATATTGATTTCGAGCGGCATGTGGCTGTCGAAGACCTCCTGCTCCAGGAGCTGCTGGTGGCGAAATTTTTCCAGGGCATCGGCGCTGTTCGAGATCAGCTCCCGCAGAAAGATCTCCTTCTCCGTGTAGAGGGAGTGGATAACGATGTCGAGCATCTTTTTGACCTCGGCCTGGAATTCCTTGGTCTCGGTCTGGGGCGTCGTGGTTTCTGCACTCATGAAGGCACCTCTTTATCGTCATTATTGGGGGGTTAATTTTGGGCCAGAACATAATCACCCCCGCTTTTCTGTCAACCCATCGGCCCTGTTTCTTGCTGTTTACAACACCGGCGTGGTATGGAATAATGCGCGGCAAAGAGGGGCCAGGAAAACCATCAGGGAACTCAGTGAACGTCGAACAGGAATATATCCGGGACATTGAAAAACTGGCGCCCTGCCCGCAGGTAGCGCTGGACGTGCTGGCCATCGCCCATGAGCATGACTGCTCCATCTCGATGCTGGCCGAGAAGATCGAGCGCGATCCAAGCCTCACCGCCAACATGCTGCAGATGGCCAACTCGGCCTACTTCGGCCACATGAAGAAGATCTCCTCGGTGAACGACATCATCGTCCGCCTGGGGATCGAGAGCGTCAAGATCATCGCCATCACCAGTGCCTCGCTAGGGCTGCTCAAATCCGCCCAACTGGCTTATGCCCTGGGCAGCGGCAAACTCTGGCAGCACTCCTACGCCACTGCCATCCTCGCCTCGATCATCGCCCGCTACGCCAAGGTGAAAGACAGCCCCAGCCTCTATACCGCCGCCCTGCTCCACGACATCGGCAAGCTGGTGCTGAACCGCCCCTTGCAGATCGAACGCTACAACCACCCGGAAATTCCGGCCGAAACCCCGCTGCTCATCAAGGAGCAGCTGCTCCTGCACACCGACCACGCCCGGGTCGGCATGGCGCTCCTGGAAAAATGGGGGTTGCCGGAGGCGGTCACGGTGCCGGTGGGTATGCACCACACCCTGGACCAGCCCCAGGCCCAGCGACTGAACGCCAAGGTGGTCCACCTGGCCAACGCCCTGGTCCACTTCACCGCCATGGAGGAAGAGGGCGAAGAGTTCTTCTTCGATGTGCTGGCCTACGAAGACCGCAAGGATTCTCTCCCCGAGGTGCCGCATTTCGAAGAGAACATGCGGATCATCATCGAGGAGTTCGTCGAAAAATACCAGGAAACCGTAGCGGTTTACGTCCTGTAAGGCCCCGCCCAAACCCTACACAACGCCGGCCAGGTGCACCATTTCGCTGGTGTGCATGAGCCGGTCGATGTCGAGGAGGATGGTCACCCCCTCCTTGAGCTTGGCCATGCCGAGGATCATCGCGGTATCGAGGCCACCGCCGAAGGAGGGGGCGTCTTCGATCACCTCGTCCTTGATGTTGGCCACCTCGGAAACGCTATCGACGATAACACCCATTAGGGTCGAGCCACGCAGGCCGGAAATCTCCACGATGATGATGCAGGTACGGCTGGTATGCTCCGCCTCCTCCATGCCGAACTTGAGCCGCAGGTCCATGACCGGGATCACCCGGTCGCGCAGGTTGATGACCCCTTTGAAGAAGGGCGGCATCTCCGGCAGTTCGTGGATGGGCAACAGCCCAATGATCTCACGCACATCGAGGATGCCTAGGCCGTAGCGCTCCTCTCCCAGGCCGAAAACGAGGTATTTGCCCTCGCGGGTGGCGAGCTTTTGCTCCTCGAAGGCGCGCAATTTGGCGGCCCCGCCAGCCTCGCTGGTGCCGGCCGGGCGCTGGGCAGCCCGCGTTCCGCATGCCTGGTCGGCGAAGCGGCTATCGACAAAATCGGCCATCTTGATGGTGCGGCCGATCTCCATCTTGTTCACCATGTATTCCTGGATCGTTTCCAGATCCTCGGCCGCCGGGTAGAGGTCATCGTAGGTGATGCCCTGGGGGTCGGAGAGCACCTGGCGCAACAACCCGGCCTCCAGCCCCAACTTCTTCTGGGGGTCGAGGAAGGAGACCGCGATCTCCGCCGCCTGGTCGATGTGCTGACCGATGAAACGGCCGCTCTCCACTACCAGGTTGGTGAATTCCTGCACCGCCGCCGGGTACTGGCGGATGATCTCTTCGCGGAAGACCACCGCGCAGCAAGGATGGTCCTGCCAGATCTCGCTGGAAAGGAACTGGCGCTCGGCGATTCCCGCGGCAATGGCCCGCGAGCCGATGGGCTCGGCTACCAGGAAGCCGCAAGCCTCGGCGTTTTCCTTGAGAAACTCCGGCATGGCCACCGGCGGCACCACGTCGAAGAGGACATTGACCGCCTCCTTGCCCGCCACCCCCGGCCGGAGGCCCATCTGGGTGAAGTACATGTGGGCCAGCATGTTGTGGATCGACATCTTGTGCGGGATATAGAAGGTCTTGTGCTTGAAGAACTGCTGGTAGGGCTTTGCATACTTGCCCGCCTTGTTCCGCACGCAGATGCTGCCGTTGCGGTGGGCAAAGAGCACCAGCCGGATCGGCACCTGATAGCTGAAAAGGTCCATGGCCGCCGGGGCCAGGATGAAAGCGCCGTCCACCTCGCCTTTTTCCAGCGCCGCCTGCACCGGGTTCCAACTCGGCATGCAGATGGTCTCCAGGCTGAAATGGGCCGGGTGCTTCTCGCCGCTCGCCACCTGGTGCTTCAGGACACCCAGGGCCAAGTGGTCGGTGATCTGGATATGGGCCATCTTGAGCTGGACCTTGCCCTCGGCCGAAACCTTGGGGCCCTCGGCCGCCTTTGGTGCCGGCTCCTGCTTGAGGCCAAAGGCCTCCTCGATGGCGGCCTTCAGCTCGTCAGGCGAAAATGGCTTGGCCACCACGCCGTTGGCGCCGCCCGCCTTGGCCTTGGCCACATATTCCTTGTCGCCGTGGCCGGTGGCCATGAGGAAGGGGGTCTTCTGGAATCGCCCATCGCCGCGCAGCCATTGCACCAGTTCATAACCATCCCGGTTGGGCATGGCCCAGTCGCTGATGATGAGTTGGACATCGCCTTCGGCCTCAAGCTTCGTCACGGCATCGTTGCCATCCACCGCCTCGACGATATTGGTAAAACCGATCTGATTGAGGATGCGCGCCTCCATCTTGCGCATGGTGCCAGCATCCTCGACGAGCAGTACCTTGATGGACGTATCAACAGGCATGATTCTTCCTCCTCGATCTTTTCCCATCATAGTGTAACTTAGGCCAAGAAACAAGCCGGGCGCCACCCTGGATAACCACCTGAAAAAACAATGCTTCCACCTTTTTCCCCTTGGTCGGGAATGGTTGGCGGGCTATAATGAATCGTCGCTATACTAAAACGGGGGTTCTGGATGACCGAAAAAATTCTCTACACGCCGGCCGAGGTGGAGCGGCTCCGCCGGGAGGGAAAGGCGCGGCTCATCGACATCCGCGACAAGGTGATCTACAAACAGGGCCACATCCCCGGCGCGGTGAATGCGCCCGAGGTCTTCTATTATCTCAGCGAAAGCTCGCCGGAAGGGGTTGCGGCGCTGCACGAAACCTTCCGCCAGACCTTCTCCCGGGCCGGGGTGACCCCGGAACAGACCGTGATATTCTACGAAGACAGCCTCGACAGCCGCTACGGCTCCTCCTGCCGGGGATACTGGCTGCTCACCTACCTCGGCCACCGGCAAGTCGGCATCCTTGATGGCGGCTTTAGCGAGTGGCGGACCGCCGGGCTGCCGGTGGAGCCAGGGCCGGTCAGCCAGCCACCCAGCGACTTCATTGTCCAGCCCCGTCAGGAACTCCTGGCCACCAAGGAAGAGGTGCTGGCCGCCTTGGACAATAATGAGGTCATCATCCTCGACAATCGGGATGCCGAGGAGTGGCATGGTGACTCCTCCTCGCCCTACGGCGTCGATTTTGCCCCGCGCATGGGCCACATCCCCGGTTCCCTCTGGATCGAGTGGTACCGTTTCATGAACCGGGAGCCGGTCCCGGCCTTCCGGCCGCCGGCGGAGATCCGCGCCCTCTGCGCCGAACACGGTATCCTCCCGGGGGACGATATCATCATTTCCTGCTTCAAGGGCTCGCGGGCCTCGCACAGCTACGTGGCCCTGAAGCTCGCGGGCTTTACCCGGCTACGCAACTACTTCGCCTCCTGGAACGAGTGGTCGCGCGACCCAGCCCTGCCAATCGAAAAATAGCGCGGCTTATTTCTTCGCTTCCGGCGGTGAACAGCCGCAACCTCGGCCGGGCTGCTTGCTGGTCACACAGCTTCCGCCACTGCAACTGCATCCGCACGAGCCCTTGCCCATTAACTGCCGATAGAGGGTGCGGCCGATCAGACCGGCGCACACCGCCACCACCAAGATGACTAAAGCGGTATCCCACATCTCAGCCTCCTAAGCCCAAGGCCATGCCCACCTGATAGACAAGAGTGGCCAAACCAAAAGCAAAAACAGTATTGAAGCCCATGGCGAACAGGCCCCACTTCCAGGAGCCGGATTCGCGGGCAATGCAGACCACGGTGACAAAGCAGGGAGCATAGAACATGACGAAGACGATAAGGGCAAAGGCCACCACCGGGTTCCAGTTGGGATCCTCGGCCAAGGTCTGAGCCAGGGTCTGGGTCGCTTCCGGGTTCACCTCGCCCAGGGAATAGGCGGTGCCCAAGGTGGAGACCACGATTTCCTTGGCGGCAAAGCCGCCGACCAAGGCGATATTGGTCCGCCAGTCGAAGCCGGCCAGCCAGCTCACCTGTTCCAGCGCCCGACCAGCCCGGCCAGCCAGGGAATACTCCAGGGTCTTTTCCGCCTCTTGACGGTCCAAGGCATCGAGCTTGGTCAGCAACTCATCGGCCGCGAGTGAAAGCCCCTCCACCTCCACCGCCTCGTCGGTCGCCTCCTGCACCACCTCGGCCGGGTAGCTCGCCAGCAATTCCTGGCGCTGGGCATCGATCCGCTCCTGCTCCCGCTCCGGCAGGCCGGGGAAGGTCATCATTGCCCAAAGGAGAATGGAGATGGCGAGAATCACGGTGCCAGCCTTCTTGATGTACTGCCAGCTCCGCTCCCAGGTATGGATCATCAGCCCCCGAAAGGTTGGCAGCCGGTAGGGCGGCAGCTCCATGACAAAGGGGGTCGATTCGCCGCGCAGGATCGTGACCCGGTAGAGCTTCGCCACCACTAGCGCCACGGCCCACGCAAGCAGGGTGAGCAGGAACATGATCTGCGCCTGATTGCTGGCGAAGAAAACGCCAGTGAGCAAGGCCAGCACCGGCAACTTGGCCCCGCAATTCATGAAGGAGACGGTGAGCAGGGTGGCGAGCCGTTCGCGCTCCGAACGCAGGGTGCGAGTGGCCATCACGCCCGGCACGGCGCAACCGCCGGCAATGCCTCCGGAGACAATATAGGCCATCACCGAGCTTCCATGCAGGCCGAACATCCGGAAGATGCGGTCCATCATGAAGGCCACCCGGGCGAGGTAGCCCGAATCCTCAAGGATGGCGATGCCGAAAAACATGAACATGATGAGCGGCACGAAGCCAAGCACCCCGCCGACGCCATCGATCACCCCGGCAACCAGCATTGACTTGAGATAGCCGTCGGGCAGCCAAGCGCCGATCAACCCGCGCAACCCGCCAAAGAAACCTTCCAGCCACGCCACCGGCAGTTCACTGTAGGTAAAGGTGAACTTGTAGAGGCCGAGCAGCACCACCAGCATGATGAGCGGCCCCAGGAAGCGGTTGGTGAGTACCTTGTCAATGCGGTCCGAGGCGTAAAGGCGGTCGGCGTCGTACTTGCGGCTGATAATCTCCTGCCGGAGAATCGACTTGATGTAGCCGTAGCGGTGGTCCGCGATGATCGCCTCGGGGTAGGTCTCCATGGTCTTCCGCAGGTGGTCGGTGGCCGCTTGCACCAACTGGTCGAGGCTCGCCGAGACCGCCGCCTTTTCCCTTGCCCCGCATTCGCGAATCTGGCTGTCGTTCTCCAGGTACTTCACCGCCAGCCAGCGCGGCGGATAGAGCGCGGTCAAAAAACCCTGGGCCGCGATGTGCTTTTCCATGGCCAGCAGCACGCCATCAAGATCCTCGCCATAAGAGATGTGCAGCGGGTTCCACTCCTTGACCTTCCCGGCCAGGGCGAGTGCCTTGGTCATGAGCTCGGCGGTGCCCTTGTTGCTGCGCGCTACGATCGGGATGACCGGCACCCCCAGCAGTTCGGCGAGGCGCTCGGCGTTGATGGCGATGCCGCGGTCGCTGGCCACATCCATCATGTTTAGCGCCACCACCATCGGCACGCCCAGCTCCAGGAACTGGGTGGTGAGATAGAGGTTGCGCTCCAGATTCGAGGCATCGACGATGTTGACCACCACATCGGGCCGCTCCTGGGCGAGGTAATCGCGGGCCACCACCTCTTCCACCGAGTAGGCGGTAAGGGAATAGGTGCCTGGCAGATCGACGATGTTGATCTGCTCCCCGGCCTGGGTGAGATGGAACCCTTCCTTCTTTTCCACGGTGACGCCGGGATAGTTGCCCACATGCTGGCGGGCGCCGGTCAGGGCATTAAAAAGGGTGGTCTTGCCGGAGTTTGGGTTGCCGGCCAAGGCGACGGTAATGGGTGCGATCATTACGGCAACGCCTCCGGGGCTTCTATCACATCGACTTCAATATGATCGGCTTCGTTATTGCGCAGGGTCAAGGTACCATCCATTACGCGGAGCGCCACCGGGTCGTAGAGCGGGGCCCGGCCCTGTATGGTAATCTGGGTGCCGGGCACCAGCCCCATGTCCCGAATCCGACGGCCCAGTTCACCACCCACCTTGACGGCGACGATCACGCCATTCTGGCCTCGCTTCATCTGTCGCAGCATCATCCGTGGCATCTCTCTCCTTGTCAACAACGGGGGCCGCTCGGCCAGCACGCCGTTTTTTCACTCTTTTTGATGTGAAAACGCAGTTATACCCGACCTCCACTTAAGAAGTCAATATTTTGTGTCGTGCCAGCAACAAAATTCAGCAGCCCTAATTGTTGGGCGACGAAGAGCCGCCCCCGGCCCATCGCCTTTTCAATTGACAACCCCCTACCCAATCATATCTAATGAATTATATGCGTTTTTGTCTGTCTGGCGAACAACACCTTTGGGGGGCCGACAATGGCAATGAACGACTCTATTTCCGAACGGCGACTCTTCATGCGTTTTCCGATCAAGGACCAAGCGATGATCGCCATCGGCGCCCGGCGCGGCGAGTTAATCGACATCAGCTTCGGCGGGCTGGCCTTCCACTACACTGGCTCCACACCATGGCCCGACGAGAGCGCCGGTGCCGCGATGCTCTGCGGCGCCGATGACTTCTGCCTCCATCTGCCGACCATGATGGTCTCGGATGTCCCCCTCGAATCGGCTCTGGCGGGGAAGCCAGCCTCCATCATGCGGCGTTGCGGCCTTCGGTTCGGGGAGCTGAACGCCTCTCAGCTCATCCAGCTCATCGCCTTTATCCGCGACAACACGCTGGACCAGGAAATCCCCGAAATCGGGACGATGATGCCCAGCGCCTGAGGCTGCGCCCCCTTTTCGTTTTGGGAGAAAAGGGGCGGCGAGCTGGAAGGGCCCGCCGTTTCTTCAGGATCTGGTCTCGATGCCACGCTCTTTGAGGTGTGCCTTGACCGCGCTGATCGGCACCTCCTGGCGGTGGAAGATGCCAGCCGCCAAGGCCGCCTCGACGCCGGTCACCTTGAAAACCTCGGAGAAGTGCTCCACCCTCCCGGCCCCACTGGAGGCGATCACCGGGATGGTGACCGCGCTGCGCACCAAATTGATCAGCTCCAGGTCAAAACCCGAGTTGGTGCCGTCGCGGTCGATGCAGTTCAACAAAAGTTCCCCCGCGCCCAGCTCCTCGCAGACGCGGGCCAGGGTCTGGGCATCCACGTCGCGGCCCTCGCGGCCGCCCTTCACCGTACACTGGTACCAGCAGTACTCCTCGCCGTTGGGGCCGGAGATCATGCTCTTCACCGTCGGGTGGCTGGTATCGGCCGGGCTCTGTACATAGACCCGGCGGGGATCGATGGAGATGACCACCGCCTGGTTGCCGTAGACATAGGCGATCTGCTCGATGGAGCTCTTGCCCGTCTTGACCCCGCTCGCCATATACCCCTCCACCACCGCCACCGCATCGCCGCCGATGGAGATCTTGTCGGCCCCGGCCCGGAAATACTGGGCCGCCACGTCAAGGGCAGTGTAATGCCGACCCTCGGAATCGGTGTAATCGCGGATGCCGCCGCCGATGGTGAGCGGCACAAAGACCTGCTCCGAGGCGCGCTCCAGCACTTCCAGCATGGGCTGGTCCTTGAGCGGGAAATCGCGGAAGGCGGTGATGTTCAGGAAGGTGATCTCATCCGCCCCTTCCTCGAAGTAGCGACGGGCCAGTTCCACCGGCTTGCCGAGGTTGCGCACTTCACCCTGCTCGCGCACGTCGTACTGGTCGCCCTTGGTCACCACCAGGTCGCCGGTGTCGTTGCTCCGCACATCGAGGCAGGCGATGATCCGCTTGGCAAGTTTCGTCTCCGCCGGCCCCTGGACCACCTGGGCCAAGTCGCCGGCCGTGAGGTCGCTGGCGGTGAGAAAATTCCTGAGCAGGTTGAGGCCGGCCAGGCCGCTCTTTTCCGGATGGAACTGAGTGGCCACGATATTGCCCTGCTGCACCGCGCTCAGGAACTCGCCGCCGTAAGTGGTGGTGGTGAGCTGCCAGTCGCGGTTGGCCTCGGAAAGCTCGGCGCGGTAGGAATGGACAAAGTAGAGCTTCTCGCCAGCATAGCCGTTGAAGAGGGCCGAGGGCTTGCGGATGGCAATGCCGTTCCAGCCGATCTGCGGCACGGCAAGCCCGGGTGCGGTGAAGCGCCTGATCTGGCCGGGGATCAGGCCCAGGCCCGTCACCCCCGGCGATTCCTCGCTCCCTTCAAACAGGGTCTGGAGGCCAAGGCAGATGCCAAAGAAGGGGCGGTTGGCGACGAGATACTCTTTGAGTGGAGCGAGATACCCCAGCTCGGCCAGCCGCGCCATGGCGCTGCCGAAGCTGCCCACGCCGGGGAATATCAGCTTCTCGGCGGTGCGGATGTCGTCGGGGGTGGCGACATCGCGCACTTCGAAACCAAGTTTGCGGATGGCGTTGCGGACGCTGCGCACGTTGCCGGCGCCGTAATCGAGCAGGGTAATCATTTCACGTTCCTGACCATGATCTCTTCCGACCAATCGTTATGTTCAAACTGCGCGTGGTCTGGCTTGGCCGGCT
>Ga0172375_10011960_pt1 | contig 10947 bp, 9 predicted proteins | sample LakKiv1m_FD_114537 | JGI IMG/M metagenome (GOLD analysis project Ga0172375, IMG submission 114537) | Freshwater microbial communities from Kabuno Bay, South-Kivu, Congo - kab_092012_11.1m | ecosystem: Environmental > Aquatic > Freshwater > Lake | place: Democratic Republic of the Congo... | reverse complement strand
TGCATGCGACACCCAAAACGCTGTCGCACAAATTATAATATGCTGACATGCAAATTGTTGTAGAGACACCTAATTTAACCTGTCAAAGTCAGGAGTTAGAAAATTATACTTAGGTAAAAATTTTGAACTCAGAAAATAAAAATGTTGCTTACCTTGTTAATAAATTTTAATTAACAAAATGCACGTTAAACTATTTTTTCTGTTAAATACAATAATTTTGTTATTGATATTGTTAATTTTATAAATATTCTTGTTGTGCTAAAAAGAATTATAAAAAAAATATTAATTATTTTTTCAGCTATTGTTGTATTGTTTCTTGCATTAGCACTAGTTATAACTATAATATACGGCGATAATATAAAACAATATTTTATTTCAAAAATTAATAATTATTTAAATACCGAAGTCAAAGTTGGCGATGTGCAATTTTCGCTATTAAGCAAGTTCCCCGATGCTTGTATTACCTTTAATGATGTTGTTGCTATGTCTGCTAAAGGATTCGAAAAAACAAATTTCAAAAACTTTAATTCAGATACATTATTGGTTGCCAAAAAGGTGTTTTTGCAGTTTAATATTTTCGATATATTTAGTAAAAAGTATAATATAAAAGCAATTCAAATAGAGAACGGTTACTCAAATATATTAATTGATTATAAAGGAGGCGATAATTATCATTTCTGGAAAGCTGTCGAAAGTAGTGACTCGAGCGACTTTAAGCTCGATTTAAAAAATATTCAACTCAACGAATTTAATTTACTGTTTTATAACAAATCGCAGGAGTTAAAATTTAAATGCTATACATCGGATTTTAATATCTCCGGAAAATTTAATAACGATAAATATGAGCTAAAAACAAGCGGAGATATTGAACTTAAGAAATTTATTATAAATAAAGTAAGTTATATTAAAAACAATGCTTTATCGATAAAATTAAAATTCGATGTTGATAATAATAACTTTAAAATAAAAAAAGGAACAATAAGCATAAGCGATGTTGTGCTTAATGTTACAGGAAATTATAATTTCACAAGTAGTAACATTAATTTAAAAATTTTCGGTAATAACATTGATATTGTAAATTTTATTTCGATACTGCCACAAGATATTCAGAAAAAATTAAGCGATTTTACAACCAATGGAATCATGTATTTTAACTCGGTTGTAAAGGGGAAAATTGATTATAAAAATACTCCGAACATTTTTGCAGATTTTGGGATAAAAAAATCTACAATAAAACAGGAAAGCACAGATGTTAAATTAGAAAATGTTTTTGTTAAAGGAAGCTTTACCAATGGTAAAAAACAAAGCACACAAACATCAATATTAAAACTCGATTCGGTTTATGCTGTAATAAATAATAATATTATTTCGGGTAGTTATTCAATTTCAAATTTTTCTAATCCAAGTATTAAATTAAACGTAAACGGAAATTTTGAATTAGAGCAATTATCAAAATTTTTAAATTTAAAACAATTTAAAAATGTTAATGGTAAAGCTAAAGCAAATATAGTGTTTTCGGGTAATGTAGAAAATTTAACTTCTATTACAGCCAGCGATTACAAAAACTCTGTTTCATCGGGAAAAATAATTTTAACTAATACAAATTTGCAATTTGTTAACAGTACCGATTTGTATTCAAATATCAATGCCGGATTTACTTTTCACAATAACGACGTAAGAATTGATAGTTTAAAATTTTTATTAAACGGTCACGATTTCGAAGTATCGGGTTATCTAAAAAATTTAATTGCATATTTAATGCTCGATAACGAAAAATTAAATATTGAAACAAGCATTCACTCAAAATATTTAGATGTTAAACAAATGTTTGTTGGCGATAATAATAAAACCGGCGGAGTTTTAATTCCCGAAAATGTAACACTATCGTCAAATATTTTTGTTGATGAATTAAACTACGGTAAATTTAATGCTAAGCGTGCATCTGCTTTTATAGAATGCGGTAATAACGCATTTACATTTACTTCGTTAGTCCTTGAGTCGTTTGGAGGTAATATAAATGCCGACGGGGCTGTTAAAATTACAAATAATAAGATAAAATTACAGACTAATGCTAAATTTAAAAATATTAACATTAAAAGTCTTTTTTATTCGTTTGATAATTTTGGGCAAACATTTATTCTCGATAAAAACATGAAAGGCATTTTAAATGCCGACTTAAGTGTTTCGGCCGATTGGGATAATAATTTTACACTAAACCAAAATTCACTTACTGCTACATGCACTGCTCAAATTAACAATGGCGAATTAATAAATTTTGAACCAATGTATAAATTGTCCGATTACATTGCTGTTTCGGAGCTTAAGCAAATAAAATTTGATAAACTAACAAACGACATTGTAATAAAAGATAGAAAAGTAATAATCCCGCAAATGGAAATTAAATCGTCGGCATTCAATATTGAATTAAGTGGAGAGCATACTTTCGATAACAATATCGATTATAAATTAAAAGTGTTATTGTCCGAAATACTTGCAAATAAAGCCAAAAAAGCCAAAAAAGAAAACGAAGAGTTTGGAGTTGTCGAAGACGATGGTTTGGGCAGAACAAGCCTGTATTTATCAATAAAAGGTAATGTAGAGAATTATAAAATAACATATGACACTAAAAAAGTAAAAGAACATATAAAAGACAACCTTAAACAAGAAAAGGAAACACTTAAAACAATTTTAAACGAAGAGTTTGGCTGGTTTAAAAATGACTCAACAATTGCAAAAAAGAAACAAAAGAATGAAGAGATAAAGAAACCACAATTTATGATTAAATGGGACGAAGATCAGCCTGAAATAGATAAAAGTGAATAATTATAATATGTTATAATAAAATACAATGAGTACTGTTTTACCCGAAAAAAGAATTACCAATTTTATTAAAAAACATCATGTTTTAACATTGGCTACAATTTTTGATAATAATGTTTGGTGTGCAAATTGTTTTTATAGCTATTACGAAGAATTAAATTGTTTGGTGTTTACTTCAGATGCTAATACAAAGCATATAAAAGATGCAATAAAAAATAACTCCATTGCCGGCTCAATAGTTTTAGAAACAAGCGTTGTCGGCAAAATTCAGGGGATACAATTTAAAGGTAGTTTTTTGGAACCCGACAAAGAACTTTTAAAAAAACTTAAATCAAATTATTTGTTAAGGTTTCCATTTGCAATAATTTCAAAAACCAAAATTTGGGCTATAAATTTAACATATATCAAAATGACCGATAATCGCCTTGGATTTGGTAAAAAGCTAATATGGGAGATACCTTATTAGGGTTATTTTTTTTTATTGTTGAGGTTGTATATGATAATTTTCCCATTTGTTCATCTTCTACAATCGTTTTTTCGATTTCAAAATAAGTATCAACAATTGTAAGATTTACAACAGATGAGTTTTTTTTGCAGCAGATTCAATTAATTCGCAATTTTATCAAAGAATCTATATTCTGTAATTTTATTCGTTATACTTCAATCGTTATAAATTATTCTAAATATCGGCATTGTGGGTGTTGCCTTCGAGAGCCTCAGGCAACGGAAGTACAGTGGCAGAGGGCATTGAGGTACTCTAAATGTACGATGTCACCTTTTTATCTCTATATGGAATAGCTAATTCAGGTAATTTATCAAATTCTCCTTTAATCAACGCCTCCTTCTTTTTTCTGCTCCAACCCTGCACTTGCTTTTCTTTTTAAAAAGCTTCATCAATTCTTTGAAATTCTTCATAATAAACCAATTTTACCGGTAGACGCTTTTTTGTATTATTAGCTCCTTTGTCTTCCTGGTGTTGTGCCAAACGAAGTTCTAAATCCTTCGTGCTTCCGGTATAATAACTCCCATCACAACACTCTAAAATATACATATATCCTTTCATATATCTTTATTCTTTGTAGTTGAAAGTTGTTGAAATCAAGATTGATTTTATAATATTCAGAATTTCGGATTTCAATTAATTCTCGAATAAATAATTTCTGTTATTATTATTTCGTTACCGGCTTTTTCTTTTTACTTATTTCTGTTTTTTTACTTTTGCTTGCTTTCGCAGTTTTCTTGTTTTTTAAGTTACTCTCTTCAACTTTTTTCCTTTTTATTTTTTTCTTTGTTTTAGAAGCATCTTCGGGCATAAGCAATTCGCTACCCGGTTGAATAATAGTTGAGGGTTTAAATATTGTAGTTTTCTTTTTAACTACTTCAATAATTTCTTCGCTTGTTGAGTTAAACGAATTATTAACTCTAATTTCAAAATCGCTTAAAATGTTCATGTAATTTATAAATGCCTCGTATGGAGTATCGTAGGGATTAAAATATTTGTGTACGTCTCCGTCGCTAAACCACTTTGTACATTGGTAGTAAAAATGGTCGCTGGTTTGAAGATAATACCAATCGCGCAGTATGTCTTTATTTTCAACAAGTCTAACTTTTTTTGCAAGATTATAAAGGTTTTCAAAGGCATCGTCCTGTAATTCGTTTCCTAACCAAGCAGTTAAGTCGCGTTCTTCATCAGCCCACGAAATAGGGTAGGGAACGTGTATTGGTGCTACGGGGTCAAAAATCTCAGCTACTTCCGATGGAGTAAAGAACTGAAAGTCGGAATGCGAAAATATTTGTTTTGGCAAGTGTCGCATAAATTCAAAGATGCCTGTTTCTGCCCACTGGTGCTCGCCAAAGGTTTCGTAGTCCATAAATAAATTGATGATTTCTTGTTTTTTGTCGATAGCGTTTAGCCAATTTACATATTTTTCGGTAGTAAGAGGCCATTCGTTCCATCCTCGGTTCGAAAACCTAAAGGCAATATCGTCGCTTAAAGTAAAATTTTTAAGTAAAACTTTTAACTTCGGATTTATTGCGTTACAGTACAAGAAATTTGGTGATTTCCAACCTAAAATGTGTTTTGCACCTTCGGTTAGTATTGCCTTAAACCCCATCTCCGAAACCATTTCGCCTATGCCGTCGCTATAAATTAATTCGGTATTTCTGAATGATGTTGGCTTTACACCAAAAATTCGTTCTATTTTTTTACTGTGTAATGTTACCTGATTTACAAATTCTTCTTTGTTTTTTAGTGATGATAAGCTATGTGAGTATGTTTCGCCAAGAAGTTCGACACATCCTGTTGAAATTAATTTTTTAAAACTATCTATTACTTCAGGTGCATAAAGTTCGAACTGGTCGAGTGCTGTTCCTGAAATAGAATAACTTATTCTGAATTTGTCGCCGTATTCTTTAATAAGGTCGTACATTAATTGGTTTGTAGGTAAATAGCACTTTGCAGCTACTTTTTTCATTATTGAACGATTTGCGTAATCGTCAAAATAATTATGATTGTTGCCAATATCGAAAAATCTGTATCGGCGTAATCTAAATGGTTGATGTACCTGGAAATAAAAACAAATAGCTCTCATATTGTATTTTAGTGGTTGATAATTGATTCGTAAACATTTTTAACTTTTAATGCAGCGTTATCCCATTTTAAATTTTCGACTTCGGTTTTTCCGTATTTTCTAAACATATTTGATAGTCCGTTATAATTTATTAAACCATATATTGCATCTGCAAGGGCATCTATATCCCAGAAATCGACTTTTATTGCATATTTTAAAACTTCCGAAACGCCCGATTGTTTCGAAATAATAACAGGAACGCTAGAACGCATTGCCTCTAAAGGCGAAATACCGAATGGTTCTGATACCGAAGGCATAACATATACATCGCTTATTGCAAACAAACGGTCAACATCGTCGCCTTTTAAAAAGCCGGCAAACTGAAATCGATTGCTTATCTCTAATTTTGCAACTCGCCTTACCATTCGGTAAAGCATGTCGCCACTACCAGCCATAACAAATCGCACATTCGAATTTTTTTGAAGTACTTTATTAGCAGCTTCAACAAAGTAATCGGGTCCTTTTTGAAATGTAATTCTGCCTAAAAAAGTAACCAATTTCTCGGGAAATCCTTTATTTTGCTGAATGTTTTTTTCGTTTAAATTTTCAACAGCATTATGAACAGTAAAAACTTTATTCGGATTTATACCATATTTCTCAATTACAATGTTTCGGGTAAAATTGCTAACTGTAATAATTCTATCGGCTACCTCCATCCCTTTTTTTTCAATGTCGTAAACGTATTGATTAATGTTTTCGCCACTTCTGTCGAACTCGGTTGCGTGAACATGAATAACCAATGGTTTTTTTGATACTTTTTTTGCAGCAATACCAGCGGGATATGTTAACCAGTCGTGGGCATGAATTACATCGTGCCTGTGTTCTTTTGCAATTATTGAAGCAATTAATGCGTATCTGCTAACCTCGGCATAAAGGTCGCTACCGTATTTTCCCGAAAATTTATATTTTGCTTTAAAAATGCTTTCGCTCTTTGTTTTTGAATATTGAGTTGATTCATTTACCATTCTCTTGAAATCTTCTGCAGTAACGTATGGTATTAAGTTTGAGCCAACCTGGTAATACGAAATATGTTTCCAGTAATCTTCGTAACTAAAATTCTTTTCGTTTATCTCAATTTCGCTTGCATTTAATAAGTATGCCGAACGAAAATCTTCGTCGCCATAAAGTTTTGGAGCAATAAAAACAACATCTACACCATGTTTCGCTAATCCTTTAACTAATCCGTAACATGCTGTACCTAATCCGCCTGTTATATGTGGTGGAAATTCCCAACCAAACATTAATACTTTCATCTATTGTTAGTTGCGTTAATCTTTAAAATCATCAATCATCATTTTTATTCTTAATAACTCTGCAACGCTCCATGCTTGCGAAACTGCACCATTAGGGTTGTGAGGTGGGTCACCATCGTAAATTTCGCTTATGGTAGAAATTCCATGAATAACCATATCTTCTTCAAAACCTTTAAAAATATTTTCTATTAAGCTTAAGCCCGATTTTCCGTGAATTCTTAAATAGCCATCACAAAAATGACCTAAAAGCCAAGGCCATACTGTTCCTTGATGGTAGGCACTGTCGCGTTCTGCCTGACTGCCTTGATAAACTCCTTTATAATTCGGATCTTTAGGCGAAAGAGTACGTAATCCTTTTGGTGTTAAAAGTTCTTTTTTTACAACATCAAGAATGTTTTTCTTAATTTCTTCATCTTCTATAACGCAATATGGTAAAGATGTTGCAAACACCTGATTTGGCCTAACACTCCAGTCTTTACTCTCATAATCGCAACAATCTGCTAAATAGTTTTTCGAATTATCCCAAAAAGTATCTATAAACGATTTTTTTATTAATTCAGGAATGTCAATCCATTCTAAAACAAATTTTCTGTCTTGTGCTATTTTAGCTGAAGTTAAGCAGAACATTACTGCGTTATACCACAAAGCATTTATTTCAACTGCAAAGCCAACTCTTGGGGTAACAGGTTTGCCGGCAACAATGGCATCCATCCATGTTAAAGCGTGTCCATGTGAACCTTGCCATAGCAAACCGTTTGAGTGCATTTTAATATTGTAAAGTGTTCCTTCTTTTAAATTGTTAAGAATGCTTTTTATTTTTTTTCCGTATTCTTTCCAAAGATGTTTGTAACAACGTGCAAATTCGCAATACTGTTGTAACGCCCAGAAGAACCATAATGGAGCATCGGCAGAGTTGTACGAGGGATTATCGGACGTTCCGGCATTTGGAAATAAGCCGTTTTTTACTTCATTAAGCATGCTATCTATAACTGCTTTAAAAGATTTTAAATCGCCCTGTGGAAGTGTTAGTCCTGGTAGAGAAATAAAAGTATCGCGTCCCCATCTGCCAAACCAAGGGAAACCGGCGGTTACTTCGGTTCTTTTATTTTTGTGAACAAAAAATTGCTGTGATGCATTTATTAAACAATTTTCGAAATTATTTAATGGAAGACGAATACTTTGCTCTTTGTTAAACTGGCGGTTAAGAGTTTGTGTTACTGTAGCTGTTGTTCCGGCCGAAAAAATTAAATTTTCACCTTTCTTTAATGGTACTTCAAAATAGCCGGGAACGTATAAATCTTCATGAAAATCGTAACCTCTGTTTTGTTCTTCATTATATTCAATATTATAGTACCAGTTTGGCACAGGTATATACTCAGGTTTTTTCGAAAACTGCATGTATAACGAAGGATATCCTTGATAAAGTTTAACTTTTATGCCGTTTGGAACAGAAGTGAATTTTGTGTTAACATCGAGGTTTGCTTTGCACAACGAATGAATATTGCGGAATGCAAGAAACGGACGAAACAAAAGCTTTGTAGGTGAATGGCAGTCTAATAAAGTGTATCTAATTAAAACTCTGTCTTCGTGAGTTACCAGAAGAATTTCTTTTTTTAAAACCACACCGCCTACCCTGTAAATAACGTACATTATTGGCTCTGTCTCAAAATCGCGAATATATTTATGACCTTTTGGAAAATAAACTCCCGGGTATTTATGAATTGCCAAATTAAACGATTCACCATGTTGAACAACAGTTTCGTCGAGTGTTGAAAGTAAAATGTGAGTGCCTCCGTCAATGTTTTCAACCGGACAGGCAAGTAATGCATGATATTTTCGTGTGTTGCATCCTATTAATGTTGTAAATGCATATGCTCCCGAATAATTCGACCTTAAAACTTCACGTTTTAAAGAGTATTCTAAGTTAATTAATTGTGTTTTGTCAAATTTTATATAACCCATTTTTTTGATAATTTGTGTATATTGTGCTTGTTGTTAATTTTCCCCATTACTAACAGGGTTTGCAAAAATACTATAAATTATTTATTTCGTCAAAAATAACAATATGTTTATAAGCAAAATTTATTATTTTATTTATTTTTAAAATATTCTATTTCTTTTTTCAAATTCAAAAAAGGATATTTTTTTATAGTTTTCGAAACTATCGAATAATAATGTTGTTTAAATTTAATGAATTCTTCTGTATTATCGAAAAATGGCTTGTGGTTATAAGCATTATTAATGCTTTCAACAGTTTTATTTATTTCAATGGTTTCGTTTGAGAAAAAGGTTCCAGAAATTATTTCCCAAATATATTTCACAGCCATACTTGATGGATGAACTAAATCGTCGGCAAAGTAACGATAATCGCGTAGTTCGTCTAAAATAATTTCGTAAGATGGAAAATAATAAACTTCATTATTGTTTTTACAAACCTCGTTTAACCCTATAAACAACAATGATTTACTTATTGTATTCGTTATTAAATCGTCTTTAAAATGTCTTACAGGGCTAACAGTAAATATAAAATTAACTTTATTGTTAATTGTTGTAACAATATTAATTATGTTATCTATACTATTAATGATCTCATTAGTAGTAAGCATTCTTTTATTAAAACTGCTTGGTAATAATTTATGGCAGTTACAAACAATTTCATTTGTTTTTTTATATTCATAAACTTGCGATGTGCCCAATGTTATGAAGAGGTAATCTGTATTTTTTAAAAAACTAAACGTTTCAGTAACTATTTTATTTAAATTGCTTAACATGTCATTTTCATTGGTATTGCTTAAACTACTATGAGTGCTAAACGATTTCCATAAACCATTTTCGTAAAATAAATCTTTTTTTGTAAACCTTTTTTTAGTCGCAATAGCACTAATTACCTTCTCGATTGACACAGGGTTGTAAACCACTCCAAATGGGTTACTTTGTGTATTAAATTTATTATTCTTGAAGTATAAATTAATATAATCTGAAAAACACGAGCCAATAAAAAAAAGGTTGTGCTTATGATTAATATCTTTACTGAATTTACTAATATTTACTTTTGTTACTAAGTTCATTTTTTTTAAATATTTGTTAAAATTAAAAATATTTATAATTTTGCTAATATCATTAAATAAATAAAAAATGAAAACATTACTATTTTCTCTAACATTAATAATTGGTTTAAACACTTTTGCTCAAGAGTTTAACAATAAAATTATTGACGAAAAATCTAAGTCAGAAATTTTAATCGGGTTATGCAATAAAGAAGGTTTTTTACAAACACCTTATTCCGATTGGTTTAAAACCGAATATGATGCATATAAGCCAAATATCGAAGTTATTAAACAGTTAAAACCTTATGCCGACATGTATAAAATTACTGTTGTAATGGCTACATGGTGCAGCGACAGCAAAAGAGAAATACCGCGTTTTTACAAGGTTATGGATTATGCAGGATATACGCCAAAATCGTTACGTATAATTTGTGTCGATAAAAACATGCTTTCGCCCGATTACGATATTAAATTATTTAAGGTTGATAAAATACCAACATTTATTATTGAAAGCCATACAAAAGAATTAGGTAGAATAATTGAAACTCCAGTAAAATCGATAGAAGAAGATTTATTAAACATTTTAAAAAATAATTAAACATGGAAGAACAGGTTAAAAAATCGGGTGCTGCTAAAGGATTAGGAATAGCTGCTTTTGTAGTTGCAGTAGTAGGAATAGTAATTTCATTTATACCTTGTTTGGGTATGTATGGGCTAATACCTTGCGGAATCGCTTTAATAATTGCTATTATCGCTATTACTATTGCTGTAAGAACAAACTCACCAAAAGGTTTAATAATAGCTGCATTAATTATTTCTATATTAGGTACAGCTATTGCTTCGTGGCAATTATACGTACTAATAAATGCAAAGTCGTATATAGAAAACGATTTTAAAGATGCAATAGAAAAAATAGATACCAAATCGCTTGAAGACGAGTTGAATAATGCAATGAACGAATCACTTGATAGTTTAGGTGGTGCGATAAATAAAATGCAACAAGGGTTAGACAGTGTTAAGAATAATTAAACATTTATTTTTTTCTAAAAGTTACATACTAATAAACTTTTTTTTTGCGGTAATTATTTTAATGATTTTTGTTTATTCGGCTATATTTTCTGCCCAAAAAAACAATCATCCAATACCATCGTTTTGCCCACACAAGCCATGTGCAAGTACCGGCTTGTCGAGAAGTTT
>Ga0172375_10011959_pt1 | contig 10947 bp, 6 predicted proteins | sample LakKiv1m_FD_114537 | JGI IMG/M metagenome (GOLD analysis project Ga0172375, IMG submission 114537) | Freshwater microbial communities from Kabuno Bay, South-Kivu, Congo - kab_092012_11.1m | ecosystem: Environmental > Aquatic > Freshwater > Lake | place: Democratic Republic of the Congo... | reverse complement strand
TCTTCGCCCTCGTTCCCTGAGACCTGCTTGTAGCCATACTCGATGGCCCACCGATCATAGGGACCAATGGTGGTGGGGTAGAAATCGCCCTGCGGAGTTCCCTTGGGTGAGATGTTCGTTGGGGTGTAGTCCATGATCGAAGCGACCATGCCGTCCGCGCGCGTCTTGGCGGGGTCGTTGATGTCCTTCAAATTGCGGTAGGTGCTGCCCTTGAAGTTGTGCCGCAGGCCGAGCGTGTGGCCGACCTCGTGCATCGCGACTTGCTTCAGACCCTGCATGATCAGTTCGTTTTCTTGGGCCTGGGATTTTGCCGGGTCGCTTTCCGCCATCAGCGCGGTGGCGCCGAAGGCCAATTGGGTGGCCATGCCGTACTCGAGGCAGCAATATCGATTGCGGTCGGACAACCCAACCATTTCGCGTGTCGAAGCGTGGCCGATGTTCGACAAGTCGCGTCCCAGCCGCATCGCCGTCGTCGCGGCGAGGCTTTCCGGCCCCAACGTTTCGAGTTCCTGTTTCCAGAACGTCAGAAAATCGGCGTCAAAAATGACGTCCGCATCCAGAATCTGGCCCGTATACGGATTCACCCGCGACGGACCCATCGCAAAACCTGCGTTGGCAGTGATCCAGCGGAACGTGTTGTAGTTGATGTCTTCGGGATCCCAGTCGGCGTCGTCCGGTTGTTGGCGAACTTCGATTGCATCGACAAAGCCCGCCACCTCAAACGCCTTGTTCCACTCGGCAATCCCGTCCCGGATCGGCTTGCGGTACTCAAACGGAACCGTCTTTTCGATCCAGAAGATCAGCGGCTCACGGGGCGGCGACTTCTCCGCCGTCGCATTTGCCTTCTGCAGGTGCCAGCGGTTGACATAGCGGACAAATTGGTCTTCACTGTCCTTCTTCGAGAAGTCCTTGACTGCCGTCACGAAATAACCCACTCGGTCATCGGCGAGCCGCGGCTTATAGCCCGTGCTCGGGATCTTGCTGATCGAGTAATGCACCATGATCGTCGCCCCGCGCGAATCCGGGACCGTATCCAGTTCGACCCGCCCGCCCGCGGAATAAACCGCGGCCACCTGCAGTTCGACGTTGTCTTTGAACCCCTTGACGGTATCCCAAGTCGACTTGTCCGGCGCGAACATGAATCCGGGCAGGGCCTGCGAAATCTGCGGCAGGTCGCTCAGAAAAACGGGCGACAGATCGATCAGGTCGCCGCCTCTGGGTCCTGTCGTGATCACCGGCAGACTGAAGATCACGCTGTCGGTATAGGCGTTTTTCACCGCCCGGGCTTCCGGTGTTCCGCTGTCGGCTTTGAAGCGGACATTGCGGCGAATGATATGGACGTTTTTCTCGATTTTGCGAAACGCCCAGACCCAATCGTCGCCAAATCCCCACGTGTACCCCCCCAAGACCGGCCGCTGGCCAATGCCTCGAGCGATGGCGATCAGTACCATGTACTCGTCCTGGTAGTTCCCACCGGTCAGTTCCGCGTACAGGCGGTTCTCTTTGCGGTACAGCGGAATCAAGCCTTCCACGGGCTTGGCATCTTTGAGCACCATCTCGTGGGAAATCCCCGCTGAGCCGGACGGTGCCGGTGGCTTCGCTTCCGTCGTGCCGGCTGGTTTCGGCGCCTCACCAGGCTCGGCGTTGGCGGTCCCCTGCGGATCCGCGGACGGCTTAGGTTCCTCGCCAGCGAACCCTGCGGTGCCTGAGCAGAAGAGCGATATCAGGCAGAGCAAAAAACAAAAGGAACGATTCTTCATGGGGTAACTCGCTTTTCAAGACCGAGCCTAGAATACTTTGCCAATGTTCCAAATATACCCTGCGCTACCCCAATTGCGAGACCGGTATAGTTTTTGAGGATTGGATTTGCTGGTACGCTCCTGCGGACCAGCGTTCTCATTCGACGCCTGGCACTGGTGATCGTCGCGCTGGTAATCGTTGTGCATCTTCCATTTGTTGCCAGGTTTCGATACCGTATCCAATGCTTGGGTGATTACTTGTTTGTGAGGCAAGCCATGACAACCAGTGCAGAGACTCGCTCCCCATCCTTGCGCCGTCGGGACATGTTGACCGGGGCCGCTCTGGTCGGCTGTTCAGCGGCACTGTCCGGACCGGCCGCCATTGCGGGGGAGAACGAGGTGCCCGAGTCGGGGGCGCGCCACGGCAACCCGATCGCCGTATCGACTTACTCTTTTTGGCGTTTCCTGGACGACTCGAAGGTCAAAATCGAGGACTGCATCCGCTCCGCCGCCGACATGGGCTTCGACGCCGTCGAGATCCTCGAAATGCAGATGGACAGCACCGAGTCCGGCTACGTGCAGATGCTGAAGCGCGAGGCGTTCCTGAACGGATTGTCGCTGTGCGGCCTGTCGACGCACCAGGCGTTCGTCTCGCCCGATCGGGACAAGCGCCAGGCGAACATTGAAAAGACGATCGCCAGCATCGAACTGGCGTACCAACTGGGAATTCCCACCGTGCGCGTGAACACGGGCCGCTGGGGGACCAGCAAGGACTTTGACGAGTTGATGAAGAACCGCGGCCTCGAACCGCCGCTCCCGGGCTACTCCGACGAGGACGCCTATCCCTGGGTGATCGACAGCTTGGAGAAATGCCTGCCGATCGCGGAGAAGTGCGGCGTGGTCTTGGGCCTGGAGAATCACTGGGGATTGGGGCGGACACCGGAAGGCGTGCTGCGGATCGTCAACGCGATCCAGTCGCCCTGGCTGCGGGTGACCCTGGATACGGGCAACTTTTTGGAGGATCCTTACGACCGCTTGGCCCTGCTGGCTCCGCAGGCGGCGTTTGTGCAAGCCAAGACCTATTACGGCGGCGGCATCTGGTACGCGCTGGAACTCGACTATCCGCGGATCGCCGCCCTTCTGCGGGCGCACCGCTATCGCGGATTCGTCTCGCTGGAATTCGAGGGCCGGGAGGACTACCGCACGGCGATTCCCAAGAGTCTGGCCGTGCTGCGGAGTGCATTCCGTTTCTGACGCCGCTCACATCTTGTCGACCACGTGGATGCCGAGCAGGTCCAAGCCTTGCCGGATGGTGCGCCCGGTCAGGTCGCACAGTCGCAGACGACTGGTCCGCTGGGCCGGGTTGTCCGCCGTCAGCACGGGGCACTGGTGATAGAATTCGGAAAAGCTCTTGGCTAGATCGAACAGGTAGCTGGTCAGTTGACTAGGCCGATAATCGGCCATCGCGTCCTGCAGAGCTTCGGCGAACTGCAACAGTTTCAGGGCCAGCGCTCGTTCCGCCGGATGCCCGACCTGGAACGGATCGGGCGCCGCCCGCAGCGTCTCGACGTCGACCTTTCCCTTGGCAAAGATGCTCTGGGTACGGGCGTACGAGTACTGCATGTACGTGGCCGTATTGCCCTCCAACGCGACCATCTTGTCAAAGCTGAAGACGTAATCGCTGGTCCGGTTCTGGGCCAGATCGGCATACTTGATCGCGGCGTGACCGACCACGTTGGCGATATGCCGGCGGTCCTGTTCGCTCAATTCCGCGCCGCTCGGTTTACCATCGTCGTTGGCACATACCACGCCGTACGCTTTGGCAACCGCCTCGTCCAGCAGTCCTTCCAGGCCCACCGTATCCCCCGAGCGGGTCTTATACGGTTTGCCGTCTTCCCCCATCACCGTGCCGAAGCTGATGTGCCGCAACTCGACCTTGGCGCAGCCCCATTTTCGGGCCGCCGCGAACAGCTTTTCGAAATGCTCGCTCTGCCGATGGTCGACGACGTACAGGATGGCGTCTGGATTCCAGGTTTTCATCCGATACTCGATCGTTGCCAGATCGGTGGTGGCGTACAGGTAGGCGCCGTCGCGTTTCTGGATGATCATCGGCGCATCGAAGCCCTCCAGAAACACGCACACCGCCCCGTCGCTGGTTTGTGCCAAATTCCGCTCGCGAAACTCACGTACCACGCCAGCCAACTGGTCGTGATAGAAACTCTCGCCGTATTCACAGTCAAAGCGGATGTCCAGCCGGTCGTAGATCCGCTGGATATCCTGTCGGCAACGGGGCAAGAAGTCGTGCCACAGTTTCAGGTTTTCGGCGTCTCCGGCGTGCAGTTTAGCGGTCTCCTGCAGGACGGCTTCGGCGATTTCCGGGTGCTGGGCGACCAAGGCCGACAGGGCAGGCGAGGTTTCGATCGCCCGCAGTTTTCGCCCGGCGGCGGCGACTTCGTCGCGAGCTTCCTGCAGTTGCTGTTCCAACTTGCGGACGGCTTTTTCCGCTTTCTTCCGCACGTTCTTGTCGTCGCTGGCCGCCTGGGCCCGCTGACCGTCCAGCGCCGCTTGCCGCTGGGTGACTTGAGCCTCCAGGTCGGGCAGCGCTCGCCGGGTCTCGTAGTAGTCGACCAATTGATGCACCAACTTGTACAGACGGCTCAATTCCGCCACCGGTTCGCGCTCGTAGGCCGCCTGGTCGCGGAAGTGTTTGTAGCCGTAGATGATCATGCCGAACTGGGTACCCCAATCGCCCAGGTGATTGTCCGTCATCACGCGGTGGCCCAGGAACCGCAGCGTGCGGGCCAAGGCATCTCCGATCACCGTCGAGCGGATGTGGCCGACGTGCATCGGCTTGGCGACATTGGGCGACGAGTAGTCGATGACGTAGGTCCGCGGCAGTTCGACCGGAGGAACACCCAGTCGCGGATCGTCCAGGCGTCCGGTCAGTTCGGCGGCGACGTACTCGTCCTTCAGCCGCAGGTTGATGAACCCCGGACCGGCAATTTCCGGCGGGTGGCAGAGGTCCGTTAAGTCCAGCCGTTCGACAATCGCCGCGGCCACATCGCGTGGCGACTGTCCCATCCGTTTGCCCAGCGGCATGGCGCAGTTGGCCTGATAGTCGCCGAACCGCACGTCCTGTGCGGGCCGAATCAGATCGAGCAAATCCGCAGGATCGTCGACCAGGGAACTCAGGGCTTCATGAAACCGGCGTCTCAATTCCAGCAGCGTATTCATCGTGTTCTTAGCGGATTCCGGCCAAGGTGGCGGTCAAGTCGACCCGTTTGGCCTCGGCCCACAGGTTCTCCAGATCGTAGTACGCACGAGCCTCGTCGTCGAACAGGTGAATTACGACGTTGCCGTAGTCCAGCACGATCCAGCGACTTTCCGTGTAACCTTCGATCCGCAAACGCCGATCCCCCAGCTCTTCCTGCAGGACGCGGTCGATCTCTTCGCTGATTGCGTGCAGTTGCCGGCGGCTGGTGCCGGTGGCGATGACAAAGTAGTCGAACACGGGCGTCAGCTCGCGGAGGTCGAGCAACACCAAGTCGCGTCCACGATTCTCGGCTGCCGTCCGCGCTGCGGCCAGGGCCAGATCCAGACCTTGCGGCGGGTCTGCCAAGGCAACCTTTGGGGATTTCGTTGAGGATTTCGCCACGCAACCCTTTCCTGTCAGTGCGGCCTCCGGCACGGCGCCGGATGGCCAGGGACCAGAGCACAGTCTTCCGACGGGCACATTCTACCGCTTCCAGACGCCGATGTCATCAGGCGGGTTCAGGGGAATCGGCCAAGAAAAGGGCTTTGGCGGTGACCGTTCAGGGGGTCCCGCAAAGGGAAAAGCCTCGAAGCGGACCTGTAAGCCGGGTTCTGTCCCTCGGCGTGCGAGGGGACGGTCATTTATCTAGGACGCCGATTGCTCGACGCCTCCAGCAACCTACCCGGGAGTCGATGGCGAACCGGACCGGCTCGCGCTCGCCGAGGCGAGCTGCTCCCTGTTTGGTCTTGCTCCGGGTGGGGTTTGCCAAGCCAGCCGAGTCACCCCGGCTGCGGTGCGCTCTTACCGCACCATTTCACCCTTACCTGATCCGCGGCCCGCGTCAGACGCAGGCCGCAGCCATCGGCGGTGTGTTTTCTGTGGCACTTTCCCTAGCCTCGCGGCCGGTCGGCGTTACCGACCACCCTGTCCTGAGGAGCCCGGACTTTCCTCCCGCTGCAAGCCGCTCAAGGGCAACTTCAGCCGGCGACCGTCCGGTCCACTTCGAGACCTATACCACCGGTCGAACGTTTCTCGAGCGAGATCCCGTTCCCGCTCGTGCGTTTCAGGCTTAGTTGGGCCACGTTTCGAACGGCGCCTTGGGCAGAAGGTGTCCCCACGCCTCAGGCCCCCAGCAGCGAGTGCCAACCAGGGGCTCGGTGTCGCTGGTGTTGACCAATCGCACGCCGCCGCCGTTCTTGGCCGCGTCGTAGGGGATGACGAACTCGTCCTCCAGCGGCTCTCCCAGGCGGATGCCGGATTTGACCTCAACCTTGTGTTTGCCGATCATTCCCTGCCCGTGGCAGAAGTGGATGATGCACAGCGCCGCCGGGCCCGTTAGAATCGTCTCCGCGCGGGGGGCCAACTCGAATTGTTTCAAGCTGAACAGCTCGTCGCCCTCGGGCTTGCCGTACACTCTCCATTCGTCACGGAAGCCGCCCTGACTCGCCGACGCGTCCACGATCGGCCGCAGCAGATGCTTCTCGACGATGAACGGGTCCTGGTTGCGCCGCAGGTCGATGTCGGAGGCCAGACGCCGAACCCGATCTTCGCCGTCGAGGCCTTCGGGCAGATGCCGGCACAGCAGTTCCTGGCCCAGGAATACCTCGCCGTCCGGGCACAAGACATGGCTTTGGTAGAACCGGAAATCGTCCCGGTCTCGCTGCGGTTCCTCCGTATTCACCGCTGCCGGCCCGTGAAGAGTGCGGACGCGGGTATAGAAGCCGGTCCCCATCTCGACCAGGAAATGCCGGGCGTGGGCGCGGATATGGTTGTCCTTGCCAGCGATGAAATCCCGCATCGCCTGGAGCAGCATCTCTTCGGTGAACGTGCTCAGCAGCCCGATCGACGTGTGGCAGTCGTTGCGGTAGCGTTTGTTCCGCCAAGCGTTAAAGTTGTAGGCCTCGGGCTTCCACGGATGGCTGTGGTGGCCGAGTGGGTACAGGTTGTCAAATTCCTTGTTGTAGAATCCCGTGCCGCCCAGGGTGCGATACATCGGACCCACCATGAAGGCAGACGCTCCGTGAACCGCGGCATCCATTGGGATCAGGAAGCCGTCGGGGTGATGGAAATGGCACATCCCTTCGCCGTGAATGCCGTTGCCCGTGTCGGCCAGGATGGCGCTGCCGTACCACCGTTCGTCGATCGCCCAGCCTCCTGAGCCCTCGGGGAAGTAGTCTTCGTCCGCCAGTTCGAGGTTCTTGCCGGGCAGACAGAACTTCCTGCCGACAAAGCTGGGGAAGCACCGCAGCACGCCCCCGCCGGCTTCCGCCGCGGCCTGCACCGCCTGTGTCGCGCCTTCTGCAAGAATGTTGAGGGTTGACCGATACAGGTGGACATCCAGAAAACGTCGAGCCATCGATTCGTTCCTTACGTAAGGGATTGATACACTTATCGTTCGGTCACGCTGTTGGTCAAGCTGCCGCCCGATTTCCAGTCGGCCGGGGCGGTTCGCCGGCGGTCATGCCGTCGCCACGGCTGCGTGGACCGGGCCAGCCCTGGCCGGCTTCGACGCGGTGCTAAGCCGTTGCAGCCCACGACGTCGCGTGCCTTGCGGACCTCCGGTTCGTTGCCGCCGCCACGCCCGGTCCCGTTGCCGCTCTTGCCGTCGGCGTTGAGCTTAGTCTTTGACGTGCATCTTGGCCAGAGGGCGATCTATTCCCACAAGACGCTGTCGTCCGCCCTGGGGGTGTCTTCCGGGGGGGCTGCTGGCACCAAACGGAAAACGGGCATCCGATGGCGTCGTTTGTGTCGTCATGCTTTTCCACAGATCGGGCTCAGAGGTATCGGGCTCAGACGTACAGGATTCAAAATCGGCCGAGCAGGGTTGGGAACCAAACCCGGTATCGCTCGACCCGGATTTGCAGACGGGCAACGATCATGTCAGAATACCGAATCGAAAGGCACTATTCCACCTCCTGCGCGACGGGGTTGCCAGGAGGACAGCTCGACTTGGCATCGTGGGAGGTTCGGCCATGAAGCGTCGTTTTGGCGGAAGCTTGTCGTTGCAGCGCTGGGCCGTGATCGGGTGCTTGTTCTGGACCATGTTGGGGACATCCTCCAGGACCGGAATCGCCGCCAGCCAGGAGACGCAAGGGGCCACGCCGGCCGCTTCGCTGGCGGACCCTGTGGGCCCGATGTGGGATCTGGCCCGGCTCTCCCAACCGCCTCAGTGCTGGCCGGCCGAAGGGTTCTCCGGTCCAGGCGTCCGCGCTGTGTTCTTCCAGGGGCTTCCCTACCAGGGCCGCCAGACGCGGGTCTTTGCCTGGATCGGGCTGCCCGAAGTCGCACCGGGTGCCAGGGTCCCCGGCGTCGTGCTGATCCACGGCGGCGGCGGGACGGCGTTCGACTCCTGGGTGCGCCGCTGGACGGCGCGCGGTTATGCGGCCATTGCGATGGACACCTGCGGATGCGTGCCCAAGGGCTCGTACGGCAAGTGGGAGCGGCACGACCTGGGCGGCCCGCCAGGGTGGGGCGGGTGGGACCAGATCGACCACCCGCGGGAGGAGCAGTGGACGTACCACGCCGTGGCCGATGCGATCCTGGCCCACAGCCTGCTCGTATCCCTGCCCGAGGTGGATCCCAGTCGCAGCGGAGTGACGGGAATTTCCTGGGGCGGATATCTCACCTGCATCGTGGCCGGCGTCGACTCGCGATTCAAGTTCGCGGTGCCCGTCTACGGCTGCGGCTTTACCAACGAACATACGTTTGCCGCCAGTGTCAACCGCCTGGGGCCGGACGGCAGCGCACGCTGGATGCGGTGGTGGGATCCCTCCGTGTATCTGCCCCACGCCGCCATGCCGATCGGCTGGGTGACGGGCAGCAACGATTTCGCTTACACCTTCAACGCCCTGCAGAAATCCTACCGGCTGCCCGCGGGGCCGCGGACGCTGTGCATCCGCCTCCGCATGCCGCACGGCCACGGTGACGCCGGGGAGGGGCCCCAGGAGATCTTCACCTTGGCAGACAGCATCCTCAAGCAGGGCGTCGCATTGGCAAGATTGACGGGACAAGGACGCGATGGTAATCAGGTTTGGGCCACGTTCGACTCGCAATGCGAGATCAAGAAGGCCGAACTGAACGTGACCCGAGACTTGGGCAAGTGGCCGGACCGAAAATGGGATGCTCTGCCGGCTCAGTTGGATGCCACCGGCCGAGTCACCGCGACGCTGCCGGAAGGCACGACGGTCTACTACCTGAACGTGTTCGACGCGCGCGACTGCGTCGTGAGCACGGAGCACGAGGAGCTGGTCAATCATCCCGCGCCGGACAAGACTCGAGGCCCGGCCGGCGATGGTGGACCATGAAGCAGACTTCCGCCTGGGGCCGGACGGCCCGCTTCCCGGGCCGTCCGGGACGGCCGGATACGACCAGGGGATCCGCACGGGCCGGCAGGCCAGTCGAAGAAGAAGGGACGAGGACCATGCTCGCGATATCCGGCCTTGTGACGATGTGGGGGTTGCTGTTGGCTCCGCTGGCCGCGTCGGAGGCCGCGGAGGGCCGGCGGCCCAATATCCTTTGGATCACGGCGGAGGATGTCTCGCCGAACCTTGGCAGCTACGGCGACCCCGACGCGGTGACACCCAACTTGGACCGGTTCGCTGGCGAAGCCGTCCGTTTTCGCAACTGCTTCTCCGTGCACCCGTGCTGTTCGCCCAGCCGGTCCGCGCTGGCCACGGGCGTGTATCCGACGCGGCTGGGCACGTTTCAGCATCGGGCCAAGATGTGGGTGAACCCGGACCTCGTCCAGTGCTTTCCGACCCTGCTGCGGGAGGCGGGTTACTACACGTTCAACGGCAGCCGCGGGGGCACCGCGAAGCTCGATTACAACTTCGATCCCCAGGACGAGCCGTGGGACAAGGTCGGCGGCCAGGAGATTCAGTGGCGGCAGCGGGCTGCGGGCCAGCCGTTCTTCGGCCAAATCAACCTCGCCTGTACGCACCAGAGCCAATATGGGAAACGCCCGCCGGGCGGCGAGCCGGTCGCCAACTCGAAACGCAAGCCGAATCCCGCCCAGCGCGTGCACGATCCCGCTCAGGTGCACGTACCGCCGTACCATCCCGAAACGCCGGCGGTGCGCGAGATTTGGGCCGAGTACCATGACCGGATCACGCAGATGGACGCGCAGTTTGCAGGCGTGTTGAAGCTGCTCGCTGACGACGGCTTGGCTGAAGATACGATCGTCGTCTTTTTCGGCGACAACGGTCACGGCATCCCCGGCGGCAAGATCTGGTTGTGGGATCAGGGACCGCACGTGCCGCTGATCATCCGTTTTCCCCGGAACTGGACCCACCTGGCGCCCTCGCCGCCCGGAACGGTCAGCGACCGCCTGGTCAGCTTCCTCGATTTTGCCCCCTCCATGCTCGCGCTGGCCGGCGTTGCAGTTCCCGCGTTCATGCAAGGCAGCGTCTTCCTGGGTCCCCAGGCGGCTGAGCCGCGGCAGTACCTGTTTGCGGCGCGCGATTTCCACGACGGCGCGGATTTCGACACCAGCCGCATGGTCCGCGACGCACGCTTCCACTACATCCGCAACTTCATGCCGCACATCGGCTGGGACGCGATCCAGTACAGCTGGCAGCAGGCCCCCCACATGCTGGAGCAGTGGCGGCAGGCGGCGGCAGCCGGCCAGTTGCAGGCCGACACACGGCAGGCGGCTTTCTTCCGCCGCAGCAAACCGGCTGAGGAACTGTACGATACGGTCGTCGATCCGCCTCAAATGCACAACCTGGCCGGCGACCCGGCGCACCAGGCGACGCTCCAGCGGATGCGGGCCGAGTGCGAGCGATGGATGGTCGAGAACCGCGACCTGGGACTGCTGTCGCAGTACGAACTGTACATCCGCGCCGAGCGGGACTCGCCGCTGGAAATGGGCGCAGACCCCGCCCGGCTTCCGCTCCGGAGGATCCTGGACGCCGCCAACCTGGCCAACCGAACCGATCCGGCGCTGGTCCCGCAATT
>Ga0172375_10011958_pt1 | contig 10947 bp, 10 predicted proteins | sample LakKiv1m_FD_114537 | JGI IMG/M metagenome (GOLD analysis project Ga0172375, IMG submission 114537) | Freshwater microbial communities from Kabuno Bay, South-Kivu, Congo - kab_092012_11.1m | ecosystem: Environmental > Aquatic > Freshwater > Lake | place: Democratic Republic of the Congo... | reverse complement strand
CTTCCAGCCTCGCCGTTTGCCTGTTCAGACCTGGTTCCACGGCTTCAGCTGTGATTTGCGGCCCTGGTTAGGTTCATTTCGGTCTCTCTATTCAATTGGTAAAGTGCGAAAAATAAGCTAAGCGTGGGCATTTTTGTCGACTATAAAGATGTCGACATGCTCCAGGATGGCGGTTACGTCATCAATGCGTACACGCTGGCAGAAATCAGCCTGGTCGACCATCCTGCGAACTATGACGCCTTCTTGAGTGATTTGGCAGTCGAACAGAGCATGGCACTAATGGTCAGGACATTCGGTCTTGAGAATGTATCCAGCGCAATCAGTGCGCTAACGGAGAAGAGTATGCCCAAAAACAAAGACATTACTGCGGGCGAAGTCGATTCGCCTGTTGAAGAGCCTATTGTTGAAGATGCCGCCGTTACCGAACCAGTAGCGGCTGAGATCGAAGCTGATGCTGATGCACCTGCTGAGGTTGAAGAAGAAGTTGAAGCTGTTGCTGATGAAGTAGAAGCAGAAGAAGAAGCTGAACCGGTACCCGCTGAAGCAGACGTCGATCCTGTTGAAGTCGATGCGCCTGTTGAGACCGAGCCGGTTGTCCAAGAAGCTGCTGTTCCAGATATTGCTGCTTTAGCGAACGCTCTTTCCACAATGACCGCTGAGTTCTCCCAGTTGATGGCTGAGTTAAAGGCTGCACGAGGTCAGGTAGAGGTCCCGCAGATCACGGGGCAAGCCGTAGACGGTGCGGTAGGCGACGCCCAGACTGAAGGTCAGGCGGAGATTGATCTTTCGCTTGAACCAGAAGTAGACGGCACCGCTGTGAATCGCAGTGGCGCTGTGCAACCAACGGAGCTTCCTTCGGAAATCGAGGAAGTTGTGCAACCAGATGCTGGTCGATCCCTTAGTTTACGGGATGCCTTGACCCGCCATTTCCAAATCAATTCCACCAAGTAGAGGTGAATTATGTTTTCTCGACAAGCGTTTACTATCTCTGAATTGAAGAAAGCCCTGACCACAGGGAACTCTCCGGCGCTGACTCCCGACGAACTGGAGAAAACTCTGTACGAAGAGCTTACCAAACTCCAGCCCCTGGCTACCCTGATGGGCTTCAAGCAGGCCGAAGGTTTGACCCACTCCTACAATGTTCGGACTGCTCACCCCAAGGCGTGGTTCGAAGGCGAAGAGACTGCCCCGAATGCGAAGCGCTCGACCTACGCTCGCAAATCCGTCCAACTGAAGATCGCCCGCATTTGGGGATCGGTTGCCGGTTTCGCCCAGGCAGTTGATGAGAAGTTCATCGACGCCCTGGCCGCCGAGCTTGCCGGTTCTGTGCAGGGTATGAGCGATCTTTTGGAGTACGGCGCTCTGTACGGCACCGCCAACGACATCGGTTTCACCGGTGATGCGTATCAGTACTCCGGCGTTCTGCCCCGGATGTACGCCTACGCCCCGGAGAACGTTGTGGATGCTGGTGGCGATAAAGTCACCCTGGCTGACCTGGACGCTGCGATTGGTAAAAGCGCCAAGCACCGCCAGACCCGTATGGATCCCTACGTCTGGCTGATGAGCCAGTCGATGAAGCAGGTCACCGATGGTCTGCAAACCAAGATTCAGCTGCCCCTGCAGAGCGTTACCATTGCTGACGGAAAAGTCGAGATGGCCGCTTATGGTGGCCGTGCGATCCTGGAAAGCGACTTCGTTTCTCCCGAAGCAGACGGAACTTCGCCCGCATGCACCGCAGTTGTGGCAGCCGGTGGCGCTCTTACCGCCGCAACCTACAACTACCGAATTTCTTCGGTCACGGCCTATGGCGAGCAGATTGCCGGAACAGCGTCTGCGAATGTGGTCGCTGCGACCACCAACCTGAGCGCTGATCTGAGTTGGACCGCTGATGCGAATGCAGTTTTGTACATGATCTGGCGGAAGACTGGTCCGGCAGCTACCAGTTGCTTGACATTATCCCGGCGCTGACCTACAGTTCTGATGGAACTGTTAATGGAACAGTGGCGACCTACTCGGACGAAGGCGCTCTCTCCACCAAGGCAGTGAAGCCCCTGGAAACAGGAGAGCAGGTTATTGCAACCTTCAACCTGCACCCCACTCGTGGCGCTGGCTTTATCGGTAAGGTTGATGACATGGGCCGGCAGGTGGAAAGCGTTATGAGCTTCGTGGAGTTGGCACGGGTGAAAGACACCTACGACTACCTCCTGAAGTCGTACCTTGCTGCGAAGGTTCCTTACCCGAACCTGGCATCGGTCGTGCGCCACGTAAAACTGGCCTAAGCGTACTCGGTTCATCTTATCGGTAAAAGTAGCCCCTGGCAATTGCCGGGGGCTTTTACCTTTCAGGCCTTACTTCGATTGTAGGTAGTGACAGTCTAAACTTAGACAACGGAGCAATATCTATGGCCTGGGTACTTTGCAGTAAAGCTGATGTAATGTCCATCCACCCCGTTACCGAAACAGACCTACGGGATGAGTGGTCGGAAATGGTAGAAAGCCTGATCCGTGAGCACCTGGATCAGCCGTACCTCGGCACTTCCAGCGTGATTGAGAATGAATACCACAATGGGGATGGCACAAATCTTCTTCGTGTTAGCAAGCCACCCATCATATCGGTGCAGGCCGTTTACATAAGCGACGCCCAGATTACTGCAAGCGACTACGTTATCTTTGGTGACCACATCGCTTTGAAATCAGAAAAGTTCCCACGTGGGAACTTGAATGTTCGGGTTTACTACACGTCTGGCTCGTCTGCTATTACAGGTACGGTCAGGATGACAGCTTCAGCGATGGTAGTCGCCATCATAAACTATCGACGAACTGCTGGTACTGACGGTAGCCTGCGCTGGTCGGATAGAGAGCAGAAAGCTGGCGAGGACACCCCTAACGCCAACATCGGCCTGACCTCTCACCTGGTGCGAATCATGCGCCAGCTTCTGAAACGGCAGAGAGTTCGAGCACGCTAATGCCAAACCTGATTACTTTCTATTTCCAGAAATCCTCCAAGACGTGGAAACGCCTGACAGCCCAGGAGCAGGCGACTGCAAACAACATCACTCGTGGGTACGCCATTAATGCGGCAAACGCCGCCCGTCAACGGATGTCTGAAATGCTGTCCCCTGGCCATAAGTACAAAGTTGGCGCTACAGGGAAGGCGGCTGAGAATATCAGCGTAGAGACACCGAAAGAAGTTCGTGGTGCTCAGTTGGCTGTAAACGTTGTTGAAGGTAATAAAACCCTTGCAAACGCTCTGATAAGAAAGGGGATGAAGCCTGGCTCATGGCCTCCTTCTGGCGTTCTGCGCAAGTGGGTTCAGGACAAGGGGATCGGTAACCTGATGACCCATTACGGACACAAGTACGCTTCCGTAAGAGAACGATCCGGCAGCCGTGCGCATAGGGCGTATATTCGTCAGGCGAGGAAGGGTAGCGGAAATCCAGGCTTCGAGAAGGGTTTGCGGTCACTGCAGTGGGCGATCTTCAAATATGGTTCTAAGCGCAGCTCGTCTGACTGGAATACTTACACCCCATCTGAAGCGGGCAGAGGCCGCTTTGACTACGTCAAGTGGACGATCAAACAGCGCAAGTACTTCGATGATGTCGTTGACGCTCTGTGGGATGGCGCTACGCTGTACGCTGACTGGTTATCGAGTGGTAGGAAGCCATCAGACATTCAGTTATTTACGGGAAAGAGGATAAGGTAGTCGTATGCGTGGATACGAAGCTATTGAGGAAGCACTTATTGCGAAGTTGCTGTCAGTGTTCTCGGCAGAACTGAGCGCCAGTCGTGTGAAAGCCAGTGACCTGGACAGTGTAGTTGACGCCATGTTCCAGGAGGGTTCCCCTTATGGCGTTTATATCGAGTTCGGCGGCGGCAGGCCAGACAGCAGACAGGTTATGAGCGGCCTGGACTGGCATTGGACACTGGCTGGCGTATTCCTGATTCAATACGAAGGTGTTGAAACAGACTTGAAGGTCCGGTATATTGCCACTACTCTGGCAACGATGCTAAAGGATGATCCAACATTAGGCGGGGTGTCACCCCTCGCCAGGGTTAGTGACATTGATGTAGCTGAACCAATAAAGATAAATGACACACCGTTCTATTGGGTGCCATTTATTATCTCAGCATTTGATCGGTAGGAGGATACTATCATGGCTAAGGTTGTGCAAGAAAACAAAGATATTACGGATGCCGAGCAGGTTGAAGCTCGCTTCAGCGACGTTATTTATCCTGTTGATTTGGCAGAGCACGAAGCAGAAGGTGTCGTCCTGGTGGACGCAACTATTGGCGACCTGTGGAAGACCAAAACCTATCTTCGTCCGTACGGGGTATGTCGGGCAATTCGTTTCGAGCCTGATGGAATTCCACAGGAAGACCTTCGGTTTATCCTGGGGCTTGTATACGACGCCATCGTTCCAGGAGGTGCTATCTACACTCCAGGAAACACCACGAAGGCGCTTTTCGAAAGTATTCCAGTCAGTTTTGTATCGAAAACAGACGGGTTTAGCAAATTCACAAAGTGATTTTTGCATTTAGGGTGCTAATGTGATTGAAGTATATGAGAGAAGAGAACTTCTTTGTGATGAGCGAGACCATGTGCAACTCTGTGTGTAGCAGCCATAATAAACAAACAGCTACTTAGGAGGTAGGGCATGGGTGCAATTGTAGGAATTGACGCACGAATTGACATTGCGTTTTCGAGTGATGGTTACACCGCCTGGACGCAATTATCGGAACGGAATGAGTTCTCTATCAGCATCAGTGTTGACTCGGCAGAGCACAAGGTATTTGTTGCAAACCTTGCTGCTGCCTGGGTTGAGAAGGCCAGAACCTGGATGGCCTGGAGCGGATCGATCAGCGGCTATTATGACGATGCGTCGAACACGATCTTCAACACGGTCATTGCTGGCGAAACTGTAAAACTCCGGTTCTACACATCGCAGCGCAAAATGACCCACTACTGGGAAGGTCTGGCAGTTCTGACGAGCGTCGAGCACAGCGTGGGCACGGACGACTTTGCTACCTTGAGCGTGGACTTCGAGGGGCAGGGTGCTCTGACACGAGTTAGCAGCTAATCTGATCCAGTTTCAAAATTGATTGGTCGCCCCAGGTGAACTGTTTATGCAGTATGCCTGGGGCTTTATTAATTCACGAGGAGAAAAAGATGGGTGAACCAACGATTGAAGCACAAAGTGAAATCGAAGTAGGCGGGGAGATGTACTCCGTCGTAAAGACCGGGCGGGCGCAGGCACGGCAGGTTATTCAGCTTACCCAGTGGGCGTCTAAGCACGGTTATCGGGCTGCTCGTTCTGTACAACAGGGCAGTACTTCTATGACTGGGCTTGAATTCATCGTTCGCATGGTAGAGGAGCTTGACGAAGGCGCTCTTGTCGACTTGTTTACGGCTATCGTCGGCTGCGATCCAGCAGTATCAGAAGTTCACTTCGATATCGCCACCCTCATCGAGACCGCAGTTGCAATATATAACGGCCAGCCTGCAATTCAGAGGTTAATTGACCGTTTTTTCTCCACTCCCAACTCATCCGGTTCAACAGAAGAGCACTCCACGCCATCCGATCAGCCTACGGATGGACAGATGAAGTAGTTATCGATCATGTTGAGATGTATGGCGTCGGGTGGCTAGAAGAAACCTGGCGCATGATTAGAGAAGACGAGATCGATGAACTTAAGATGCTGAAACTCCTTGCCCCTCTCGCCCGTTCCGCCATGGATAAGAATACGGCGCAGGGTCTGGACAAATACAGCAAGTCTATAGATAAGCTGCTGGATAACTCAGTACCGTGGCGGCCAGCGCACAGCAGGAGAGAGCGCCTGCTAAGGAACGGGATGTTGAAACCTGGTGAAGTCGCTGTCATATTGGATGCTGGCGAAGATGCTAACAACCCACTATTTGAGGACGTCAAGATCATTAGGGATTAACTTATGACTGCCAACTCTGCCATCGTTCTTCTAAAAATCCAGGGAGATTCAAGCGGGGCTGTTAATGCAACCAACCAGCTTGCAGCTTCGCTAAATCGCATCGGAGAGCAGGCGCAACGGGTTACTCAAACCATCCGCATTACAGGGTCCAACGCACAGTCATCTGTTAGTAATTCCGGCAAGCGGCTATCGTTCGATGGCAGTAAGATGTTCAGCGCATTATCGAGGGGTATCGATACCTTCCGTTCTCAGTTGATGAATACAAACGATACCATCCGTCTGGCCGCACAGGGTATAACCAACTTCGGGCGCTCGATGATGTTCTTTGTTTCTCTGCCGCTGATTGGCTTGTTTACAGGCATGGCCAAGGCTGCCACGGATTTTGAGGACGGTCTTACCCGTGTTCGAAAAACAACGGGCTTTACTGTTGAACAGATCACAAATCTCGGCGAGAGCCTTCGTGGACTAGCCGTAAACACAGCTACATCTCATTCCGATCTCGTAGAAATTTCTGGTGTTCTTGGTCAGATGGCGAACTGGGAAGACCTGGACACTCCGGTCGAATCCCTTACCAAGCTAACCGAGACCATCAGCATGTTCGCAGTTTCTACCGACCAGGGCGGGGCTGTGGTTGCATCTGCGATGGGTAAGATCGCCAACGCCTTTGGCTGGAACTTGGGTGAATCCAGCGAATCGGTTGAGCGCCTTGCTAACGTGATCAACCTGCTGGAAAACAAGACCGCCGCAACCGCAGGTGAGATCATGACCACCTTGCAGGAGTTTGCCCCGTTCGCCACCATGCTGAATATGTCTGCCGCAGACGCAACCGCTTTCTCTGCAGCGCTTGTCAGCGTCGGTCTGAGCGCAAGCGAGTCCGGAACGGCCTTGAAGAACATGGGCATCTACATCGCCCGGAACGCAGAAGAAGTAGCCGCTGTAATGGGTGGGTATTCTGACATCTATAAAGATGCAGATACTGTGTTGGAGGCTTTTGGAAAGGACTCTGTCGGTGTGCTGCTTGACATCCTGGATGCGGCCAGTAAGAGCGAGGACCAGGTGGCGTCCCTGCTCGGATTGATGGAGATAGCGGACATGCGGGGCGGTCGTGGCCTGGCCGCCCTGAGTTCTAACGTTGATCTTTTGAAGACAAGCCTGAGACAAGCCCGCTCTGAGTGGGAAACGCACACGTCCCTGCTTGAAGAATACAACATTGCCATGACCTCAACGAAGTCCCAGGTGGCCGTGTTGAAAAACAACGTGGCAGACGCAGGGATCATAATTGGGGACGCCCTATTGCCCCCACTTCGGGCGATTATGCAGGTGGCTGTTCCGGCGATCCGTATGCTTGCGGATGCTTTCAAGAAGCTGGATAAGCCCGTCCAGATGCAAGTGATCGCCCTGGCCGGTCTGGTAGTCGTTCTAGGCCCAGTCCTCATGTTTCTAGGGCAAATGGTTCATGCCGCAACCTTGATCGTGATGGGGTTCGGGCAGGCGTTGCGTGTTATTTCATTCTTTGTAGGCTCTCTAGCAAAACTTGGACCGATCATAGCCGCAGTTGGCAGCAGCGCCTTTGCCTGGCCAATTGCTATTATCGGAGCGATTGCGCTTGTCATGAAGGCGCTTGACAGTTTTGGCTATGACATGGCTGGTTATTTCCGCAGTCTTGCGACGAAAGCGAAGACCTGGGGCGAAAACCTTTCTAAGAATATTGGATCGGGGCTTATAGGCGGCGCAGTTCGTTTCGTCTCGGCGGCCATTTCAAAGATCGCCAACATGATTGCGTCCTTCTTCGAATCGCATTCACCCCCAAAGAAAGGCCCACTATCAACCATCGACCAGTGGGGCATCACCCTTATGGAGACGTTCCTAAATGGGTTTGGGGCTGCGGATTTTAGCATTCTCGACAACGTTAGTTCGATTATCGAAAGAGCACTTACTGGTGGGCTGGAAGGGGAACCCCTTGTGGCCGCTCTTCGTAAGCTGGCTGGCGCACGGGTAGATATCTCCCAACTTATAGCAAAGTTCAACCAGACAGGAATAATCGATGAAGGGTTGCTAACAAGCGCTACTTCCGGTCTTGGGGAGATGGGAGATAATGTTCGTGACCTGATCCGGCTATCGCTTGAGTACGAGAAAATTCAGAAACAACTGGCGGCAATTGAAGAGAGACGCCATCAGATACTTGCTAACTACAGCGCAGAGATTGCGGCCATTGGTTCTTCCGATAAAAACATCACCGGTAAAGTGGATGCGATCCGGGCGGCAAAGAGAAACCGGGACGCCAACCTGATCCAACTGGACAAGGAGAAGGACGCTCTTGAGCAGCAGGCTGATATGGTAAAACAGCAGCTCGATGCTCAGAAGTCTATGATTGACGCCCTGCAGGATCAAGAAGACATCTTCTTGCGCATTGCTGAACTGCTGAAGGAGATTGCAGAGGACAAAGAAGACGATGACGTAGAAGACCCAGGCGGCGCTGGTGATCTCGGCGGTGGCGGTTTTGGTGATATTGGCGACCTTGATGATCTAGGCGGGTTAGGTACATTGCAGGATGAGCTTGACAAGGCCTCTGAGAAGACCAAGAACCTGCTCGACCTGTTTGATCGGGGGAAAGAAAAGTTGCAGGGTTTCCTGGATGCCTGGAGCGGGCGTGATCCGAAGAGCTTTAAGCTACCTGGCGATTCTATCCTGGGGTTCACCGACAAAGACATGCAGAGTGGCTACGATACTATGTATAGCCTCGGCCAAAATGCTCGTAAAGTCTATGACGATATGAAGCCCACACTAGAAGGCATTGCGGAACTGTGGGCGGGTGTTAAGCTCGCTCTAAGTGGAGGTGAAGAATCTGATGCGGCCGCCGGAGAGCCACCGTCCTTTGTGCAGGCGTTCCTGGCCGGTATTACAGAGGCGATCAGGCCTGAAGACCTGGAGAATTTTGCTACTGGTTTGAAAACACTATCTGACGGTTTTAGAGCTTTCATGGAGGCTCTTGGGTATGTAGATGCGTCTGGCGTGGGAATCAGCCTTCTTGACTTCCTCGCCAAACTTGCCGGTAATACCGTCGGTCAGGTGATCTCTGTTATAGCTGACCTGGCTGGTTGGTTTATGTACCTATGGGGTGCTGGTTTCAAACTTGAGGCGTGGCTGCTAACGATGCCAGCGCACATAAAAGAATTCGGGGACGCATTCAGCGCCTGGATCGCTCCTGCTAAGGCAGACTGGGATGCTGGTATGAAATATGTACAGCAGGCATCTGAGGACGCATGGGGATCGATAACAGAGCTTTTCTCAAGATCGTCTGAGGAAAATTTCGATATCCTATCAAACTGGTTAGAGGACATTGGAGAGGACTTCTCTGATGCGTGGCGTGGGATGGTCGATTCACTTGACCGCTCCTTGAGTAACATGGGAAGTTCTTTGACCGGGTGGGTTACTACCACACTTGGTGCGCTCAGTGCTAAGGTGGAAGAGTTTAGAAATATCGCTTCGTCCTGGATGCAAGGGCTGATCGATGGCATTACTGGCAAAGCCGGTGCGCTTATTGATACCATTCTCGGAGTTGTATCGAATGCTGTAGATGGCTTGAATAACTTTCTCGGTAAGGGCACTGATCCGACAGTACCTACATCGCCGACATCGCCCCCTAAGCCTAAACCTGGGCGCTGGACTGGTGGGCCTGTATCTGCAGGCGGTTCATACGTTGTAGGCGAACTCGGTCCAGAGTTGTTCTCTCCGAACTCGAATGGATCCATCCTTTCAGCGCACAGCCTGTTATCCGCACTAGGCGCTGCAGGTGCGTCCGGTGCATATACGATCAACATCACGATCAATAACCCGACAATTCGGGATGACAGCGATATTCGCAAGCTATCCGATCAGGTTTCTGCTGAACTGGTCTCCAGGATCAACCGGCGCACCAGCTTTGGTGGGAACATTCCGATCTAAGAGGATAAGGCATGACACAACCGTTTGTACTTCAGTTGACAGATAACGTTGAGACCATAGACTTTTTGTCGTACTTCGTGGCGCTGGCTGATGGCGGGTTTGACATAGGCCAGGCACGGGTTGATAGAACGCTAGGCCTTCTTCGTACCGGAGTGTACGCCCCGGTGTCAAATAACTACGAGTATCGAGAAGCGAAGATCACGTTCCACATATATGGGAGCAACAGAAGCGAACTTATTGCGAGCATTCAGAAGATCGAGCGTGTTTTGAAAAACATATCGACCAGGTCTATTTCAACTCTGGGCCGGCGAGGAGAATTGTCTTACACCTGGGAGGGGGCTGACTCTGTAACGTTCTTTGAAGTGTATGGTGGGGATATAAACTTCCCATCTGACCTTCTTTCAGTTGAGAAAATCCATGCCAGTTCGTCCCGTGGGGCTGTGATGCTCCCGGATTGTGAAATCACGCTGCAGTTATCTGCCTACGGCTACGGCATATCGATTTACTCGGATGCGCTTGAAGAAGTCCCTCTGTACAACCCCAGTGTGGCATCGCCAACAACTGGAGGTGTGGTTATTCAAAACATCAAGTCATCCACTGTCCAGTATAACTATGTTGATATAGCTGCTGGTGACCTTCAAGGATCACAGCCGCTGGTCACAAAGCTCGTCCTATCGACAGATGATCCGTACTCCGGGTGGGATCAGATTTATGTCGGCGTCAAGCATAACCCTTCTGGATCGTATCCTTCCGGGTTTATGTTCGACTATACAAATCTGTATACGAGCTATTCCGACTCAGCAGTTTACAGCCTCGGAGGAACTCTCGCCATGCAAATGCACATTGCAGCCGGGTACAACTCGCCTGAAGCGACCTTTTCGTGGAAGCTGCCATCGACTTTTCCACCAGGAATGTACTACGTGTTTTTGCACAGTGCATTAACTATGACAACGTCTTCTCTATCCTATTCCGTTGGGTCAGAAGACTTACTCACGTCTGGCCTGGTCTACAGAACGGACTTTGTTTATCCTCTGGCAGGAATCTACACACTCCCGCTTGG
>Ga0172375_10011957_pt1 | contig 10948 bp, 9 predicted proteins | sample LakKiv1m_FD_114537 | JGI IMG/M metagenome (GOLD analysis project Ga0172375, IMG submission 114537) | Freshwater microbial communities from Kabuno Bay, South-Kivu, Congo - kab_092012_11.1m | ecosystem: Environmental > Aquatic > Freshwater > Lake | place: Democratic Republic of the Congo... | reverse complement strand
TTCCGCTTTTTTGCGCGCCGCCTCGATCACAGTCATGGCTTGATCAAGGGTAATGTCTACTTGGGTGGTCATTTGCTTCTCCTTGATAACGCTTCGTATTGGTAACGCCTACCAGGATTGACTGACCGTGGCTTCCGCCCTGCCGCCCCCAGACAGGCTCACGCCCTCTACGCAGGGTTGCGGCTGTTTGGGTGCCATTGTTTACTTTCGGCGAAATGATTAGAAAAAAGGAGGGGTGGATTGACCACCCCTCCGGATGTAAACAGAGAGACTACTCGACCCAGTCGAAGGTGCGAGTAACGGCTTTCTTCCAGCTCTTGTATTCCTTATCGCGCAGGGCTGCGTCCATCTCTGGCTTCCATTCCTTATCCTTCGCCCAGTTCTCCCGAAGGTCTTCCACATTCGCCCAGAAGCCAACGGCCAGGCCAGCAGCGTAAGCAGCGCCCAGAGCAGTGGTCTCAGCTACCTGTGGACGGACAACGGGCACGCCGAGGATATCGGATTGGAACTGCATGAGCAATTCGTTGAAGACCATGCCGCCATCGACTTTCAGGGCGGTCAGATCTACACCAGAGTCCTTGTTCATCGCATCGAGGACTTCGCGGGTCTGGAAAGCGGTCGCTTCGAGAGCGGCGCGGGCGATGTGGCCCTTGTTGACGAAGCGGGTCATGCCTACGATCACGCCACGGGCATCGCTTTTCCAGTAGGGAGCAAACAGGCCTGAGAAGGCCGGCACGAAGTAGATACCGCCGTTGTCTTCGACGGTGCGGGCAAGCGGCTCAATATCCGATGAAGTCTCAATCATCTTCAGGTTGTCGCGCAGCCACTGGACCAGGGCGCCGGTGATGGCGATGGAGCCTTCGAGGCAGTACACTGCCGGTTCGCTGCCGATTTTGTAACCAAGTGTGGTCAGCAGGCCGTTCTTGGATTGTACGGGCTTGGTGCCAGTGTTGAGCAGCATGAAGCAGCCGGTGCCATAGGTATTCTTGGCTTCGCCAGCGCTAAAGCAGGTCTGGCCAAAGAGGGCTGCCTGTTGGTCGCCCAGGTCGCCAGCGACGGGGATACCAGCGAGAGCGCCTGCTGCATAGCCGTAGACTTCGGAAGAGGCCTTGATCGCCGGGAGCATGGCACGCGGAATGCCCATCACTGCGAGCATATCCGGATCCCAATCCAGGGTTTCCAGGTTCATCAACATGGTGCGGGAGGCATTGGAGACATCGGTAACATGCACGCCGCCCTTGGGGCCGCCGGTCAGGTTCCAGATGACCCAGGTGTCGATATTGCCGAAGAGTACTTCGCCTTTTTCTGCTTTCGCGCGTACACCCTCAACATTGTCCAGAATCCACTTGACTTTGGGGCCGGAGAAATACGTGGCCAGCGGGAGGCCGACTTTCGTGCGGAAGCGATCCTGACCGCCGTCTTTGGCGAGTTCGTTGCAAATCTGGTCAGTGCGGGTATCCTGCCAAACGATTGCATTATAAACGGGTTTGCCGGTGGCTTTTTCCCACACAACAGTGGTTTCGCGCTGATTGGTAACGCCGACAGCCGCGATTTCTTGGGGGGAAACGTTGCTATTCTTCAACGCGCCTTCAATGACTTCCTGCGTGCGAGTCCAGATTTCCATCGCATCATGTTCAACCCAACCGGCCTTGGGGAAGATCTGTTCGTGTTCTTTCTGATAAACGCCGACCACTTTGCCTTCGTGATCGAAAATCATAAAGCGAGTGCTGGTAGTACCCTGATCAACTGCGGCTGAATATTTAGCCATTTTAGACTCCTTGTGAGAATGGGTTAGGAAATGAATTTCACGATATGTAAAACGCCTTGACAAGACGTTTCACGCTGCTTTCAATCAATAGTAATCTGGCCAATTTACCAGATCAATCGTCTAAAAACCTCCTTTCCATGTTTCAGCGGCGACTTTCAACATCAAATACGAGGAAGTTGCTCCAGGATCCTGATGTCCGGCGCTCCGTTCGCCAAGATAGCTGGCGCGTCCTTTACGTGCAACGAGCGGAATAGTCGCCTCCATGCCTTTTTTAGCCGCATCGGCAGAAAGTTCAAGCGCCACATTGAGTGGCTGATTATCCTGCACAGCTTGTTTGAGTGCGGTTACGGCGGGTGTTAGCGCATCCACCATGGTCTTATCACCCGGTTCAGCCTTGCCCCGCATGACAATGCCGTTAAGCGATGCTTCAAGAGCCTCTGCCCAATCTGCAAGGGTAAGCTCCATCTTGCCTGCTGATTTCATGCCGGCCTGCAAGAACCAGGTGCCATACAACGGGCCGCCTGCTCCGCCCACCGTGGAAATTAATGTCATGCCAACGGTCTTGAAGATTGCGCCGATATCCTTGTCTTGCATTTCAGGCATTTTCTTGATAACGGCTTTAAATCCTCGATCCATATTGGCGCCATGATCGGCATCCCCAATGTCAGAATCAAGCTGGGTTAGATAATCACGATTTTCGGCAATCATTTCGGCAACAGCTTGTATCCAGGCTGCGACGTCGTCACGAGGAATTGGCATATTCCACTCCATGGCATGTGCCAGGGCGGCGGACAACCGCCCTGGCTATTGAAAATATGGAAATTAGATACCCCAGCGTAAACCAGGTGTCTTGACAGGAGCATCCCACAACTTGAGCATGTCCGCATCCATTTTCAAGAGGGTTATGGATGTTCCGGCCATTTCAAGGCTTGTGATGTATGGTCCAACCAAAGTGCGGACGACTTTCAGCCCGTGTTTGGTTGCGATTTCGTGCGCCTTGCGATAGATGATGTAGAGTTCGATCAAGGGAGTACCGCCCAGACCATTGACAAACATCAGCACTTCATCGCCGGCTTTGTAAGGAATATCGCTGATGATCGGCTCCATGAGCATTTCCGTAATCTCGTCTGCGATTTTAAGCGCCATGCGAGTCCGGCCGGGTTCACCATGGATACCGATCCCGATTTCCATCTGATCTTCGGGCAAATCAAAGGTGGGTTTGCCAGCATGCGGAACTGTGCAGGAAGTGAGCGCCATGCCCATCGAGCGGCCAAGATTCTTGGCCTTGAGGCAGACATCGGCCACATCTTTGAGCGAACGCCTTTGTTCGGCAGCAGCGCCGCACAATTTTTCGGCAAGAACCGTCACACCCACGCCGCGCCGTCCCGCGGTCCACAGGCTATCTTTGACTGCGACATCGTCGTCCGTTACGACAGCTTCGACTTCGATGCCTTCGGCGCGAGCCAGTTCAGCGGCCATTTCGAAGTTCATGATATCGCCAGTATAGTTCTTGACAATATGCAGAACGCCAGCGCCGCCGTTGACAGCCTTTGTCGCTTCCAACATCTGATCGGGTGTGGGGGAAGTAAACACAGCGCCCGGGCAAGCCGCATCCAGCATACCCATGCCCACAAAACCGCCGTGCATCGGTTCATGACCAGAACCGCCGCCAGAGATCACGCCAACTTTACCCATCACGGGGGCATCAGCTCGCACGATGAAATCTGGACTGTAGTGCACTTTTACGAGGTCAGCATGGGCAATTGCGATGCCCTCCAATTCCTCGCGAACTACATCTTCAGGTTTATTGATAAGTTTCTTCATTGGATTACCTCCATTGGTATCCAAAAATCATGCCGATGGGACTATTTCTTGGGCAGGTAGGCAGAGACGAACCAGTCATATAGATAGATACCAATGGCGCCGCCGATGATCGGGGCGACGACAGGGATCCACCAGTAACCATCTGCAAACAAACCTTGAGTTCCAGAGACAAGTCCGAAGAGGCGTGGGCCAAGGTCACGAGCAGGGTTAATGGCATAACCGCTGGGGCCGCCCAGCGATAAACCAACCGCCAAGACGGTGCCGCCAACCAGGAATGGGCCCAAATTGTGCATTAAGCCAGTGTTCTTGGAGTCGCCGCTGGCGAGGATGCCCCACAGAAGAACAGCCGTGCCGACGACTTCGGCAATGAAGGCATTCAAGAAGCTATAACCGCCGGCTGAAGACACACCAGCAGCAGCGGCTGTGCCCCAGAAGGCTTGACCAAAGACAGAACCCGGGCCGGTGCACCACACATTTGGCAGACCAGCGGCTCGCAGGCCATCCATGTAGACCAGGTAGACGCCCAGAGCGCCGAGGAAAGCGCCAACCATTTGAGCTGCGATATAGGGTAATACCTTGCCCCACGGGAAATCCCGTTTGAGCGCTAAAGCAATGGTAACTGCAGGATTCAGGTGAGCGCCTGAAACACCGGCGGAAACATAGACCGCAACGATCACAGCAAATGCCCATCCGATAGTGATGGTATTCCAGTTATAGGCTGCTGCACCCAGGCGAGGGGCAAGACCAACATTTGCAACGACGCCATCGCCTAACAGTATAAGAATGAAGGTCCCAAAGACCTCGCCGATCAATTGTCCGAGCATTTTGCATTCTCCTTATTCATACAAGATTTGGATGGTTGAATAACGAACTTAAAAAGACCAAAACATGTTCTCTTAGCTCAGCTAAAGCCTCCTTTCTTAGTATTCAAAACGAGGGCATAATGCGGTTGGGAAAAGGGAGTAGAAAATGTTGTTAAATGTGTTCGATCATGTAGAGTCCCTATTGAATTTACCCATAACAATAACTATTGCTAAACTCTCGTTTGAAGAACATAGCCTGATTATTACATATTTGTAAGGTTCAGGGGAATCAGGGAACATCCCCAATCTATATAGGAAAATGTATCGCCAAGAGTCCATATGGAGAATAAGGATACTCCATTAGCTATTAATCTTAAGCCAATGGAGTATAAAATTGGAGCTTAAAAATTTTCAGCGCTTTATCCCCTAAGAAACGGGGTTTTGACTTGCTTCACTGCTTTTTGCCACCCATAATAAAGTTCCTCGCGTCGTTCCGCAGAGATGCGGGGCTCAAAATAACGATCTTGCTTCCAGGACTCGCTGATTTCGTCGATAGTCTCCCAATAACCTATGGCCAGCCCGGCCAGGTAAGCCGCGCCCAGGGCAGCTGTGTTTGTGAAGACCGGTCGTTCTACTGGGATACCTAAGATATCGGACTGGAATTGCAGTAGAAAATCGCTTTTCGCGATATAACCGTCCACTCGAAGAACCGGCGGCGTAAGCTCAGGGGCTCGCTTCTTGATCACTTCGACAAAATCGCGCGTCTGGTAAGCCAAAGCCTCAAAAGCTGCGCGGACAATATGGTGTTTGGTGATGCCACGGGTTACGCCAATAATTGCGCCGCGGGCATAAGAGCCAGTGCCTGTACGAATCAAATCTGATCCGCCAAAGGGAGGCACAAAATAAACGCCTTGTGTATCGACGACCTGATTGGCAAGCCCTTCAGCTTCACCAATCTCATTAACGATGCCCAAGCCATCCTTCAACCAAAGGATCGCATCGCCAGCAACATCTGCTTTGCCCTCCAGCCCGTAGACAACAGTATCGCCTATTGTCCATAATACTGGAGAGAATAACCCCCCTCCTGGTGGAATGTACCGACTGCCTGTGTTGATGAGCACGAAAGAACCGGTGCTATAGGTATTTTTCGCCATACCGGGTTTCATACAAGCCTGGCCTAAGACAGCCAGCAGCTGGTTTCCGCCTGCGCTTCCAATTGGTACTCGCACTCCAAAGAACGTCGCCGGGGTGGTATAGGTGTAGATGTCACTAGATCGATTGAGTTCAGGCAGGATTTCACGCGGAATTCCCAATTCGTTCAGCATCTCATCATCATAAGTTAATGTATTTGCATTCTGCAAAAGAGTGACGGATGCATTGGAATGGTCAGTGACATGGGCTGCGCCGCCTGAGAGTTTCCAGATAAGCCAGCTATCGATCGTACCGCATAGCAATTCGCCGCGGGCAATCCCTTTTTGAATGGTCTGGTCGTTATCCATGAGCCAGCGGATTTTTGCGCCTGTAACATCTGGCACGATCACCATGCCCGTTCTGGTTTCGATGTTTACTTTATCTTTCGCAATAAGTTGTTCACAAAGGGGCAATGTACGCTGGTCTTGCCATACGATCGCCCGACCGACAGGTTCACCGGTTTTTTTATTCCAGAATACGGTGGTATCACGTTGATTGGCTACCCCGATAGCGTCAATTTGCTCTGGCGCGATCCTGCCATTTTGGAGGGCTTCGGCGATCACGCGCAGGCTGCTTCTCCAGATTTCATTCGCATCATGCTCCACCCAACCCAACTGTGGAAAATACTGGGTGATATCGGCATAAGCGGATGCCACGACATTTGCTTTGCGGTCAAGAATTATGGCCCACGTGCCAGTGGTTCTTTGGTTCAGGCTCAAAATATAGGTCGCCATTCTGAGGACTCCGTTCGCGATGACGCTTTCACAATAAAGGGTTTTCGACTTGGAAAATGAAACTACAACGGGCCGGTTTTTTTGCGGTTTGCTCTTCCGATGACAAGACCGAGTTCGAGACTGACACGTACAAGGCTGGCCAGATTATCCACCTCAAGTTTGCGCATGGCATCACGTCTCTGTTTCTCAACAGTCTTAACACTGGTACGAAGGCCATCAGCAATTTCCCGTGTTGAATAGCCTTCAACAATTTGCTTAACAACTTCGCTCTCCCGCGGAGAGAGGCGGTCAAGCAAGTTCTTTGGGCTTTCTGCCAAAAAATTATTTGCGATAATGCCAGAAATCTCCGAACTTAAGAACATACTTCCATTCTTGGCAGCCCTCACTGCCGCAAGCAGTTCTTCGGCAACCGATTGTTTGACAACGTATCCCAACGCGCCAGACTGTAAGGCTTGCCGAATCATTGTTGGGTCTGCGTGCATCGAAAGCATCACAACCTGAGGTCTGGGTCTGATTCCTTCAAGCCGGATCAATGTTTCGAGTCCGTCAAATTGCGGCATAGCAATATCAAGCACCATGACATCTGGATGGAGAGAGACGACCAGTTCGATCGCCTGCCTCCCATTATCTGCTTCCCCCACTACACTCAAGTCATCAGCGCTTTCTAATAATTTCACTATTCCTTGTCGAACAAGTTGATGGTCTTCTGCAACTACGATCCGAATCATTGGCTTACCTCATTATCACGTTTTCAGTGTTTTCCCCGGATTTCACCGAGGCAATAAAACCAGGACAACCAAAGCAGAGCAGTTTTCGGAGCCTGCGCTAACCTGTTTTTTGATTGACTATCGGCAAAGAACCATAAATACGGGTTCCTTTACCGGGAGCAGACTCAATATCGAAATTACCATTCAACATCAGGAAACGTTCTCGCAAGCCTTCCAAACCTAAGCCATACTCGACCCTTTGTGTGAGGTCAAATCCTTCTCCATCATCTTCAAACGAAATATTAATTTCACCTTCTGCATATTCCAGATTAATCCACACCGATGTGGCCTTGGCATGTTTGACAGCATTATTCATCCCCTCCTGAACCAGGCGATAGAGAGCAGTTGCCTGGGCATTGGACATCGTCGGCAATTGTTCCTGGCTGCTAAAAACTGCTCGCACCCCGGTGGATAGGGCCAGGGAAGAACACAGGGCTTCAAGTACTTTCGCCGGGGTCGTTGTCTCAAACGAAGGCGGGCGCAACTCATACAAGACCTGGCGGATATGTCGCATCATCTCTTCGACGATGCGGATAGTTCCTTTGACTTGCTCACCGAGGGTTTTGTGACCAGCCACTGTTACATCGCTTTGAATTGCCTTGAGGGTTAAAATGAGCGCCGTCATACTTTGACCGATATCGTCATGCAGATCCTGGGCAATTCGGCGGCGTTCAGTTTCCTGATTGGTTAGTAATTGCAGGCTGACCAGCTTTAGCCGTTCTTCAGCCCGAATTTGGCGTGTGATGTCATGGGTATACGTGACAACACTTTCGACGTTGCCATTGGCCCCGTGAACAGGGCAGATTAACACATCGACCCATTGTTCTTCGCACCGGTCTGTGAATTGTATTGGAGCGCCTGAATTCACCGCTTTATTGACGACAGTTTTCCGGTGTGCAGCTTGCCCCGGTGGATATAAACTCCAAATATTGGCGCCCAACAACTCATTTTCAGGTTTACCGTATCGAAAACTGGCAGCTTTATTGACGTAAAGAATGGTTCCGTCCGGCTCGAAAAGCTCCACAGCGTTCGGGAAAGCATCCAGGAGTTCCCAAGCAAACTTTTCCTTTACCAATTTGGTCATCATAATAAAATAGACTCCGCCACCTTCGTTGCCCGGCTTTTTGTAAAACGCCGATTAATAGGAATACTTTCAGTATACGATATTTTGCGAGTTTTTTTCAACTCGTTAAAAGATTAACACGAAGTACCCGGTTTGTAAAGAATGATGCTGATTCTATCATCGGTGGATAGGTTCGCCCACGCCGTTGAGCTTGTTGCTCCGATGGTCTATGAAGGTTTGCGCTTTTTCGCTTCAATTCGATGCCAGTCCTCTTTTTATGGTATCCTTAACAGTCTGGCTGCTGGTTATGAGAGAGTTATCCCCGCACGATTTTGCCTTGCTGTACGCCGGTTTTCAAGCGCCGATTGCCGCCTTGAATTGCGGCGACCACTGCGCGCCCTATAATGAATATGGCGTTCCGTTCTGTTGTGATACCCGCCATGCCGTTCCGGCTGCTTATCGGGCGGAATGGGAATACCTGCAAGCCAGCACCGATCTCTGGCATCCCTGGGAGGGCAGCACACCCTCAGAGACCGAAGAATTGGTTTCGCAGGCGCCGGAAGGTCAGGTCTTGATTGCCTGCCTGGGGCACGAGCGTTGCCAGCGCGATTTTCGCTCGTTGACCTGCCGCTCTTTCCCGTTCTTCCCCTACCTATCTCAGCAAGGGGAGTTCCTCGGTCTAGGCTATTTATGGGAATACCAGGATCGTTGTTGGGTGATGAATAACCTGCAGGTGGTCAGCCGGGAATATCTGGCCCAGTTTGTCTCCACGTTCGACCGGTTATTCGAATGGGCGCCGGTAGAGCGCGAGAATTATCTGGATTTCTCCGCGTTGATGCGGCGCTCTTTTGTCCGCATGCGCCGGGCGATCCCCTTGCTTCATCGGAATGGAAACGTGTATAAAATCAGCCCGCATAACGGCAGCCTCCGTCGAGCTATCCCTGAGAAGCTGCCAAAGTTCGGGGATTACAAGATCGCTGCCATGCTTCCATTTCCGGACGAGATGGATCAGAACTAATTTCATGGATCTCACAGACAAGGGCTTATGAATCAACAGGCCGCTGCCGCCGTTGCAATGGAATTCAAGACTCCCGAGCGTTTTGCTACCAACCGGCGCGATCCGGTTCGTTGGATCGTTTCATACGCATTTCATTATTGGTACATCGCCGCTATCCTGCTGATCGGGGCGGCTGGCAACGCCGCCCTGGCCGCGGTGGTTCCAATTCTGGTTGGTCAGGCTTTTGACGCAATCTTGAAGACGCCTGCCCAGTTAAGCGTCCTGCCTCGCATTGCTCTCATCATCTCCATCAGTCAAATAGTGCGTGGACTGCTCCAATTCGGTCGCAACTTTGGGGCTGAATTGTTGGGGCAGCGCATTGAGCGGGATATCCGCCACGACCTTTATACCAGCCTTTTGGGCAAGAGTATGACCTTCCACAGCCTGCAGTCGGTCGGCGATACGATGGCTCGAGCGACCAATGATGTACGCGAGGTTAATTTCCTCTTCAGCCCTGGATTAAATCTGGTGGTCGGCTCAGGCATCTTTATGATCATGCCGGTCATCGTTGCTCCACGCTATCACCCGGCTTTGATCCTTACCCCGCTGCTGTTTATCATTGGCTATTTCCTGGCTCTCTGGCAATACCTGACTGAGCTAAAGCCGATCACTACCGATGTCCGTAAGGCATTTGGTCGCCTGAATAGCCGCCTGGCTGAAGCCATTGATGGTATTGAGACGGTCAAAAGCATGGCGCAGGAGCGCAACGAAGTGGAACGCTTCGGGGAAAATGCCCGCCAATTTAGAGATGCCTTTGTTCGTCAAGGCGATGTCGAAGCTCGCTTCATCCCGCTGTTGTTGCTCGGATTTGCCGAAGCAGGCAGTCTGCTTCATTCGTTAATCCTCTTTCATCAGGGCTTGCTCGATATCGGTCAGGTAGTCGCCTATTTTGGGTTGATCCAGCTTTTCGGCTTTCCCACCTTCACCTCATTGTTTGCATATTCGCAGATATCGTTGGGCATCGCCGGGGCCAGGCGGATCCTGGATTTGATCAACCGTGAGAACAACCTCGATCAAAACCTGCAGGGTTATCAGGGTCCAATGCGCGGCGAGATCGAGTTTAAGCAGGTCTCCCTTGCGTATCAATCTGGAGAGTCAGTATTGGAGGATGTTTCCTTCAAAGTCAAAGCCGGAAAAACTGTTGCTATTGTCGGTCAAACTGGTTCAGGCAAGACCTCCCTTGTCAAGCTGGTCAATCGCACCTACGACGCAACCAGCGGGCAGGTATTGGTGGACGGCGTGGATGTCCGCGATTGGAATCTGGAAGACCTGCGCCGCAACGTCTCAATGATCGAACAGGATATTTTCCTGTTTTCGCGCACGATCCGGGAGAATATCGCTTTTGGTCAACAATCTGCCGGGCTGGACAAAGTAACTGAAGCAGCGCGCCAGGCGCAATCTGATGAATTCATCCAATCCTTTGATGATGGGTACGAAACTGTGATTGGCGAAAGAGGCGTCACCCTTTCCGGCGGACAGCGCCAGCGTCTGGCTCTTGCCCGCGCCTTCTTGACCGATCCACCCATCTTGATCCTGGATGATTCTACCAGCGCCATCGACAGCGCCACCGAAGATAAAATCCAGCGCGCCATCTATACAGCTGCCCGCGGCCGTACAACCCTGATCATCACTCACCGCCTCTCGCAAATCCGCTGGGCAGACCTGATCCTCGTTTTTCGTAAAGGCCGTCTGGTTGCCCAGGGATCTCATGATGAGCTGATGCGAACCTCCGAAGCCTATC
>Ga0172375_10011956_pt1 | contig 10948 bp, 11 predicted proteins | sample LakKiv1m_FD_114537 | JGI IMG/M metagenome (GOLD analysis project Ga0172375, IMG submission 114537) | Freshwater microbial communities from Kabuno Bay, South-Kivu, Congo - kab_092012_11.1m | ecosystem: Environmental > Aquatic > Freshwater > Lake | place: Democratic Republic of the Congo... | reverse complement strand
GCGAATGCCCAGCTTGGTGTCCGCCAGGCGCAGACACTCGCGGGCGACCGCGTCGGGGACGCCGCCGATCTCGAAGAGCATCTTGCCCGGAAGGATCACGGCGACCCAGAACTCGGGGTCGCCCTTGCCCTTGCCCATGCGCACTTCGATGGGCTTCTTGGTCACCGGCTTGTCCGGAAAAATCCGGATCCACAGCTTGCCCTTGCGCTTCATGTAGCGGTTGACCGCCACGCGACACGCCTCGATCTGGGTGTTGGTGAGCCAGCCGCGGGTGAGCGCCTTCAGGCCGTACTCGCCGTACGCGAGATCGGCACCGGAGGTCGCATGACCCGCGCGGTTCCCCTTGGACTGCTTGCGGTGCTTGACGCGCTTAGGCATGAGCGGCATGGCTTCTCCTCCTCGTCCCGGAACGCGCCGGCTGGAAATCGTCCTTGGTGCAGATCCACACCTTGACGCCGATCAGCCCGGCGGTCGTGTGCGCCTCGGCAAACCCGTAGTCGATGTTGGCGCGCAGCGTGTGCAACGGCACCTTGCCCTGCTTGCTCCACTCGACCCGCGAGATCTCCGCGCCGTTGATGCGGCCGCTGCAGCGGATCTTGATCCCCTCACAGCCCATGTCCATGGCGACTTTCTCGGCGCGCTTCACGGCGCGCTTGATCGCCACGCGGCGCTCGATCTGCTGCGCGACGCTTTCGGCCACCAGTTGCGCGCTCGCGTCGGGATCGCGCACCTCATGGATCTCAAGGTAGATGTCCTTGCCCGTCTTCTTGGACAAATCGGCGCGGATCCGCTCCACATCCTGCCCCTTGCGGCCGATGACCACGCCGGGCCGCGCGGAGAAGATGTTGATGCGCACACGATTGGCATAGCGCTCGATCACGATCTTGGCGATCGCCGCGCCCTCCAGGCGTTTCTTGACCTCCTCGCGGATCATCTGATCCTCCGCGAGCAACGTGCCAAAATCACGCTTTCCGGCAAACCACCGCGACCGCCATGCATGGTCGACCGCGATCCGGAATCCGATAGGATTGACTTTCTGTCCCAACGTCCTGCTCCTTCCTGGAAAAAGCCTCCGGCCTCAACGACCGTCGGTCAGGACCACCTTCACATGGCACAATCGCCGGGCAATCGGGCTCGCACTGCCACGGGCGCGAGGCCAAAACCGCCGCAAACGCGGCCCCTCGTCAAACACCGCCTGCTGGACGCGCAAGGCATCCGCGTCCAGACTGGCGTTGTTTTTCGCGTTGGCCATGGCCGAGCGGATCGTCTGATCCAGCACGGCCGCGGCCTTCCGCGGACTGAATTGCGTCACCTTCAACGCCTCGCCGACCGCCATCCCCTGCACCTTGCGGGACAGGGGGCGGCCTTTCTGCGCCGAAAGCCGGACGTTACGGGTAATCGCCGTGACTTCCATAAATCATCCCTCTCTTATTTCGCCGCCGCCTTGTCCGTGTGAACGCCGTGCTGGCGGAAGGTGCGCGTGGGGGCGAACTCCCCCAACCGGTGCCCCACCATGTTCTCGGTGATGAAAATGGGGAGGTGCTGTTTGCCGTTGTGGATCGCAAACGTGTGGCCGACAAACTCCGGCATGATCATGGAACGGCGCGACCATGTCTTGATCGGCGCCTTCCGTCCGCCCTTGTTCATCTGCTCGACTTTCTTCAGCAGGTGGGCCTCGACATACGGGCCCTTCTTGATCGACCGCGACATGGGTTACTTTCTCCGCTTGACAATGAATTTGATCGACGTCTTCCGGCGGTTGCGGGTCTTGCCGCCCTTCGCCAGCTTGCCCCACGGGGAGCGCGGGTGGCCGCCGCCGGACGTGCGGCCCTCGCCGCCGCCCATCGGATGGTCCACCGGGTTCATCGCCACGCCGCGCACGGTCGGGCGGATGCCCATCCACCGCTTGTGTCCGGCCTTGCCGAGCTTGACGCCGTTCCAGTCGGCGTTGCCGACCTGCCCGATCGTGGCCAGGCTGCGGGCGTTCACGCGCCGCACCTCGCCGGAAGGCAGGCGCAGGGTGGCGTAGCCGCCCTCGCGCGACATCAACTGGCAGCTGTTGCCCGCGGAGCGGGCCAACTGGCCGCCCTTGCCGGGAACCAGCTCGATGTTGTGAACCGTGAGGCCCAGCGGAATCTTCTCCAGCGGCAGCGCATTGCCCACAACCGGCTCGGCGTCCGGCCCGGAGCTGAGCAGGTCGCCGACCTTCAGCCCCGCCGGCGCCAGGATGTAGCGCTTCTCGCCGTCCACATAGTTGAGCAGCGCCAGGTTCGCCGAGCGGTTGGGATCGTACGCGATTTCGGCCACGCGGGCGGGGATCCCCGCCTTGTCGCGGCGGAAATCCACGATCCGGTAGCGCCGTTTGACGCCGCCGCCGCGATGGCGCACGCTGATGGTTCCCGTGTTGCCGCGCCCCGCCTTCGAACGCACCGGTTCGGTGAGGCGGCGCACCGGCTTCTTCTCGGTGATCTCCTCGAAGGTCTGCGCCACACGGTGGCGCAGCCCCGGACTTCTCGGATTAAAAGTTTTCAGACCCATGGATACCTTCCTCCGGCGGCGTTAGACGGCCTCGATGCGCTCGCCCGCCCGCACGGTGACGATCGCACGTTTCCAATCGGGGCGGGCCGTCCGGCGGCGCGTGCGCGTCAGCCGGGGCTTGCCCACATAATTCTGCGTGCGCACCGCCAGCACGTGGACGCCGAACTGCTCCTCCACCGCCCGGCGGATCTCGAGCTTGTTCGCCTCGGGGGCGACCTCGAGGATGAACGCGTTCCGCTCGGCCAGCGCCGTCCCTTTTTCCGTTACCTGAATTTTTCGGATGATACCGGCGTGCTTCATGCCGTCACCTCCGCCTTCCCCGCCAGTCGCGCGGCGAGCGCGTCAAAACCCGCACGCGAGGCAATCACGGTGCGGAAGCGAAGCAATGAATATACATCAACATCGCGGGCGCAAGCAACCTCTACCTTTGGAATGTTGCGCGCGGCGCGGATGAGCGCGTCGTTCGCCACGTCGGTCACGAAGAGCCCCGAGGCGCGCACGTCGAGCTTCTTGAGCAGCGCCGCGGCCAGCCGGGTCTTGGCCTCGGGCAGGCCGAGCGTGTCCACGACCACGACCTGGCCGTCGGCGATCTTGGCGCTCAGGGCCCGCCGGAACGCCAGCAGCGCGACCTTGCGGTTGACCTTCTGCGCGAAGGAGCGGGGCCGGGGGCCGAGGGCGATGCCGCCGCCGCGCCAGATCGGCGAACGCCGGCTGCCCGCGCGGGCGTTGCCCGTGCCCTTCTGCCGATAGGGCTTCTTGCCGCTGCCGGCGACCTCGCCCTTGGTCTTCGTGGAGCCCGTGCCCGCGCGCCGCGCGTTCAGGATCGCCACCACCGTGTCCTTCACGGCCTGGTCGCCCTTGTCCAGCACCAGCCGCTCATCCGCGAAGGCCAACTCGCCGGCCGGCTCCCCCGTCGCGTTGAAAACTTTGATCGTACTCATCGTGGGTCATCCCTTCTTCAGGGCCTTGGTCACAAACACAACCGCGCCCGCCGGGCCGGGGACGGCCCCCCCGACCAGCAGCAGGTTTTCCTCCTTGCGCACCTGCACCACCGCGAGGTTGCGCGCCTTGCGCGTCACGGATCCCATGTGCCCCGGCATCCGCTTGCCCTTCTCGATCCATCCCGGCAGGTCGCGCGCGCCGATCGAGCCGATGCGGCGCTTCGAGTGGCCGCCGTGCGTCTTCGGGCCGCCGGCCATGCGGTAACGCCGCACGACGCCCGCGAAGCCGCGCCCCTTGGTCACGCCCTGCACGTCCACGAAGGCGACGCCGTCGAGCACGCCCAGATCCACCGCCTTGCCGGTTTCGACCGCCTCGCCCGGATCCAGTTTGAACTCATGCAGCACCCGGCACGGCTCCACGCCGGCGCGCGTGTAGCGCGCCGCCGCCGAGCGGGTCAGCCGTTGCGCCTTCTGCGCGCCGAAGCCCAACTGCGCGGCCAGGTAGCCGTCCGTCTCCGCGGTCTTCACCTGGATGACCGGGCAGGGCCCGACCTCCAGAACCGTCACCGCGACCCGACGCCCGTCCTTATCCCAGACTTGCGTCATGCCAATTTTCTTGCCAATCAAGCCTTCCATGGTTCCTCACCGTCCTTAAATCCGTATGGAAATGTCCACGCCGGTCGGCAGGTTCAACTTCTTCAGCTCGTCCACCGTCTTGGCCGTCGGGCTGACAATGTCAAGCAACCGCTTGTGCGTCCGCATCTCGAACTGATCCATGGACTTCTTGTCCACGTACGGACTGCGGTTCACCGTGAAGCGCTCGATCCGCGTCGGTAGCGGAATCGGCCCCACCACCTGCGCGCCTGTACCGCGGGCCGTTTCGATGATGTCACCGACGGCTTGGTCCAGAACCCTGTGGTCGTATGCCTGCAAACGGATGCGTATGCGCTGACTTTGCATGCTCTTCGTCACCTGTTCAATACGTGTTCCCTCACGGTTCGCGGCACCACGGCGAACGCATCGGGCTCCATCGTGTAGCTTGCGCGGCCACGCGACAGCGACCGGATCACCGTTGAGTACCCGAACAACTCCGCCAAGGGGACTTGCGCGCGCACGAGCTGCATGTCTCCACGCACCGTCATGTCGCACACGTGTCCGCGGCGCCCGTTGAGATCCCCCATGATCTCGCCGACATGATCCGGCGGGGTCACAATATCGAGGGACATGATCGGCTCCAGCACCTCTGGAGCCGCCGCTTTGGCCGCCTCGCGGAAGGCCATCACGGCGGCCGTCCGGAACGCCACGTCCGTGGCGCTCTCCTCGTCCGCCGTGCCGACCTCCGTGACGCGCGCCCGGACATCGGTCAACGGGTAGCGCGCGAGCACCCCCGTCAGGATGCCGTCGAGCAAGCCTTGCTCGATGCACGCGACCAGCGCCTCGTCGGGCAGGGCCTTGCGGCTGCACGCGATCTCCACCGCGTACCCGCTGCCCCGCTCGCGCGGCGCCGCTTCCACCACGACACGGGCGTAGTGGCGTTTGCCACCGAAGTCGCGGTCAAAGACATAGGCGGCCGTGCCGGCCGCCGTGACGGTCTCGTAGTACGAGACCATCGGACGGCCGGTGTTGGCCTCCACCTTGAACTCCCGGCGGAGCCGGTCCACCAGGATCTCCAAGTGCAGCTCGCCCATTCCGCTCAGGATCAACTGCCCGGTCTCGGAGTCGGTCCGGACCACGCAGGTGGGGTCTTCCGCGGAGAGCTGCCGTAACGCGTCGTTCAATTTTTCGCGATTGGCCTGCGAACGGGGCTCGATGGCCACGAACATCACCGGTTCGGGGGCCTGGATCCGCTCCAGCGCGACCGGCTGGTGCTCGGCGCACAGGGTGTCGCCCGTTGTCGCGGCCTTGAGCCCGACGACCGCGCCGATGTCCCCCGCGGCCAGCTCCTCGACCTCTTCCTGGGCGTCGGCGAAGAGCCGCACCAGCTTCAGCACCCGTTCGCGCCCCTTGATGCGCGGGTTGTAGACGTTCTGCCCCTTGCGCAACCGGCCCGCGTACATGCGGATGAAAAAGAGCCTGCCCACGTAGGGGTCGGTGGCGACTTTGAACACCAGCGCCGTCAGGGGCGAGGCGTCCTCGACCGGCCGCTGAACCGCCTCGCCCGTCCGGGCGTCCACCGCCTGCACCGCGCCAACCTCGGCGGGGGATGGCAGATAGGCGACCACGGCGTCCAGCAGCAACTGGATGCCCTTGTTGCGCAACGCCGTGCCGCAGAGCACCGGCACGAGCGCGCCGGCGAGCGTCGCGCGCCGGATGGCGGGCCGCAACACCCCGGCCGGCACGTCCGCATGCGCGAGGTAGGCCTCCATCGCCGCCTCGTCCGCCTCGCCCACCCGCTCGACCAGCCGCGTCCGCGCCGCCTGCGCCCGCGCCAGCAGCTCCCCCGGAATCGGCTGCGCGCACACGGTGCGCCCGCCGTCGCCCTCGTCGAACGTGAGCGCCTGCATCTCGAGCAGGTCAATCACGCCGCGGAAGGTCTCGGCCTGGCCCCACGGAATCGTCAGCGGCACGGGGTTGGCGCCGAGCTTGCCGCGGATCTCGTCCACCACCGCGTCAAAATCGGCGCCCATGCGATCCATCTTGTTGACGAACGCGATCCGCGGCACCCGGTATTTGTCGGCCTGCCGCCACACCGTCTCCGATTGCGGCTGCACCCCGCCGACGGCGCAGAAAACGCCCACCGCGCCGTCCAGGACGCGCAGTGAGCGTTCCACTTCGATGGTGAAGTCAACATGGCCCGGGGTGTCAATCACGTTGATCTGGCAGCCCCGCCAGGAACAGGTGATCGCCGCGCTGGTGATCGTGATGCCGCGTTCGCGCTCCTGGATCATCCAGTCGGTCGTGGTGTTGCCTTCGTCCACATTGCCGAGGCGATGGGTGCGGCCGGCGTAAAACAGGATGCGCTCGGTCGTGGTCGTCTTGCCCGCGTCAATATGGGCCACGATGCCGATGTTGCGCACGTCGGAAAGCGCAACGGCGCGGCCGCCGGACGCGGCGCCCGCGGCTTTGCCTTTCGACTCTCTGGCCTTCACGTCCATGACGCGATTCACCCATCTCCCCGGTATGTCAAAGAACAGGAGGCCGCCGCCCGGCGGCCGGTCGCGCGGCTTACCACGCGTAGTGCGCAAAGGCCTTGTTCGCCTGCGCCATCTTGTGCGTGTCGTCCCGTTTCTTGATCACATTTCCCTGATTGCCGAAGGCGTCGAGCAGCTCCAGCGCGACCGCCTTGGGCATCCCCGCGCCGCGGCGCGCGCTGGCATACTGCACCATCCAGCGGAGGGCCATCGCCAGCTGCCGCGAAGGCCGGATCTCCACCGGAACCTGATACGTCGTGCCGCCGACGCGGCGCGACTTGACCTCAACCTTGGGCCGCATGTTGCTGATGGCCGCGTCCAGGACTTCCAGCGGATCCTTGCCGGTCTTCTCCGCTATCTCGGCCAGCGCGCCGTAGACGATGCGCTCGGCCGTCGTCTTCTTGCCGCTGATCATCAACGCGTTGATGACGCGGGCCACCAGCTCGCTGTTGTACCTGGGGTCCGCCGTCAGAACCCGCTTGACCGCTCTACGCCTTCTCGCCATAACCGTTCCGCCTCATCCTCGTTATTGCTTCGCCTCGCCCGCATTCGCCTTCACGCCGTATTTGGACCGGCCGCGGTTGCGGCCGCTCACGCCCAGACTGTCCAGACAGCCGCGGACGATGTGGTAGCGGACGCCCGGCAAGTCCTTCACGCGGCCGCCCCGCACCATCACCACGCTGTGCTCCTGCAGATTGTGCCCTTCGCCCGGAATGTACGCGCTGACCTCGTAGCCGGTCGTCAGCCGCACGCGCGCCACCTTGCGCAGCGCCGAGTTCGGCTTCTTCGGCGTCTGGGTCTTCACGATCAGGCAGACGCCGCGGCGCTGCGGACAGGATTTGAGCGCCGGCGACTTGCTCTTGTTGCGCAGCGGACTGCGCCCTTTGCGCACCAGTTGGTTGATGGTCGGCATACGTGGCCTTTCGATTTCCAGCAAAAAGGAGGTGTAACTTAGCAGAACCGCCCGCGACCCGCAAGCGGAAAATCGCTACCCCAGCAAGTCCTCGAGTTTGCGTTCGGGTTCGGGCTCCTGCTTGATGCCCAGATCCTCGTCCGACAGCGGATCGGCGAGCGCCACCAGCTTGATGTGGCGATGCAGCGGGAAGCCCGTGCCGCCCGGGATCAGGTGGCCGAGGATGACGTTCTCCTTGAACCCGTTCAGCCCGTCCACGCGCCCGATCGTCGCCGCGTCGGTCAGCACGCGGGTCGTGTCCTGGAACGAAGCGGCCGAGATGAAGCTGTCGGTCTCCAGCGACGCCTTGGTGATGCCCAGGAGGGCGGGCTGGGCCTCGGCCGGGCGCTTGCCCTCCGACGTCACGCGCTCGTTGACCGTCAGGAACTCCTGGCGGGAGACCTGCTCGCCCCACAGGAAGTCGGTGTCGCCCGGGTTGGTGATGCGCACCTTGCGCAGCATCTGCCGCACGATGATCTCGATGTGCTTGTCGTTGATCTCCACGCCCTGCATCCGGTAGACCTGCTGGACCTCGTTGACGAGGTATTTCTGCAGCTCCTGCGGGCCGCAGACGTCGAGGATCTCCTGCAGCACCACGGGGCCTTCGGTCAGCTGCTGCCCCCTGCGCACATGGTCACCCTTGTAGACGACGATGTGCTTGCCCATCGGGATCAGATGCTCCTCGGCGGATCCGGTCACCTCGTCGCGGATGATCAGGCAGCGCTTGCCGCGCTGGTTCGGGCCGAAGTCAACGAACCCCTCGATCTTCGCGATCTCGGCCGCCTCTTTCGGGTGCCGCGCCTCGAAGAGCTCCGCCACGCGCGGCAGGCCGCCCGTGATGTCGCGGGTCTTGGCCTCCTTGCGCGGCGTCTTGGCGATCAGCATGCCGGGGCCGACGATGTCGCCCTCCTTGACCATGACGTGCGCGCCCGACGGAATGTGGTGCGACCCGAGCATCGCCTTGGACGCGGGATCGGTGACCACCACCTGCGGGTGCAAATCCTCCTTGGTGTCGAGCACGACCAGGGCGCGCGTCCCCGTCTCCTCGTCGCGGTCGCTCCGCACCGAGACATCGTCCACGAAGTCGTGGAACGAGACCACGCCCTCGGCCTCCGCGAGAATCGGCACCGAGTGCGGATCCCAGGTCGCGATCTTGTCGCCCTGCCGGATCTGCGCGCCCTCCTCGACAAAGAGCACCGCGCCCATCTGCAGCGTGTAGGTGTCCGCCTCGCGGTCGGCCTCGTCCAGGATCGTCACCGCCCCGTTCTTGTTCAGGACCACGAGCTGCCCGTCGCGGTTGCGCACCGTCCGCAGGTCGCGGTACTGGACGCGCCCCGGAACCTTGGCGACCTGCTCCGGCGTCTTGGAGACCATCGAGGCCGTGCCGCCGATATGGAAGGTCCGCATGGTGAGCTGCGTTCCGGGCTCGCCGATCGACTGGGCCGCGATGATGCCGACCGCCGCGCCGATCTCCACCGGCCGCCCCGTGGCCAGATCGCGCCCGTAGCACTTGGCGCACATCCCCTGCAACGCGTCGCAGGTGAGGCCGCTGCGGATCCACACCCGCTCGACCCCCGCGTCCTCCATCCGCTTGGCGCCCGCCTCGTCAATCTCCTCGTTGGCCCGGATCAGAATCGCGCCGGTCGTCGGATGGACGACATCGTAGAGGGCGGTCCGGCCCAGCACGCGGGTGCGCAGGTGGATGACCTCCTCGTCGCCTTCGACCACGGCCTCCATCTCGATGCCGTTGACGGTGTTGCAGTCCTGGATCGTGATGATCACGTCCTGCGACACGTCCACCAGCTTGCGGGTCAGATACCCCGCGTCCGCGGTCTTCAGCGCCGTGTCGGCCAGCCCCTTGCGGGCGCCATGGGACGAGACGAAGTATTCCAGCACCGACAATCCCTCGCGGAACGAGGCCGTGATCGGACGCTCGATGATCTCGCCCGACGGCTTGGCCATCAGGCCGCGCATGCCGGCCAGCTGCCGGATCTGGGCCTTGGAGCCGCGCGACTTGGAGTCCACCATCATGAAGACCGGATTGGTCTCGACCGGCGTGGGGGTTTCGGTCGAGACGTTGCGGTCGATCGCCTTGTAGAGCTCGTCGGCCACGCGCTCGGTGGCGCTGTTCCAGATGTCCACGATCTTGTTGTGGCGTTCGCTGTCGGTGATGACGCCCAGATGGTGCTGCTTATCCACCTTCTCGACTTCGGCGCTCGCCGTCGCCAGCAGGGCGTCCTTGTCCGTCGGCCGGATCATGTCCTTGAGCCCCATCGAGATGCCGGCCAGGCAGGCGTGCGTGAATCCCAGCTCCTTCAACTGATCCAGCACGCGAATGGTCCGGTCGTGCCCCGCCACCTGGTAGCAGTGCAGGATCAGGTCGGCCAGCTTGCTCTTGTCAATCTTGTCGTTGACGAAACCGAGCTCGGCCGGCCAGATCTCGTTGAAGACGATGCGTCCGGCGGTGGTCTCGATGACGCTCTCCGTGCTGTTCCCGTAACGCCGCGCGGGCAGGCCGCGGTCGGGATTGCGGTAGCGGACGCGGGTGTGCAGCGTGACCGCGCCCTCCCCCAGCGCCAGATGGACCTCGGCGGCATCGCCGAAGAGGGGCATGCGATCGCCGGACGCTCCCTTGCCCTTGCCGGCGATCCGGCCGGCCAGCTTGTCCTGCTGGCTCGGGATCGTCAGATAGTAGATGCCCAGCGCCACATCCTGCGTGGGCGTCATCGTCGATTTTCCGGACGCCGGCGAGAAGATCGAGTTGGTGGACATCATCAGCAGGCGGCTCTCCAGCTGCGCCTCGACCGACAACGGCACATGGACCGCCATCTGGTCGCCGTCGAAGTCGGCGTTGAAGGCCGTGCAGACCATGGGATGGATGCGGATCGCCTCGCCCTCGACCAGGACCGGCTCGAAACTCTGGATGGAGAGCCGGTGCAGCGTCGGCGCACGGTTGAGCATGACGGTCTTGCCCCGCGTCACCTCCTCCAGGATGTCCCACACCTGCTCGTCGTGGCGTTCGATCATCTTGCGGGCCGTGCGCACCGTGTAGCAGATCCCCTTCTCCTTGAGGCGGCGGATGATGAACGGCTCGAACAGGGTGAGCGCCATCTTCTTGGGCAGGCCGCACTGGTTGAGCCGGAGCTCCGGGCCGACGACGATCACCGAACGGCCGGAGTAGTCCACGCGCTTGCCCAGGAGATTCTGGCGGAAGCGGCCCGTCTTGCCCTTGAGCATGTCGGAGAGCGACTTCAACGGGCGGTTGCCCGCGCCGGCGACGGCGCGCCCGTGGCGGCCGTTGTCGAACACCGCGTCCACCGCCTCCTGCAACATGCGCTTCTCGTTGCGGATGATCACGTCCGGCGTCTTGAGCTGCAGCAGGTTGC
>Ga0172375_10011955_pt1 | contig 10948 bp, 7 predicted proteins | sample LakKiv1m_FD_114537 | JGI IMG/M metagenome (GOLD analysis project Ga0172375, IMG submission 114537) | Freshwater microbial communities from Kabuno Bay, South-Kivu, Congo - kab_092012_11.1m | ecosystem: Environmental > Aquatic > Freshwater > Lake | place: Democratic Republic of the Congo... | reverse complement strand
TGCTTTAGTATCAATATGGTGTTTATTTGGAGCAAATGCCATAGTAATGCTTGATTCGGTAGTATCTTGAGGCAATCTAGCATGAACTTCACCATTTTGTGGAACCATATAAACAGCCATTCTTGGATTGCCACGATCAACAACGTTCATGGCAATCGCATCATTATCCAATCTTACAGGGTCGATATCAATCATTACTCCATTTGCCATAACTTTGACTTGTTTATTATCTTTTATATCTTTCACCCCGCCCATCATCATCATTGGATAGACCCAAGCACCCTGCCAAGCAGTAATATCACCCCAACCTCTTTTTTCACCTAAAGTTTTTACAGCTTCAAAGGTATCTTTAACATGATCTTTTTGATGGTCTGATGGAAGCGCGATTACGCGAGGAAAGACAGCTTGACCCCATCCAATTCCTACACCTTTTTCACTTTCAACTTTTTGAGCACGAGTTTTTACTTCATCTTCAGTATTTGGTAAGAAAGGCGCAAATCCCGGATGAAGAACTCTGGAAATTTCAGGAAAAGCCCAAATTCCACCAACAGCCTCAGCCTGTCTATTTATGCTTGCAAAAAAATCTTTATATGTCATGGCACCTGCAGCTTCGGCATTTTTAGGAAGTCCTAAAGTTAAAGCACCTAAACTAAATCCAGACAATTTTAAGAAATCTCTTCTAGATAGTTTGACTGACATATTTTTAAATTAATTTTAATTAACAATTATTTTATAGGTCGTAAAATTTTATCACATCAACTATAAAAAGTCAAGCGTAATAACTAATTACCAAGCTCTAAGATAGTGTTTTCCTGATCTTGATAAACAAGCCTTAAATAAATACTATCAGATATAGTTTGAATATATATTTTATCGCTGGGTTTTATTTTTAAAGGCAACCAGGACTGACAGGCATAACTTATCTTGCAATCCCAAACTGATTTTTGCCAATCAAAATATCTTCCGCCTAAAACAAAAAGAGTTACATCTCTATTATTTTGATTTGGTATAGTATCACTAATTTTTTTTAAGACCTTCAATATTTTTTTTGGGTCGTTTTCATTCTTAATTGAATCTAATAATTGTACAGTTTCTACCCTTGGAAAAGCTCCACCTTGAGTGTTAATTGTAGAAATGGCTTCCAAAATACCTTGGGTCGTTGGATCACTAATTAAGAAAACTTTTTTTCCATTGTAGCGATCGTCGATCCATTTTGCTGTCGTAAAATCTGAGCCTGAGATATAAGAATTCTGCTTACCGTTATAAGAAAGGCTAAGATGTTGATTAACATTTACAACAAAAACACTTAGAAAAGCTATAAAAATAAGAATAAAGAGAATAAGTTTTGTTAATTTATTATTAAAGAAAAATATCGTCCTTATAATTCCAACCGCAATAATCAAACTAATTAAATAATGGTTTAAAGCAAAGAGTTTAAGGCTGTATGACATTGGAAATAGTATTAGACCTGTAACGAAAAAGAATATCGTAGTTAATATTTTTCCAAACTTACAATTTTTTAACAAAAAATTTAATCCAAGTGGAAATAATATTATTGGCAACATACCATACCATTGCCATAAAAGAGCCTTAATCGCGGGTAAACTATATGTAAAATATTGTGTATCAGGACGGGTGAGAATAGAAATATTTTTGCCAAAAAAATTTAACAACATGCTTATAAGCATGAAAATAAAAGAATATATGAGAAAAAATAAATCCGATTTTTCAGAAAAAAATCTTTTTTTAATAAAAATATAAAAAAGAATAGCAATGTATACTCCTCCAATCATATAATGTAGCGCAAATACAATTGAACCACTAATAACTGCTTTAATAACAGAAATATTTTTGTTAGTAATAAAATATGTTAAAAATAAAGCTGCGAGAGATCCTGATAGAGTTAAAGGTAGCAGAAATAAAGTGGTATAGGCGGCAGTAGCTTCAAAAATCAATAGACTAACTAGTGCCGTTACAAATCCTCCATAAGGTGAATCGATTAATTTTTTACCGATGTAATAGGCTATAAAAGTCGTAAATAAAAAATACAAAAATTCAGCAAACCAAAAAAAACGAAGAATATTTATTTTAAAAATAGCTATAGGTAAAGCCATAATCATGTGGAAAAGAGGGGTATAACTATTGATTGTAAAAGTATCTGATATTGAGGTTAATAATATATTAATATTTCCTTGTAAAAGTTGTTTAATCAGAACAGTATGATGGAGCAAATCCCAATTGGTTAAATAAGGAAATGGGGTGAGGCAGCGATAAAAATCAAAAAAAATTATTATTGAAATAAAGAATAAAATAGATAGATCTTTAAAATATTTTTTCATTATAAAAATGTAAATTTTTGACTAGTAGAGTTTGGTATTTCAAGCTTGACTTCTTTCTTTAAATCATCGAAATACATAGTTGTGTTGCTTGTATCTAATTCAATTGTTTCTTCCGAGATTGCATTAAAAATTACTAATTTTGGATCTCTTTTACTTAAGTTCATATTGTTTTTCTTTTCAATAGAGTAACCATTATTAATAATCTTTTTTTTCATGATTATGTCTTCATTTTGATTCTTATTCGAATAGATTATGTTATTTTTTAAATCAAGGATAAAGCAATTACTGCAGTATTTAATAGTTAAGACTACGTTTTTGTTCGATTTATCTTTTGGATTTGGACTGATTATTAGAGTATTCAATTGTTTTCTTATGATTAAATAATCTTGATTTTTTAAAGGTGATATTTGGGCAATAAATCCTTGATTAGTGGAAATTGATACTACTTTATTGTTAACAGATAAATTCCACTTAGGATAAAAATTTATCAATTTATTGTTGCTCAAGTATAAATAAATAATCTGAATAACACTCAAAGAACTTAGCAATCCTAAAATAAAGAACTGTTTTAATATCTTCATAAAATTAGGAGTTTAATAATGATTTTTTTATGTAGTAAGACGGTTTTAATAGGTATTCATATTTTAATTTTAGTAAATAAATAAAGTGTTCAAACCCTGTTCTTATTAAATTTTGTTTGCTTGCTCCAACTTTACGATCTTTATAAGGAATATGGAATTCAACAAATTTAATATTATGTGCAGATGCAGCTGAAATTTTAATACTGAGAGATAAATTCCAATCTCCTGGATAAAGATTTAAGTATGGAATGATATCTTTTCTAAAAACCCACATACCACTTAAAATATCGTCGATATTTGTTTTAAAAAGGAGATTGGCAAATATTGTTAACATTTTTCCTCCGATAAACCTAATAATAGACATGTTCTTCCTGTTCGATAGGGGAAAACGTTTGCATGAAATAAAATCGATATCTTTTTTTTCCATTAATTCAATAATATTATTGATTTTTTTCATTGGGTAAGTTTTGTCACCATCCATGAGAACAATAAAATCACTCTTGGAATTTTTTATTCCAGTTTGAATGGCAAATCCATATCCTATTCCATTAATTTGTCTTTTTTCTTTGTATACAGTTGCACCTTTTTTTTTGGCGATTTCAGCGGTTTTATCGGTTGATCGATTATCAACAACAATTATTTGGTCAATAAATTTAGGAATTTTTGACAATATTGGAGATATTATTTTTTCTTCGTTACGGCAAGGAAAGACAATGGTAATTGATTTTTTATTTATCATAATAACAACCTATAGTATAGCATAAAAAAGGCTAATAAGCAATTTTTGTATCAGTTATAGTAGATAATAAGATGTAAAACTTAAGAAGTTAGACTTTTTTTCTAAGATATATTCCAGCTCCAACACCAACTGTTTGCAAAGCAATCAAAGCTAATCCCATTTCTGGCCCGGCAGAAGGGACTTTGGCTGTACCGGTAACCTGTTTTTCGATACAAAGTTGAGACGAATCATCATCATAAGTGTTGTTTGAAGAAGCTTCGGTCCTGTTTACGACACAAAATAATCCTTTATCAGCTGGCAGATTAGCTTGTGAATTAACCTGCATTTTAAAATAATAGGTTTTTTGCTCGTCAACATTAAAAAATCCAGCATCCCAAGTGATCATTCTGGTAGCGCTGTCAAAAGTCCCTGGGCCTTCAATTGGAGTCAAATAGTCTGGAACAAAATCTTTGGCCGTCATTCCGCCAAAAGTAGTGGTTGAGGTATTTTTTATGGTGACTTTAAACATGACATAGCTGCCAGGACTAAAGCGGGGATCGGAAACAGAAAGATTGTCCACATAATCAGAAGTTCCCGGTTTTTGAACCATTTTGTCAACCAATATCGAATAAGATTGACAAGGGGATTCGTATTGGCCGCCACAACCGGCAGAAACAGAAGTTGTTAGAAAAATAAAAGCTCCAACAGTTACAAGAAAAGCGATTAATTTTTTCATAGTAAATCATTATACTATAAGATTCGGGAAATGTCAACTATAGGGTATGTTTCAAACCCGTTAACACGTTAACTCGTTAACGGGTTAAAGAGTTAACGAGTTACTGATATAATATTGAAATGAAACTAAATGCCAAAGAGTTACGGGATGTCAAAGAAGAAGATATTACCGATAAGCTAAAATTAATAAAGCGCCGCCCGATATATTTTATTTTGGAAAATATTTATGACACCTATAATATCGGCGGACTGTTTCGTTTAGCCGATGCCCTGGCAATTGAAAAAATGTATATTTGCGGGGAGAGCGAGATTCCGCCTAATTCAAAGATTAAAAAAGCCTCGATTGGAACATATAAGGTTGTGCCATGGGAATATTGCAAAACTGCAAAGGAAGCGGTTATTAAATTTAAAGACGAGTCGGTAAAATTTTTATCACAGCGGGGCCCCTACCCCGAAAGTGAAAAAATTTCACGCGCCTCGTCCTCATTAGTTATTGCAGTTGAACAGCATAAAACATCAATTCCATACACAAAAGCCGATTATATAAGCCCGGTCGCTTTAATCTTAGGAAATGAAACCTACGGAGTGACTTCGGAAACATTAAAATTAGCCGATACTATTGTTGAAATTCCGATGTTTGGCATAAACAAGTCATTGAATGTAATTGTATCTGCGGCGATTGTAAGTTATTGGGTAACAAAAGCTATAGGTTAAATATCTTCTATTATATTCTATATATAGTAACTTGACCACAGTATAACGCTTACCTCCTCCCGAGGTCTACGTCCTCGCGTCGGAGGAGCGCGTATACGTGGTCTTCGGGCATTTTAAATAGATTTTTGTGAATTATCAAAATGCCCTTGACAAACAAAAATATATCCTTTATTGTTAAATTATAGGATAAATTTAATTATAAGTTTTGATTAAAGACTGATCTAACTTTAATCATAAAAAATATAAAACTATGAGAAACAATCGACTAATCGCTTTTGAAGATGAAATCTTTTCTCAAGGTTTGTGGAGCGGATAAAAAAGAAAATCCGAAGGCGTTAGTAGCTAGGAGTTGAAAGCTATTAACAAAAATTCATACGCCGCCGAGTCCAAAGAACTTTTCCGAGGGCCCGGCGCGTTTTTTGTAATGCTTATCTCACCGTCGCTTCTTGGTCGGCCAAGGTGCCTTTATAAATTAATTTATCTTCCTCAATCCGAGACTCTTTGGCGTAAAAAAAGCTACTGTATCCTGAAAGACGTCCATTGATATAACCGATAATCAAATCGCGCTTGTTTTTTACTTTAGCTAAATCGCCAAGCATATCGATCGACAGTTGAGCGTTAACAGGTTTGATTAATTGAAACGCCGGTTTGTCAAAGGCTAAAAATTTATCGATGGGAAGGGGAATCCGGTTAAGTTGAAAAACCTGCGGTTCAAAGATATCGACCTTATTGTCTTTGAGCGAAGCTTTCATCTTCAGATAAAAAACCGGAGTCGGGGGAAGTAGTTTCATGGCAAATTCGATCGCTACTTTAGGAATACCAATGGTGGCGGCATAACTTGGGACAACAGCTTTATTTAACCCGCCGGAAACTTCAGCTGATCCGTCGGCGTTAAATTTTACCTGAACATTTTGGTAGGGCCAAAATTTCCAAGGTCGGTTATTCATCAAGGCTGACGCCTGAGATGAAGTCCAGTTTGTATCAACGTTATGTTTCCCAAATCTTTGAATACTTTGTTCATCGGAAGTTGAAGGGGGGAGAGTCCCGTATTGGACACCGCTTTTGGCATGGGCGTCAACACGATCTTTTTCCGTAAATCTGATTCCCAAATCCCGTGGCTTGTTTGTCCCTAAAAAGTTAGCAACCTGAGGAATATATCCCATATATCCAAGTCCAAAAATCACTGCTGCAACAAAAAAAAGGAAGACAATCAAAAAAAGTCTGCCAATGAGTTTCATATTTTAAAGAAACTGATAATGTATATTATAGTATATGGGTAAAAAAATTATTTAAAACTTTATATTTCTAATTTTCTTAACTCATTTGGAACAGCTACCCCAAAAATCCTAAGAACACGACTGATATTTCCAAGATTTTTTTTAGCTTTATCACTATCATTTATAGGTTTAGGATCCAACAAAAAAAGATTATTTTCTGATATTATACTACTACCTTCTTTAGGAAGAGGTGTCCCTAAATACCAAGAGATAGATGCAGCTACAGCCATTAACTTAGCATACCCGGTAACGGCCACATGAGGATCAGAAACATATTTCATAGTAGTGTTTAAAAATCGTTCAGTTATATCAGGTTTGTATTTTACGTCTTGGTTATCATTGCAACTAATTACGGCTAAGTCGGCATATGACAAAAAAGCAGATATTAGAGAAACAAGATGATACGGACCAGATAAAAAATCATTAGCTATACTTGGTAAACGATTTTTTTCTTCAGGAGTAAGAAGACTTTCTTCATAATATTTAAGCCAAGCGTACAATTGTGCATCATGACTGGTCGCCAAGCTGACATTTCCTCTTGCGACCACTTCAGGCGGATAAGTATGCTCAAATTCAATTCCTGAATACTTTAATTTTTGCAACCATTTTATCTTTTTAGGATCAAACGCTTTTATGGAATCATGACACATACCAATAAGATATAAATATTTTTCGTCAAGAATCGGTTCTTCTCCCAACACTTTCGCAATGGAGTTAACCTGTTTTCCAAGATGAGCTAATAATTCTGCCACCATTCTGCTATGTTCAAAAAGCATATGTTTTGATGTTGCCTGTTTATGTTTTAATCGAGAAACAACATCGTTTTTTTCCATCCATTTTTCTAATATTTTTGTATGTTTATTTTGTATTTTTAAATCATTCTTTGTTGGGAACGGTAAACCGAACTGTTTAAATACTTCATGTATTACTTTCCATCTTTGTCGCAGTTCATCTTCATTTAAGGAATATTCTTTGTCAGTAAAAGAAATATTAGCATTCATCCGAAATATATATTGTAAGGTAGTATTTATCGCGACCATTCGATCGCGATCAACAAAATCCTTAGCTTGAGCTGGTGGTAACTGATCGGATCTTTGAGCATAAGGAGAAATAGCTAATAAACTTACTCCCGGATGGATATATGAATGCCAATCGTTATCTTCGCCTAATGCCAAGTTTGCATTTGCTAAAGCAACTAGGATGTTAGGAAGTTCTGCTTCTTCAAAAAATTTTGGGTGAGGTCCATGCAAAACCAATTCAGCAAATTTAGGGTGATCCAATCTATGTAATAGAAGTGCCAATTTTAATACATTGCTGGTGTGGATTGTTCGTTCAGGGGCATAAGCAGGGAACTTATATAATTTTAAAGTTCTAGGATTAAGTTCGTTTAAACGATAATCAGTCACTACTTGATCATCGATTACCTGTCCTGCTTTAAATAATAATCCAACGAGAAATGTTACTTTGGGTGAAACGACCGGTTCAGAACCCGCAAGAACGGACAATTCATTTAATTGAGTTGCCGCTTTACTTGCTAGATTAGCACAACGGATTGCCGGTTCCAATCTTTGATTTGTTTTCATTCCTTTCCAAACGCCTAATTCTGACATTTGTTGAAATAATAGATCGCTCTCTTTTTCTTCTTTTAAAAAAGCCGATGTTTCCGGAAGTCTATTGTAATATTCTAGTTTACTTTTCATAGGATTTTTATATAAATTATTGCTCGAATATTCCGTAATGGTTCATAAATGCTCGTGTCAAACTATTAATTCGAGGAGAATCTTTATTCTGTCTCAGCTCAGATCTTATTCGAGTAGAACTTCCAGGAGTTTTTGAATCTACCTGGACATGTTCTTCTAATTTTAAACGATTAATGGCCGTATCCATTTCCGCTCGACCTTGACCACGCATGTCAATAATATGAGGAATACGTTGGTATGTAGAGCTTTGCGGATAGACGGATAAAGAATCGCCACCAATAAATCGCCATACTCTAGCTTCTGGAACAACTTCTCTTTGCATTTGTTCCAGAAGTTGAGCATTGGCGGGATCAAACCATATTGGGATAGCTGGAATTATAACGTGAACTTCCAAATCTTTTATGGCTTGTAAAACAGCGATCCTTCTTCTAAGGATAACAGAGGGAATTGTTCCATTTAATAGTTGCTCGGCCTTACTACGGCTATAGTCATCCAAAGCAATATAAGCTTCTGTTTTAGCGTTAGGATAACGTTCCCTTACAACTTTCATGGCAGAATGAAGAACTTCAATATGATGTTGCCCTAAAGGTGCTCCTGTTGTACCAATCATTATTGCGTTATCAATATCTTTTTCATTAAAAGCTGATATTTGATCGGAAATGATTGTCAAAACATCTTTTTGTGCTTGGTGCATTTCAAGAATATAAGACAAATTTTCATCAGGGTTAGATAACATTTGATAAAGAGTTAAATCATCTCCAAAATGACAAAGTGTCGCTATTTTTTTAGCTAAACTTGGAGTTAAAATTTCACCTTGTTGAAGCTTTTTTCTTAATTTTTCCCAACCCAAGTGCCTAACTAATATATGTGGATATTTAAGAGTTTCTAAAGGAAAAATTTCAGCAGTGACTTCATTTGTTAAATATTTATCCAATTGAAGTAAAGTAGTAATCAACTTTTTTCCTGTATTTTTGTTGTTTGTCTCGATTTCCACCGGAAGTTGTTGATTTAGTTCTATAACGTCGATAATATCTGTTTCCGGCTCATGTTTCTCTAACATATATTGCCACATTGTTGGCGCTGAAGTTTGTATATCGAGTTTTAAAACAATTTCTTTACAAATTTTTGATAAATTTGAAAAAGAAACGCCGGCTAAAATTTCCCCTCCAAGAACCCCTTCAGTAAATAAAACCAATTTTTCATTCAATATTCCTTCTTGTCTCCTCAAAGTTATCTCAATTAGTTCTTTTAAAGTATTTTTAGACTTGGCTTCCTCTGTCAAATTTTTTTCAACTATAGCTCTTTGAATATCGGATGTAATAGTAGCTGCTAAATTGAGCAAAGCTATGTAAGGTTGATTGATAGTTTCTAAATTCTTATGAGCCATAATGAACCACTTTTGATGTATTTTTTCATGAAAAGCAGGATGGATTGTCTTGTTTGGATCAGATTTATCATCAAGTGGGTCGGTGTATAATAAACCAGGATTTAGTGAAGTTATAGCATTCCATCTTTGCCCACGCTCAAGAACATTGGCTATATTTGGCAATAATGGATGAGTTGAAATTGGAGTAATTATTCCTTTACTTAAATCAATTTTTGCTCTTGTTCCATAAAATGCCCCGGGATCCTCCATCGTTGGGCCAGGTAAAAACGGAGATGCCCAAGTTGGTTGATTATTAAAAACATTGATTAAAGCCTTAGCTATTAATTGAGCTGGAGCTCTCCAAGGCTTACGTGAATGTTCTCTTACTTCGTAATTTCGTAATCCGGTCTGTAAAGAAAGTCTTTCTGCCAATTTGAGTGAAAATTGATTGAAAAATGGAATAACAATAATTAATTTTCCATGAACGTTATAAACTTCTACCGCATCGGGAGGAATACCCATTTCCTCTGCCTGATTTCTAGCCCGACTATAATTGATTGCCGTTCCAAAACCTACTATTCGTTGATTATTCCCTTTAGGGAGAACCATTTGTTTTAATGCCTCCATGGCCATCTGCTCAACAGGATCTGACGCCATAATCAAAGTACCATCCCAACCAACATTTTTTGCATGCTCTGTCAATTCTCTTAAAATTTGGGTATTTGCAGTATATTGAATAGACCTAACATCAATTTTAAGGGAGGAACTATCGGCCGGGGGAATATATCCTGATGCGAGAAATAAAATAACATCAGCTTTAAATAAATCTTCAAGATGATCCAAAGTTACCGGAATTATTCTTGGGTGTTCTCTGCCGGGAATTTTAATATCATTTAATTCTATTTCCATAACATCAACGGTATTTTTATCTCTTGAGGAAATAAGTAAATCAGAAACATTAGAAACCCTTGTATCTTCTACGTAAATAGTTTGAGCTACGAACCCGCCAATATCACCTAAACCAAAAATGGCAAGCTTAATGGGTTCTTTTTTGGGAGTAAGTATGCGATCGAGACTTTTTGCTTGTTCAGATAAAGAAAGCACTCGTGTTAAACATATTGTTTTATTATTTTTTAATGTATGTAACCAAGGATCAATTAATTCCTCACTCACAGGGCCTTGGTATTTTACTTCCTGGGGAAACAGAACTCCGATTAAGGTTTCAAAGTTTTTTAGATAAGACCTTTGTGAAGGAAAAATTGCCCCTAAGGCATGAGCACTGCTTTGCGCCTCCCAAAGGGCGCGGGTCTTTAATGAATTACCTGTGCCCGGGTCAGGTTCTAAAACAACTATTCCTGAAAAATTATTAAGCTCGGAAACCTCAGGAGGTTTTTCCAATATTAGTAATTCACTATTTTTAAAGACATTGGAAAAATTAGTTAAAACTGAAGTTGGAGCAACTAATAGCATTCTAGATCGGGAAACTGCCCAAAGTTTACTAGGTTCTTTACCCTGTTT
>Ga0172375_10011952_pt1 | contig 10949 bp, 9 predicted proteins | sample LakKiv1m_FD_114537 | JGI IMG/M metagenome (GOLD analysis project Ga0172375, IMG submission 114537) | Freshwater microbial communities from Kabuno Bay, South-Kivu, Congo - kab_092012_11.1m | ecosystem: Environmental > Aquatic > Freshwater > Lake | place: Democratic Republic of the Congo... | reverse complement strand
GGCTCTCCCGCCTACCTCGCGCCCGAGGTGGCCTCCGGATCCTCCGCCACGCCTGCGAGCGACGTCTGGTCGTTGGGCGCCACGCTCTTCCACGCCGTGACCGGGACGCCGCCCTACGAGGTCGGCGACAACCTGATCGGCGCGCTCTACAAGATCGTCCACGAGGACCCCCCTCGCCTGCCGGGCGACCACCCGATGGCCGGTCTGCTGACCGTGATGATGAACCGGGACATCGAGGCCCGCTGGTCGATGCCGCGCGTACGTGACGAGCTGGCTCGTGTCGCCCGCGGGCAGCGCTCGACGGTCACCGCCGCCGCTGCCCCGGTCCCTCGGGAGCGGACCGGGGTGCTCCCCACCGTGGAGCAGGCCTCGGCCGCAGCCCCGGCACCGCGGCCCCGGCACCCGCTCGCCCGCCGCTGGGGCCTCGTCGCAGCGGCGGCGGTGCTGGCGGTCGCGGCCGTGGTGGCGGCGTACGTCCTCGCCGGCCGCGACACGCCCGAGGCACTCCCGAACGACGACACCCGCACGCCCACGACGTCGCCGACCACCACGGACAGCGCTCCCCCGCTCACCAGTGAGCAGATGAACGCCTTCATCTCCTCCTACCTCGCCACGGTGACATCCGACCCCGAGGCCGCCTTCCAGCAGCTGACGCCGGAGTTCCGCGAGGCCAGCGGTGGCTACGAGGGCTACATGGGGTGGTGGGGACGGGTGCGCTCCGCGACCCTGGAGGAGGTCGAGAGCAACCCCTCGGACCTGACCGTGGGCTACACGGTCGACTACGTGATGAAGTCCGGCGAGCGCAACACCCAGCGCGTACGACTCCAGCTCGCCCGCTTCGACGACCAGCTGCTCATCGCAGGCGAGGGCTAGTCCGACGGCGCTGGACCGCCGGCGCCACCGAGGCCGTGGCGCTGCGCCCACAACGCCGCCTGCGTGCGGTCCGTCACCCCGATGCGCTGGTAGGCAGAGGTGAGGTGGGCCTTCACCGTGCGTTCGGTGATGCCCAGGCGGCCGGCGATCTGCTTGTTGAGCAGGCCCTCGACGACGAGGCGCAGGACCTCGGTCTCGCGCGGGGAGAGACCCGCGCCCTCACCGGTGCCTGCGGTGTCGGGCGACGACCCGGCCGCGCTGCGCGGGGTGCGCGAGAGCAGGCGCCTGGCGGCCCGCGGGTCGAGGGGCGACTCCCCGCGGGCGACTGCCCGGATGCCGTCGAGGAGCGCCTCCGGCTCGGCGTCCTTGAGCAGGTAGCCGACCGCTCCCGCCTCGATCGCCGCATCGATCCGGGCATGGTCGGAGAAGGAGGTCAGGACCAGCACCTCGGTGCCAGAGGCGCCACCGACGATCGCCCGGGTGGCCTCGACGCCGTCCATGACGGGCATCTGCAGGTCCATCACGACCACGTCGGGCCGGAGCCGGCTCACCAGGGCGACCGCCTCGTCGCCGTCGCGGGCCACCCCGACCACCTCGAGGTCCCCGGAGGACTCGATCAGGCCGGTGAGGCCGCGCCGGACGACGGCGTGGTCGTCGGCCACCACGACTGTGATCATCCGATCGGGACCTCCATCCGGACCACGGTGCCGTTCCCGGGCGCCGACTCGACCTCCAGCGTGCCCGCGTGCTCGCGGACGAGGCTGCCCGCCGCCCGCAGCCCGAAGCGGTCCTCGACGACGAGGTCGTCCGGGGCGAAGCCGACGCCGTCGTCCACGACCTCGAGCACCATCCGGTCGCCCTCGCGTCGCACCGTGAGTGACATCCGGTCGGCGCGGGCGTGCCGCGCCACGTTGCGCACGGCTTCCTGGGCGACCCGCCACAGGAGCCCGATGGCCGGCAGTGGTGCGTCCTCGGTGCCCGTCACGTCGACGTCGACCTCCACCCCGTCCGCGACCAGCGGCGCGACGAGGTCGTCGACGGCGGCCGCGAGCCCGCCGGTGTGCAGGTCCGGCGGGTAGATCTCGACGAGCAGCGACCTCAACGACCTCATGTTGACCCGCAGCGACCGGGCGAGGGCCTCGAGCTCGTGCCGGTCGGCGTCGCCTGCCCTCGAGGCGATGGTGGACAGGGCCAGCGACGACCCGGCCAGGTCCTGCACCACGCCGTCGTGCAGGTCGCGCGCGATGCGGAGGCGCTCGGCGTCGGAGGCCCGCACCGCCGCCTCCAGCAGGCTCTCCCGCTCCCGGGCCGCGCGCGACAGCCGACGCGAGAGCAGGAGGACCAGCGGCGTGCCGAGCGCGACGAGGGCGAGGAGCGCCCCGAGCGTGATGGGGAGGAAGCGGTCGAGGATCTGCGCGCGGCTGCGCCGGATGTCGTCGACCCCGAGATAGGCCTCGAAGAGCAGCGGCTCCCCCTCGGGGGACTCGATGCGGGTGTAGACCTCGAGCAGGTCGCCACCGAGCGCGCGCTCGAACCTGTTCTCCGGCCGACCCAGGTCGGAGAGCTCGGCCTCGGTGCCGCCGTTCGTGAGCACCTCGACCTCGTCGTCGCCCAACGGGTAGACCGCACCGATCAGCTCCGTCCGGTCGCTGTAGAGCACCGTGCCCTCGGCGTCCCACAGCTTGACCCGCAGGACGTCGCCGACGAGCAGCCGGTCGAGGGCCGTACGGTCCAGGCGGTCGATGGCCGCCGCGTCCCCGTCGACCAGGCCGGGCGGGATCTCGGGCTCGGCGACCGACTGCGCGAGCACCCACGTGAGCGACCGGGCGTCCGCGATCGCCTCCTCGTCTGCGGCCGAGCGGCTGAGGGCGCTGGTCGCGACGACCACGACGACGAGCGTGACGAGTCCCGCGGCGAGGAACTGCGCCACGGGATTCGTCAGCCAACGCATGGGGGCGTACCTCCGGTGAGGTCAGTAGTTGACCACACCCCGGCACACCTGGCCGTCACGCACGGCACGGAAGACGATGGCATCGGAGCCCGCGAGATCGACGACCTTGCGCTCCACCTCGAAGGAGCCGCTGCGACCTGACGTGGTGCCGACGCCGCGCTCGCTGACCGAGCCGTTGTGGCGCAGGGTCCACCGCCAGCGCTGGCCCGAGACGTTGCTGTCGACCTCGCCCTCCACCTCGAGCCGGCCGTCGTCGGTCTTGACCTCGAGCTTCCAGTCGGCGCTGCCACTGCAGCTGCCGGTGCGGATCACGCGGTCGTCGTCGTCACCGGTCGCGGAGGCCGCGGGCGCGGCCAGACCGGCGGTGAGACAGGCCGTCAGGCAGGTGACGGCGAGTGCTGCTGGGATGCTCTTCGTGCTGGACATGGGGTCCTCCTCGGTAGGTGCGACCAGCCTTGCCGTCAACGGCCGTGCGGACGAGATGTCCGATGGTGCTAGTACCCCTGCGACCCGTCCCACGTGCTTCCCGCACGGTCCGGACGACTGGTCCCCACGGGTGAGGACGTGACACCTGTCGTGACTAGCCTTGAAGGTCAGCCATGGAAGGGGCCCACGTGATTGCAGGCAGGTACCGCCTGGAGAGGGAGATCGGCCGCGGCGGGGCAGGAGTGGTGCACCTCGCGCACGACGAGCTGCTGGACCGCCGCGTGGCGGTCAAGCGCATCGGCCTGATGCCGGGGACCACCGACGACGACGTCCTCCGCGCGGAGCGGGAGGCGCGGCTCGCCGCCGGGATCAGCCACTCGCACGTCGTGTCGATCTTCGACCTCGTGAAGGACGACGACTGCTACTGGCTGGTGATGGAGCACGTCGACGGCCGGACGCTCGCCGAGCTGGTCGCCGTCGAGGGCCCCCTGCCGGCACGTCGCGCGGCGTCGATCCTCGCCCAGGCTGCCGACGCCCTCGTCCAGGCCGGACGGGCCGGCATCGTCCACCGCGACGTGAAGCCCAGCAACATCATCATCGGCGCGGACGACCACGCGAAGCTCGGTGACTTCGGGATCGCCCGGGCGGCGAGCGACACCGCCCTCACCCAGACGGGCATGGTCACGGGCTCCCCCGCCTACCTCGCACCCGAGGTCGCCTCGGGTGACCCCGCGACGGCCGCCAGCGACGTCTGGTCCCTCGGCGCCACCCTCTTCCACGCCGTCGCCGGCAGGGCGCCCTACGACGTCGGGCAGAACGTGCTCGGCGGTCTCTACCGGATCGTCAACGGCGACCCGCCACGGCTTCCCGCCGACGACCCGGTGGCCGGGTTGCTCGCGGTCATGATGGTCAAGGAGCCCGGGCGGCGCTGGCCGGTGGAGCGGGTGCACGAGGACCTGCGGCGGATCGCCCGGGGCGAGCCGAGCTCCGCCCCCGTGCCAGCGACACCCGCCCCCTCCGACCACGAGGAGGCGCCGACGGCCGTGCTGGCTGCGGGCGCGGAGCCCACGCCGAGCAGGGACCCCGAACCGACCACGCCCACGACCACGCCCACGACCGCGGCACCCGTGGTCCCCCGTGGTGGGGTCCCACCGGAGGACCCACCGTCCTCCCCTGCCACACCCGAGGCTTCGCGCAGGCTGCCGTCGGGTGCCGCTGCGGCGGTGCTCGCGCTCGTGCTCCTGCTGGGACTGGGTGCGTGGCTGCTGTGGTCCGACGACGGGCCACAGGACACGGGTGGCACGGCGGGGCCGACGACATCGGAGCCGCAGGACCCGGACCCGGAGCCGACCGAGGAGCCGACCGACGAGCCGACCGACGAGCCGACCGAGGAGCCGCGCACGGACCCCGCCCCGTCCGACGGGCCGGACACCAGCCGGGCCGCGATGCGCACCTTCGTCGAGGACTACTTCGCGCAGGTCACCTCCGACCCCGAGACCACCTACGAGATGCTCACCCCGGAGTTCCAGTCGGAGAGCGGCGGCTTCGAGGACTACCAGGGGTTCTGGAGCACGATCGAGTCCGCCACCCCGCGCGACATCCAGGCCGACCCGCGGTCGCTGACGACGACGTACACGATCGAGTTCGTCACCGCGTCGGGCCGGACCACGACGGAGCAGGGTCGCCTGCAGCTCGCTCGGGAGGGAGACCGTCTCCTCATCGCGGGCGAGGGGTGATCCCTCCCCCGCGATCCGTAGGGCGGGTGGGGCTCGAACCCACGACCCAAGGATTATGAGTCCTCTGCTCTGACCGACTGAGCTACCGCCCCTCGAGGCGAGACCCTAGGCGATGGCGACGTCCATCTCGTACATGCGCTCCACCACCCGGAAGCCCAGGGCCGTGTTGGTGCGGTGCATCGCGGTGTTGTCCGGCGCGGTCCAGGTGTGCACGTGCGTCACCTCGGCGGGGAGGTCGGCGTAGTTGGCCGCCTTCAGGGCGGCACCGAGGCGGTGGCCACGGTGCCTGGGCATCACCAGCGTGTCGTCCTGCCAGCCGTAGTCGGTGCCGTGCGGCACGAACAGCAGCGAGTAGCCGCCGAACACGCCGTCCGATCGCCGCCGGGCGGCGGCGACGCGCACGTCGTACGTCTGGGTCAGCCGCTCCTCCGACGCCGAGAGCCTGGCGTCGTCGAGGACCTCGGGCTCGAGGTCGAGCTCCCCCGTCGGGACGTCGGCGTTCATCTGGTTGCGCATCGCGAGGTAGGCCGCGCGGTGCTCGTCGGGGCAGCGCCCGCGCCACAGGACCACCTCGTACGCCTGATTGACCGGGATGCCGGGCACCGGCAGGTCGGCGAGCAGGTGGTCCTCGCGGTGTCTCTCGACGGCGCCCACGGCGCGGGCGAACTCGTACGCCGGACCGGCGACGTCCACGTCGACGCTCACCTCGCCGCCGATGCGGGTGCGGCCCGCCGCTCGTGCCCGCAGGACGAGGGCCTCCCACAGGCCGCGTCCGATGCCCCTGCGCCGGCAGTCGGGCAGCACGTGGACCTCGCCCCACGCGAGCTCGGTGTTCTCCGTCAGGGGCAGCTCGAGCTCGGCCACCCCGACGACGTCGCCGTCGACGACAGCCCGCAGCCAGGTGCGCGCGTAGTGGCTGCTCGGCGACGTCGCGGTGACCTCGAATGCCGCGAGGGTGGTCGTCAGCGCATGCGGCCGGTCGGCACGGACCGCCCGCTCCATCACCTCGTGCCACGCAGCTCGGGCGGCGGCATCGGTCGGGTCCAGCTCCTCGATCTCCACCGACGCATCCGACCGCACGACCGACGCGCGCGGCAAGTGGAAAATCGCTGTTCGACTTCTCGTCAGCGGTGCGGCGTGGGACAGTGTGGCCGTCTCGGAACGGCTCGGGTTTGGGAGGACCTCGGTGGCCAAGGATCGATCGGCCCTGCTGCCGGCCTCGCAGCGGCACCTCGTCACGCGCTTCGGCTACGGCGTCGACGCCACACTCGCGCGCGACGTGCGCCGAGCCGGTGGCGCGGCGGCGTGGTTCGACCAGCAGCTCACCCGCCCGGGGTCGTTCCCGGACGCGTCGGCGGCGGCCGTGCGGAGGTGGTGGCCCGACCTCGACCGGAAGCCGTCCGAGCTGTGGCAGCGCCAGGTGCAGGAGGTGCGCGGCGGCTGGCAGGTGATGGAGGACTACGGCCGCTGGCTGCTGGTCCGACGCATCCGGTCCCGACGCCCCGTGCTCGAGAAGATGACCGAGTTCTGGGAGGGCATGCTGCACGTGCCGGTGAGCGGCGACGCACACTTCACGTGGCGGGTGGACTACGGCGACACGATCCGGCGCCACGCGCTCGGTCGCTTCGACCGGCTTCTCCTCGAGACGACCACGCACCCGGCGATGTTGATCTTCCTGTCCGCGGCGACCTCGACGAAGCGCGCCCCCAACGAGAACCTCGGCCGCGAGCTCCTCGAGCTGCACACCCTCGGGGAGGGCAACTACAGCGAGGACGCCGTGAAGTCGTCCTCGCGCATCCTGACGGGCTGGCACGTGGACCTCTGGAAGACGTGGGACCGGTCCTACGTCAAGGAGGACCACTGGACCGGGAAGGTCCGGGTCCGCGGCTTCACCCACGCGAACCGCAAGGCCGACGGCCGGGCGGTCACCGAGGCGTACCTCCGCTACCTCGCGCACCACCCCGACACCGCGCACCACGTGTGCGAGAGGCTGGCGGCGAAGTTCGTGCGCGACGACCCGCCGCGCGCGCTGGTGAAGCGGCTCGCGAAGGTCTACCTCCGCAACGACACCGCGATCGTCCCGGTGCTGCGGGCCCTGGTCGCCAGCAAGGAGTTCCGCGCGTCCGCCGGGAAGAAGCTGCGCGACCCGAGCGAGGACGTCGTCGCGACCTACCGGGCGCTCGGCGTGGAGGTCGGTCGTCCCACCCGCAACGACTCCGCTGCCAACGCGATGCTCTGGCAGGCCTCGGGCCTCGGGCTCTCACCCCACGCGTGGCCGCGCCCCGACGGCAGCCCGGTGACCGACGACGTCTGGGCCTCGCCCGCCCGCGCGCTCGGCTCGATGAGCATGCACTGGTCGATGGCGGGCGGCTGGTGGCCCTCGCACGGCCTGCGCCACCGTGAGCCGAAGGCGTGGGTACCTGCGGCGAAGCCGATCAGGTTCGAGGACCTGGTCGACGAGGTCAGCCGCGACCTGCTGCACCGTCCGGCCTCGAAGCGGCTGGTGGAGACCGCGTGCCTGGCCACCGGCTGCAAGGCCAGGGAGAGGATCGACCGCGATCACGGTCTCTACCAGTGGGGCTTCCCCCGACTCCTCGCTGCCGTCCTCGACTCCCCCGACCACCTGGCGTGCTGACATGACGACTCCCGAGACCACCACCTCAGGTCCGAGCCGTTCCTGCGGCTGCCCCGACTACGACGAGGCGCGACTGGCGCTGAGCAGGCGCCAGCTCGTCGGGACCGCCCTGGCCGGCGGTGCCGTCGCCCTGGGTCCGTCGCTGGCCGGCGGGGGCACGCAGGCGTACGCCGTCACCGGCCGCACCGCGAAGGCGCTCGCGGTGCCCGGCGGGCCCGTGCTGGTGCTCCTGTCACTGCGCGGCGCCGCCGACGGCCTCTCCCTGGTCGTCCCCCACGCCGACCCCGTCTACTACGCGGCCCGGCCCCGGCTCGCCATCCCGGCGGCGTCCCTGCTCGCCGCGGACGCGATGTTCGGCCTTCACCCGGCCCTCGCCCCGCTGGTCCCGATGTGGGACGCCGGCGCCCTTGCCGCCGTCCACGCCACCGGCATGGCCACCCCGAACCGCTCCCACTTCGCCGCGATGGAGGCCATCGAGGACGCCGCGCCCGGCTCGACCGAGCGAAACGGCTGGCTCAACCGGCTCCTCGGCGAGCTGCCCGGCACCTCGCCGCTGCAGGGGACGGCGATGGGCAACCAGGTCCCGACGTCGCTCTTCGGCACGAACCCCGCCTTCGTCGTCAACCGCGTCGACAACGCCAAGGTGTCCGGCGCGGAGGAGGACGGCCGGCGGCTCGCCTCCCTCAAGCACGCCTGGACCGGGCGCAGCCCGATGAGTCGTGCGGTGCGCGACGCGATCTCGGGCGCGGAGACCTTCGGCGCCGCCCGCGACACCGCGGCGGGCGGGCCCACGCCGGCGTACCCCGGGTCGAGCCTCGGCAAGGCGCTCTCCGACGTCTCACGCATCGTCCGCTCCGGCGTGGGCGCCGAGGTGATCACCGTCGACCAGGGCGACTGGGACATGCACACCGACGCGGGCACGCTCGAGTGGGGAGACATGAAGCGCAACGCCGCCGACCTGGCCTCCTCGATCGCCGCCTTCTTCGCCGACCTCGGCCCCGCCGCCGACCGCGTCACGCTGGTGACGCTCAGCGAGTTCGGCCGGCGGGTCAAGGAGAACGACGACTACGGCACCGACCACGGCTTCGGGAACGTCATGTTCGTCGCCGGCGCCGGGGTCCGGGGCGGGCGCTACTACGGCTCGTGGCCCGGCCTGCAGGACACGCTCGACGGCGACCTGCTGGTCACCACCGACTACCGCAGCGTCCTCGCCGAGGTCGTGACCCGGCGCTTCGGCGTCTCGGTCGCGCAGGTCTTCCCGGGCTTCTCACCGCAGGCTGTCGGCGTGATGGCCTGACCGCTCAGACGACGGTCACCGGGTGCCGCACGACCGCGTCGAAGAAGTAGCCCTGGGTGTTGAAGGCGGCTTCGACCGGCTGCGTGCGCCCGTGCACGTCGCTCGCGCGCGCGAGCAGCTCGTGGCTGCCTCGGCGGAGCCTGCCCGTGGGCACGGACCACTGCGTCCACCCCTCGTCCCTGCGGGAGCGCCGGTCGAGGATCGCGGGGCGCCAGGAGTCGCCGCCGTCGAGGCTCACGGAGACCTCGGCGATCCGGCCGGCCCCGCTCCACGAGCGACCGGTGAGCGTGCCGGGGCGCGACGCGAGGACCGCTCCCCACGGCAGCTCCCACGCCGAGCGCACCGGGTTGACCGTGAGCGGGGGCGAGTCGGCCGGCCACTGCGGACCGGTCATCCGGTAGAAGGTGGTGTTCCACGGCGAGGTCAGCTCGGTGCGGGAGACCTCCAGCGACCCGAGCCACTTGATGCTCGCGATGCCGACCCAGCCGGGCAGGACCAGGCGGAGCGGGTAGCCGTGGTCGGGCAGCAGGTCCTCGCCGTTCATCCCCCAGGCCAGGAGCGCGTCGTCGAGGGCCTTGGCGATCGGGAACGGCCGGCGCACCCGCCCGTAGTCCGTGCCGCCCGAGACGAACGGGTCGTCGAGGCCGGTGGCCTGGATGGACACCGCGTCGCGGGACAGGCCGAGCGCGCGCAGCACGTCGCGCAGGCGCACACCGTTCCACCGCACGGTGCCGACCGCCCCCAGGGTCCACGCCGTGCCCGACACCGGCTGGCCCTGCTGGCTCGCGAAGAAGCTGCGGCCGTTGCCCGTGCACTCGATCACGGCGGTCAGGTCGTGGTGCGGCAGGCGTTGCAGGTCCGCGAGCGAGAGCGTCAGCGCGTCAGCCTCGGAGCGGGCGGTCGCCAGTCCGTCACCGAACACCCGGAGCGCGTAGGTCGAGCGGTCGACCCGGGGGGTTCGGGTGTGGTTGCGCACGAACAGCCGCGGCTGGGGAGTCAGGTGGCTCCGGCGGTCCACCGACCCCCACAGCATCTCGGCGTTGGTCCCGAAGTCCGTGAACCATGCCGGCGGCGTCGGCTTCAGGATCGCCGGCGCCGCGGCCGCCGCCGGACCTGCGCGCCAGACGGACGGCGGGGCGAGGAGGGCGCCGCCCGCGACGGCGGCGGCGCTGAGGAGTCCACGACGGGTGGGCGCGTACGAGGTCATGCCGCCACCATATATGAGTAAGTCATGTGTTTCACTACACAAGGGCGGCGGTGCGATGCTCTGGACATGAGCGACGAGCGCCCCACTCCCCCGTCCTACGAGCCGCTCCCGGAGGACTGGGAGAGCGCCCTCGTCGTGGTCGCACACCCCGACGACATCGAGTACGGCGCCGCCGCAGCGGTGGCACGCTGGACCGGCCAGGGCAAGCGGGTCGTCTACTGCATGGTGACCAGCGGCGAGGCCGGGATCGACGGGATCCACCCCGCCGAGTGCGGCGCGCTGCGCGAGGCCGAGGAGATCGCGTCCGCGGCTGCCGTGGGTGTCGACGAGGTGGTCTTCCTGCGCCTGCCGGACGGCATCCTGGAGTACGGCGTGGCGTTGCGACGCTCGATCGCGCAGGTCGTGCGCGAGCAGCGACCCGACGTCGCGGTCACCATCAACTTCCGCGAGACCTTCGGTGGGACGAACCTCAACCAGGCCGACCACATCGCCGTCGGCAAGGCGCTGCTCGACGCCGTGCGCGACGCCGGCAACAGGTGGATCTTCCCCGAGCAGCTGGTCGACGGCCTCGAGCCGTGGGGCGGCGTGCGAGCCGTGTGGGCGGGCGGCTCCCCGCAGGCGACGCACGCCGTCGACGTGACGGACACCTTCCCGGCCGGTGTCGCCTCGCTCCAGGAGCACCGGGCCTACATCGAGGGTCTCGGCTGGGAGGACTGGGACCCCGAGGAGTTCCTCGACGGAGTCCTGCGCGAGGGTGGCCAGGGCCTCGGCGTCACGCACGCGGCGACGTTCGAGGTCTTCCCGCTGGGCTGGGGCTGAGGGCT
>Ga0172375_10011951_pt1 | contig 10951 bp, 11 predicted proteins | sample LakKiv1m_FD_114537 | JGI IMG/M metagenome (GOLD analysis project Ga0172375, IMG submission 114537) | Freshwater microbial communities from Kabuno Bay, South-Kivu, Congo - kab_092012_11.1m | ecosystem: Environmental > Aquatic > Freshwater > Lake | place: Democratic Republic of the Congo... | reverse complement strand
AATTAATTGAAAAAGAATCCGGGAAAAAATTAATAGGCCCGGCAGGATTTAATGAAATTTATGTAAAAGAGGGAAGTATTCTTAGCGCCCTTGAGCCTACAGAATCTTATACGGGAATTAATTACATGAGAGCTTTAACTAAGGGCATAGGTTATGAAATAGAAGAAGCAATTCTGCGAGGAGAGAAGGATTATAGTCATAGAACCAGAATGGTAAGATCATTAGCAGATATTAATCTTCAGATTCCTGAAGAAATAAAGGCCCATATTATGGGAACACATAAAAACATAAGAATAGGAGGTCCTGTTTTTGTTAGTGTTGGGGTGAGGAGAAAAACATAATAGAAACATTTAAAATGACAATGCTAGATGATATAATTATGGATACAATAGGACTTAAACAAAAATATGGGAATTTAACCCGAGATAACAAAGATTTAATTAATTTGAATCCTCTTCAGACTGCGGGTAGACTCACAGAAGCTGCTAAAAAAGTTTTAGTTGAATTTGGAGATGGTTATTCTGTATGTGATCACTGTAAAGGTAGATTAGATGAAATTAGAAATCCGCCTATTTATGATTTTGTCTATGGGGATTTGCCAAAATTTCTTGGTGCTGATGTAACTAGAATAACCTCTGGAGCTAGAGAAGGAATATTCATGGTACTACATTCCTTAACAAAACCAGGTGATGTAGTTTTGATGGATGGCAATAGACATTACTCTACTTATGTAGCTGCAGAAAGAGCAGGACTAAAAATAATAGAGGTTCCTAGTTCAGCAGAGCCAGATAAACTCATAAATGTTGAAGACTATGGTCCACTTATAGAAAGAGAAAAGCCAAAACTCATCCTTTTGACATACCCTGACGGAGAATTTGGAAATCTTGCTGATGCAAAAAGATTAGGAGAGTTAGCTAAAAAATATAATGTTCCTTATCTTATAAACGGAGCATATGCTGTTGGCAGAATGCCTATAAGTATGAAAGAGCTTGGAGCAGATTTTATAGTTGGAAGTGGTCATAAGAGTATGGCTTCTGCTGGACCAATAGGAGTTCTTGGTATGAAAAAAGAATGGGAACCTAAGGTTTTAGCATTATCTACAAGACATAAAAACAAAGAACTTGAATGTCTTGGATGTACTGCAAGAGGTTCATCTTTAATGACACTTATGGCTTCATTTCCATATGTTGTTGAAAGAGTAAAACATTGGGATGAGGAAGTTAAAAAAGCACAATGGTTTTCTGGAGAAATGGAAAAGCTTGGGGGAATAAAACAGGTTGGTCAAAGACCACACACGCATGATCTAATTAAATTTGATACTCCTATTTTTTATCAGATATCAGAAGTGCATCCAGGCAAAAGAGGATTTTTATACGATGCTCTAAAAAATAAAGGCATTGTCGGACTTAAGCATGGCAATACAAAACAAATGAAAATATCTACCTATGGCACCCCTAGAGAAGATTTAGAAAAAGTTTTAGAAGTATTTAGAACTTTGATAGATTCTTATAAAGATAAAATTAAAAAATAAAATGGCTTCTGAAGATCCTTTTGGCGAAAGATTAATGCAAGCAAGTTATGCTGGACCTAATAGGCAGGATAATGGAATTAATGTTCTTATAACCGCAGGACCTACGAGAGAGCCAATAGATGTTGTTAGGCACATTTCAAATATGTCCACAGGTAGGCTTGGAGTTGAAATTGCTAGGGAAGCTTTTAGAAGAGACTATAATGTTCTTTTATTATACGGGCAGGGCACAGCTAAGGTGCCCCCCTATATAAGAACTGAGCGTTTTACAACAACACAAAGTCTATTGACCAAAGTTCTTCAAGAATTGCCAAGAACCGACATTTTCATCTCGTCTGCAGCTGTATCTGATTACGCTCCGGTTCCTTTAGACGAAAAGATAAGTTCAGATAAAGATGAGCTTTCAATTCAGCTTAGGCCAACGCCGAAAGTAATTAAAGAAGCAAAAAAAGCTGCGCGCTTGGATACAAGGTTTGTAGCATTCAAGTTAGGATATAAGATGAAAGAGTCGGATCTTATAGAACAGGCTATAGCTTCATACGGCAGTGTCGCAGATCTCATAGTGTGCAATGACCTCGCAGACATAACTGAAGAGAGGCATCCTGCTATAGTCTTGTATAAGGGTCAAGTAGTTTCTAGGGTAGAATATAAGTCTCATATAGCCAAAGCAATATTTGATACGCTGGAAAAAAAGCCGATTAGGATTTTCTAAGCCCATAAATTTTCAGTTTGTGCATCTTGTTAACATTTAACAAGAAGTAATCCTCTATAGAATCTTTATACTTGTCTTTTAAGGAATTAATAAATTCTCTGAGTTGATTGTTATTCTTGCTTTTAAAATCAAAAATAAAATTTCCATCGAATGTAACAGAAATAAACGGAACATTTCGGTTATTTAGCAAATCGCTTATAATCTCGTCTATATCTGTTGTAGGGGCAAGTCTAAGTATAATCGCGTGCCAGGTATACCCTTGTGCTTCGTAGTTCATAAGTATTTTGTATCCTAAAATTATTTTATTTTTTTCTAAAGCTTTAATATGTTTTTTCAGAGCCTGCCTAGACAATCCTATTTTATCCGCCAGGTCCAGATAGCTAAACCTAGCATCCGATTGGATACATTTTAGGATAAACCTGTCCAGTTCACTGATAGTAATTTCCTTTTCGCGAATTTTTTTTACATCTATATAATTTGCATATCCGGGATTTATTCTGGCTATAGGAATCAAATGTCTTGTCATAAAATAGAAATCTCTTTTTCTTATATGACCCCCGAATAACTTGTAAACTTTTTTGAGAGTTTCTTCTAATTCTGGCAATGATTTATGAAAGATAGAGATGCCTATATCATAATCTCCTACGAAGTCAGCCACCCAATTTATGTTTCTTATTTTGCATAATTTTCCTAGTTTTTTCTTCAGTTGGATGTCTGTGAAGCCATGCAGTTTAATATAAAGATGTGTATTCGATTCTCCCAGTTCGTATATGTTAGTAATGGTCAGATAGGATAATATAGTGTCCTTTTCTAATTCTTTCATACGGTTATGGACTGCTTGTTTAGAAATACCCAGTTTAGAAGAAAGCTGTTTGAGGGGTGTTCTGCAGTTGGAATCAAGTAGCGCTAATAATTTTTCGTCTTTCATATTGAAAATTGTTAATCTTTTAAGTAAATAAATACCATATTTAAACTTTTCGAGGGCACCAGATTTTTATAGAGAATTAGACACTTTAGAATATGCTCGGACCCTATGTAGCTAATGATGACGGAACTATTTCATATAGGGGAAATAAGGTATTTTCTCCGGTAAGAAATGTTCTTGCTGTCAAGACGCCAGTAAAAGAGTTTGAGTCCAGAGTAACTTCTTTGAAGAATGATGAAATGTGGGGGCATATAGCTAGTATTAACCACCGAATTAATATTTCTGCGAATCAGTACTTTGATAATATAAATGCGCTTTTTACTGCATTGCCACTAACTACTAGAATGATTTCTTCACCGGGGGCCGTATATGGTAAGGAAGCCATAAATTATACAACAGACACTTGCCCAATAACTTTAAAATGGTTTGATCTTCCAAGAGAGGCATTCTTATCCGAATCTTCTCAGATATATCTTGAATTTGCACTTCTGCAGCAGAACGTTAATCAAGTCTATTCTATCTATAATTCGTTCAGGAAGGAAAGAAGCGACGCAACACATCTTTCAGAATTTCATCATATAGAATATGAAGGCAAGGTTTCACAGAAACAAAATGAAGTCGTAGCGTTGGGCCTGGTCGGTAAAGTTGTCAAAGATTTATTAAATAGAAATGAAGAAGATCTAGACTTTTTTTTGAGTACGAAAAAATTGAAAGAACTAGGCGAATGGGTTCCTAATATAAAAAAAACACCAAGAGTAACATACGCAACTGCTCAGAAAGCGCTCTATAAAGAAACAGGCTCCCAAAAATATGCCCCATTCACAATGCAGGACAATTTTGGATCTTGGGAAGAGGTAAAATTAACAGAAATCTTCGGAGGAATGATAGGAATAAGAGAATTTCCTCTCTTAGAAGTGCCTTTTTATCATGCTGAATCCGAAAGCGGAGTCGTATCGCATCTTAAAGATCCCGAGTTGAGATTTGCGAAAGGAAATTTGAGCTGGACTAAGGTTGCAGATAACACTGATTTTATTTGGCCAAGTTATCGCGAAACCATCGGAAGCGGCCATAGAGTGAGATCTAAAAAGGAACTTGAAGAGAAAGCCAGAATATTTCAGTTGCCAAAAGGAGATTATCAGCCCTACATGCAGACAAGAAGGTTTAAAGATTATGTAGAAACCTCCGGATTTGGTCTTGGTTGGGAAAGGATGCTTCATGGACTTTTAGAAATGCCTTTTATCTGGAGCGGATCGCAATTTCCACGAGTGGACGGTACACTCAAACCATAAAATGAAAGCAATTAATAAATTGACATCTGAAGATATAGAAGGCATGAGTTATAATCAACTCATCGGGCTTACGCGAGAAACAAATAGACCGCCAGGGGGTTATAAGAGCATAGAAAAGATATGTAGAGAAGCATATATAACGCCCGCACATAGGATATTGGAAATAGGGACTAGCACGGGTTTCACGGCCATAGAACTTGCAAGGACGGCTAAAGCTCAGATAACTGCCATAGATATCAATCCGCAGAGTTTGAGAGAAGCGCGGCATAGGGCAAAAAGAATGGGCGCGCCAAATGTTAAATTCGAAATAAATGACGCAACAGATCTCTCTTATCAGTCAAATAGTTTTGATCTGGTATTTTGCGGTAATGTTACCTCCTATGTGCCTAATAGGCAGAAAGCGCTTTCAGAATATATTCGCGTCTTGAAAGATGGCGGAATATTGGCCGCAATTCCCATGTACTATACAGAAAAGCCTTCAAAGAGCCTGCTGAAAAGAGTTTCAGATGAGATAAAATTCGATATAACTCCAGAATATAGGGATGACTGGACTTCTTTTTTCAGTAAGGATCCTATGGTAATGGTTTCTTCAAGTGATTATCGCTTTGATAAAATTTCAGACTCAAGAGTAGAAGAATTTGTTGCAGACATTTTATCACGCAAGCATCTATCAAGAATGCGTAAGGATACTCTAACCACACTTTCAAAGAAATATTCCTACCAAATAAAGTTATTTGCTGAAAATCTTTCACACATGGGCTATACAATTATGCTTTTGAGGAAGGAGCCATTTAAAATTGATCAAGAATTGTTTACGGGAACTAAACTTAAGACCCCCTATAATGATAAAATCTAAAGGATTAAAGCAAGGAGATACGATCTCCATGGTATCTTTGTCTGCAGCGCATTCATATCTCTTTCCTAAACGGATTGAAAGAGCAGCGAGATTTTTTAGAGATAGGGGTTACGAAGTCAAATTTGGAAAAACTCTATGTTTAAATCAGGATACTAAGTCTGGAACTCCCCAGGAGAGGGCGGAAGATTTGCACAGCCAGTTTTTAGACGATAAGGTTGCAGCAATAATTTCTGCATCTGGCGGGCTTTTTTGTAATGAGCTGCTTGAGCATCTTGATTATTCTATGATTTCCAAAAATCCAAAAATCTTCTGCGGTTACTCGGATAATACCGTTATATCTGCAGCAATTTTGAAGTACTCCAACCTCGTTTCGTTTTATGGTCCTTGCGTTGTGCCAGAATTCGGAGAGTACCCGAATCCCTTCCAAGACACGGCCGAAAATTTTTTCAATGCTGTGAATGGAAGACTGGGTGAAGTAAAAAATACTCAAGGACAAACTGAAGAATTCGTAGATTGGTTTGCAGATGATTGTGTAAAGAGAGAATTAAGGCCAAGTGAACCCTATGAATGGATTTCAAACGGCAGGACAAGTGGGAAATTGGTAGGGGGTTGTTCATTATCCCTGTCTCAGCTAGCAGGTACAAAATATGACTTTGATTATAAAGATAATTTACTATTCTTGGAAATTCCGGAGGGAGATATAATGGGCCGAGGAGTTTCTCCTGCAAGAGTAGACTCCTTTATAACTGATTTGCAGCTATCTAGGAGGTTAGAGAGGGTTAGCGGGTTAATTGTCGGTAGATTGTTCAGGCAATCAGAGGAAGATAAGAATAGAATAAAAGATTCTTTTTATGCAAAAACAAAAAATCTTGGAATACCTGTCTTATATGGGCCAGCAATAACCCATGGTGAGCCGAAGGTAACAATTCCATTTGGAGTTCAGGCTTCGCTTGATTCGTCTAAGAACGAATTCAGAATTCTTGAACAGGGGGTCGTAATATAATATGATGCTCAAAACAAGTTCTCTAATGAATCCTAGGTTAAATCAAAGAGTAGATTCCTCATCACTCTCTGTTACGCCAACGGCAGAACTGCTCAAACAAGCAGGTATAATAACAAATGTCGGTGCTTCGGGCGAATACATAGATTATCTACCGCTTGGAACTCTTTTGATTAATGGTATAAAAGAATCCTTTAGAAGGAAGTCCGAAGAGAAAGGTATTGCAGAATTAGTTCTAAGTTCTGTTCAGCCTTCTTCACTTATTGAGAAGTCTGGCCGCATGAATCAATTTGAAGGAGATATACATCACTTGAATGGGGGCAAGGTGTTAAGCCCCACGCATGAAGAGTATGTTTTAGAATTGGTGAAACATCAGGGTCTATTTTCATATAAGAATTATCCTATTAATTTCTTTCAGTTAGGAAATGTATTTAGAAATCTTGGGAATAAGTCTCATCATGGCGGGTTAAGGACCGGAGAAGTATCTGTTTACGAAGGTTATAGCATATGCTTGGATAAATCACAAGAATTGAATGCCTGGAGGTTATATGATGAAATGCTTTGCTCAATATTTACCGATTTTAGAATTCCGATAAAGAGGCATAAAGCAAGGCAGGGATTTGTTGAATACTTGTACCCTACCTCAAATGGGTTAGAAGAGGTTATGTGCCAGGAAAATGGAGAGCCCCTGTTAGATGAACCAGACGTAACCAAGAGAAGGAAAATGAATGCATTTGACCTAGCGATGATATTTACAAATGATTCAGGCATAACTGAAAAATCAGGATTCCAGATTGAAACCCCTACGGGAAAAATATCTCCAATCTTATGCTCAGTGGGAGCAGGTATTTTTAGAACGCTTTTTTCATTAGTGGAATCAAACAGGACGCCCTATGGCATTGATTGGCCTGAAAGCATTCGGCCAATCCAGGCGGCAGTAATGCCCCTTTACCCCCGAGATTTGGAGAGCACAAGATATGCGCAGGAGTTGGCAGCAGATTTTTCTAAAAATAGGAATATACTGCTTGATGATCGCAGCAACATTTCAAAGCGATTAGGCAGCTTAAGTCTTTTAGGAATCCCGCAAGTTTATGTGGTATACCGAGAAGAAGAAACTAAACAGGTGAATATATCTGAGGGCATATTGGGAAAAACCGGGTATACCTTTTCAAAAGAATTAAATTTGAATAGAGATTCTGATGCGAAGTTATAATGGTAAAGTCTGTATATCACGAGTTAACGAGTCTTTGCAATTGTCGTTGTAAAGTTTGTAACGTATGGACTGTTGGTGGCAAGGGCGATTTGTCGCAGGAACAATTAACTAAGCTATACACTAACGAAAGTTTCAAGGACGTCGAGGATTATTGCATTTCTGGGGGAGAACCCACGTGCAGACCGGATTTATTTTCAGTAACTGAATCAGCATTAGATAACTTAAATAAAGTAAGGCTTTTATTTTTGACTACAAATGGAACCAACCCAAATAAAGCCGAAGAATTCCTAAAAAGATTCAAAAAAGGTCTTGAACTCTGTTGCGTTAGCATATCATTGGACGGCGATAGAGAGACTCATAAATACCTTCGGGGCGCAGATATTTATGATTCAGCATTAGAAACTGCAAAAGCTTGTGCACGCCTCCAGGATAAAAATGCTGAGGTTACATTTTCGATGACGCTTTCTAATGACAATTGGAACTTAGAGCAGCTCTCCCATGTTCTTTCCTTAAGTAAAGAATTAGGAGTAGGATTTACCTTCAGGCCGCGGTTGCATAATCCTTATTTTGGGGGCCATTTTAATTCCCAGTTGGATGCAATCCCAAAAGAAAAACGCATAGAGGTTGCACGGTTTATCAGAGATTATATGGGGACAAGCAAATTCATGAAAATAGAAGCAGAATATCTTGAAAATGGAAGAATACCTATCATGGGAAGTAGGGCGGAGGGGATAAAATGTTCGGCAGGATTAACTTCGGTGTTCATAAATTCTTTTGGGGATATTTATCCATGCATGAATAGCGCAAATAAAATTGGAGATTATCGCCAGGGAATAACCAATAAAACTCCTATTGTCGGAGAAACAGAGCCCTGCCCTTGTTGTAGCGAATGTCAGGTATATCCCACGATGATATTTGGTGGGAGAAAATAAGATTCTATTGAAGGGGTTTAAGCTAATAGGAAAAAATTAGCAAATTGGAATATCAGGAATAATCTAATCAGAAAATGGGAACTCTTTTACAATCTTACTACTCTTAAATTGATTGTCTAATTGAATTAATGAACATCCATCAAATTTAGAGCTATATTTTAGGTCAATGTCTTTTACTTTTCTTAATGCGAATAAATATCTACTCTTATCTAGTGTAACTAATTTTGGATTGCGCAGATGATAATCCGCGTTCTTTGCCCCAAAAAAACCTATGCCTACACCGGGGATATATGGTATGTCCTCCCTTAAATACTTTCTAAAATTTCCAAAGTAAAGTTTATCATGGAGTCTGATTATCTCTTTTTTTCCCCTATTTACTCTCAAGAACATCCAATGATCCCAAGTTTTAAATAAACCCTCAAGTTTAATTTGAAAAGGTTTTTGTTTAACTAAGATCTTCTCGATGTGGCGGACAAGTTTCGCCTTAGTTATCTCTTTAGAACATTTGATAGGGAAGAGCAGAGTTATGTGGGGATCTATTATCTTTTTAAGTGGATCAAATTCAGCCCTAAACCTCCTCATCTTCTTGTCGTTTATCTTTGGAAAATGCATTAATACGTAGTACATATATCCAAAAGATTGAAGGAATATTTAAATTTATGTTATAGATCAACTTGGATTATTCTGACTAGATATTATATCCAGACTTAATCCGCAAGTTTACTCAACAAATCTTTTTCAGAAAGAAGAGCCTCTTTGCCGGTTTTCATATTTCTCTTAGCGAACAGAACTTTAAAAATCTATTCAAGACACCCCAGTTCGGATCCCAATTAGGGGATTTTATCCCGGCTCCCTCTCGGTCGCCTCCTCACTTATTTTACACGATTAATTTGGTTCGCAAACAACCTCGGAATCGAAGGGGATAAAAGAAATTATGTTAAACTCTATTCGATTCTGGCAGAGCCCAACCCTATTTCATAGGGTTCGAATCCCGGCTCCCAGATTCGAACTGGGGACACGCTGGTCTACAGCCAACTGCTCTACCACTGAGCTAAGCCGGGTTAAAAATAGAAGAATTAAGTTGTTTAAAAGGTTTGTTGTTTATAAAAAATAGTTTTAAAAAGCACAAAAAACTAGGATCTTTCATGCCAAGAAGAATAATTAATATTGCCAGAGCATTAATGCAAAATTACGCATTATATCTTGCTAAAATAGAAAGACATAAAAAAATACAAGCACAGGTGGCAAGAATAGAATCATGGTTTAAAGTAAATGATTCTGATTTTAGATATCTTAATGCTGTTGCTTCAAGAGCCATATATAGTGATAATTCTGGAAATATTGTAGATTGTCCTGGACGCGAATTGCCTGAAAAAGAAAGAGGAAGGACTTATTTTCCGGGTTCTTTTTATAGATATGATGGGCTTGTTGAGGCTTGTTTGACAGAACTTAGGAAAAGTGAAGCAGATATTTTATTTATTCCTTGTTCAAAGGAGAATAGCGCAAATCTTGCAAGAGTAATTATAGAGACTACTGCGAGATATACTGGTTTTAAAGTTAGGGTTGACTAAGTTATTCTAGAACATAAATACTTTTAAATAAAAAATTTTTAATAAGTTTATGGCAGAGCTGACTATTGAGATAACCCCTCACTGTATTTTAAATTGTATTCATTGTTCGCATGATAAAACTAGTGAAGAAAAAGTAGATCATACAGGTTTTGAGAATGGGGAGGTAGAAAGAGTTATTCAAGAATATGATCAATTTGAAACAGTAAGATTTTCTGGCGGAGAACCTTTTACGGAAAATAGACTTGCTGAATATGCTGAGTATGCTAAAAGAAGAAGTAAGAAAGTTCATATTGTTACCTCAGGAGTATGCGGATATAGATATGGTGAGCCCGGAGATTCTCTAGAACTTACTCCGCTAACTCAAAGAATTTTGCTTCCTCTAAAAGGTTTAGTAAATAATATATCCTTCTCCTTATATGGGGCAGAAAGAATTCATGATACAATAACAAGAACTCCCGGCTCTTTCAAATGTTTAGATAAATCTGTAAAGGAAGTTATTAGTTTAGGTATACCTTTCTCATTTACATCTGTAGCATTAAGGACTGCAATTCCGGGAATAGAAGATGTTATTAGATATGTAGCAATTAAAAAAAGAGTTTCTGGAACAAATCCGCGAGTTCATTATTTAAGATTTATAAAACAAGGAAATGGGGAAGAAAGTTTAAGACAAGCACTAACCCCTGAAGAAATTATAGAATTTAGAGAAAGGGCTAGTTTTTTTGCTAAACGATATGAGGTTGATGTTTCTTTTGGATGCTCTCTAAAAGAAGAAGGATGCAATCAAGGAGTGGGAAAAGCAGCAGTTAGTTCAAGCGGAGAATATTTTCCATGTAGCGCATTAAAGTTTGGTGGAAAAACAGAAGCATTCGGTTGTAGAGAAAGGTGGTAATTAGCTTTTACTTTCATTAGAATAGAAAGCATCATT
>Ga0172375_10011950_pt1 | contig 10951 bp, 14 predicted proteins | sample LakKiv1m_FD_114537 | JGI IMG/M metagenome (GOLD analysis project Ga0172375, IMG submission 114537) | Freshwater microbial communities from Kabuno Bay, South-Kivu, Congo - kab_092012_11.1m | ecosystem: Environmental > Aquatic > Freshwater > Lake | place: Democratic Republic of the Congo... | reverse complement strand
GATAGAAAGCAAAGCAGTTTGCTTCCTGCCCTCCTTCGCTTCGCTACGGATAGAAAGCAAAGCAGTTTGCTTCCTGCCCTCCTTCGCTTCGCTACGGATAGAAAGCAAAGCAGTTTGCTTCCTATCCACAGTTTTGTTTATTTTTCTTGCGTAATTGTGTTTTTTTTGTTGTATAATTATTTTAATGGAAACGTCTTTTATTCCTCAAAAAACTTATAAAAAAACTATTGCGAAAAAAAGAAATTATGGAGGTTTGTTAATGGGTATAGTTGGTTTTATTTTTATTGTGACAATTTTAGTCGCGGGAACGCTTTTTTTATATAATAGGTATCTTTCAAAAGAAATAGAAACAATGTCACAATCTTTGGAAAGAGAAAAAGGCAGTTTAGAGAAAGAGGTTATTAAAAAATTAAGTTTGATAGATAAACGGATAGAGGCCTCTAAATTAATCTTAAATAATCACGTTTCTTTGGTTCCTTTGTTTGATTTGCTGGAGCAAAATACTTTACAAAAAGTAGCGTTTCAAGAACTTTCTTTGACCCCGGGGGAGGACGGTTGGTGGAACCTTTCTTTAAAAGGGAAAACTAATTCCTATGCTAGTGTAGCTTTACAATCAGATATTTTTGGGAAAAACAAAAATATGAAAAATTTAGTTTTTTCTAATTTAGGAATTGGAAATGACGGTGGAGTTGTTTTTGACGTTTCAGCTGTGATTGACCCTCGTCTTTTTTCTTTTAGAAATAGTTTAGAGTAAAGAAATGTTTAAATTTATTATACCAATTTTTTTAATAATACTATCGGGCGGATTGTTTTTTTCTTATATAAATCCAACATATAAAGAGACGGGTGATTTAAAAAAAGTTCAACAAGAATATGATAATGCTTTGACAAAATCAAAAGAATTAAGAGAAGTTAGACAGGAATTGTTAGCCAAATATAATTCATTCTCGGAAGAAAATGTTAAACGACTGGAGAAACTTTTGCCTGATAATATAGATAATGTCAGATTAATTATGGAAATAAACCAAATTGCCGTTAACAATGGGGGGATGATTAGAAGCGTTGATATTTATTCAGATGCGGGCGAGGGTAAGGGAAAAGGTGATTTAGGTCCTGATTTAAGAGGTTACGACTCAGTTGGGTTGCGTTTTACCGTTGAAGCTAAGTATGACGACTTTGTTAATTTTATGGATGATTTAAGCAAAAGTTTAAGAATTGTAGATATTATTGATTATTCATTGAAATCAGGGCAAGAAGATGTTTATAAACACAATGTTAATATTAGGACATATTGGTTAAAATAAAGTTATGTTAAGAAGTTTGAAAAGTAAAAAAAATATTTTTTTTGGTTTGATGGTGGCATTCCTTTGTTTTTTTGCTTATCAATATTGGGGAAGAGCGGACACTTCAGAACCACAATTGGTTTCAGATAAGAAATTGAGTGAAAGTGTTGGGAACGAAACTTTGCAACTTCTTTTGGAATTAAAGACCTTGGTTTTAGATGAAGATATTTTTACAGATAAGGTTTTTCAGAATTTAAAAGATTTTAGTATGGATTTGCCTTTACAACCAGTTGGAAGAAATAATCCGTTTGCTCTGATAGGAACTGACGGAGAATATATTTCTGTGAATATCAATATGGAGACCGCAAGCAGTTCTGAAAATGGTAGTAGTGAATAAAATTCTGTTAAATGTGAAGGGGATAACTGTTTAGTGGAAGAACCAAAAAATCAATAAACTGAATTGACCAATGATTTCAAAATATCAATATCCCTAAGGTTGGTGCCAGTTTTATTGTTAAGGATTAATTTATATTATGACATATTTAGATATTTTAGTTAAAAAAAATATTATAGAAGCTGGTCAAGAGAGAAAATTAAAACAAAAAGCTAATTCAAACAAACAAGAATTAGATAAAGTTTTATTAGAGCAAGGAATTAGTCAAGAGGAAATCGATAAAGCCAAAGAAGAATTTTTTGATTTACCGGTGAAAAAACTGACCAAAGATAATTTTTCTAGTAAGGCCCTAAAATATATTCCAGAAAAATCAGCTACGCATTATCGTATTATTCCCCTTATGGAAACAGAGGGTTTTTTGGAAGTGGGGATTGTTGACCCCAGTAACCTTGAAGCCAGAGACACTTTGCAATTTATTTCTTCTAAAGTTAAATTGCCTTATAAACTTTTTATTATTAGTGAAGATGATTTTAAGACGGTTTTGGAAGGATACAAAGGATTAAGTGGTGAGGTTTCGCAGGCCTTAACGGAATTAGAATCTGACTTAGACGATGAAGAAGCCAAAATAAGCGAAGCTGTTTCAAAAGTAAAAAAAGAAAATGAGGCCACAATTGTTGAAGATGCTCCTGTAACAAAAATTGTTGCGACTATTTTACAATATGCCGCCGAAGACAATGCTTCGGATATTCATATTGAACATATGGGTGATAAAGTGCGAGTTAGATTTAGAGTAGATGGAATTTTAGATATTCGTTTAATTTTACCGGTTAAGGTTCACAGCGCTGTGGTGGCCAGAATTAAAATTCTTTCAAAGATGCGTTTAGATGAAAAAAGAAAACCTCAAGACGGGCGTTTTTCCGCCAGGATTGAAGACAGGAGGGTTGATTTTAGGGTTTCTACGTTTCCCGCTTATTATGGCGAAAAAGTTGTAATGAGGATTTTAGAACCAGATAAAGGGATCACTCATTTAGACGATACTGGCTTAAATAAAGAAAATCTAGAAAAAGTTAGAAAAGCCATTGAACGTCCACACGGAATGATTCTCATTTCGGGTCCGACCGGTTCAGGAAAAACGACTACTCTTTATTCTATTTTGCATGAAGTTGATAGGGTTGGGCAAAATGTTTTGAGTTTGGAAGACCCAGTAGAGTTAAATATTGAGGGAGTTAGCCAATCGCAAGTAAAACCAGAAATTGGTTACACTTTTGCGAGCGGGTTAAGAACGACCTTAAGACAAGACCCGGATGTTATCATGGTGGGTGAGATTCGCGATAAGGAAACAGCCGGATTAGCCGTTCAGGCGGCTTTAACAGGGCACTTGGTTTTTTCGACTATTCACACTAATGATGCCGCGGGCGTGATTCCTCGTTTAATTGAAATGGGAGTTGACCCCTTTTTGATTGCTCCGACTTTGAGTTTGTCTATTGCGCAACGGTTAGTTAGAAAATTAGCGGTAGGGTCGGGGAAGGAGGTCCCGATTGAAGGAAGTATTAAGATGATAATTGAGAAAGAATTTGAGACATTACCAGAAAAATTTAAACAAGAGATAAATTTCCCTAAAATAGTTTGGGAAGCTACTCCAGTAGAAAATAATCCACAAGGATTAAAAGGAAGAACAGGGGTCTTTGAAGTGATAGAGATGGATCGTGATATAGAAGAAATTATCTTAAGGAATCCTTCCCATACTGAAATTGGAAATTTAGTAAGAGCAAAAGGAATGATGACGATGAAGCAAGACGGATTAATAAAGGCCTTTAACAAAATTATTCCTTTTGAAGAAGCCAATAAGTTGTAAATTTAAAATAATATGTGTAAACACAAGAAATATATATTAAATTTTATTTGTAGTATAATAAATTAAATTGATATGAATTCCAAAGAGTTATTAAATAATCTAATAAAAATTATTGTTGAAGAAGATGGTTCAGATTTGCACCTTTCGGTTGGTTATAACCCAGCGGTAAGAGTGCATGGTGAAATGTTTTTTTTGAAAAAGATGAATGTGATGTCTAATGAAGATATTTTAGGCATAATTTCTGAATTACTTAGTTCTGAACATAAGGAGAAATTTTTGAAAGAAAAAGAAATTGATTTTTCCTATGATGCTGAAGGGTCTCGTTTTAGGGGAAATTGTTTTTTTAGTCAAGGAACCGTGGGAGTAAGTTTAAGATTGATTACTAAGATAAAAACTTTGGCGGAGTTGAATCTTCCCCCAATTTTAGAATCCTTTACCAAAAAGGAACAAGGTTTTTTCTTGGTGGTTGGTCCAGTGGGGAATGGAAAAACAACGACTTTAGCCACGATGTTGGAAATTATCAACCAAAACAAAGCTGGGCATATTGTGACGATAGAAGACCCAATTGAATATGTTTTTGATAAAGGAAAATCTATTATTGACCAAAGAGAAGTGGAAATTGATACCAAGGATTTTACAACAGCTTTAATATCTGTTTTTAGACAGGATGCTGATGTTTTGATGATTGGCGAGATGCGAGGGTTAGAAACGATTTCTATTTCTGTGACGGCTGCTGAAACAGGTCATTTAGTATTCTCTACCTTGCATACTAATGATGCTGCGCAAACGATTGATAGAATTATTGATGTTTTCCCTGCGGGTCAACAAGCCCAAATCAGAACCCAATTGGCAGGCAGTTTATTGGGAATTTTTTCTCAAAGATTGGTTCCAAGAATTTCGGGAGGGGTTATTCCGGCTTATGAATTGTTAATAAAAAATACAGCGGTGGCTAATTTAATTCGTGAAGGAAGGACTTATGAAATCCCTAATGTGATAGAAACCAGCACACGAGAAGGTATGGTTAGTTTAGATAAATCTTTGTCTGATTTGGTAAGAACGGGAGAAATTACAATTGAAAACGCCCAAAGATACTCAGTTCAGGCCGATAATTTAAATAGGATTTTAGGTCAATAATAAAAATATGTTATTTAAATACAAGATTATTAATCAAAATGGCGATGAAACAGAAGGTAAAATTGATGCTATTAGTGAAGATGTCGCGATTAGTTCTCTGCAAAGTCGTGGGTTGGTTATTTCATCTATTCAAGAAGTCGGAAAGCAAAAATTATTTGGTCTAAACTTAAATTTTTCTTTTTTAGGTAAGGTATCTAATAAAGACCTGGTGATTTTGTCTAAACAAATTTCTACTTTATTTAGCGCTCAAGTTTCGGCTTTGAGAATCTTTCGTCTGCTTTCAGATGAAGTAGAAAACATTGTTTTAGGAAGAGCATTAAAACAAATTGCTGATGATATTCAAGGGGGAAATTCAATTTCAATCGCATTGTCTAAACATCCTAAAATTTTTTCTGATTTTTATGTCAATATGGTCAAATCGGGGGAAGAGTCGGGAAATTTGAATGAGACCTTTCTTTATTTAGCTGAACATTTAGATAGAAGTTACGAATTAATGTCCAAAGCTAAAAATGCTTTAATCTATCCAATTTTTGTGGTAGTGGTGTTTATTGTTGTGATGGTTTTAATGTTAGTGATGGTTATTCCTAAAATTTCTGCAATTCTTGAAGATGCTGGTCAAGAATTACCCTTTTTAACAAAAGTGGTTATCAATATTAGCGAGTTTTTTGTTACTTATGGAATTTTTATGTTGATTATCGCTGTGATTGGTGGATTCTTATTTTTTAGATTTAGCAGAACAAAAGCGGGAAGATTATCCATAGATAAATTTAAATTATCTATTCCTTATATCGGAGGTTTATATAAAAAAATGTATTTATCCAGGATTTGTGGAAATATGAATACGATGTTAGCCAGTGGAATTTCTGTGGTCAAAGCTGTAGAAACAGCTGCGACCGTGGTAAATAGCGCTGTCTATGAGGATTTATTAGATAATGCCGCTCAGTCAATCAAAACAGGTAGTTCTGTTTCCAATGCGATGGTTAATGAAGGGGAAATTCCCAATATTATGATTCAAATGATAAAAGTCGGGGAAGAAACGGGCGGGTTGAATGATATTTTGGCAACGTTGTCTAAATTTTATGAAAGAGAAGTGTCCACGGCGGTAGATACTTTAGTGGGGATGATTGAGCCAGCGATGATTGTTTTTTTAGGGGTGGGAGTGGGCGGATTATTAGCTGCTATTCTGATGCCGATTTACAATATCTCTTCAGCAATTTAGATTACTACTTATCCACATTTATTCTTGATGTGTTTTGCTTTAATTTAATTATGGATTTATAATATTTATTATTAAAAAAATAAATAGTCGAAATTTATTATTCGTTTTTTTATTAAGATTATAATTAATTAAGTTTTATGTTTAAAAATACAAAGCAAGGTTTCTCTCTCATTGAGTTGCTCATTGTGGTGGCAATTATGGGGATTCTCTCTGCTGTGGTCTTGAGTTCTTTGGGCACTGCTCGTGAAAAAGCGCGTGATGCGAGAAGAGTGATGGATGTTAAAGATATGGCAAAAATTTTAGTAGAAAATTCTGATAATGGGAATAATCTTCTTAGTGGTTGCGCAAAGGCTCATTCTTCTACAAAAACTTGTACAGGGGTGGCTCTTCCTCTTGCCAGTTATAGCGACCCGTCAGGTCTGGCTACCCCTGTGTGTACTACAGGATTAGCTGGAACGGGGACTGAGTGTGCTTATTCTATAAGTAATAAGTTAGGAACCGGAGCACCAGGCACTGAAGATTTTCAAATTTGTTTTTATCTTGAGTATGGTTCGGCTGGGTTAGGTAAAGGAATGACATCAGTAGTTGGACCAGTTGGTGAATTAAGAGCTGGTTGTTTATAAAAACAGGAATTTTTATAATAGTAAAAAAGAATTTTAGTTGTTAATTTAGATGTCTGATAACAAAAAAACAGGGTTTACTTTGGTTGAGATGTTGATAGTAATAGGAATTATTGGAATGTTATCAGCTTTTTCAGCTTATTCTTTTTCTACTTCTCGTCCCAAAGCCAGATTGGCGGTGGTGCAAACGCAGATGAGTAATTTACATCCTTATCTGGTAATTTGTGAAAATGATGGTGATACAGTTGATTTTGTTAGTATGACGCCTACTGTAGGAAATAAAGTTTGTCCAACTGCAAACGAAGTGGCTAAATTTGAGGTTTTGCCATCGAGTTGGATTTACACGGTTAGCCCAATGGGGACTTATCGTGCTTGCACGACTGAATTAGGCGGAAAAGAAGTGGTGTGTAGCGAAACAGGTTGTATCACGCGTGAAGCGGTTTGTGTTCCTAATCCTTAAAACAAATTGAATTCAAAGTATGTTAATTAAATCAGAACAACAAAATAAGGGATTTACTCTTGTAGAACTGCTTATCACCGTAGCGATTGTTGGGATTCTATCAGCAGTAGTTTTGACTTCAATGAGTGGGGCAAGAAATAAAGCTAAAGATGGCCGGAGAATTTCTGATATTAAACAAATTCAATTAGCTTTGGAATTATATTATGATGTTAACTCTGCTTATCCCGAAGATAACGGAACACAGGGGACTTTGTATCTTGAAGTTGATGGGAAAAAACCTTTAGATAGTTACCTTAAAATTTCTTATGACCCAGACGGAGATGAAAATAAGTATTTTTACTGGAGCACTGGGCAAGATTATCATTTAGGAGCTGTATTACAGGAGTATAACACTTTATTAGATGAAGATGATGATAGTTCCCTTGGTTTTGAAGGGAATAGTAGTGATTGTGCGGGAGGAGCAGGAGAAGAGAAGTGCTATGATGTTACTCCTTAAAATTAAAAATTAATTAAAAATTGATTAAAAAAGAAAACCGCTATGCAGTTTTCTTTTTTTAGTATGTTATAATTTAGACAATGGAATGTTTTTTACAAGTAATTGTATTTATTTTGGGAACAATTATTGGAAGTTTTTTGAATGTGGTTATTTTGAGATATGGTCAGAAATCTTTGAATGGTCGTTCGGCGTGTCCTGTTTGTAATAAAAAGTTGAATTGGTATGAATTAATTCCTATATTGAGTTTTATTTTTTTAAGAGGGAGGTGCCACAAGTGCCATCAAAGAATTTCTTGGCAATATCCGTTAGTAGAAATATCAACCGGTTTGATATTTTTGCTAATTTTTAATTTTTCTGCTTTGTACTGGCAATTTTTAATTTTTGATAAACCTTTGATTTCTGAATTTGTTAATCGGATTCTCTTGGGGGTTATTTTTTCTATTTTGATTGTAATCTTTGTTTATGACCTCTACCACAAAATTATTCCAGATTTGTTGGTGGTTCTTTTTGGTGGTTTATCTTTAATACTTGCAATTGAAAGAATGACAGTTCTTTCAATTAATTGGTGGGAATTTTCTTTGGAAAATTATCTATGGGCTGGTCCAATGTTGGCTTTACCTTTTGCTTTTTTGTGGTTTATTTCAAAAGGTCAATGGATAGGTTTAGGCGATGCTAAATTGTCTTGGGGAATAGGGTGGTTTTTAGGTTTAATCCAAGGGTCTCTGGCTCTTATTTTGGGTATTTGGTTAGGAGCATTAGTGGGCTTATTGTTAATTTTTCTATCAAAAGTTATTACAAAGAAACAATTGTTTTTGTTCAACAAAACTTTTACAATTAAAAGTGAGATTCCACTAGCTCCTTTTTTAATAATGGGAATTGCTTTGGTTTTCTTTTTAGATTGGAGTATTTGGGATTTAATTTTGTGGTGAATAAATTAAATTTAAAAAGTAATAAAGGTTTCTCATTAGTTGAATTATTGGTTTCAGTCGCTGTTTTGGTGATTGTGTCTGGATTAGTTTTTTTTAATCAATCTGGTTTTAATAACAGCGTTTTGATTGAAAACTTAGCTTATGAAATTTCTTTAACTATTCGTCAGGCGCAATCTTATGGTTTACAATCAAAAGTGTTTGAGACGGGAACTGATATTTTTATGATTGGTTACGGGGTTTATTTTGATTTAAGTCACAATAATCAATTAATTCTTTATGCTGATGGAGATAGTAACCATCATTATGATGGGGGAGTTGAAGATAAATTAATTGATACATTAAAAATGACAAATAATAGCACGATAGAAAGATTATGCGTTGGAGATCCCTGTAGTGATGTCAATAAATTAGATATCGCTTTTATTCGTCCTAACCCAACGGCTTTTATAAATTATGTAGCGGGAATTGACGAAATTGAAATTTGTGAAATTCATATTAAATCAGTGCGAGGCGAAAAGAAAAAAATCGTAGTTAATAAAATTGGTCAAATTTCTATTGGAGAAGTTGAATAATGTTTAAATTAAAAAACAAAAGCAAAATAGATTTGGAAGAAGGATTTACTTTGGTAGAAATGATTACGGCAGTAGCCATTTTTAGTATAGTGATGATTGTTGCTATGGGAGCTCTGTTGGCAGTTATTAATGCTAATAAACAAAACCAAGCTCTTCAAACTGCTATTAATAACCTGAATTTAGCCATGGAAATGATGTCCCGAGAAATAAGGGTGGGCTATACTTATCATTGTGGAGATACTGGGACGATTACTGAACCAAATAATTGTGAGGAAGGCCAAAGTTCTCTTGCCTTTGAGCCCTTTGATGGTAGTAGTAGTAATCCCGATGACCAAATTATTTTCAAGTTAGAGAATAAAAGGATTAAAAGGTCGGATGATGGTGGCGCAAGTTTTTTGTTTTTAACAGCCCCAGTGGTTGTTTTAGAAGAATTAAAATTTTATGTAGCAGGGGCTAATTCGGGAGATGATATTCAACCTAGAGTTTTAATTAGCGCCAGTGGTTATGTTGATTTAGGTTCAATTGGAGAAAGAGGAAAGTCCTACTTCAATTTGCAAACGACGGCTTCTCAAAGAATAATTGATTTTTAATAATTTTATGTGGTTTAAGAAACAAGAGAATAAATATTCAACAGGTTTTACTTTAATTGAGACCTTTGTGGCTATTACCGTTTTAATAATTGCTCTTGCCGGTCCGTTTACTTTAGTGATGAAAGCGTTATCCGTGGCTAAAGCAACTAAAGGGCAAATTATTTCTATGTATTTAGCTCAAGAAGCGATTGAATATGTTAGGAATATCCGGGATGAAAATATTTTAGTTGGAAATAATTGGTTAACCGATTTAAATGGAACTAAAATGGTGAAGTTACCAGGCGGAGGGATAAGTTATGACCCCACTCCTATTCCAGCTTGTGATTGTGTGAATGCAGAATGTATTGTTAATGCTCCAGTTTATAGAGATGTTATTACTTGTGAAGGAAGTTGCCCACCTATCAAATTTAATTCCGAATCAAAAATTTATGGTTATAGTAGTGACTCTGCTTGGGAAGATACTGTCTTTACTAGAATAATAAAAATTAATGAAATTGAAGAAGATAAGGAGGTTATTATTACTGTTACTATGAAATGGCAAGAAGGTCCTAATGAAAAAGAGTTTGTGGTAACAGAACACTTACTTAATTGGCAGTAAAATAAGTATTAGATATTAAAAAGGAATGGAGATTAAATTTGAAAAAATAAAAATTATTCGAAGAAAACAAAGAGGTTTTGTTTCTTTGTTGGCTTTATTACTAGCAAATGTTTTTTTGTTAATTGGTTTATCTGTTTACGCTATCTCTGTTAAAGAACTGAACTTATCTTCAGGGGGAAGAGAATCAACCTTTGCTTTCTATGCGTCTGATGGGGGGATGGAATGCGCTTTATATTGGGATATTCAACATGAGGTCTTTGCTTCAACCACTTCTCCGGTTGTGAATGAAATTATCTGTAACCAAAAAACAATAGAAGTGTCCCACACTATAGTGGATCTTGAAGATGTTAGCTCTTTTAATTTTTCTTTTGGGGATAGTGAAGATGACCCCTGCGTAGAAGTGATGATTACTAAAAGGAATGATATGAAAACAGAAATTATTTCAAAAGGAAGAAATAACTGTAATTTATTTAATCCCCGTAGGGTGGAAAGGGCTTGGAGGGTTATTTATGAATAAATTTAATTTTATTTTAATTTTATCTCTGAAAGAGTTTAGGTTTTCTTCTATTTTGTTTTTGAAAACCCGGACCTAAGCATACTATTTTCAGAAACCAGTTGCTCAGAAATTATTATCAATCAAACAAAATTTGGATTTTTAGTTAACTTACTTTTGAAAACCCAGACCCAAGCCCAACCATTTTCAAAAGTAAGTTAACTAAAAATCCTTTCTCTATTCGAACTTAATTACTTTAAAACCCTGACTTAAACTCACATTATTTCAAAAGTAAGTTAACTAAAAAT
>Ga0172375_10011949_pt1 | contig 10952 bp, 12 predicted proteins | sample LakKiv1m_FD_114537 | JGI IMG/M metagenome (GOLD analysis project Ga0172375, IMG submission 114537) | Freshwater microbial communities from Kabuno Bay, South-Kivu, Congo - kab_092012_11.1m | ecosystem: Environmental > Aquatic > Freshwater > Lake | place: Democratic Republic of the Congo... | reverse complement strand
GCTATAAGACTTTAGAGGAGGGCCAGGAGGTTGAGTTTGACATCGAAAAAGGTCCTAAAGGTGAACAAGCTACTAAAGTAGTGAAGTTATAACCTTATTCAGGAACGACAAAAAGGCCCGGCACAAAATGCTGGGCCTTTTTTGCTATAATTTTATATATTAACTAGTAAAATGAAATCATTGAACTCTAAAAATAAGCGGGTATTCGTGGCAATGAGCGGAGGGGTGGATTCTTCCGTAGCCGCGGCCATTTTAAAAAAACAAGGTTATGAGGTTATCGGCCTGACTATGTGTTTTAATCTGGCAGAAAGCCGCCTAAAGAAGCCAAGTTGTTGCGGATTGAGCGGTATTGAAGATGCCCGCCGGGTGGCTCAGAAGCTTGATATACGGCATTATGTTATAAATCTAGATAAATATTTTTCCAGCAAAGTAATTGATAATTTCTGCCAGGAGTATATTTCCGGCAGGACTCCTAATCCCTGCATAAGATGTAACCAGTTTATAAAATTCGGTATTTTGTTCCGGAAAGCGGTTAATTTAGGTGCGCAATTTTTAGCTACCGGCCATTACGCCAGGATTGTAAAATCAGAGCAGGGGTATTTACTCAAGAAAGCAAAAGACCTTAAAAAAGATCAATCTTATTTTTTATACCGTTTAAACCGTAATCAGCTTAAGCAAATAATCTTTCCTTTAGGTAGTTATACCAAGTTACAGGTAAGAAGTATGGCCGGTGATTTCAAGCTGAATGTGGCGGATAAGCAGGATAGCCAGGAGATCTGTTTTCTTCCTGATGGAGAATACGGTGATTTAATCCGGTTTCGGGCACCAGGCGTCATTAAACCAGGTGAGCTGATAGATAAAAATGGCAGCATTGCCGGTAAGCATAAAGGCATTCCCTTTTATACCATAGGCCAGCGCCAGGGGCTGGGTATTGCCAGGGGGTATCCTTTGTATGTAACACAGATTAACTCCAGGAATAATCAAATTACCCTGGGCAGCCGCGATGACGCATGTAAAAATGAATTCCTGGTTAAAGAGGTGCATTTTTTAAGCAAGCCTTTTAAAAAGAAGGTTGAGATTAATGTGAAGATACGCTATAATCATAAAGAATCTCCCGCTGTAGCTTATCCGGTTAAACATGGTTTGAGAATTTCTTTTAAACAGCCGCAGTTTGCCATAACCCCCGGGCAATCCGCCGTCTTTTATCAAAAAGATATTGTTTTAGGCGGGGGGATAATTGAGAAAGTGTCAGGTTAAAATGATCAAAGAAGACAAGGAGCTGATTAAGAAGATTAAAGAGTTAAAAAAGAAGCGCAACGCTATAATCCTGGCGCATAATTATCAGCTTCCTGAAGTACAAGATATCGCGGATTTCCGTGGAGATTCTTTGGAGCTTTCGCGTATCGCCGCCAAAACCGATGCCGAGGTGATTGTATTCTGCGGAGTGTATTTTATGGCCGAGACTGCCTCAATACTCTCTCCCGATAAGAAGGTAATTATGCCGGATATTTCAGCCGGATGCCCTATGGCTAACATGATGAATGCTGAAGATTTGAGGAAACTTAAAGCCGCCCATCCTCAGGCAGTAGCCGTGGGGTATGTAAATACTTCGGCTGAAGTTAAGGCGGAACTGGATTACTGTTGCACTTCTACTAACGCTATAGCCGTAGTTAATGCGCTCAAGGATAAAAAAGAAATTATATTTGTCCCGGACAAATACCTGGCTGATTATGTATCTAAAAAAACCGGAAGGAAGTTGATCAGCTGGCATGGTTTCTGCCCAACACATGTAAAAATACTCCCGGAAGACTTAAAGAAAGAGAAAAGATTCCATCCTAAGGCAAAAGTTATGGTCCATCCTGAGTGCCTGTCTAGCGTAGTTGCCCTGGCGGATGTCGTGCTTTCTACCAGCCAGATGGGTAAGTATGCTAAGGAGAATCCGGCTAAAGAGTTTATCGTAGGTACAGAATCCGGCCTGGTTTATCGTTTAAAGCAGGACAATCCGGGTAAAGAATTTTATCCTGCCAGTGAACGCGCGGTATGCCCGAATATGAAACGGACTACACAGGAAAAAGTCCTCTGGGCCCTGGAGGAACTTAAGGATGAGGTCAGGGTTTCCGATGAAATAAGGAAAAAAGCCCGCCTGGCTATAGAACGCATGCTGGCCATTGTTTAAATGAATATCCCGATCGTCTACGAGGATGATTGGTTGTTGATTGTTGATAAACCTGCCGGATTATTAAGTGTTGCGACGCCCAGGAAAGAATCCCGTACTTTGACAAGTATTGTAAACCAGGATGCCCTGGAAAAAGGGGTAAAATACAACCTGCATCCTTGCCATCGCCTGGACCGGGAAACAAGCGGGCTTATCATCTATGCCAAAGGTAAAAGCGTTGAAAAGAAAATGGCCGATGCCTTTCGCGGCAGGCAGGTACAAAAAAAGTATGTTGCCTTTGTGCATGGTAAATTAGCCCGTCCTGAAGGCAAGATTGATTTTGCGATTGAGGGTAAAAGCGCGCTTACAAAATATAAATTGCTCCAGGAGAAAAGTAATTATAGCGTAGTGGAAGTTTCTCCGGTAACCGGCAGGACTAACCAGATTCGCATTCATTTTAAGGGAATACAACATCCTCTGGTGGGGGAGGATAAATTTGTTTTCCGCAAAGATTTTGCCTTGCGTTTTAAGCGGGTTTGCCTGCATGCGAAATACTTAGAGTTTAAACATCCCCAAACTGGCAATATCGTGATAGCCAGGGCGCCTTTGCCTGAAGATATGCAAAAATTCTTACAAGATAATTAAGTTTAGGAGAGAATAGTGCAGTTGCTGCATGTTTTAATATTCGGGATAGTCGAAGGGATCGCGGAATTTTTGCCTATTTCTTCGACCGGACACTTAATCCTGACCGCAAAGTTGCTTCAGATCAACCAATCAGATTTTATCAAGAGTTTTGAAATCGTTATTCAGCTGGGCGCGATACTTGCAGTAGTTGTTTTGTACTGGAACAGGTTTATCAATAACTGGAAGGTATGGAAACGGCTATTGGTAGCTTTTATGCCGACTGTCTTGATCGGTGCACTGCTGTATAAAACAATAAAAAAGTATCTTTTGGGCAATAACGAGGTAGTGCTGTGGTCATTGTTTATCGGCGGATTATTTTTGATTATATTTGAACTGTTCCACAGAGAGGAAAAAGATGCCGCTCCGGAGTTATCCAGTGTTTCTTATCCTCAGGCATTGGTTATCGGTTTATTCCAGTCGGTTGCGATGGTCCCGGGTATTTCCCGGTCTGCGGCCACGATTATCGGGGGCCTGGTCGCAGGGTTGAAAAGAAAAAATATTGTTGAGTTTTCTTTTCTTCTGGCGGTTCCCACCATGCTCGCTGCTACAGCTTTTGATCTTTTGAAGAGCAGCCAGGTTTTTAAACCGGAACAGTTCGTTTCTCTAGGGGCAGGTTTTGTTATTTCATTCCTGGTGGCGATTTTCGCAATCAAGTTCTTGCTTGCTTTTATCAAACACCACAATTTTATTCCTTTCGGAATATACCGTATGATTGTCGCTTTATTATTTTGGTTCTTTGTAAAGTAGGAGGAAGGAAGGCATGAGCATTATAGTATTGGGGACAGTAGCATTAGACAGCGTGAAGACTCCTTTTGGAAAGCGCAAAGAGCTTTTAGGGGGGTCAGCCGCGCATTTTTCCATGGCTGCCCGGCTTTTTACTCCGGTAAACCTGGTGGCAATAGTAGGAAAAGATTTTCCGCAGAAACACATTTCTTTTTTAAGGGGTAAGGGCCTGAATCTTAGCTCTCTTATAATTGATAAAGGAAAAACCTTTAGATGGGAAGGCGAATACCGGGGGGATTTAAATACCGCGCTTACTTTGAATACTGAGTTAGGCGTGCTTTCCGTGTTTAAGCCGCGCATTTCTGAAGAGCAGAGCAGGATAAAAAATATATTTTTGGCGAATGTTGACCCGGATATTCAGGAGCATCTTTTGCGTAAAATGCATAATCCTGAGCTAGTTGGCCTGGATAGCATGAACTACTGGATCAATAATAAACGCAGGGAGTTGGTCAAGCTGCTTAAACATATAGATATTTATGTGGCTAATGACCAGGAAGCGCGTTCCTTAAGCGGAGAAAGCAATATGATTAAGGCGGCTAAGGCGCTTAAGGGCTATGGGGCAAAAATGATCCTGATTAAAAAAGGCGAACACGGGGTATTGTTTTATAGCGACAAATTTATTTTCTCCCTTCCGGCTTACCCGGTTGAGAAAGTAATTGATCCTACCGGCGCCGGGGATACTTTTGCCGGCGGGTTTATGGGGTACCTGGCTAAAAGCGGTAAAGTCAATTCATTAAATTTAAAAAAGGCCCTTGCTTACGGGACAGTGGCTGCTTCATTTAATATCGAGGATTTTGGGTTAAACAGGACCAGCAGGCTTAGGCAGCAGGATTTAACCAGGCGTTTAAATGAGTTTAAAGGTTGTTTTTCTTTCTAATTTTCAATACTCAGATTAAAAGGGGGAAGGGATATGCTAGAAGAAAGAATTCTGAATGATTATAAAGAAGCAATGAAGTCAAGGGACAGCTTAAAGAGTTCGGTTTTAAGTTTTTTACGCGCGGATATGCTTAACCAGGCAACCGCCAAGAAAAAGAATAACCTGGATGACGCGGAAATCATTGCTGTAATAAAAAAACAAATCAAGCAACGCCAGGATTCCATTGAGCAGTTTACTAAAGGCATGCGGCTTGAGATGGCGGAGAAAGAGAAAAAAGAATTAGAGATGCTTAAAGTTTATTTGCCGGCTGAGCTTTCAGCCGAACAGATCAAGGCCTTGATTGAAGAGGCGGTTATTTCAACCGGTGCCAGCGGGATGAAAGATATGGGCCGGCTGATGAAAGAACTGACCGTAAAGATTGCCGGAGGAGCCGATGGCAAGCTGGTTAGTGATTTAGTCAGGCAGAGATTGAGCACTCCTTCCTAAAGGAAAACCTAAAAGTATGTTTTCTTCGTTAAAAGTAAAGCACTTCCGCATTTATTGGCTGGGTATGCTTGTATCTTTGATCGGTACCGGCATACAATTTATGGCCCAGGGTTGGCTGGTCTATGAACTGACTGATTCTGCGTTCCTTTTAGGGGTTGTCGGTTTCTTAGGAGCGATACCGGTTTTTGTACTTTCTTTGTTTGGGGGGGTATTAGCTGACAGGCAGAATAAAAGGAACATCTTATTTTCTACCCAGATAGCTTTTATGTTTCTGGCTTTTTTGCTGGCAGTCTTGACTCAGTTTAAGATTATTACGCCGCAGCAGATTATGTTTATTGCCTTATGCAATGGAGTGGTTATGGCATTTGATGCTCCTGCCAGGCAGGCAATAGTGGTGGATTTAGTAGGGAAGGAATATCTTTTTAACGCGATTACCTTGAACTCGGTAGCTTTTAATTCCTCGCGGATTATCGGTCCGGCAATCGCCGGGGTATTTATATCCGTAATCGGGATGAGTGGCTGCTTTTATTTAAACGGGATTAGCTTTTTGGCAATTATTGCTGCCCTTTTCTGGATTAAAACAGGTAAAAATAACCCGCAAAATAGTAATTCTGCCCTCGGGGATCTTAAGGAGGGGCTAATTTTTATCAGCCGCAACCGTTCTATATTGGGCCTGGTGAGTATGGTGGCGGTAGTAAGCCTTTTCGGTATTTCTTACATTATGCTTATGCCGGTTTTTGCCAGCAGGGTGCTCCATGTGGGGGTAGGCGGTTTAGGGGTGCTCATGTCAAGCATAGGCCTGGGGGCCTTGGCTGGTTCTTTAATTTTAGCCCGGCTGGGTAATTTTAAAAATAAAGGTAAGCTTTTGATCTGGTCGGTTTTCTTATTTTCCTTCCTGCTTATTAGCTTCTCTTTGTCAAAAAGTTATATCTGGTCTATTATTTTGTTGGTTTCTCTCGGGTGTATCAGTGTTCCGGCTACCGCGATAATTAATTCTTTGCTGCAAATCACGGTACCGGATCTGTTCCGAGGCAGGGTAATGAGCCTTTTTATGATTACCACTAACGGAATTGTGCCTTTCGGCAGCTTGATTTCCGGAAGCCTGGCCCAGGCCCTGGGGATATCCGCCGCGCTATTACTTTGCGGCCTGGTCTGCCTGGGGTTGTTTACATTGATTAATTTATTGTTCCCGGAATTAAGGAGACTTTAATATATTTTATTTGCTTTATTCGCATATTTTGCTAAAATTAAAATTGGCAAGGAGGTGAAGGCATTCCAGTCATTCTAATCGTAAAAACGTCATAATAACAAGTTTAATAAATTTAGAGAGGAGAACGTAGATGAAAAAGTTTTTAGTTTTGGTATTAGTGGCGCTCATGTTTACAGCGTTGTCCGGTTGCGCAAAACAGCAGGAAGCGGAAGATTTGCAGCCGGTTACTTTAGAGTCTTTAAGCGTGCCCGGTAATCAGAGTCAGGCTATGCCGCAGGATGTTAATATGCCGTCTGTCGCAGCCCCAGCTGTCGCATCAAAAGAATTAATGCCCTTGCCTCCTCAGGGCCCCTATAAGCCCACAGATATTGAAATTCAGACAGCTTTAAAGAATGCGGGTTTTTACGCGGGTAGTATTGATGGCAAGATTGGGCCAAAGAGCAAAAAGGCGATTGAGGATTTCCAGAGCGCCAACGGTTTGAAAGTTGACGGTAAGGTCGGTGCTAAAACCTGGGAAGCATTAGGTAAGTATTTGAACATTGCTTCTAATATAGACAAGCGCTAACCTGTAAGGCCAGTTGTTTTATTTAAAAAAGGATCCCAACAATTTCTGTTGGGATTCTTTTTTTGCAGTGCTATAATATAATCCAATATGAATAAATTCCCGCGTGATTTTCTTTGGGGCGCTTCAACTTCAGCTCATCAGGTAGAAGGGAACAACATCTATAACGACTGGTGGTTTGCTGAACAGAATGGCGCCCTAAAAGAAGCTTCAAACCAGGCCTGCCGGCATTATGAATCTTATAGAGAGGATTTTGTTATAGCTAAAGAACTGGGCCATAACTGCCACCGTTTTTCAATTGAATGGAGCCGCATTGAGCCGCAGGAAGGAAAATTCCAGGATTCCGAGATAGAACATTACCGCAAGGTAATTGCTGAACTTAAGAGCCTGGGAATTGAGCCGGTAGTCACCCTCCACCATTTTACTAACCCTATATGGTTTAGCCAGAGGGGCGGATGGGCCAAATTCAAACTGAAAAAGTATTTTTTACGTTTTGTAGAGAAAATAGTCAAGGAGTTCTCGGCCGAGGTGAAATTCTGGGTTACTATTAATGAGCCGCTGGTGTATTCCTCGCATTCTTATCTGTTAGGTGTTTGGCCCCCAAAAGAACGCTCTTTATTCAAAACCGCCAAAGTCCTTCTGAATATGGCTCAGGCACATATCAAGGCCTATAATATTATACATAAGATTTACCGGGATAAGGGGTTGGTAAGGCCGATGGTCAGCATCGCGGCTAACCTGCAGGCATTTGAGCTTTGCCGGCCGACATTAATAAATAAACTGGCAGTGTATCTGCGGCATAAACTATACAACCTTTATTTTATTGAAACGCTCCTGCGCAGGAAAACCCTGGATTATATCGGGATAAATTATTACGGCAGAAACCTGGCGGATGTGGAAAGCTGGGGAATAAGCCATCTATTGATGGATACATGTAAACATAACCACCATCCTTTGCGTAAGAATTCTTTAGGCTGGGATATTTATCCCCAAGGCTTGTATAAGCTTTTGCTTTCTCTTAAGAAATATAACCTGCCGATTTTAATTACTGAAAACGGGATATGTACCGAAGATGACGATTTAAAATGGGATTATATCCGTGAGCATCTGGAGCAGTTGCATAAATCTATGGAAGAAGGCGTTAATGTTATAGGATATATCTATTGGTCGTTGATTGATAATTTTGAATGGGCTGAAGGATTTGCCCCGCGCTTTGGGCTGGTGCGGGTGGATTATCAGAATCAAAGGCGTACAATCAGGCTAAGCGCAAAGAAGCTGGCGGAAGTTTCTAAAACGGGTTTAATTTAGATGAATTCCAAAGACAAAGAATTTATAATCAAAGAGCTGCCTTTTTTCTCCGGGTTGGGCAAAGATGAGCTGGCGATAATCAAGGCCAGGGCCCAGGTTGTTGAATACCGTAAAGGGCAGATTATCTACGAAGAAAAATCAAACCCCAGCGCCTTTTATTGCATTATTTCCGGCAGGGTGCAGATCTATACCAATGATAAGGCAGGCCAGCGATTAATCCTGGAATATCTGCATCGCGGTAAATATTTCGGGATTATTTCTTTACTAACTAATGAACCGCATTCAGTAACCAGCCTGGCAATAAATGACTGCGCAATCCTGGTAATTAAAAAAGATGATTTTGATTTTGTGCTTAAGAATATCCCTCAACTGGCTATTGATTTAAGCCGTACATTGAGCCGCAGGCTTAAACGCAAAGATGTCCATCAAAAAAGAATATTTGAAAGCACGGTTGTTTCTGTCTTTAGCTCTTATTCGCAGGCAGGAAAAACAGTCTATGCTTTGAATTTGGCGCTCAGCCTTAGCCGCGAGACACACAAATCAGTAATTGTCCTGGATATCCTGCCTCAAGATAAGACCCATACCCTGCCTAAAAAGCTAGAATTAGGAGAGCCGCGGATATTTGACCTCTCTTCTTCTGACGTATATGTTTTGCAGAAAGATTATATTGTGCAGAGCAAATTTGGCATAGATTTATGCTGTTTTTATTACCAGGAAAATAATGATGCCTGCCTTAAAAGGCTGATAGAGGTATTAAGCCTCCTAGTTAATGATTACCATTATATTCTTCTGGATCTTCCTGCGGCCATGGACCGTTCTATCATCAGTATGCTTAATCAATCAGACCTTATCCATATATTGAGCAGCCCGGACCCCGTAGATTTAAAACGCACCAACAATCTTATCAGCCGGCTTAAAACAGATTTCAATTTTGACCCTCAAAAAATTAAAACAATTATTAATGAGTATAAACTAGCCAAGATCGGCTATGGGGATCAGCTTGAGCTTTTAGGGCAAGAGATATTCGCGACTATCCCTAAAATTAAGTTTGATTCTGGGGAGCGTTTAATTATCGACGATCCTGATTGTGAATATTCAAAAGCGGTAAGAAGGATTGCCCGGCAGCTTGGCGATTGTTTAGTAGGCCTAGTTTTGGGCGTCGGCGTAGGCTATGGATTTTGCCATATCGGGGTATTGAAAGTTCTTGAGGAGGAGAAGATCCCGATTGATATCATTGCCGGTTCCAGTATCGGCTCGCTGATCGCCAGCCTTTGGGCCATCGGCAAGAGTAGCCAGGAGATCTTAGAAGTAACCCGTGAATTCAGGGAACCAAAGCATATCTGGGGCTTGATTGATATCACATTCCCGCGTTTTGGTTTCATTAAGGGAAATAAGCTGCGCCGTTTTCTGAAAAAACATTTAGGGGATAAAACTTTTTATGATGTTAAGCTTCCTTTAAAAATAATCGCCAGTGATGTGCGCAGGAAAGAGCCGAGGATCCTGGATAAAGGCCTACTAGTTGATGCTATAATGGCCAGTTGTTCTATGCCGGGCGTTTTTGCGCCGTTTAAGTTTAAAGAGGAGGTGCTTTTTGACGGCGGTGTAACCAATCCTTTGCCTACTGAGTCTTTAATGCAGATAGGGGTAAAAAAGATTATCGCTGTAAACGTTACACCTTCCCGTGAAGATATCTTGAGGCAGCTGGCAAGGCTTAAAGAAGGGATTATCCCCGAGCATACAGCTTCTGTTCAGAAAAGCAACCCCTTTGGCTGGCTCGGCAGACTAAAGAGCATTTTTAATTTTAACATCGTAGATATTATTTTTAGCAGCGTTGAAGTCTTGCAGTCTGAGGTAGCAAAGCGGGAAGGCGAATTAGCGGATATTGTTTTGCACCCGGATACAGCGGGATTATTCTGGCTGGAACTGCACAGGGCTGATGAATTCGCCAGGCGCGGAGAGATTGAGGCAAGAAACAACCTGGATAAAATTTGGCAGCTGGTTAATGAGTAAATAATCGCACGTTTATGGGGAGGAAAATAATGAAAAGGAATGCTTGTTTTGCCCTGATTAGTACATGTTGTTTATTATCCGTTTTGTCAGCGGGTTGCGCTACAGTCAAGGAGACGGCTAATGGGCTTGCCGGAATTTCAACCCAGGTTCTGGAAGAAAAACGCAAAGATGCCCTGAGGGAGTCTTTTGCCATGGATTATGACAGTTGTTATGCCAAGGTCAAAAGTATCTTGAAAGAGAAAATAATGGTAAAAGAAGATGAAAAAGAAGTTGAAAGCCAATCCTGGATATATGCCGATGACCCTGAGAAGAAAATGATCGCTATCTATTTATCAGAAGTAGATACTACTCCCGTAGGGATATTTTTTATTGATGAAGGGCAGGCCCGGACTTTGATTGAAATATCCAGCCCCAGCATTTACGCCAAGGAGAATATTGCCGATAGGATATTTAATGGTATTAAAGCAACGCTTAAACCGGCCAGCCAGGAGAAAAAACCCGATGCTAAATAATAAATTAACAATCAAGGATTTGATTAAAGAATGCCACCGTGTAGCTAAGAGTAAGGGGTGGTGGCAGGACAGCCGTAATGACGGCGAGTTGATTGCGCTTATGCATTCCGAGTTATCTGAAGCCCTGGAGGCAATGCGTAATCACGGCAAGAAAGAGGAGCTTGCCGAGGAATTAGCAGATTGCTGTATCCGCATATTTGATTATTGCGGCTCGCGTAAGATTGACCTGGAAAAAGCCCTATCTAAGAAAATAGCTTATAATAAAACCCGGCCTTTCCGGCATGGGAAGAAATTCTAAAAATAAAGAGGAGGAGTTATGCCATACGATAGCAATTTAGACGCGCAGATATTTACCCGTTTTTGGG
>Ga0172375_10011948_pt1 | contig 10952 bp, 10 predicted proteins | sample LakKiv1m_FD_114537 | JGI IMG/M metagenome (GOLD analysis project Ga0172375, IMG submission 114537) | Freshwater microbial communities from Kabuno Bay, South-Kivu, Congo - kab_092012_11.1m | ecosystem: Environmental > Aquatic > Freshwater > Lake | place: Democratic Republic of the Congo... | reverse complement strand
GCTGGCCGTCGCGGTCCACACCCGCCGGATGGACGACCCGGCCGGGGCCTTCGACCGGCTCGTGAAGCCCGTCGCCGCCCTGGCGGAGCGCCACCACCTCACCATCGAGCCAGGTCGCAACGTCATCGAGGTCCGCTCGGGCGACATGCACAAGGGCCAGGCCCTCCGGACCTTCGTCGCCGAGCAGGAGGCCACCGGCGTGGTCTTCGGCGGCGACGACCTCGGAGACGTCGAGGCCTTCGAGGCCGTCCGCTCCCTGCGCGCCGACGGCCTGCCCGGCCTCGTCGTCTGCTCGGCGTCGCACGAGCAGCCTGATCTCGTGAGGCTCGCCGACGTGGTCGTCGACGGCCCGGCCGGCATGGTCGACCTGCTGGTGACCCTCGCTCGACGCTGACCCGATGCGACCACATCGTGGACTCGATGTGCGCATCGTGAGACGGCCCGCCTAGGCTGAGCGTGCTCATCACGAGGGACTGAGGGAACGGCCCGTCGAAGTCCCGGCAACCACCCGTGTGCCTCCTGTCCGGAATCGTCCGGCAGTCACGGGAGCAGGTGCCAAATCCGGCCCCACGCGAGATCCGCGGGGGACAGATGAGAAGGAGGACTTCATGAGCACCCTGCTGGACGAGACCGCGAGCACGACGACCCCGCGCACGGGACTGCGGGAGGGCGCCTTCGGCAACGCCCGCGCCCTGGCCTGTCGCGAGTGCGGCCACGAGGTGGAGCTCGGCCCGTCGTACGCCTGTCCCGAGTGTTTCGGGCCACTGGAGGTGGCCTACGACTTCCCGACGGTGACCCGCGAGGAGATCGCCGCCGGACCCCGCAACATCTGGCGCTACAAGGCCCTGCTGCCGGTGCCGACCGACATCGAGCAGAGCCCCAACACCGAGCCCGGCTTCACGCGGCTGCTCGAGGCCAAGAACCTCGCCCGCGAGCTCGGCATCGACAGGCTCTGGGTGAAGGACGACTCGACGAACCCCACCAACTCCTTCAAGGACCGCGTGGTCGCCTGCGCCCTGAGCGCCGCCCGCGAGCTCGACGCGAAGGTCTTCGCCTGCCCCTCCACCGGCAACCTCGCCAACGCCGTCGCGGCGGCGGGGGCGCGCGCCGGGATCCCCACGGTGGTGTTCATCCCGAGCAACCTGGAGACGCCGAAGAAGGTCAACTCGGCGATCTTCACCGAGAAGCTCGTCGCGGTGGACGGCAACTACGACGACGTCAACAAGCTCGCCTCGGAGATCGCCGGCGAGGAGGACGGGTGGGCGTTCGTCAACGTCAACGTGCGCCCCTTCTACGCCGAGGGCTCCAAGACCCTGGGCTACGAGATCGCCGAGCAGCTCGGCTGGCGCCTGCCCGACCAGATCGTCATCCCGGTCGCGTCCGGCTCCCAGCTGACGAAGGTCGACAAGGCGTTCCAGGAGCTCATCGCGCTCGGCCTCGTCGAGGACAAGCCCTACCGGGTCTTCGGCGCCCAGGCGACCGGCTGCTCGCCGGTCTCGGTGGCCTACAAGGCCGAGACCGACGCGATCCGCCCGGTCAAGCCCGACACCATCGCCAAGAGCCTGGCGATCGGCAACCCCGCCGACGGCATCTACGTGCTCGACGTCTGCCGGCGCACCGGGGGAGCGGTCGAGGACATCTCCGACGACGAGGTCCGTGACGCGATCGTGCTGCTGGCCCGCACCGAGGGGATCTTCACCGAGACCGCCGGTGGCACCACAGTCGGCGTGCTCAAGAAGCTCGTCGAGACGGGCCAGCTCGACACCTCGCTCGAGACCGTGGTGATCAACACCGGCCACGGCCTCAAGACCCTCGACTCGGTCTCGGACCGCGTCGGCCCCGCCGCCACCATCGCCCCCAGCTACGACGCCTTCGTGGCGTCCGGCATCCTCTGACAGGCAGGAGCTCGACATGGCAGTCTCCGTACGGATCCCCACCATCCTGCGCACCTACACCGGCGGTGAGTCCGAGGTGAGCGCCGAGGGCGACACCCTCGCCGCGGTGCTCGACGACCTCGACGCCAGCTACTCCGGCATCAAGGGCCGGATCCTCGACGAGGCGGGCCAGCTGCGTCGGTTCGTCAACGTCTACGTCGGCAACGACGACGTGCGCTTCCTCGAGGACCTCGAGACCCCCACGCCCGACGGTGCGCAGATCTCGGTGATCCCGGCAGTCGCAGGGGGCTAGGTCGTCACGGGGCGCGTACGTCGACCACGGCGGCGTTGCCACGTCCGTCGATGCGCAGCTCGGCGACGGCACCGCCGCGCAGCAGCTCCTCGGTCTCGCGGGCCTCGTCCTGCGGCAGGAACCAGCTCTCGATGCCGCACCTGATCTGCCACGACCGGTCGTCGCAGGCCAGGTAGGGGCCGTCCCCGGGGCGCTCGCGCGACCACTCGGACGCCGTCCACACGCCGTCGCGCTCGACGAGGGCGATGTAGAGGTCGCCGGACTCGCCGTCGTCGAGGGCGCCGAGGCCCTGGTCCACGAAGGACTGTGGGTCGTCGTGGCGGAGGTCGGGGTAGTCGAGGGCGACGTACGCCCCGCGGAACGGGTCGATCGGGTCGACGGGCGCGACCCGCACGACGTAGGTGTCCCCGGCGAGCCGGGCCGACAGCTGCGGGGCGACACCCACGCCGACGAGGACGAGCTGGCTCACGGCGATGACGCCGGTGGTCACGGTGCGGTTCATCGGTCGGTTCCCTTCGGGAGGTCGGGGCCGGACTCGGGGCTGGGGCCCGCGTCCGGGTCGAGGGCGGAGGCGAGCTCGCGGCGCGCCCGGTCGAAGAGGAACCCGGTGCCGAGGAAGACCGTGCCGAGCACCACGAACAGCCAGGCGCCGGTGACGATCGGGGCGAAGACGGCGAAGCTCTGGAAGGTCGTGAAGACCACCAGGCCGGTCATCGCCATCCACGTGAGCGGCGGGTGGTCTCGCACGGTGCCCAGAGCGACGAGCGCGACCGCCAGGGCGACGTACGCGAGGACCGAGACGGCGGCGTGGGCCCAGTCGCCGGCGTCGACGTCGGTGGCGTCGGTCCCGGTCGTCCACAGCCCGAGGAGGGTGGCCACGACGAGCACGACGACGGCGCCGAGCGGCTCCAGGGCGGTCGGGCCCGGCCGGGTGAGCGCTGCGGCCGCCGCGACGACACCGGCGCTGACGAGCGCACCGACCAGCCAGGCGGACCAGACGATCCCGTCGCCGCCGATGTCGGGGACCGCGGCGACGAACACGGCCAGCAGCGCCATGCCGCCCGCGACGGTGCGCCAGGTCCACGCGAAGGCGTCGATCCTCCCGTCGTGCAGCACGGCGAGGCCGGCCGCCAGGACCGATGCCGCACCCATCAGCAGCACGACGGTGAGGCCGTTCGACGAGTCCCACATCGGCTGCATGAACCACCAGACGACGCCGGCCAGGACCCCCACGAGGAAGGGCAGGTACGCCCGGGTCAGGTAGGCGTGCACGAGTGCTCCCGCGGCCCACAGGCCGACCAGGCGGGGCTCGTACGCGGGCACCTGCAGCGACTGGGCGGCCTGGAAGACGACGGCCCCGGCACCGAGCGCGGCGAGGAGGCGCACGGCCCCGACGAGGGGTGCCGACGCGTGGCGCGAGGCGAGCACCTCGCCGCCGACGAGGAACGCGAGCCACAGGGCCGCGACCGCGGCGAAGCGGGTGACGGGGGACAGCTGGTCGAGGTTGGCGGCGACCAGCCAGATGAGTCCGACGCCGACGAAGCCGGCGCCGAGGTGGAGGAAGACGCGGCCGATGCTGGTGCGGGCATGGTGCTCGGCGGGGTACCGGGCCGAGAGGCGCGTCGAGATGCGGCCCGCCTGGTCCTCGGTGATGATGCCCTGCGAGGTCCAGTCGGCGATCTCGGTGCGCAGCCAGTCGAGCTGGCGCGGCGTGACGGGGCGGGTGGCGAGTGACGATCCCGGGGTGCTCATGCCCCCAGCGTTCTCCCCGTGACCGGGTTTGTCCTGAGTACATCGACCCAACTGTGGAGTGCCGTTGGGCCGCGCGTCGCGCCCGGTTGCGTCGCCGTTCAGGTCGTCGTGGTCTACAGGTGTCGTGAGCAAGCACCTGGTCCGCGCCGGCGTCGCGGTGGCCGTCCTCGGCGGCGTCGCGGGCGGCACGGCGTACGGCGCCCGCGAGCTGCTGCACCGGCAGGCCGCGCAGGCGCGGCGCAGGATCGGCAAGCCGCTCGGCGAGCAGGCCCCCGTCGCGGACCGCCACTGGAAGAAGAAGTACGGCGCGCCCGTCGACCTGCTCCTCCTGGGCGACTCCGTCGCGGCGGGGCTGGGGGCGGAGAAGCCCAAGCACACGCTCGGCGGGCGGCTCGCCCGGGGGATCGCCGTCGGGGCCGAGCGCTCGGTGCGGCTGCGGACGGCGGCGGTCGTCGGCTCGGAGAGCAGCATGCTTCCCGCCCAGCTCGCGTCCCTGCCCCCGGCGTACCGCCCGGACGTCGCCGTCATCGTCGTCGGCGGCAACGACGTGACCCACCGGGTGCCGGTCGCGGAGTCCGTACGCCACCTGGGCGAGGCGATCGACGAGCTGCGCGCGCGGGGGGCCGAGGTGGTGGTCGGCACGTGCCCCGACCTCGGCGCGCTGCGACCCGTCCCCCAACCTCTGCGGGCGCTGGGCTCGCGAGCCTCCCGCCAGCTCGCGGACGCGCAGCGGGCGGTCGCGCTGGACCGCGGGGCGCGCGTGGTCTCGCTCGCCCACGTCGTCGGGCCGTTCTTCATCACCAACCCGGACGAGATGTTCAGCCTGGACCGGTTCCACCCCAGCGCCCACGGCTACAAGCGCACGGCCAAGGCGATGCTGCCCTCGGTCCTCGCCGCCCTCGGCGTGGTCGAGGAGGTGCCGTTCGGGCACCACGCACCGGGGGTGGGCCGGTCAGGCTAGGGTTCCCGGGTGCGCACCACTGCTCGACGGGCCGGCCAGGCCGTCAAGAAGGCGGCCCGCAAGGCCGGCCGGATGCAGGCATCCTCGGGGCCGGAGGTCGTCGAGCCTCCCGCCGACCCCAAGGCCGAGCGTCGCCGTCGCCTCCTGGCCAGCAACCTGACCGAGCTCGCCGTCGAGTTCCGGACCGACAAGTGGGGCGTCCACAAGTACACCCCGCACTACGAGCGCCACCTCGAGCACCTGCGTGGCGAGTCCTTCACGCTGCTCGAGCTCGGCATCGGCGGCTACAAGAAGCGCCGCCGCAGCGGTGCCTCGATGAAGATGTGGCGCTGGTTCTTCCCCAAGGCGCGCATCGTCGGCCTCGACATCGAGGACAAGACGTGGCTCACGCGGGGGCACATCCACGCCTACCACGGCGACCAGACCGATCCTGAGATCCTCCAGCGGATCATCGACGAGCAGGGCGCGCCGCTCGTGGTGATCGACGACGGCAGCCACATCCCGGCCCACGTGCGCGAGTCGTTCCGGATCCTCTTCCCGCTCCTGCCCGACGGCGCGATCTACTGCATCGAGGACACCCAGACCTCCTACTGGCCGGCGTGGGGCGGACAGCTCGACCCGCACGCCCGGGGCACCTCGATGGACCTCGTCAAGGACCTCGTCGACGGCCTCAACCACGAGGAGTTCCTCGTCGAGGGCTACGAGCCCACCTACACCGACCAGTGGGTGCGGGCCGTGCACTGCTACCACAACCTCGTGGTCATCGAGAAGGGCGACAACCGGGAGGGCACCAACCGCGACCGGGTCGCGCACGAGCTCTACGGCTCCTCGGAGCTCCCCGAGGCATGAGCAGACCCCGCACGACGGTGCTGCTCGCCACCAGCGTCGACCTGCCCCGCGGCGAGCCCGGTGCCGGGGTGCTCGACGCGGTCCTGCGCGAGCGGGGCATCGAGTTCACCTGGGCCCGCTGGGACGACCCGGGCGTGGACTGGGCGGCAGCGGACCTCGTCGCGGTCCGGTCGACCTGGGACTACGTCACCCGGCACGCCGAGTTCCTCGCGTGGGCCCGCTCGCTGGACCAGTCGCGCCTGCTCAACGGTGCCGAGGTCTTCACCTGGAACCACGACAAGCGCTACCTCACCGAGCTGGGCGACCTGCCGGCCGTGCCGACGCTGCTGGCCGACGACCGGGCCGGGCTGGCCGCCGGCGTACGCCGTTTCGGCACCGCGGTCGTCAAGCCCCGCGTCGGCGCCGGAGGAGCCGGGCTCCTCGTGGTCACCGATCCCGACGACCCCCGCCTGGGCCGGCCCGTCCGCAGCCACCCCGACTACCCCGAGGTCGACGGCCCGTGGGTGGTGCAGCCGCTGGTGGAGTCGATCCGCGAGCACGGGGAGGCGTCGGTCTACGTCATCGGCGGACGCCTCGGCCAGCGCTTCGACAAGCGGCCGGGCGAGGGGGACGTACGCGTCAACGAGGAGTTCGGCGGCCGGGTGCAGGCCGTCGCCACCGGTGACGTCGGCGAGCTGGTGATGCAGGCCCACGACGCCATGGTCGAGCGGTTCGGCCGGCCGGTCGACTACCTCCGCGTCGACCTCCTGCGGTGGCAGGACCGTTGGGTGGTCAGCGAGCTGGAGCTGATCGAACCAGGGCTCTACCTCGACGTCTCGCCCGCCAACGCCGGCCCGTTCGCCGACCTGCTCGAGGCGAGGACGCGTACCCACGCCTGAGCCGCCCGGTCTAGACAGGACGGCAAACAAATCTCCCGATCGCCGATCAGGGCGGCGTCGATCCAGTTAGGTTGCCCTTGTTCTGCCTGCGCTGGGGGGTGCGGGCAGGGCCGGTGATCCGACATCCGTGCCGGGTCACCGTCACAACCTTCGCGACGCCCTCGAGGGCGTCGCACCTGCGGGAGGAAATAGTCATGCCCTTTTCACGCCCACGCGCGGAGCGCGGAGCGGCGGCTGTGGAGTTCGCACTCGTCGTGCCACTCCTGCTGGCAGTCGTGTTCTCGATCGTCGACCTCGGGTTCGCGATCAACCGCTACACCGTGCTCAACAACGCCACCCGCGAGGGAGTGCGCGCCGCCAGTCTCAGTGCGAGCAGCAGCGAGGTGGACGCGGTCGTCAACAAGTCGCTGACCGACCTCAAGGGCAAGGTGACGGTCCAGGTGAGCTGCGAGACGCCGCTGGGCGGCGCCTGCGGTTCCTGGGACGCCAACCACACGTCTGGTGGGGTCGCCGTGGTGACCGCCACCTACGAGCACGCCTGGTTGACGCCGATGGGCAAGGCGCTGTCCTCGAGCCTCACCCTGTCCAAGACCAGCAAGATGAGGATCGAGTGAGGCGCGCGCTGCGGGAGCGCAGGAGCGAGGGCCAGGACGAGACGGGAGCGGTCGCCTATCTCGTCGCTCTCCTCGCCCTCGTCATCTTCGCCTGCGCTGCCCTGGCCGTGGACGTCTCCTCGCTCGCCATGGAGCGCCAGCGGCTGCACGACCACGTCGACTCCGCCGCGCACGCCGGAGCGTTCGAGCTCCCGGCGAGCGGCAAGGACGCCAAGACCTGGGCCGTCACCATGGCCAAGACCCAGGACCCGGGGATGACGCCGGACACCGAGCTCTTCTGCGTGGTCGCCTCGACGGGCGCCAGCAAGCAGGTGGCGTCCGGCCAGATCCCCGCGACGTGCGACCCGGGGACCTACAACAGCTCCCAGGTGCGGTGCAACACCAAGATCTGTTCGATCCCGTGTCCTGTCACGGCACGGTGCAACACGATCAAGGTGACCGACGCGAAGGACGTCGACTACGACTTCGCCCCCGTCATCGGGCGCGACAAGGGGAGCACGGGCTCGGTGTCGTCGGCCGCGTGCAAGGGCTCGTGCGGCGACACGCTGCCGAACCCCATGGACATCGTGATCATGGCCGACCGCACCACGAGCATGTCGGACACGAACCGGGAGCAGATGAAGACAGCGATCGTGGACTCGCTGGGCACCATGGATCCGGCCCTTCACTACGTCGCCTTCGGGGCGATCCACAAGAGCAAGGCGACGTCGTCCTGTGCGAGCTCGGCCACCACCGCGTCGGACGGGACCACGGGCGGCAGCTGGATCGCCGTGCCGTTCACCAACGACTACAAGGCCAACCGCGACTCGGCGATCAACCAGGCGAGCAGCCTGGTCAAGGGCGTGAAGTGCTTGCCCAGCAGCGCCGTCTCCGGCCTGTCCACGGGCAGCTACGGAACCCACCTCGCCTCGGCCCTGAAGGGTGCCGCCCGCTACCTGCTGGGCAAGCAGCCGAACAACCTGGCGTCCCTGCCCAAGCGGCCGGGCACGGCGAAGAAGGTCATCATCTTCGAGACCGACGGTCAGCCGGACGAGCTGCTCACGGGCGGGTCCACCTCGCTCGACAACAGCGCGGACCTCGGCGCAGACCGCAACTTCTACGGCAACGGCAACGGAGTCCGCGGCTGCGACAACTTCGACCAGGTGGCGCGATACGCCAAGGACAACAACATCACGCTGCGGGTGAGCGGTTTCGGGGACGCCAACACCGCGTCGTGCGAGAAGCCGGTGACCTCCGGCGGCTCCACCCGGACTCCCCGGTCGCCCTGGGTCCGCGACTACCTGGCGAAGGCTGCCTCGCCCGGTCCGAACGGCCAGCCCAGCAAGGCCGACAGCGACTGCAGCACGGCGGCAGAGCGCACGGCTGAGAACAAGGACGGCGACTACTACTACTGCGCCGTCTCCGGCTCGGAGCTGGCATCCATCTTCGCCACGGCGATCATCGCCGTCACCGAGAGCATCAGGCTCATCTCGATGCCCTGACGGGGAGGGGTGGAGCGGCGCCGGCACGGGGCGGTGCTGCTCCACCGCGGCGGTGCGGACGCGTTTGCACTCTCATGGGGCGAGTGCTAAACATGACGTTGGCACTCTCGTCACGAGAGTGACAACGACCCAGGTGACGCTGAGGTCCGCAGAAGCCGGCGGGAATGGATCGCCGGCGGAGTGGATCGTCCGTCGCGGGCAGCCCGCCGGGAGTCGTACCCACAGAACTCACGTCGACAGGAATCGCGAAGAGTTATGCCGAAGCTGATTGCTTTCAACGAGGAGGCCCGCCGCGGCCTCGAGCGGGGTATGAACACCCTCGCCGACGCGGTCAAGGTCACCCTGGGCCCCAAGGGCCGCAACGTCGTCCTGGAGAAGAAGTGGGGCGCCCCCACGATCACCAACGACGGTGTCTCGATCGCCAAGGAGATCGAGCTGGAGGACCCCTACGAGAAGATCGGCGCCGAGCTGGTCAAGGAGGTCGCCAAGAAGACCGACGACGTCGCCGGTGACGGCACGACCACCGCCACCGTCCTGGCCCAGGCCATGGTGCGCGAGGGCCTGCGCAACGTCGCGGCCGGCGCCAACCCGATGGGTCTCAAGCGCGGCATCGAGGCCGCCGTCGCCGCCGTGTCCGAGCAGCTGCTCGGCATGGCCAAGGACGTCGAGACCAAGGAGCAGATCGCCTCCACCGCGTCGATCTCCGCCGCCGACACCACCGTGGGCGAGATCATCGCCGAGGCGATGGACAAGGTCGGCAAGGAAGGCGTCATCACCGTCGAGGAGTCCAACACCTTCGGGCTGGACCTCGAGCTGACCGAGGGGATGCGGTTCGACAAGGGCTACATCTCGGCCTACTTCGCCACCGACCTCGAGCGCATGGAGGCCGTGCTGGAGGACCCCTACGTCCTCATCGTCAACTCCAAGGTGTCGACGGTCAAGGACCTGCTGCCGCTGCTGGAGAAGGTCATGCAGTCCGGCAAGCCGCTGCTGATCATCGCCGAGGACGTCGACGGCGAGGCGCTGTCGACCCTCGTGGTCAACAAGATCAAGGGCACCTTCCGCTCCGTGGCCGTCAAGGCCCCGGGCTTCGGTGACCGCCGCAAGGCCATGCTGCAGGACATCGCCATCCTCACGGGTGGCCAGGTCATCTCCGAGGAGGTCGGCCTCAAGCTCGAGTCCGCCGGTCTGGAGCTGCTCGGCCAGGCGCGCAAGGTGGTCATCACCAAGGACGAGACGACCATCGTCGAGGGTGCTGGCGACCAGGGCCAGATCGAGGGCCGGGTCAACCAGATCCGTGCCGAGATCGAGAAGTCGGACTCCGACTACGACCGCGAGAAGCTGCAGGAGCGCCTCGCCAAGCTGGCCGGCGGCGTGGCCGTCATCAAGGTCGGCGCGGCCACCGAGGTCGAGCTCAAGGAGCGCAAGCACCGCATCGAGGACGCCGTGCGCAACGCCAAGGCGGCCGTCGAGGAGGGCATCGTCGCCGGTGGTGGCGTCGCGCTCGTGCAGGCCACCAAGCTGGCCTTCGAGAAGCTCGAGCTGACCGGCGACGAGGCGACGGGCGCGAACATCGTGCGTGCCGCCGCGTCGGCCCCGCTCAAGCAGATCGCCGTCAACGCCGGCCTCGAGGGTGGCGTCGTGGCGGAGAAGGTCGCCAACCTGGAGCCGGGTCACGGCCTCAACGCCGCGACGGGCGAGTACGTCGACCTGCTGGCCGCGGGCATCATCGACCCGGCCAAGGTCACGCGCTCCGCGCTGCAGAACGCCGCGTCGATCGCCGCGCTGTTCCTGACGACCGAGGCCGTCGTCGCCGACAAGCCGGAGCCGGTCGCCGCCGGTGGCGCGCCCGACATGGGCGACATGGGCGGCATGGGCTTCTGAGCCCGTCGCGACACCGCTGACGGAGGCGCCCCGGACCATCAGGTCCGGGGCGCCTTTGCGTACCCCCGGCGGCCCGACCGTCGGGCGGTGACTTAGTGACCTCCCGCCTGGTTGGGGGTGAGTCTGTGACCTCCGCAGCGCGGCTAGGGGTCACTACGTCACCGCTCACCCCGGGTGGGGGTCACTACGTCACCGCTCACCCCAGGTGGGGGTCACTACGTCACCGCTCACCTCGCGTAGGGGTCACTACGTCACCGCCCGGGGCGGGAGTGTCGGTGGGGGCTGGCAGGGTGGGGCCGTGGCGAGGTCGGAGGTTCCCGAGGAGTGGGTCGCGCGCATCGACGCG
>Ga0172375_10011947_pt1 | contig 10953 bp, 5 predicted proteins | sample LakKiv1m_FD_114537 | JGI IMG/M metagenome (GOLD analysis project Ga0172375, IMG submission 114537) | Freshwater microbial communities from Kabuno Bay, South-Kivu, Congo - kab_092012_11.1m | ecosystem: Environmental > Aquatic > Freshwater > Lake | place: Democratic Republic of the Congo... | reverse complement strand
CTCCGACCTGGCGCGGATGACCCCGGCCGCGGTGGAGGAGAAGTACGGCGTGCCCCCGCACCGCTACCCCGAGCTGGCCGCGATCGTGGGCGAGACCTCCGACAACCTCCCGGGCGTGCCCGGGGTCGGCCAGGGCTTCGCGGCGCGGTGGCTGACGACGTACGACGGGCTGGACGGCGTGATCGACAACGCCGACAAGATCACCGGCAAGAAGGGCGAGGCGCTGCGCGAGCACCTCGGCGACGTCATGCGCAACCGCCGGCTCAACGCCCTGGTGCGTGACCTCGACCTCGAGCTGCACCCGCGCGACCTGGCCCTGCGGCCCTGGGACCGGCAGGCCGTCCACCAGCTCTTCGACGGACTGGAGTTCCGGGTGCTGCGCGACCGGCTCTTCGAGACCCTCACCTCCGAGGAGGAGATCGACGACTCCGGCTTCGAGCTGGCCGGCACCCGGCTGGGCGCCGACGAGGTCGCCCCGTGGTTGGCCGAGCACGCCGGAGTCCGCACCGGCGTGAGCGTCCAGGGCACCTGGCGCGCCGGCACCGGCGAGGTCTGGTCGCTCGCCCTGGCCACCGACGACGGCTCGGCGGCCTGGTTCGACGCGGCCGAGCTCACCGTGGGCGATGACGCGGCCGTCGCCGCGTGGCTCGCCGACGCCTCGGCCCCCAAGGTGCTGCACGACTCGAAGGGCCCGATGCTGGCGCTGGCCGCACGCGGCTGGCCGCTGGCCGGCCTGCAGAGCGACACCGCGCTGGCCGCCTACCTCGTGCGGCCCGACCAGCGCTCCTACGACCTGGCCGACCTCACGCTGCGCTACCTCAAGCGCGAGCTGCGCCAGGGGGCCGCGGACGACGGGCAGCTGAGCCTCGACACCCTCGAATCCGACGAGACCTCCGGCGCCGCGGAGACCGCGATGCTCAACGCCCGCGCGGTCCTCGACCTGGCTGAGGCGCTCGACACCGCGGTCGAGGAGCACGGCGGCACCGAGCTGATGGCCCGCGTCGAGCTGCCGCTGGTGCACCTGCTCGCCACGATGGAGACGGTCGGCATCGCGGTCGACACCGACCACCTCGAGTCGCTGGAGGCGCACTTCTCGACCGAGGTGCGCCGGGCGGCCGAGGAGGCGTACGCCGTCATCGGCAAGGAGATCAACCTCGGCTCGCCCAAGCAGCTGCAGGTGGTGCTCTTCGACGAGCTGGACATGCCGAAGACCAAGCGCACCAAGACCGGCTACACCACCGACGCCGACGCCCTGCAGGCGCTCTACGTCAAGACCGAGCACCCGTTCCTGCTGCACCTGCTGAGGCACCGCGACGTCATCCGGCTGCGCCAGACCATCGAGGGCCTGCTCAAGACCGTGGCGCCCGACGGCCGGATCCACACGACGTTCAACCAGACGATCGCCGCCACGGGCCGGCTCTCCAGCACCGACCCCAACCTGCAGAACATCCCGATCCGGACCGAGGAGGGGCGTCGCATCCGCGAGGCCTTCGTCGTGGGTGAGGGCTACGAGTCGCTGATGACCGCCGACTACAGCCAGATCGAGATGCGGATCATGGCCCACCTCTCCGAGGACGCCCTGGTGATCGAGGCGTTCCGTTCGGGCCAGGACTTCCACTCCATCACCGCAGCCCGGGTCTTCGACGTGCCGGCCGACCAGGTCTCGGTGGAGCAGCGGGCCAAGATCAAGGCGATGAACTACGGCCTGGCCTACGGCCTGTCGGCGTTCGGCCTGGGCCAGCAGCTCGGGATCGAGCCGGGCGAGGCGCGCGGACTGATGGACGAGTACTTCGAGACCTTCGGCGGGGTGCGCGACTACCTCGCCGGGGTGGTGGACGAGGCGCGGCGCACCGGGTTCACCGAGACCCTGCGCGGGCGCCGCCGCTACCTCCCCGACCTCACCAGCGACAACCGCCAGCGCCGCGAGATCGCCGAGCGGATGGCGCTCAACGCCCCTATCCAGGGCTCGGCCGCCGACCTGATCAAGGTCGCCATGCTGGACCTCCAGGACGGCATCGCCGCCGAGGGCCTGCGCTCGCGGATGCTGCTGCAGGTCCACGACGAGCTCGTGCTCGAGGTGGCCACCGGCGAGGGCGAGCGGCTCGAGGCCCTGGTGCGCCAGCACATGGGCGGGGCCGCCGACCTCCTCGTGCCGCTGGATGTCTCGGTCGGGACGGGCCGCTCCTGGCACGAGGCGGCGCACTAGCGAGGACGCACCAGCGGGACTCAGTCCTCTGCCGGCACCGGCTCCTTCAGGCGCCAGAGGCTGATCAGCAGCAGCGCGAGGAAGAGGACGCCGTCGACCGCGACGACGATCGCGACCAGGCTGCCCAGGTGCGCGGCCTGGCTGCTGAGGACCACGAGCGCCACGACGGCCAGCCACACGAGGTACGTCGTGCGGGTGCCGCGCCGGGCCAGCACCGAGTAGACCAGCAGCTGCAGCATCGCCAGCAGCGTGCCGAGGACCGCGAAGACCCACAGCCGCGACTCGACGTCGGCGTACTCCGCGCCGCCCACGAAGACCATCGCGACGCCGCTGAGCAGCCAGGCCGCGAGGGAGCAGAGGACCCCGAGCAGCGCCACGAGCGTCAGGCTGCGCAGCAGCGCGCGGCGGCGCTGCGCCGGGGTGGACATCGCGGGGAAGGCGACGACGACCACGAACTGCGGGAGGAACAGCACGGCCTTGGCGAGGATCAGGCCGGCGGCGTAGAGGCCCGCCTCGCGGTCGTCGAGGACGTTGCGCGCCACGACGATGTCGAGGTTGGAGAGCACGAAGAAGGCGAGCAGGGCCAGCGACGCCGCCCCGGTCTCGCGCACCACGAGACGGCCGGTGTGCTCCTCGCTGTGCCGGTCGGCGTCGCGGGCGTGCAGGCCCGGGCGCCTCAGGGCCAGCCAGCCGACGATCGCGGGGGCGAACATCGCGAGCATGACGCCGAGCATCGCCGCGGACTCGGTAGGGGAGACCACGATGCAGGCGGTGCCGACCACGACGCGGGCCAGACCCATCGCGAGGTAGACCCCGGCCAGGGAGAACCACCGGCGCTCGCCCTGCAGCACCCCGGACTGCCCGCCCATGATCGTGAGCGGGACCGCCGAGACGGCGAGCAGCACCGCCGGGACGATGCTGTCCAGGCGCAGCACCGTGTGCACGACGGGGGAGAGGACCAGCATGAGCAGGCCCAGCCCGAGGGCCGTGCGGTAGGTGACGCGCAGGACCATGCGCTCGATCTGGCCGACGTGCTCGGGCTCGGCGGAGATCCGGCGCGCCCCGGTGGCCTGGAGGCCGAGCTGCAGCACGGCCACGACCATGAGCAGCGCCATGAGCGAGGCGACCGCGCCGTACTGGGTGGGGCCGAGCAGGCGCGCGGCGATCATCTGGAAGGCGTACGTCGCGACGTTCATGACCGCCATGGCGATCGCGATGCCGGCGCTGCTGCGCAGGAGGTCGCGCAGCGGGGGCAGTCGGCGCTGGCCGTGCTGCCCGCTCGAGGCGCCAGAGGCCTGCGCTGCGGTGGTCGTCACCCGTCGAGCGTAGGTGAGGCGGGGCCCCGCCGGGGCCGCGGGCGTGCTTTGCTCTGAGGGTGACGCCGCCCGACCCGCCTCGCCGGTGGGTGCGGGCCGTCCCGGCGGCGTGGTCCTCGCTGCTCGCGGTGCTGCTGCTGGGACCCGCCCTGGGACCGGGCCACGTCCTGTCCTTCGACATGGTGTGGGTCCCCGACCTGGTGCTGCGCGCCGATGTGCTCGGCGTGGGGAGCGGCCTCCCGCGAGCGGTGCCCAGCGACGCGGTGGTCGCGGTGCTCGACGAGGTGCTGCCCGGGGCGCTGCTCCAGGACCTCGTGCTGCTCGCCGCGCTGGTCCTGGGCGGCCTGGGCGCTGACCGCCTGCTGGGCTCGCTCGGGCTCGGGCTCCCCGCTCGGCTCGCGGGACTGACGCTGTGGCAGTGGAACCCGTATGTCGTGGAGCGGCTGGTCCTGGGGCACTGGCCGGTGCTCGTGGGCTACGCGGCGCTGCCGTGGGTGCTGCACGGGGCGTCGCGCTGGCGGGTGGAAGGTCGCTGCCCAGCGTGGCTGCTGCTCGTGGTCCCGCTCGGGAGCCTGAGCGTGAGCGCCGGGCTCGCGACCTCGTTCGCCCTCCTCGCGGTGCTGGTCGCCGGCCGCGCGCCGGTGCGTCGTGCGCTCGCGGCCGCGACGCTGGTCCTCGCGGCGCAGGCCCCGTGGCTGGTCTCCGGGCTCCTGCACGCGGGCGCCGCGGTGAGCGACGGCGAGGGCGCTGGGCTCTTCGCGCTGTCCGACGAGGGGCTGCTGCCGGCGCCGCTGGCCGCGCTCACCCTCGGCGGGGTCTGGAACGCCGCGGTCGTGCCGGACAGTCGCGAAGGAGGGCTGGCCGTCGTCGGGCTCCTGGTGCTGGGCGCGCTCGCCGCGGTCGGGCTCGCCGCACTGCTGCGGCGGCCGGACCCGGACGCGCGAGGACTCGCGTGGCCGCTCGCGGTGCTCTGGCTGGTCGGCTGGGGCCTCGCGGTGCTGACATGGGCAGCACCCGGAGCGGTGGGTGACCTCGCGGAGGCGCTGCCCGGTGCCGGGGTGCTTCGTGACGGCGCCCGGCTGCTGCTCCTGTGCGTCCCCCTGCTGGTGCTGCTCGTCGGCCTCGCAGTGGACGCCGCCGCCCGCCGGCTGCGCGCGGTGCCTCTGCCCGCCCCGGGCGTGACCGCGCTGCTCGGGGTGCTGGTGCTGTGGCCCGTGACCGTGCTGCCGGACGCCGCGCTCGGGGTTGCGGGACGGCTGGACGCCGTCGAGTACCCCTCGTCGTACGCCGGTGCCCGGGCGGCGCTCGAGGAGGCGGCGCCCGACGGGGACGTGCTGGTGCTCCCGCTGGCCAGCTACCGCGCGCCCGACTGGAACGACGGGCGCCCTGTGCTCGACCCGCTGCCGCGCCTGCTGGTCCCCGTCCCGGTCGCCTCCGACGACCTGGTCGTCGACGACGTGACCGTCCCCGGGGAGGACCCGCGCGTGCGTGACGCGAGGGCCGCGCTGGCCGGCGCGGACCCGGCCTCCCGTGCCGCCGCCCTGGAACGGCTCGGCATCGCCGCGGTCGTCGAGGACCTCACCGCGCCCGGACCTCGGGCCGAGGTGGCGGGGGAGCAGGTCTGGGCCGACGAGCGGCTGCGGGTCCACGTCCTGCCCGAGGTCGAGCCCCGCCGCGTGCCGGCCGGGTGGGTCGCCGCGATGGCCCTCGCCTGGACGGCGTACCTCGGGCTCCCGGCCGGAGGTCTCGCCCTCGCCCTGACGCGCCGTCGCCGCGGCGCCGACGGATCTCGTGGCGCGACCCACGCGATGCGCCGAAATTTGTCCGGTTAGGCCGACGGACTGCTACGGTCTTCCTACCTTTGAGGGAGGGTGAATCAGTGAGCACCATTCTTGGCACCGTGGCGGCGATGATCGTCGGCGGAGCGGTCGCAGCAGTGACCGTGGTCGGCGTCGTCTCGTCGCAGACGAGTCCGCAGGGGGACTCCCCGGCGAACGTCAACGCACCCGTCGTGCAGTACGGCGCCACGCAGTAGCGCCGTAGCACCACCACTCAGGCCGGCAGCCTCTTGGCTGTCGGCCTCGTGGTGTTCCCAGCGCTACCCCGAGGCCCGCGGGTCCTGGGCTCTCGCGGTCCTCACCGGAGCGGGCGTCACGCGCGCCGCGGACGGCCCCACGGCCGGGTGGCGCCCGGGTCGTCGGCATCGGTGATGCGCCCCTCCAACCGCGCGGCCACGACGGAGGCGAAGGAGAGCTGGCTCTGGGTCCAGGTGAAGCGGTGGCTCACCTCGAGGGCGCCGGCCGAGAGCCAGCGACGCAGCAGCTCGTCGGTCAGCACCCTGCGCAGCGCCCCGGTGAAGTCGGCCTGTCTGTCGACCAGCAGGCCGGAGTGGCCGTCCTCGATCGACTCCTGGGTGCCACCGGCGGCGCGGTAGGCGACCGCGGGGGTGCCGTGCATCCCGGCCTCGCCGATGACCAGGCCCCACCCCTCCTTGAGCGAGGGGAGCGCCAGCACCCAGGCGCGCTCGTAGACCTCGTGCTTGTGCTCCTCGCTGACGTGGCCCTCGAGGACGACGACGTCCGAGACGCCCCTCTCCGCGACGTACGACGCCAGCTCGGCCTCCCACCAGCCCGACCCGACCACGTGCAGGGTCAGCCCCGGCACCTCCTGGCGCAGGGCCACGACCGCGTCCACGGCGTGCTCGACCTGCTTGTGGGGGACCAGGCGCCCGACGACCGCGACCATCGGCGTGGGGCTCTTGCCGGGGTCGACCGCCTGGTAGGGGTCGGTGCCGTTGTGCACGACCGCGATCCGGTGCGCGTCGACCCCGAGCTCGACCAGCTCGGCCCGCGTGGCGCGGGAGACCGCGACGTACTGCTCGCGGCGGTAGAGCCGGGGCGCCAGCCAGCGCTCGATCCACCAGCCGACCCGGCCGGTGAGGCCGGGGTAGACGACCGGCCACTGCTCGCGGTGCACGTGGTGGACCAGCACGACCAGCGCGGCACGGGTGACCAGCCGGGAGAAGAACGGCAGCCCGTTCTGCACGTCGACGACCAGGTCGATCCGACCGTGCGGCCCGTCGAGGTCCCCGCGGCGCAGGGCGCGCATGCCGGCGGCGTACACCGAGAGCTTGCCGCCGCGGCGCACGAAGCGGATGCCGCTGCGCACCTCCTCGGGCGGGGCAGCGGCGTGCGCGGCGCAGAAGATCGTGACGCTGCAGCCACGCTCGACCAGGCCCTCGGCCATCTTCTCGAGGTAGCGCTCAGCGCCGCCGCCCTCCGGGTTGGCGTTGTCGCGCCAGCTCAGGAAGACGACGTGCCGACCCTCCAGCGACCCCTCGTCCATCCGCGCGAGCCTATAGGGTCCTCGTCGTGCCAGCCGCGTCCGCAGAACCGTTCCGCGCGACGCTCGGGCGCTCGCTGCACCTGTTGCGGGAGTTCCGACACGAGCAGCCGGACCCGGCCCGGTTCTACACCGCACTGGCCCAGGACTCCGCCGCGCAGGTCGAGCACTACGAGCCGCTCGAGGGTCGGCTGGTCTTCGACGTCGGCGGCGGCCCCGGGTTCTTCCGCGACGCCTTCCGCGAGCGCGGCGCGACCTACCTCGCGCTCGACTCCGACGTCGGTGAGCTGTCCGGGCTCGGCGACATCGCTGCCGGCACCGTCGTCGGCAGCGGCATGCAGCTGCCCGTGCGCAGCGGCAGCGTCGACGTCTGCTACTCCTCCAACGTGCTCGAGCACGTGCCCGAGCCCTGGACGATGGCGGCCGAGATGGTCCGCGTGACCCGCCCCGGCGGCCTCGTCTTCATCAGCTACACCGTCTGGTTCGGCCCGTGGGGCGGGCACGAGACCGCGCCGTGGCACTTCCTGGGCGGCATGCGGGCACGGCGCCGCTACGCCCGCACGCACGGCCACGAGCCCAAGAACAGGTTCGGTGAGTCGCTCTTCGCCGTCACGGTGGCGGCCGGTCTGCGCTGGGCGCGGGCGCAGCAGGCGGCGGGCACCGTCGAGGTCGTGCACCTGACCCCGCGCTACAACCCGTGGTGGAGCCGGTGGCTGCTGCGCGTCCCGGTCGTGCGGGAGCTGGTGACCTGGAACCTCGTCCTGGTGCTGCGCAAGCGATGACCCGCTTCACCCTCCGCCTGCTGGCCGGCTGCGGCCTGCTGGTGGGTCTGGCCTTCACCCAGGACCCCGGGTACCTCGTCGCGGACACCAAGTTCGACCTCGTCGCCGCGCCTGCCGACTTCCTCCAGCGTGCTCTCCACCTGTGGGACGGCGAAGGCGCTTTCGGCCAGCTGCAGAACCAGGCCTACGGCTACCTCTTCCCGACCGGCCCGTTCTTCCTCGCCGGGGTCCTGGCCGGCATCCCTGGCTGGGTCGTCCAGCGGTTGTGGTGGGGGTTGGTGCTGGCCGTCGCCTTCGCCGGCGCCGCGCGTGTGGTGCGGGCGCTCGGGGTCCGCAGCGACCTGGCCTGCCTGCTCGCCGGGGCGGCGTACGCGCTCTCCCCGCGGATGCTCACCACCCTGGGCCCGATCTCCAGCGAGAGCTGGCCGATGGCGCTGGCGCCGTGGGTGCTGCTGCCGCTGGTGATCGGCTCGGAGCGGGGGAGCCCGCGGCGCGCGGCTGCCGGGGCCGGGCTCGCCGTCGCGCTGGTCGGCGGGATCAACGCCGCGGCCGCCTTCGCCGTCATCCCGCTCGGCGTGGTCTGGCTGCTGACCCGCACGCCGGGTCCCCGACGTCGCGCGCTCATGCTCTGGTGGCCGGTCTTCACCCTCCTCGGCACGCTGTGGTGGCTGGTGCCGCTGGCCCTGATGGGCGCCTACAGCCCGCCGTTCCTGCAGTGGATCGAGACCGCCTCGGTCACCACGTTCCCCACGACGCTGGCCGACGCGCTGCGTGGCACCTCCAACTGGGTCGCCTACGTCGACACCACCTCCCGGGCCGGGCGCGACCTGCTCACGACGCCGTACCTCGCCCTCGACGCCGCGGTGCTGCTGCTCCTCGGGTGCGCGGGCCTGATGCTGCGCGGCAACCCGCACCGTGCGTTCCTGGTGCGCGGGCTGCTGCTGGGCCTGCTGCTGGTGACGTTGGGCCACCAGGGCTCTGTCGCCGGGTGGGGCGCCGCGACGCTGCAGGAGCTGCTCGACGGCGCGCTGTCGCCGATCCGCAACGTGCACAAGTTCGACCCGGTGGTGCGGCTTCCCCTGGTCATCGGCCTGGCGTACGTCGTCGACGCGCTGCGCGCGCGGGCCGGTGCCACCGGTGCCACGGCCCCGCGCACCGAGCGGGTCAACCGCTGGGTGCTCACCGCCACCGCGGTCGCCGTCGTGGCTGCCGGAGCGGTGCCCGCCCTCGTCGGCCGGATCGCGCCGGCCCAGCCGGTGGTGGCCGTCCCGGGCTACTGGGGTGCCGCCACCCGGTGGCTGGAGGAGCGGCAGGCCGAGGACGGCGACGCCACGGCGCTGCTGGTGCCCGGCTCGACCTTCGCCCGCTACCAGTGGGGCTCTCCCGACGACGAGCCTGCCCAGTGGCTGGCTGACTCCCGGTGGGCCGTGCGCAACGTGGTGCCCCTGGTGCCGGCCGGGGGCGTGCGGACGCTGGATGCCGTCGAGCGGCGGCTCGCCGAGGGCCGCGGGTCTGCGGGGCTGGCGCAGGCGCTGGCCCGGGCCGGCGTGCGCTACCTGGTCGTGCGCAACGACCTCGCCCGGGCCGACGACGTCCCGGACCCACTGCTCGTGCGCCAGGCGCTCCAGGACTCGCCGGGGCTCGCGATCGCCGAGACCTTCGGGCCGGTGCTGGGCGGCGAGGCCCGGCTGGAGGGCGTCGACGGCGACCGGGTGGTGGTCGGCGGCGGCTGGCAGGCGCGCTACCGAGCGGTGGAGGTCTGGGCGGTCGACGGCGCCGACCGGGCCGTTCTTGCCGAGGACCTGCCCGTGGTCGTGGGCGGGCCCGAGGACCTCGCCGACCTGGGCGACCTCGACGTGCTCGACGAGCGGCCGTCGGTGCTGGCCGTCGACCTGCCGGAGGACCTCGCGGGGGAGTCGGCGGCCGACCTGCGCGCCGCCCTCGGTCCGCTGGTCCTCACCGACGGGCTGCGGCTGCGCGAGCACGCTTTCGCCCGCATCCACGACGGCGACTCCTCGGTGCTCACCGGATCCGAGCCGCGCCGCAACGGCAACCCGACCCGCGACTACCTCCTCGGCGACGGGACGCAGGACCACGACCGGTGGTCAACTCGTGCGGTTCTCCAGAGCGTGTCCTCGGTCGACGCCTCCTCGGCGGGCGCCTTCGCCGACGTCTTCGGCCCCGTGCGCCGTGGTGAACACCCGTGGGCCGCGCTCGACGGCGACCCCGCCACCGCCTGGCGCACCGCGCGGCTCGCGGCCGGCCAGGCGTGGTGGGAGGTGCGGCTGGACCCCGCCCGCAGCCTCGCCTCCGTGCAGGTCACCGGCGGCCCGGACGCCACGGAGGACCAGCGCATCCGAGTCGTCACCGACGCCGGCACCACCCAGGAGCTGCCGCTCGGACCGGGGCAGACCCGCACCGTCGGACTCGATGGCGGCGCCACGACCCGGTTGCGCGTGGAGGCCGTCGTCAACGACCGGCCGCTGTCGCTGGCCGAGGTCGCCCTGCCCGGGGTCACGGTCTCCCGCCCCTGGGCGCTGCCGACCCTGCCGGAGGAGTGGCTGGCCCTGTGGGACCAGCCCGATGCCATCGCGCTGCGCGCCGACCGGGACGCCCGGTCCGGCTGCGTCGTCGTGGGGGACCTGCGGCGGACGCGGCAGGAGGTGCGGTGCGCGGCGCGCGAGGCCGTCGCCGACGAGGAGCCCGGCGGGTTGGACCGGCTGGTCACGCTCGCCGGCCCGGCGGCGTACGACGAGCTGGCGCTGCGCGGACGACCGCGACCCGGCCCCGCGCTGGACGCGCTGGTCGTGGAGGGCCGGGCCATCGCGGCGCGCGCCTCCAGCACGTCGGTGCCCGACCCGCGCGCCGGTGCTCTCGCCGCGATCGACGGCGACCCGGGGACCGCCTGGATCGCCGACGCCGAGGACCCGTTCCCGACCCTCGACGTCTCCTGGCTCGAGGAGCGCGACGTGACCGCCCTGCGGGTGCGGCTGGACCCCGACACCGCGGCCGCACGGCCCTCGCGGGTACGCCTGACCTGGCCCGGCGGGACCCGCGTCGTGGCCCTCGACGAGGGTCGCGCCGCCCTGGCCGCCGGCGTGCGTACCGACCGGCTGGCCATCTCGGTGCTCGACACCGAGCCGACGCGCGACCTCGGCTTCGACGGGCAGGGCCGTGCCGTGGGTGCCGGGTTCGGCGAGCTCCGGCTGCGCGGCGTGCCGTTCGAGCCGCTCAAGCCGTCCTTCGAGAGCCAGCGCTACGCCTGCGGCACGGGGCCCGACCTCACGGTCGGTGAGCGGGTGCTGCG
>Ga0172375_10011946_pt1 | contig 10954 bp, 10 predicted proteins | sample LakKiv1m_FD_114537 | JGI IMG/M metagenome (GOLD analysis project Ga0172375, IMG submission 114537) | Freshwater microbial communities from Kabuno Bay, South-Kivu, Congo - kab_092012_11.1m | ecosystem: Environmental > Aquatic > Freshwater > Lake | place: Democratic Republic of the Congo... | reverse complement strand
TTAAAAGTCAACGGCGCAGGCGTTCCTCCGGGAATAGCCGCACGAGCGCAAGGCTGATTACCGGAAGCGTCGCCAGGGCCAACAGTACAGTAGCAATGGAAAAAAACTCGGCGGCCATGCCCACGAAGGGTGTCATCATTCCCCCCACCCCCTGCCCCAGTCCCAGCATCAGGCTGGAAACCATCGACTTCCCCTCCGGGGCCAGTTTCTGAGCCATGACCAGGCCCAGCGGCAGCGTTGCAAAAATCAGAAAACCGGCGGCCGCCGAGGTCAGGTAAACCCATTTTCCGGGCAGCAAAAGCATCAGACACAGGGCCGGCGCAACAAGGGTGAAGGTGCAATAGAAAATGGGTTTGTAGCCGATCCGGTCGGAAAGCCGTCCGGCAATCAGACCGCTTATTGCCCCTGCCACGGTGAACAGGGAGATCACCATGCCTATGGAAACCAGTGAATAACCATGTCTCGCATAGTGTATCGGTGCAAATGTAAGAAAAGACTGGGTTACAAAGGTACGAAGAACCATAACGCTCCAGATGAGCAGCACCTGTTTCCATGCCTTCCCGAAGGCCGCCCTGATCGCAGCGGAAAATCCCTGTCCCCGCAATCCTTCTCCCTGTGGCCGGGGCGTTATCCTGAACAGCAGGGCCATCACGATCACGCCCGGAACAGCAGTCCAGATGATTACATCAAGGCCGTAGCTATTGACAAGACTGGTGATGAAGAGCGGTCCGACACCAAAGGCAAGGGTGCCTCCCATATTGAAGATGGCGATGCAAAAGCCGAAATGACGACCGGCGTAATTGGCGATCATGCCGGCGGTGGAGGGGTGAAAAAGTGAGGAGCCGATTGCCCCGACAACCACGCAAAGCAGCAGTTCATAAAAAGATCCGGCCCGGCCGGCCAGGGAGATGAAGATTATTGTAAGCAGCGGCCCACCGATAATAAAAGCCCTCGTCCTGTAGCGGTCGGCGAAATAGCCAACCCCGGGCTGGACTACAAAGGCCATGATGCGCATCGTCCCGGCGATAAAACCGATCTCAGCGAGCGAAAGGGACAGCTTGTCGACAAAAACGGGGTAGAGCGGCGAGATGAAGGAGATATAGAAATCTGCCGTGAAATGCAGAATCGACAGGGCGAATATCGCCTTTACGTCGGGGCGTTTTTGCTCTGCCATACGGATTCTTTCAACCTGAAACATCTCGTTTTGATATCATAAATTGCAAGAATATCGTTGTCACCGATAAATGCGCCACCGGTCTTTTCCCTGGCCCGACGTCCGATTCAATAGCCCATTATCGGCTTCCGTGCAACCATGAAGGACCAATGACATGAAAATGTGCGCCGTTGCGAGATCCAGCGTTCAAGAATTGAACGCTAAATTTGGAGACCTGACCCCAAATAAAGACTTGACAATTTTGCTCCCGCCATATAGAAGAGCCGCGGATTTACAATGTTTTAGTCCCCGGTGCCGGGAGGCGGTTGGGGATTTTTTGTTTCATACAGCTGGGGACGGGCACATTATATGGAAATTGAAAACACAACCCCGGAAACGCCGGCGGCTGTCAACGAAGAGCGCCGCAGAGGGCAGGAAATCGGGCAGCGCCGCACCTTCGGCATCATCAGTCACCCCGACGCCGGGAAAACAACACTGACTGAAAAACTGCTCCTCTTCGGGGGGGCGATTCAGTTAGCCGGGGCGGTGAAGGCCAGAAAGGCCGGACGCCACGCAACCAGCGACTGGATGACAATCGAAAAGGAGCGGGGAATTTCAGTTACCACCTCCGTAATGAAATTTCACCACCGGAATTTTGAGATCAATCTGCTCGACACCCCCGGCCATCAGGATTTTTCCGAGGACACCTACCGGGTACTCACCGCCGTAGACAGCGCACTGATGGTAATCGACAGCGGCAAGGGGGTCGAACCGCAGACGGAAAAGCTGATGGAGGTCTGCCGGATGCGCAACACGCCGATCATGACCTTCATCAACAAACTCGACCGGGACGGACTGGCGCCGATGGACATCCTCTCCGACATCGAGGACAAGCTCCAGATCGAGTGTGTTCCGCTTTCCTGGCCGATCGGGATGGGAAAGGACTTCAAGGGCGTTTACAATATCTACCGGCGCTCCCTCCACCTGTTCACCCCGGGGAAAGACAGCCGCAAGGAAGCGGGGATCACGATTACCGATCTTGACGATCCCCGGCTGGACAAACTGCTGGGCAGTAGCGCCGGACGGCTCCGGGAAGATATCGAACTGATCGCCGGGGCCTCCAGCCCGTTTTTGATGGAGGAGTACCTCAAGGGAAACCAGACTCCTGCATTTTTCGGCAGTGCAATCAACAATTTCGGCGTGCGGGAGCTGCTCGATGCGTTTGTCGAAATGGCGCCCCCCCCCGGACCGCGGATGACGACAACCAGAATGGTTTCGCCCTGCGAGGAGACATTCTCCGGATTTGTCTTCAAGATTCAGGCTAATATGGATCTCGCCCACCGCGACCGGATCGCCTTTTTCCGTATCTGCTCGGGAAAGTTCACCCGCGGGATGAAGGTAATGCACCACCGGATTGGCCGCGAGATCGTACTGGCAAACGCGACGATCTTCATGGCACAGGATCGCACCAACATCGAAGAGGCCTGGCCGGGAGACATCATCGGCATCCATAACCACGGCACAATTCAGACCGGTGACACATTTACCGACGGAGAAGTTCTCCAGTTTACCGGCATCCCCAACTTCGCCCCGGAACATTTTCGCCGGGTGCTCGTCAAAAACTCGCTGAAGATCAAGCAACTGCAGAAGGGACTGACCCAGCTTTCCGAAGAGGGCGCCGTGCAGGTTTTCAAGCCGCTCGTCGGTAATGACTATATCCTCGGCGCGGTCGGCATCCTCCAGTTCGACGTGACGATGGCCCGTCTCAAGACGGAATACGGCGTTGACGCATCCTACGAGGCGATCGACTATACGACCGCCCGCTGGGTGACCTGCGAAGACAAAAAAATGCTGGCGGATTTCGAAAAAAAGAACCAGAATAACCTCACCCTCGACGCCGACGGCCACCTCACCTATCTCACCACAAGCGAGTGGCGCCTTGGTTTCGTCAAGGAGGACTGGCCGAAAATAAAGTTCAACAAGACCCGGGAGCACAGCTGAAAAGCGGGGAATTGTCAGAGGAAAGGTGATATGATCGATTCCATGAGGCGTTATGAACTCTCCGTGCGGGAAGCGCTTGCGAAGGATAATCTTTCCCCGGCGGAGGTTGGGGACCTGCTTGCACGCCACGACAAGCGGATTGAATGGATGCAACACGAAAGACTGGTTCATCTGCTGGTGATGCTGTTTGTCTGCCTGTTCGCCCTGCTCTGTACCGGCTATGCCCTGATGAATCCCGCGGTTCCGGCCTTCGTTCTTTCCGGGCTACTGGGCCTCCTGGCGGCCGCTTATCTTTTCCATTACTACCGCCTCGAAAATCACGTCCAGAAGTGGTACAGGCTAGCCGACGACATCCGGAAACGATCCCGGCAGGAATGATTGGAGGCGGTCTTTAACGGATATTTCAGGGACCAACGACTCATTCCTGTGAAATCGTCTTGTCCGCGAAACGATGGGGATTGCAAAATGTTGTTTAATGTCACTGCCGGGAGGAAAAGCTGCTGAGTATGAAGGCGCTGGCTGTTTTGGCAAACAAGGTGAAAGAACCGAGAAAATGCCTTTCCTGCGGGACAACCGATAACATGGGGAGAAAAAGATTCTGCTCCATCGAATGCCGACAGAAGCTTCACCAAAGGCTCGACATGCGTTGCGGTCTTCTGCAGGCGTTGAACGCCCGCTATGCGACCTTCTATTTTTCTGAACATTTGATAATCCTGGATATCTTGCCCTGGGGACAAAGAGATATATACAGTTTTTTGTACCCCCGTTCGGCGGAAAAAACCCCGGGGGAGGATTTCGGCAGGATGGCCGACCTTCTGGGGGAAACCTGGTGGGAAGAAGAACGGCGGACGAAAAAACGCCATTCCGCAACCCTTCACGTCCTCGACAACGCCATCCGCAATCGCGTGACGATGCTTGATGTAAAACCCCATATCAGGCAAATGCCCAATATAAACCCCGCGACGCTTGTACATCTGGATATCGATAAAGCCAGCCTTGGTTCCGGAGAGCTAACCAAGATAGTGAGAAACGCCTACAGGCGGCAGGTAAAGATACACCACCCCGATCTCGGCGGGGATGCGGAGATGTTTCGAAAAATATACAATGCCTATGAAGAGCTGCTCAACTGGGCCGATAACCCCAGCTTCATCAGCCGGCGCGGATTCCCGGACAAATGGTTCTACGAGGGCGAAAAAGACCGCTGGTTTCAGCCAACGCCGCTGCAGAGGCAGGGACAATGATCAGAAAAAACAGGTTGGCAGGAGGTGTGGAACATCATGGCTTTGCAGGCAGGGATTGATATCGGCTCCAATACGGCCAAGGCTGCGGTAATGGAAGACGGACGGCTTCTGGGAACCCGTGTGATTGCCGCCGGTTATAACGCCGAAGCCGCAGGACGCCGGGTACTCGCCGAACTGCTTGCCTCCCTCGGATTGGCACAAACGGACATGGCGAAAGTAATTGCAACCGGCTACGGCCGCAAGAGCGTGACCAACGCAGACAAAGCGGCAACGGAACTTATCTGCCATGCAACCGGGGCGCGGTTTCTCGATTCTTCGGTGCGCTCGCTGATCGATATCGGCGGCCAGGACAGTAAGGCAGTCGTCATGGATGAAGGGGGCCGGATGACCAATTTCACGATGAACGACAAGTGCGCGGCGGGCACCGGCCGGTTTCTGGAGGTGATGGCGCGGGCGTTGGAGGCCGATCTGAATCAATTCGGGGCGCTCTCCTTGAGAGCCGAAAAACCGGCGAAGATCAGCAGTACCTGCACCGTTTTTGCCGAATCAGAGGTAATCTCGCTGATCTCCAGAGGGGAGACACGGGAAAACATTATTGCTGGCATCCACGAGGCGATTGCCGCGCGGGTGGCGGCAATGGCCGCCCGAATCGGTATCAGAACACCGGTTATGATGACCGGAGGGGTTTCGCAAAATGCAGGGGTTGTGCAGGCACTGGAAAAGGCGCTTGGCTGCCCGCTGCTTGTCTCTCCTTGTGCGCAGTTGGCGGGGGCAATCGGCGCCGCCCTTTTGTAGAATAAACGAAGAAATATCTTTGGGGGATAAATTGAATAAAACGGTGCGAGAAGTGGCAAGGGGCATTTTTATGATCAGGCTGCCCATGCCTTTTCGACTGACCCATGTCAATGTGCTTTTATTCCTGGAAAGGGAGGGCTTCACGCTGATCGATACCGGCCCCAATCTGCCCGGTGTTCTGCCGGCGCTGGAGGAGGCGCTTTCCCGGACAGGACTGAGGATCGAGGAATGTCGCCGGATTTTTATCACCCATTTTCATATGGATCACTGCGGCCTGGCGGGACTGCTCAAGGAACGCTCCGGGGCGTCGATCAGCCTTTCCGCAATCGATGCCCAGACAATTCGCACGTTTGCCCGGGATGATGGCCGCGTCCGGCGCATGGCCGCCTTCTGCCTGGAACACGGCCTCGAGAAAGCCACCATCGAAGAAATTGCGCGCACCTTCTCCTCCTTTGAAGATGCCACCCTGCCGTTTGCCGCCGACAGTTATCTTGCCGACGGCGATAGTCTTACCGCGGGCGACCGGGAACTGCAGGTTATCGCAACCCCGGGTCACAGCCGCGGTCACCTCTCATTTTACCTGCCCGCGGAGCGCGCCTTGATCTCCGGCGATCACATTCTGCCGCATATCACACCTAATCTGAGTCCGGATCTGCTCGACCCCAAATTTCATCCGCTGGCGAGTTTTCTGGATTCCATGAACAAGGTAGCCACCCTGGAAATCGAGACAATCTGGCCGGCGCACGGGCGTCCCTTTACAGATCTCCGGGGAAGAATTGCCGCTGTTCGAAAACACCACGCCGAAAGATCGCTGCTTGCCCTTCACTCCCTGGACACGGGGGCAAAAACGGCCAGACAGGTTTCTCAGTCCATCTTTGGAGATAATCTACCCGCTTTTGACCGCCTGCTCGCCCTGAACGAAAGCTACGTCCATCTTGTCACTCTGGAAAACAGAGGCTTGATCGGCCGGAGAAAAACCGGCAGCGGGCTTTGCCTTTTTGAAGCCCTGCAAAAATGAGAAAATTGCGCGTTTAATTTGACAATACCGTAAAATTGGATGAAGCTCTGCAGGAAGAAAAACACGGGAGGTAAAAACATGGAGGAGAGGAATCCCAATTATTTTGCCGCCCTGTACGAGGTTGCCAGGGCGATCAACGGCTCTCTTGATCCGCAGAAGGTTCTGGATAAGATCGTGCAGAGCGTGGTTGCGGCAGTCGGGGTGAAGGCGGGCAGCATCCGCCTGCTCGATGCCCGCAAAAAACAGCTTGTCCTGGGGGCGGCAGACGGCCTTTCCCAGGGGTACATCCACAAGGGCCCCATTCTCCTCGCGGAAAGCGGCCTCGACCGCAAGGCGATAAAGGGAAAAATCATCTGGATAGAGGATGCCCAGACGGACAAGAATTTCCAATACGGGGAAAAGGCCCGGGCGGAGGGTATAAAATCCGTCCTCGTCGTGCCGCTGCTGCTGGAGAAAAGGGCGATCGGCGTGTTGCGCGTATATTCCGACCGGGTAAGACAGTTCAATGAAGATGAACTCAAGTTTCTGAAGGCGGCGGCCCATCTCAGCGCGATTGCCCTCGACAATGCCCGGATGCACGCGGTGCTTCAGACCCGTTTTGATCTGCTGGTTGAGAACAAATACCGGATCGACGACAACTAAACGAGGAGGGAGGTTTTTATGATTCGCCTTGGCATCAACGGTTTTGGCCGGATTGGACGGCAGGTTCTGAAGGCCATTCTGGAACGCTATCCCGACTCCCTGCAGGTGGTTGCGATAAACGATCTCTTCGATGTCGAAACAAACGCCCATCTGTTCAAATACGACACCAACTACGGCATTTACGGGGGCGAGGTTGCCGTCGGCAAGGAGACGCTACTGATCGACGGCAAAAAGATACGGAGCTTCGCCTTTCGCGATCCCGCCACCATTCCCTGGGATGACGCGGGGGTTGATATCGTCATCGAAAGCACCGGTCTCTTTTTGACCGGTCCGAAGGCCTCGGCACACCTCCAGGCCGGGGCAAGAAAGGTGATCATCAGCGCCCCGGCGAAGGATGAGGATATTACGATCGTCATGGGTGTAAACCACCGTGATTACAAACCGCAGAAGCACCATATCGTTTCGAACGCCTCCTGCACGACAAACTGCCTGGCCCCCCCGGTGATGGTTGTGCATAAGGCCTTCGGCATCGAAAAGGGGATGATGACGACGATTCACTCCTATACGAACGATCAGCGCATTCTGGACGCCCCGCACAAGGACCTGCGGCGCTCCCGCGCGGCGGCGGTGAACATCATTCCTACCACGACAGGCGCAGCCAGAGCCCTTTCCCTCGTCATTCCGGCACTGGCCGGCCGTTTTGACGGCTACTCGCTCCGGGTGCCGACACCGACTGTCTCGATCGTCGATTTCACCGCCGAACTCAAGCGGAAGACTACAACAGAGGAGCTCCGCGACGCGCTTTCCGACGCCGCCCAAAAACAGCTCAAAGGTATCATGGATTGCGAAGAGAAGGGGCTTGTTTCGATGGACTTCAAGGGAAATTTTCACTCTTCGATCGTCGATGTCGAATTTACCCAGGTGCTCAGGGGCAACATGGCCAAAGTAGTAGCCTGGTACGACAACGAATGGGGCTACTCCTGCCGCGTGGCCGATCTGGCCAATTATATCGGAGAAAAGGGGCTTGGATAAAAGCGCTGTAGCCATCCGCATTCTCGTGGTCGATGACGACGCCGTGGCCTGTGAGTTTCTGCAGGAAGTCCTGCATATCGCCGGATATGAAGTCGATTATTTTACCTCGGCAAAAGAGGCCCTCAATAACGGACTTGAGGGGTATGATCTTCTTTTGTCCGATATCCGGATGCCGGAAATGGACGGCCTTGAGTTTCTTCGCCAGGTGCATAAGACCAGACCGGAACTTCCGGTTGTCCTGATGACGGCCTTCGGTTCGCTGGAAACGACGATGGAGGCCCTCAGGGAAGGGGCATGGGATTACATAAGCAAACCCTTCTCGCCGGAGCAAATCCGGGAGATGGTGCGCAAGGTGCTTGACGTCCGGAAGCTGAGGCAGCTGCGCCGCCGGGGAGAGGGTGAAATGCGTCAGGAACCGCAGTTTATCGGCTCCTCCGCAGTAATGGTTGATTTCTACAAACAGATCGCCCGGGTAGCGGATTCCCCGGCAAGCGTGCTGATCAGCGGCGAAAGCGGCACGGGCAAGGAACTGACAGCCCACTTCCTCCACCAGTTAAGCGCCCGGCGCGAGAAACCCTTTCTTGCCGTCAACTGTGGGGCTATCCCGGAAACCCTTCTGGAATCGGAGCTCTTCGGATTTGAGAGAGGCGCCTTTACCGGGGCCGATCATGCACACCCCGGACTCCTGGAAACAGCACAAGCGGGAACCGTATTTCTTGACGAAATTACCGAGATGTCGTCGTCTCTACAGGGAAAGCTGCTGCGCTTTATGCAGAGCGGCGAGCTCCGCAGACTCGGCGGTCACGATACAAAACACGTGGCAACCCGGATGGTCGCTGCGGCAAACAGGGACATCGAAAAGGAAGTTGATGCCGGCAGATTCAGATCCGACCTGTTGTTTAGATTCGTCGTCCATCTTCATACGCCGCCCCTGCGCGGCCACAAAGAAGATATCCCCCAGTTGATCGAATCACTTCTGTTGAAATGGGGTTATGCAAACGTTCGCATTTCCGATGAAGCACTCGGCTTTTTCATGGCTTATAAATGGCCAGGAAATGTCCGCGAACTGGAAAATGTGCTTCGCCAGACCTTGCTGCTTTCGCCTTTTGCCCTGATTCTGCCGGAGAATCTGCCGGAAAAGCTGCGTCCCGTCTCTGCTGCTGAACAGCCGCTGTTGTCTCCGCTGGAAAAAGCGGAACGACAGCAGATACTCGAAATCATGGAAAGTACGGCCTGGAATCAAAGCCGGGCCGCCCAGCTGTTGGGCATCGACCGCAAAACGCTGCGCTCCCGGATTATCCGCTACAATCTAACGGGGAAATAGAGGAATATCTTTGTTCCTTTCCCCTGAACAGAGCGAACATCCAACCTTCCCCCATGCAATTTCACGATATCGCTGACAATTGACAGGCCCAACCCCCTGAATCCCTCCTCTTCATGAGTGCTGAAAAACGGCTCACATATCCTCTCGATAATTTCCGGAGGAATACCGCGGCCGGTATCGGCAACCGAGATCAGCAACTCTTTTTGATCCGGCGCCATTCCCGCAAAGACTTTTATCTCTCCCCCCTGCGGCATCGCTTCCAGGGCGTTCTGGATCATGTTGAAAAGAGCAGTCTGGATACGGTTGCGATCGGCGTGGAGCATCGGCAAATTCTTTTCCCAATCAATGGTCATCTTAGTTTTTGCCCTGATGATGAGCGGCTCCGCAAGGGCGATGGTTTCGTTGATAATTTCTCCGATATCGACCTTTTCGAAACGGGCCTCCGGCGGGCGGGTGGCAAGTTTCACCTTTTTGATAACGGTTTGCAGGCGGTGTGTCTGCTGGATAATGAGTCCCAGTTTTCTGTCGACATCCGGCGGCCAGTTGCCACGTTCCTGAAGCAGGGATACCATCCCCGCTATGGAGTGCAGAGGAGTCCCGAGATCGTGGGCTATAGTGGCGGTCAGATACCCCATAGCGGCGAGGCGTTGAAGGGAGTCTACCTGTTTCTGAAGTTCAACAGCCTTTTGAGTTTCCTCGCGAACCCGATCCTCGAGACTTTCGGTTAACTCCACGTTTTTCGCAATTACCTGCTCTATTTCAGCGGCCATTGAATTGAAATGCTCACCCAGACGACCCCACTCATCCCGGCGGGCGGCAGGAATACGTTCCAGATAACGCCCGCCCTGAAATGCATCGATGGCCCTGATTATGACCCCGAGCGGCCGGTCGATTATCAGGCGATAGCCCGCCGCAAGGACAATCAAGATAACGAGCAGCAGGCCCACGGTACTGATAAAAAGCAGCCGCTCCGTCCTCGACATGATTTCCTCGTAGCTTCTGCTGAAGGTGATCACCCCTACGACAAATTGAATTTTATGGGATTTGGGGGAAGTCACAGGATAAAGCAGGCCGGCCGCCGGACCATCCTCTGTTTTTATTCTGATGTATTTGGGTCTGTGAGAAGCAGCGATAGAGCTTACCAGTTCTTCAGACCAGTCATAACGCACCCGACCGGCGCCGGCCACGTATTCTATGTAATCAATATCGTAATTAACAACGGTAAAAATGTCAATGCGAGCCAAGCGGAAATCGGTCTGAATTTGTTCTTTGAGGGTGGCATCGAGGGTGGAAAGCCCCTTGCCGGTTGGAAAGTTGCTGTAATATGAGCTGACCGTTTCGGCAACGCTGGCGAGCCGCCTTTCCTGCTGCTCGACGAGGATTCCCCCCAGCGCACGCATCTGCATCCAGCCCCAGAATGCCATGGTGACGATCAGACACGAGACGGTCACGATTATCAGACGCAGGCGAATTGTCATGGCTCAATTCCCCTGCTTTTCTATCTCTTTTGCAAACGCGGATTCTCCCATGGCTGCAATATAGGACAATCATCCGGCAAAATCAATGTAATTTAACAGAATTACGAAGATATGATGGATTGCTCCCTAACGACCATCGCCCGCAAAAAACGAAAGGGGCGCGGGGTTTTCCCCGCGCCCCTCAGCGCGTACTGAGAGAAAACGGAAATTACTTAGTTGCCGGAGCCGCAGCTTCGTCCTTCTTCTCTGCCTTCTTCTCTGCCTTCTTCT
>Ga0172375_10011942_pt1 | contig 10957 bp, 13 predicted proteins | sample LakKiv1m_FD_114537 | JGI IMG/M metagenome (GOLD analysis project Ga0172375, IMG submission 114537) | Freshwater microbial communities from Kabuno Bay, South-Kivu, Congo - kab_092012_11.1m | ecosystem: Environmental > Aquatic > Freshwater > Lake | place: Democratic Republic of the Congo... | reverse complement strand
TGGCTGTTATTTGAAAAAACAAGTAACCCACGAATGGACTGCATCACAACTTTCGGGTCCTTATCTGATAGTAATTTAATCAAAACAAAGATGGCCTTCTCATTTCTTAATCGTCCGATAGCAGAAACTGATTCTCTTCTAACTTCCGTACTTTCGTCTTGTTTCGCAAATTTTACGAAAGTATCTAGCAAAGAAATATCGCCAATTTTTGCAAGATTCTTTAGAGCAAGCGATCTTATTGTCTCGTTATTATTATTCAATAGATTTAATAGTGGTTGTTTGCTATATCCATTTTCTAACCTTCCTAATTTTTCTAACACATAAACGATAGTGCCGTCATTTTGATCTTGCAGAAATGACAAAAGAGCTTTCGTATCATTTTTTAAATTATCAATCTGCTCTTTGTTTATTTGTTTACCTAAAACTGATCTATTCATAATTTTATTTTATTAAACTATCATTGTTATACTTAACCTTTTAACAATCTATGTCAATGCTTGAGCGATGTGATTTTGCGGAGGGTACAGGATTTGAACCTGTGCGAGCATTGCTGCTCAAGGGGTTAGCAACCCCTCGCTTTTGACCACTCAGCCAACCCTCCTTTACTCAATTATAAAACTATTTTCCGTGTGCCGGAGAGAGGAGTTGAACCTCCACGCCCTTACGAGCACACGCTTCTGAAGCGTGCTTGTCTGCCATTCCAACACTCCGGCGACATTGGTAATTAGTTATAAAGTTTGTAAAGTTTATAAAGTGTGTAAATATGTGCTTTATAACTTTATAAGTTTAAAAACTTTACAAACTAAATTATAACAAATTAATCCTCAGATAGAATATTTCAAAATAGTATATAAAAATATCTTTATGTATCAAATGATATCAATTAGTTTTTTTTCAAAATCCTCCGGGAAAAACCAAAGTTGACCGTCGGTAATAATTTCTTTAGTTTTATGTTTATTAATAAAAAACAATTGTAATTGTTTGCAGATGAACTCTCCCCAAGCGTCAAGCACTGAGGTTCGTTTTTTACTCTCAAACTGCTTTTTAACCTTATTTTGATTAGGAAAAATATCATATATCCAATTATTTTTCCAGAGAAAACGTTGATAAATATTGTCTTTATCTACCAGAGGCTTCATTTGCAATATCTCATGGGCAACATAAAGATTTCTTTTTTGTTTAGGTACACATAAATTACTTTCGTCAAAAAAAAGATTTAGACAGACTTTGTCTTTAATTGATTTTTGGCCAAAACTACGCCGTAATCCTAATATTTGCACAAGTATAAGTGCTACTAATCTACCCGTCCAAAGCTTTTTATAAGCCGTAATAATAAATAGATCTATATCATCATTTTCTTGTGCATTCATCATTGCCATTGATCCAGAAAGGCCAATTAATTTTATTTGGAAAAATAAAGATAAAATCTTAATATAAAACTGAATTTTGTTTAATTTATTTTTAGATATAGCCCGTCTTAACAATAGTTTTTGCCTTAAACTTTTTAAATTTTTATTTGAGCTTATACTATACTCTCCTAGAGTATATTTTAGTTTTCTTTGCAATAATAAATTATCTAATGTAGCTTTCAACCTCTTTTTATTGGTTTTTTTAGTTAAAAATAAGTAAATTTCCTCAAAAGTAGCAGGGTAATCAAAAAACTCGAAATAACGAAGAGTGGCAACTATTGCTTTTTCCATAATATTCTATATTCCGATTTTTTGTCTTAGAACTAAGTAGGAAAATTCAATTAATCTTAATTGTCTCTGCCAACGCCAAGGTTGAAGCAGTAAACGATATAACCATTCTAAACCAAGACTTCTTATTATTTTTGGAGCCCGATTTATTTTTCCGCTTAAAAAATCAAAACCTCCGCCTACCCCCATACAAATACAGTTGGCAAATTTCTCTTTATGACGATCTAACCAAATTTCCTGCGCTGGCGAACCAAAAGCGACAAATACAAAATTTGGCTTTAAATCGCGCACTATAGCAAATATCTCTTCCTCTTCAACTTTCTTTTGAAAATTAATATTATTTATTCCTTCAACACCGATAAACTTAGATTGAGGGTAGCTTTGTTGGTAGCACTTAGCTAGTTTATCTGCTAAATTTGGTCTACCTCCAATAAGTAGCGCTCTTAAGCGTATCTTGGAAGCCAGTTGGAGCATGTCTGACATCAGGTCTACCCCTGTATACCTCTCGCCTGCTTCAATTCTAAGCAATTGGGCCGCCATAGCAACCCCTACACCGTCAATTAGTTTGATTTGGGCTGTTGCAATAATACTTTTAAATAGTTTATCATTCAAGGATATGATTAGGTTTTCGGGATTTAAAGACACAACATGAAAAAAATTATGCTGTTCGTTACTTACTTTAATAATTTTCTCTAGGATATCTTTTTTAGTGTACTTATCCACCTCTATTCCTAATAAAGTTTTTTTAGCCATATATATTATTTTTTTATAAGTCTTTTATTCAAAGTGTTTTTTTAGCAAAAAAATATTTTTGTTCAATTTTATTGATCCGAAAATATGTTCTCACAATAAGCAAATATTGATTTGCTTTGAAAAATATATTTATTAATAGTAAATATTACTATATTATACATAAATATCATAAAAATATTTTCTATTATTCTTTTTTTTAATTTAATGAAAATAATGTAATTAATATAAGATATATTTAATTTTAAATAATAGTTTTCGTGCTTATTTATATAAGTTACCTTATCGATTCTTTAAAACTATCGAAATTTTCCAATACCATACCTAAGCCCCGAATAACACAAAACAAAGGATCTTCTACCACAAAAGTATTCACTCCTAAATAATAAGTAAAATAGCGCTCAATATTATTTAGAAGAGCTGAACCTCCCGACAAAACAATCCCCTTGTCAACAATATCAGCTGCCAGTTCCGGCGGCACCTGAGACAATACTTCTTTAAGACCTTCTAGAATTTGTTTTAGAGGTTTTTGAATAGCTTCATTGATATTAGCTTCGTCTAAGGTCAGTAATTTTGGCAAGCCCGTTTGAAAATCACGACCTTTTATTTCCATTTGTTTAAGTTTTTGTTCTTTTTTTGGTTCAATAAAAGCATTTCCAATTTCTTTTTTAATTTCCTCCGCTGTTCTTTCACCAATAATTAAACTATGTTTTTTGCGCATGTAGTTAGTGATTTCCTCGTCAATTTTTGTACCCGCTACCCGAATTGTCTTATTGACAACTAATTGGCCTAAAGAGATAATTGCCGCTTCGGTTGTCCCCCCGCCAATATTAACAATCATATGTCCTGATGCTTGAGAAATGGGAATTTTGGCACCGATTGCCGCGGCTAAAGGTTCTTCTATTAGGTAGATGTTTGAAGCTCCTGCTCTTTTACACGCAGCTACAACTGCTCTTTTTTCTACCTGAGAGGCACCTCCAGGAATGGAAATGACCACATCCGGCCATAAAATATGACCACCTAAAGCTTTTTTTAAAAAATAGGTAATCATCGCTGAAGTAGTAATATAATCAGCGATTACGCCTTCTTTCATCGGCCGGGCAGCAATAATCGATCCTGAAGTTCGCCCCAGCATTTCCCTTGCATCGTCACCAACGGCAAGTACTTTTTTCCCTTCCAAAGAATAGGCAACTACCGTGGGCTCATTTAAAACAATTCCCTTATTGGAAATATAAACTAGCGTATTAGCTGTACCTAAATCAATACCTACGCGCTTGCGAAAAAACATATATTTTAGTATACTATTTTTTAATGAAAATCGCGTCTAAAGTAATCATTCTTGTCATTTTCGTAATCATTTTAGTAGCAATAATTGTTTATGCCCGTGGATATCGTCCTGACCTTACTAATAAAACTATTTCTTCCACAGGTATCCTGGCAATTAGCTCTAACCCTAAAGCGGCTAAAATTTACATCAACAACGAGCTTAAAGGCGTTACCGACACAAATATTAGTTTAGCTCCCGGAAGTTATAAAGTCGAAATTAAAAAAGACGCTTATACCACTTGGACAAAACAAGTTATTTTAAAAGGTGAACTAGTGATCAGTCTCGACGCTCTTCTCTTCCCTATTAATCCATCATTGTCACCGTTAACAAACTTAGGAATCCAAAAAGCCATTTCTGTCGATCAAACCGGTAATATTCTTCTCTTTTCCCAAAAAAACGACCAGGAAAAAGATGGAGTTTATCTTTTCCAAACAAGCCAAAGACCATTATCATTTCTTCCCCCTCTTAAACTACTGCTTTTAAAAAAGAGTCTTCCCGCCGACGTTGATTTTAAAGAAAATATCCAAATATCCTTTTCTCCAGATTATAAACAGGCGATTATTGAATTTAATAATAAATATTCTTATCTTTTTTCAACAGAAGAAGCTATTCAAGATTTATTTACAGTTGAAGCTGAATCCAAAAAAAACTTGTTGGCGAAATGGCAACAAGAAAAACAAAAAAACGATTCTAAAATACTGGAAACCTTTTCTAAGGATTTTGCCAAAATAGCTTCTGATTCATTTAAAATAGTCGCCTTTTCTCCCGATGAGATGAAACTGCTTTATCAAGCTGATGCTAATCTTAACCTGCCTTTAATTATTGATCCGCCGCTTATTGCCTCAAACCAAACTCTAGAACAACGTGCGCTTAAAAAAAATGGTTACTACATTTATGATAAAAAAGAAGACAAAAACTTTCCTTTGAATGAGAATTTTTCCAAAGCAATCGAGGCTGTACTATGGTATCCGGATTCCAAACATCTTGTGTTTAACGCGAACAAAAAAATCGCCATTGTTGACTATGATGGCGAAAACAATCGCCTTGTCTACTCTGGCCCATCAGAACAGTCTTTTTATACTACAACGAGCGACGGAAAAATCATTACTCTTGCCAATTTCAATCCTGAAGTCAATGAACTTCCTGATCTATATTTGGTAGGAATAAAATAAAAACGTGATTAATCACGTCTCTACTCTTTAATTCTCGTTGCAAATAACATTATTCTTTTTAAAGTCGTTCCTGGAGGCCAACAGGTCTGTAAAGTTAAAAACTCATGATTGGTCTTTTTGGTCAAATATTCTACTTCACTTGGATCAACGATTTTTTTATCGGTAATTCTGTAAGCATAACGCTGATTTTTATAAAAAATAATTACATCGTCCCCTTTTTCCAATTTATAAAGTAAATAAAATACGGCGTTATAAGTACCTACGTTCCAAAAATAATCGGTCGAGTGGGCAAATAAAAAAATATGGCCGCCTTCGCCTGGAAAAGCAGAACCAGCCGCATGCGCCACTCCTTTTTTTAAAGCCTCCAAATATTCCTTTTCATTACCAGCGTCAACATTGGCTAAAATACGAGCATTAGCCCCTATTTTAGGAATAATAATATCGAAACTAGGATCTTCCGGAGTAAGAAAAGTTACCGAATTAAGATTTAAAGATTTTGCCAGCAGGCCTTTTTTCATCTCCTGAGAATCAACCACAACATACTGACGATGTAGTCGATTATTGATAAAATATTTTATTTCTTCCTTAATCGGCAAATAAAAAGTTTTCCCAATAAAAAAAAGCGAGGTGATTACCAAAAAATTACCAATGGTTCTTAAAGCAAAAACACGGTAATACTCTTTCGTCCGTAATTTTTTCATAGATATAACTAACTCTATTATTATTCTAGCAGATTGCAAAATGTCCCGCTTTTAACTACACTCAATGTATGGGCACAATTTATATAAAAAATTATCCGTCAAGAAAGCAACATCCAAATTCCCAGACAACAAAAAACAGTTTTTATCTTATTTTTTTTGAAATAATTACTATTTTATTGCTAACTAGCTTTCTCTATAGATCTTCTCAGCCTAAAAAAATCTTAACCGCAGTACCTGCTCCGGCCGCATCAGCAGCAACAGTACTGGGAGAAAGTACACAAATAACATCAACTCCGACAATCCTAACTCCCACTAATCTTCCTTTACCATCTCCTCTACCTACACAGCAAATAACACCTACAAAAATTCCTATCCCAACACTCCCAAAATCCGAATATTCAATTGCAATTATCGGTGATTCAATGGTCGACACTATGGGCGAACGCTTGGAATATTTAGAAAAAGAATTAAAGAAAAAGTATCCACAAACAAATTTTAAATTATATAACTATGGAATTGGCTCGGAAACAGTGGAAATGGGACTAAATCGTCTGGATAAAGAATTTAATTATCAAGATCGCCATTATCCTGCCCTATCTCAGGTTAAACCTGATATTTTAATTGTTGCTTCTTTTGCCTATAATCCTTTTTTTCCCTATGACAGGAATAAACACTGGTTGCTTTTAGCCAGTTTAATTGAAAAAGCCAAGACCATTTCTCCTCAAGTTTATACGCTAGCGGAAATTGCACCAGTTGGCAGTAAATTTGGACAAGGACCACATGGAGTCAACTGGTCGCAAGATACGGCTCTAACTCATTCTAATAGAATTATTGAACAGTTAGAAAATATCATCGGGCTTTCTCGAAATTTAAATGTGACTCTAATTGACGCTTTTTACCCCAGCCAAAATAGTAACAGTGCCTATGGAAAAAAAGAATATGTTAACAGTGATGATGGAATTCACCCCTCTGTTACAGGACACCAATTCATGGCAGAAAAAATAGTGCAGATTGTGCTCCCAGGCGGAATCGAACCACCATCTAACCCTTAGGACGGGTCTATTCTATCCGTTGAACTATGGGAGCAGATGATCAAATTATAACATCTAATATATTGTATAATGTTTTTATGTTTATCGTAATTGAAGGAATTGACGGAGCTGGTTGCGAAACCCAAGCAGTAAATATCCAAAAATGGCTTAAAAAAGCCGCACTTCCTTTTTCTTTTATCAAATATCCTAATTATGAAGAAAACGTCGGTAAATTTATCAAAGATTTTTTATATCAGAATAAGGATTTAACTGCCCAAACTCAGTTTTTACTCTATTCTTTACAATTTATTTTCGATAAAGATAAAATCATGCAGCAAAGGCAAAATCAAATATTAATTGCCGACCGTTACTTTACTTCTACGCTTTGCTTCCAAACTCTTGAAGGAGTTGATTTAAAAAAATCCGTTAATTTTGCAGAGGACTTTCAAATCGAAAAACCGGACTTTGTATTTTATTTAAATGTTAATCCGGATTTAGCGATTAAACGTAAATTTGGCGAGCAAAAGGAAAAAAATCGTCGGGAAAAAGACTTTGACTTTATTAGAAAAACTTATAAACAATACAATCAATTAGTCGAAAATCAAACTTGGGCAAATTGGATTAATATCGACGGAGAAAAAGATATCGATGGTGTGACACAGCAGATTTATGATATAATTTTAAAAAATTATGGTCAAAAATAATCTTCCTCTCGAACAAACTCTGATCATTTTGAAACCCGATGCCATCGCTCGCGGTCTCATTGGAAAAATCTTTACAACCTTTGAAGATAGCGGATTAAAACTAATGACTGCCAAGATGGTTAAACCCAATAAAGAGGTGATAAAAAATCATTATCCGGGAACAAAAGAATGGATTACGGAAATGGGTAATAAAACACTTTCCAGTTTTATAAAAGCCCAGCTTGACGTTAAGGAAAAAATGGGAACAGATGATCCTTACAAGCTAGGTAATTTTGTTTACGAACGTTTAATTAAATACTGGCAAGAGGGACCAATTATCGTTTCAGTCTGGCAAGGGCCACATGCGATTGAAGTCGCACGCAAACTACGTGGACATACTATCCCGACACTAGCTGAACCAGGTACTTTACATGCCCAATATTCTTATGATTCGTCGGTTTTATCCTCTGCTTTGGATCGAGTAGTAAAAACTTTTATTCATGCATCAGGAAGTAGTGAAGAAGCAAAAAGAGAAATTGTTTATTGGTTTCCTGACATTGAGTTAAAAGATTACGAGCGCGATATTGATGCGCTTTATTTAAAATAATATGAATCAACAACAAGCTCTGATTATTGTTAAACCCGATGCTGTTCAAAGAGGTTTGATTGGTAAAGTAATGGGGCGTTTTGAACAAGTAGGCTTAAAAGTTGTGGCTTTTAAATTAGTTTGGGCCAAAGAACAACAGGTAATTGATCATTATCCGAATTATGAAGCTTGGTTTAAAAAAGTTGGTGAACGAACGTTAACTAATTATCAAAAAAAAGGTCTTGACGCCAAAAAACTTTTGGGAACAAATGACGCAATTGAAATCGGCAAGATGGTAAAAAGCTGGTTAATAAAATATATGTGTCAATCTCCAATTCTTTGCGCAATTGTAGAAGGTTATGATGTAATTACTGTTGTTCGTAAATTAAGTGGCGATACTAATCCGGTCAATGCTCTTCCCGGCACAATCAGGGGTGATTTTACCATCGACAGTATTGAACTGGCGAATAAATTTAACCGACCCATTCGCAACATCCTTCATGCTTCGGATAATTTAGAAGATGCAGCTAAAGAAATTGTGACTTGGTTTACACCAGAGGAAATTTTTTCCTATAAAAGAACTGACGAAGATATGTTGTTTGGAAAAACAGCCTAAATTAAATACCGTAAATCTTTCTTACTACATCTAAAACAGGCTGACCAAAAAAAAGCATCGTTATCACTCCTAAAACTAAAAACGGGCCAAAAGCAATTTTACTTTTAATTTTCTTTTTACCCAAAAAAATTAAAAATAAACCAATAATCGCCCCAATGACAAAACCAATATACAAAGATAGCAGACCGCTTTTTACCCCAAGTAAAAAACCGATTAGATAAGCAAATTTAACATCACCAAATCCCATTCCTCGACCGCGAGTAACCAAATGTAATAATAAAATTGGGAACATAACAAGAAAACCACCAAATAACGATATTAGTAGAGACGAGGCATGCCTCGTCTCTACTACATTAATTATTTTCAACCCCAAAACAAAAACAAAAAAAGCGATTTGAACTTCGTCAGGAATAATTTGATATTTTAAATCGGTAACGAAAATCACAATTAAACAGGAAATAATACCTAAATAAAAAATTAACTGTAGAGACGGGGCATGCCCCGTCTCTACAAACAACATTTTTGCCGTAAGTAAAAACATGATTCCGGTTACCAATTCAACAAGCGGATACTGCCACATCAGCTTTTTTTTACAATAACGGCATTTTCTGCCTAAGATAAAAAAGGAAATTAAAGGAATTAGGTCAACTGCCTTTAATTGATGTTTGCAATGGTCACAATGCGACCGACCCATGATTGATTGATTGTTGGCTAAGCGATCAATTAAAACATTTAAAAAAGAGCCGATACATAAACCAAGAAGAAAAAAATAAATGTAAAAAAGCATATTCCTTAACTATACTACAAAATCTGTTTCTTGGAAATCGTTTTTTTCAAAAGGACCAATTAAGGCAAAATTAAGATTTTTAGTCAAGAATATTTCCTGAGCTAACTGTTGAATATCTGACTTAGTAACTTTTTCCACTTTTTTGATTATTTCTTCCGGCGTAATAATTTGATTTTCCAGTAAATATTTATTGGCAAAGAAATTGGCCACATTTGATGAATCTTCCATATTGATTAACAATCTTCCTTTAATTAATTCTTTTGCTTTGACTAATTCCTCGTCAGTTAATTCTCCCTGAACAATTTTCTGTTGTTCTTGAAGAATCACTTTGATAGCTTCTTTGATTTTTGGTAAGTCGTTAACAATGCCAGCTTGAGTAACAATGTTTCCCGTATCGGAATAATATTCACGACCGGTTGATATGTAGTAGCACAACCCTCTTCTTTCTCTTACTTGAATAAATAAACGGGAAGACATTCCCCCTCCCAAAATTATCGACAGCAGATTTAAAGCATATTTACGTTCATCAAAAAAAGAAAAGGTACGATAACCTAGGCAAAAATGCGCCTGTTCTGTTTTTTTGTTTTTAATTTGAATTTGAAGCTGGTTTTGATTTTCAATAATTTTTTCATAACCTCCTAAATGATATTTACTCGTCCAATGAGAAAATTTTTCTTGAATTAATTTTAAGTAATCTTTTTCTTTATTTCCCAGTCCACCGGCAACTACAAAAACAGCATTGTTAGGTTGATAAAGATTCCTGATATAATCAGTAAATGTTTTTCTATCGAAACTTCTAATGTTACTTTTTGTCCCAATAATATCATATCCTAAAGAATTACCTTTATAGAGTAAGTTTTCAAAAACTTCACCGATTTTACGATAAGGAGTATCTTCATAAAGATTTAATTCCTCGATAATTACGCCTTTTTCTCTTTCAATTTCCTTTTCATCGAGTAATGGCTGAGTAACCATATCTGAGGTTACATCAATTATGGAATTAAAATGTTCGTTCGTCGCTTTTATCCAATAGCCAGTAAAATCTTTTCCAGTAAAAGCATTAAAAACTCCACCAATTCCTTCGATTGCCGAAGCAATTAAAAAGGAATTAGGATATTTTTTCGAACCTTTAAAAGCCATGTGTTCAAAAAAGTGAGCGATCCCATTGTTTTTTTCGTTTTCGTAGCGTGAACCCGCTCCAATAAGCAGTAAGGTCGTTAATGTTGAAAAAGCACGCGTATCGACAAAGATAACTTTTAAACCGTTGTCTAATTGATGAGTAGTAATTTGCATTTTAGTCTAAAGTTAAAGCGCCTTTTGGGCAAACTGTGGTACACAATCCACAACTGATACACTTGGCTAAATCAACTTCCGGACAACTTTTTTCATCTTTTTGAGTAAGCGCTTGCATCGGACAGGCGGCTGCTGCCGAACAAGCGTGATTTTTTGCACATTTGTTTTTGTCGATTTTAATAGCCATAAAGTGTGAGCCCACTGGGACTCGAACCCAGAACCAATCCCGACTAAAGTCGGGACTGCTCTATTTATTTAGACTCTGTGAGCCCACTGGGACTCGAACCCAGAACCAATCCCGACTAAAGTCGGGA
>Ga0172375_10011941_pt1 | contig 10957 bp, 4 predicted proteins | sample LakKiv1m_FD_114537 | JGI IMG/M metagenome (GOLD analysis project Ga0172375, IMG submission 114537) | Freshwater microbial communities from Kabuno Bay, South-Kivu, Congo - kab_092012_11.1m | ecosystem: Environmental > Aquatic > Freshwater > Lake | place: Democratic Republic of the Congo... | reverse complement strand
TTAAAGAGCTTCCTGTCCATGCTCTATTGTAGAAGGCAAGATCGTCGGTTGCTGCGCCGCCTGTTGTTGAGTTGAGTCTTCCAAGACCCCATTCAATGCCGGTATAATCTGCATCTGTTGTACTTCCAAAATAGAGACCCGCATAAGATGTTGAGTTGGGCGCCAAAATTCTGAGCCCTTCTTCCCAGCTGCCTGAACCCGACCAAATGGTTGAGTTGCCTGGGACTGACGACGACCCAACAACGAGTGCGCGTCCCGGGGCAGTATTTCCAATGCCGACGTTTCCGGTCAAAGAAAGAGCGCCATTGCTTCCAATAAAGGTGGTCAGCGGGCTGTAGCCTCCCACGAGGCCGCCTCGAACAAGAGAAACATTGTCCGTAAGTACCGCGTGCGTATTTCCGGCGGCACGAAATCCGACATAGATGGACGTTGTGGCACTATCCGTTGCTGATGGAGCGGTGAATGTTGTGGAACAGAGCACCCATTTGTTTATGTTTGGTGTGGCGTCATAATCATTTGGATTACATGCCTTGTCAGCAATGTCCCGTCCAGTGCTGGTTGTTCCAACAACAAGATAGCCCTGCGACGAGTCACTTCCTGTTGCGTTAACTTTCATACGCAAGCCAAGGGTGTAGGTCGCGCCAGGAATGACGGTGACTTGCTGGTTGAGCCCGCCGTCGTTTGTGCTATAAAAATCATACGAGCCACTGAACGGTGTGGTTGTTGCACTCGATCCAGAACCACTGCTGCCGTCGACTCCAAAATCCCGTGTTGTCCACCCATTAATGCCATTTTCGCCGCCACCATTGTACACAAGATTCGCCCCCATATATTCCCCCGTTCCAACAACCGAATTTGCAGCAGCAACTTGGAGGACATCTGATGGTGCTGTCGTCCCAATGCCAACGTTTCCCGAACCGTCAATTCTTATTCGTGAACTTCCGTTTGTATAAAAATCTAATGGATTATTGCCACTGGATTGCAGTACAACCGCGTCTGATTGCGCTCCGAAATACCCTATTTTACTGTCAGTTGTATCTTGGACTTCTATATATGCAGAACCAGCTTTAGATATGTGTAAAAGTTGTTGGGGGCTTGTGGTTCCAATTCCGACATTGCCACCGCTTGCGATGTACATGGCATCAACGCGAGAACCGTTGTTTTTAGTGAAGAAGTCTAGGCCGCCTTGTGACCAGGCGCCGGAGGCTCCTGCAGATTCTTTTACCGCCATTATACCGCCCAGTTCGACAGCATTGCCAGCCGAAGCCTCTTCGCGGGAAACAAATGCCAAGCCGACGGTTCCGTTTTGCGAGCCGATATCATTATATAGTGATAGCGCCGGTTTGAATCCATTGATGCCGGTCGTCGCGTTGTCTTGTCGAATTAAAATTGACGGGGAGAAATCGGCGGGATTCCTGTATGTTGCCCCTTCCCACTGGTAGTGACTGATTCCATTGTACGTCTGCCCGCCAGCAATGATCTCGCCGTTCACTTCGAGCTTCGACCCTGGGCTTGTCGTCCCGATCCCAACATTACCACCATTCTTTATATAGAAAACTGTAGAGGTGTTGTTCCGTATTTCAAAATCATTGCTACTATTTCTGTGTAGTGAGAAGACGTTTGCTCCAGTACCGGTCGTTCCCGTGATTCCCAGCGCGATTGTTGCATAGCCGCCACTCGATGCTTTGATTCGGATACCCTCATTATAGCTACTAGCCGCCCCCGGATCGATATAGATGCCCGAATTTCCCGCAATATCTAGGCTTGTTCCCGGAGTTGTTGATCCAATCCCGACGTTGCCCGTGCTCGTATCCGCATAGAGTTGGTTTGTGTTCACTGCAAAGTCACCAGTCGTTGAAAGGCTGATATTCACATTCGATCCTGCCGCCGGCGTGATGCCGAGTGCTCCTGCCGCCGTGATGATCGAGGGAGTGGAAACTGAGGTTGAAAACGTCCCTGTCGTCGCAGAGAGTCCGCCAGTAAGAGTTAACAATGATGTTGTCAAATCGGCTGCAGTCGTTGTTCCGGTCGCATCATAAAATCGAAGTTTTCCAGAGCTTTGTGTGATATACCAATTTTGTACTCCTGTCCCGGTACGAGTCAATTGAATAGTGGGATCTGCGCTGGCTCGTTGGACTTTAAAGCCCACGCCACCAGTATCAGTGATCGTCGTATCTTGAGCTGCTAGTGTACTACTAAACGTCCCTGTCGTCGCGGTGAGAGCTGCCATTGCGAGGTTTCCCACGCCCGTACCATCAACAGAGCCGAGCGTTACATTACCCGAGCTGTTTACGATCATGCGGATGGCGGGCGTCGTCATTCCAGTTACGAGATAAATATTTCCTGCGGCAGATGTCCGCGGTTGTAAGACGAGATGTCCGTTGAAGTTGAATGGAGCTGTGCCGCCAGCAGCGGTTGCGTAGATTGCTGGATCATCAGTGACGACAAATGCCGACCTGTCGCTGGTACTTGCGACCGGCGTAATAATTCCACGTACTTTAAGTGTTTCCGCGCCTGTCGAACCGATATACACTGATTTAACCACTCCAAGTCCGCCGTCAGTATGAACACTTCCGGTTAAACCAGATGTTGAATCGGTGGTGTCATCAATTGACAAGACGCCAGAGAACGTACCCGTCGTCGCGGTGAGCGCACCTGAGTTGAGCGTGCCGTTGATATCGAGCTTGTAATTCGGGACTGCCGTCCCAATACCGACGTTGCCCCCGTTTTTTATAACGAATCTATACTTGTCGCTGGTTCCTCCTAGATAATCTCTGACATAAAAGAGATCCCTTGAGCTAATTGAAGCAGAATCATAAATATCCAATAATGCACCTGGCGTAGTAGCTCCAATCCCGACGTTGCCTGCACTGTCGATTCTCATTCGCTCTGCTGGAGTAGTCGTCCCGTCAGGTGTCGTAAGGAACAATATTCTTCCAGAAAGTGAAGTGCTGCTTATTGTCCCACCATCGTTCTGAAAATCTATCTCAGCACCGCCAGTATATGCAGAACCAGAATATCCTCTACCAATCAGATAACCGAGATAATCTCCGGATGTTATTACGGTCGGTGAGGCAATGGTTCCGCGTGCTTTTCTGAAAAGTATTCCTGCTTGGTTCGCGCTCGCGTCTGCGCGATCAATAAACACATCGTTTGCCGCACTACTTGCAATATGAAGCAGTCCTGAAGGCGCATCCGTCCCAATACCTATTTTCCCATCAGCTTGCACGTAAAAGAGCCTAGAGCCACCCGTAAAGCCTGCCCCGCTAGTCGTGACGCCAGACGCAACGCTAAAGGCGTAGTATGAACTTGAGGTCGCGTTTACTCCCAGTGTAAGACCATAGGTGTTCCCGTATATGGATGCTGCGCCGGTAGACGTATTTCCTGTTTGCTGGAGTGCGAGACCAATTTGATTTGCTGAATTAACAATATGTAAGTCTGCCCCCGGAGTCGTTGTCCCAATCCCCACGTTGCCTGCCCTGTCTACTACCATTTGATACGCAGAATCATCCACGGAAAGTCCTAGGTAAGTAGTTGCATCAGTAGTTCCGTTTACAAAATAGTATCCAGCAGCGCGCGATATACCAACTGAATCTTTTGCTGCAAGCCTATATCCAACATTATTGCTATTTGTTGTTGATACGAGCTTGATTGCAGCACGAGTGTTTGTGACTACTATACCGCCATTTTCATCGGTACTATTTGCCGCGATAACGCCCGTGGCGGTAATGGAGCCGCCGAAGGTGACGTTCACTGTGCCTGTTGGAACGAGCAGCACGTCATTCCCGTTTTTGTTGGCGAAAGCGATGTCGTAACTACTTCCGTTGCCTTGCGCGGTAAAACCAGTTGTCGTTCCGCCGTAGATTCGCGCATGCCCAGCGCTCGGGCCGCTTCCCGGCCACGAACCTCCGGAAAGGTCAAGATTGCCTGAGCTGGTGATCGCCCCCGAGGAGAGCGATCCGTTGACGTTTAATTTATAGGAACTAGGATCTGTCGTCCCAATGCCGACGTTGCCCGACTTGTCTATCACCATTTGTTGCGAGAGCGTGCCTGCCGATGCTGTGTAAAAACGAATTTGTCCACTATTTGTTGCGCCATCCGTATACCCGAAGATTGCTCCAATGCGCTTATCGGTTGTGCCTAGGGCGTAGTTTGCGAAATTAAACCCGCCGAGTGAATTTGCCGTACCTGCCTGGTTAGTCACAACCGTTATTTCGCCGTAATTCGTGCTTGCGCTGTCACCGACGACAAGGAAGTTGCTTGAGTTTCCATCTGGCAATGTCGATGAACTCGTGCTACCAATCCAGGCATTTCCTGCGACATCGAATTTTAGCTTCGGCCCCGTCGTTCCAATGCCGACGTTGCCATCTGATGTAATACGCATTTTTTCACCAAACACTGAACCGCTCCATGTAGTAAAAGCCATATCAGCAGCTCCGTTTGTTGCATTTGTTTCAATCGCCTTGATCTGCGCATTGCCATTATCAGTCCCGTACGTGCTGTTTTCCAAACCAAAATTAAGTGCCGCCTCATTTCCAACTGTTGAGGCCGCATAATTGACAATACTCAATTCGCCGCCACGTCCACCAGCACTGTTTTTTTGAATGACAAGCCCTGATTCAGGCGCCGTCGTCCCGATGCCGACATATCCTGAATTATTCAACGTCAGGCCGACGGCATAGCCAGAACCGTTGCCATATAAAAGGTGCGTGAGTCCTGAATCAGCAGTTGTTCCATTGTGCTGAAAAGCAATACCGCCAACGGCCTGTCCGCCGACTACTCCAGCAATGCCTGTAGCCGCATTGCTAGTGTTTGAAGTATTAATAAGATCATTGAAACGCCATGTTGTAGCTGTGCCAACAGCAAATGCCGCATCCGAAGTATTCTCGGCAATAATCGTTTTTGTTGTATCGGCGCTATCAACGTACAGCATAGACGTTGGTGTTGTCGTCCCGATGCCGACATATCCACTATTCGAAATTCGCATTGCTTCAGTTGCGCCATTGTTGCCGACTTGAAATATCATGTCAGCGCCACTCGCGCCAACGCCACTTGTCGTGCGCAATACGAGGTCATCGGTGGTGCTTGTCCCGCCAATGACAATGCGTCCTCCTGATCTTCCAGTGTTTTGGAGCGGGAATTCGGTAGAATCATTTCCATCCAAGAAGTCAGAGTTGTATGAGTAGAAGGTACCGCCGAGCTGTTTGCGGGGAGACATCTCGGCGTCGCATGAATCACCGCCACCGCTTCCGCATTGGGTTACACCGAGGTAGTAGGCACCGCTATTGAAGTTGCCGGTAATAGAGCTGGTGATCTCCGGGTTATTTGTTCCCCCACTTCCAAGCAAGACGGTAAACAGACCACGCGCCACAGAAATGCCCGTGATTGATGCGGGGGCCGAACAGTTTGACGCTCCATCGCTTGAGCCGGTTGCCCAGAGGCAACTCCCTCCGGACAGAGCGTTATAGATGGCGAACTTCATGCGGTAGGTAGATGCATCCGGTTTTGCAACGTAATTCGTGTCCATGAGGCGTCCTTGATATGGAATCGGCGCATTTGCGCGTTGTGTTGTCGCAGATGCTGTCATAAACACGGTGGCGAGAATGGCTATGAAAACAACCGCAAGGAGATCATCGCGAAACCTATTTGCGATATGTGCCAATTTTAACGCGACAAAAAAAGCGTGTTTGTGGGCTGATTTGCTTTTTTGTTTGAGATCAAGTGGCATAGTGCGTGTTAAAATGTTCCGGCGGCAGTAATGGTGATCGCTTGATTATACTGGCCGGCATTCGTCGTGGTGGCGGGAGCGGCTTTGAATGTAACAACGGTTGCTGATCCGCTTGCACCGGAGGTGCGCGCTGCAAATGTTTTTGCCGTAATGCCAATGCCCGTGTCTGTCGAATTGTACTGTCCATCATCACCGGAAGTGGTGATGCCGAATTTTCCCGAACCTGCTGAAATCGTGTCGCTTGCCGATGCGTCGGTAAAGGTATCGCCGGCTGATGTTCGGAATGCTCCATCCGTATATATATCGGCACTATATCCGTCGCTTGCATTGGTACTCACCGTCAAAGTGATCGTTGATGTTGCAACGCTTGACGGCGAAAGTCCCGAAAAATTGAGCGTATTTCCCGAAAGAGTGATGTCTATAAACGGTTCGTCAGCGCCCGCTTGAAATCCGGAATCAAGCGCATAGAGAGCGCTCGCCTGTGCCCCCGATGCATTTTCGCAAAAGCTGTCAGAAAGTTTGTAGTTTGTTGAAGAGCTTAAATCCCCTCCACAATTCGTCGCATCGTCGAGAATGATGTAGTTGGATGACGCCATGCTGTCAGCATACACAAAAAGGGCCGCGCTGTTTGTAAAAACGAAGAAGATAATAACAAAAAAATACTTACCTCGCATGGAAAGTCGCATAGACTTTAAAAATGGGCCAATGTGCATGGCATGATGCCTTTGATTTATCGGCATATCAAAAAAAGCCGAAATGTATTATCGGGGCATTCACGCTTTAATTATAGCATCTTAATATTTTTTTCTATCACGAAAACTGTGAACAACATTCCATGTCACGTCGATTGCCTCTTCTTGCGGTGTTGGAGCGCAAAAAGAGTGCCGGCGCCCAGGGTCAATATCCCCAATCCAACGCCACTGCCAACGGTTAATTGTTGATAGGGGTCCAATTTTTCAAAGAAATTCTTTTGTCGTTTCGGCCTTGTGTTTTCCGGCGTTGGGAGAACGGTTGCGCTGACCGAAGCGCTCCGTGGCGAATCCGCAAAAGTCAGGGTTGGTGCAAAAAGAAAAGGCACAAGAATGCCAACGATGAATAGCGTGGTTGCCAGCGCATTTTTAGCGGCGTGCATGTTTGAAATGATAAAAAAAGAGGATAACTGTTTTTTTGCCAGCATATTGTTTGGAGGTTTGGATTAAGGAAATACTGTTTTAAGTATAATGGAAAAAGGGGCTCATGGAAAGCATGCTTTTGGGCTAAAATATTTTGACAATATCTTTGTGTCCTAGTACTATAATGCTCAGAGAGCAACTCATTGCCGGATGGAAGACCGGCTTTAATTTATTTTGTGTTATAGGTATGAAGCACTTTGTTATGAGGCAGATACATAAGATGGCAATTGTCGCGGTTTTGGTTGCCACGATTTTTCCGTCGACCGCCGGCGTGGTGAGCGCGGCAGAGTTTACGAGCGCAAAGCTTTCACTTTCACGTGTTCAGGCGTCTGCAGTAGCTGTCACCAATACATGGACGCTTGTATTACCAACCGGAGTTGATTTTGATGGAACGGTAGATGACGAAATTTTGATCGACTATCCCGCTAGCAGTGCAACATTTGCCGCTTTTGGAACATGGGTGACCGGAGATTTTACTCTTACCGAAACAACCACGGGTACTATTACTATTGGAGATATCACCGCTGCAGCGGGGAGCTTTACCTATCCAACCTGTACCGCCGGGGCAAATGACGTTGTTGTCGCGGTCGATACCACGGCACTGAAAATCGGGCTCAAGCGCTGTACGGGTGCGGGGGTTGCAGGCGCGACGCTGACTTTAACAATCGCAAATAGGATTTCAAACGGAACGGCCGGAACATATGTTATTCCGGTTGCTCATGAAGAAGATTGTGCCGGGACGTGTAGTGGTTCGGCAAATGACGACACCATTAATGTTGCCATTGATATTATTGACAGCGATCAGGTAGCCACAAACGGAACGGTAGATCCGACGCTTACATTTGAGATCAGTGCGGTAGCTTCTCTCTGTGACGATACTACCGTCCTGGTAAATGGAGGGACTCTTTCACTTGGAACGATCACCTCGTCGGCAATCACGAGAAGCGGATATATTTGTACGCGCCTCTCGACAAATGCAACGGATGGCGCGAGTGTCTATGTAACCTCAACCAATGGTGGTCTCGTTTCAACAAGTCAATCAACAGATAAGATTCCGGACTCACAGCAAACATCAACATCGGAAGGTGCGATAAGCGCGGGCACCGAAAAATACGGACTCTGTATTGAAAGTGGCGCCGGTGGTACCGGAATCGGGACACAAGGGTCGGGCGGAACGACATTGACAGCAAATGCAAATTTTGACGGCAACGGAACGTGTACCGCTGGGGCAGGGACAACGGTTGGAGTGCTGTCGACTGCAACAGCCCAGACGTGGAGCATCAATAGGCCCGCGCTCAATGCGTTTGCAAATCTTCATGTGTTTACCGCCGTCTCGACAGTCACTGAGGCACATACGGATTATGCCGACACGCTGACATTTACTGTTGCTTCTACCTTCTAAATTTTTGCACAATCATAACCCATGCTGTCATCTATGAAAAAACTATTTTTTCTCATTGTTGCTTTTTTTGCCTTTGGCCTATTCGCGGCGGATCATGCCTATGCGCTGAAGGTTGATCCCACATTGATTTCCGTTACTTTAAATCCGGGAGAGTCGAAGAATGCTATTGTTAAGCTAACAAATGAGTCCGCTACGCCAGTCGATGTTCAGCAAAAAATGTATTCGGCAACCGCGGGTGATAACGAAAAAGGGTTTCCATTGTATGCCCCGGTCAAAGAAGATGATACGCTTGCCCGCTGGGTGACATTTGCCAATCCGGAAAAAATTTCGCTTGGGTCCAATGAAACAAAAGACGTTGACGTGACAATCTCGCTTCCCGCCAATGCGGCTCCGGGAGGACACTATGCTGCAATTGGCTGGAACGAATATGCAAAGACTCCTACAAAAATAACAGCAGAGAATGGAGCAACGGTCTTGAGCCAGGTGATGACAAATATCGCCCTTGATGTTCCCGGCGTCGTGTTTGAAAAAGGTACAATCTCGAGCTTCTCGACTCTTGATAAGGGCAAAAAGTACGAACGCTTGCCGATTGATTTTAGCGTTCGAGTTGCCAATTCCGGCAATCGGCACTTCAAGCCATCCGGGAATGTTGTAATAAAAAATATGATCGGCAGCACCGTTGCGGTTCTTCCCGTAAATGAAGGCATCGGCGGCGGAAATGTTTTGCCGCAAAGCACGCGAGAGTTTAAAGTAACATGGAAAGAAGGATTTGCATTTGGTCGCTATACTGCCACTGCAAACCTCTCGCTTGGCACCGCAGGCGCTGCAACGGAATCATATTCTTTCTGGGTACTGCCGACCCTCCTCCTTGTTATCTGGGGTGTAGGTATGCTCATCCTTATCGCGATTATCGTTATGGCCGTTATGATAATGCGCGGTAAAAAGAAGCAATCTGTTTAAACACCTGGCTGTGTCGCTTTCTTGTGCGCGATGAGCGCAAGCTGGAACGGCACGAACGCACCATTGATGACCAGTGTAATCAGAGTGAATATGCTTGGTGTATAGAGCTGGAGAAGGATAGATGCCGCAAAGCTTATGGCAAGTAGGACAAGGATATATTCGGTAAGTGTGTTTTGTATCATGCTGATCGTTCTCCGTCTCCGTAAAAATCCGAATGATACAAAAACAAGATAGGTGATTGAGTCAAGAAAATGACCGGCACTCAAACCGCTTGTAACAAGCGCATGATCAAGGACGGCAATCACCGGGATTGACCCGACGACCAGCGCTTGGAGCAGCGGTTTTATTGTTGTCGTTATCATTTTTATTGTATCGTTGATCGTTGCGGTTGGCCGGATAATAGTTTGTTCTGCGATAGCGCTTACAATCGGTTGGGCAGGCGGAGGGATCGTGATTTTTGTGCGAACGATCTCAACCGCGTCATCCTGATAGACGACCTTTATCGCAAGCGGATAGTCCCCCGGGGTTGCCGAGCTGATAAATGTTGCAGTAAAGCATGCTTGCGATTCGTCATACGAAAGCGGCAACGCTGATCCTTCATTGAGAAGCAAGATCGAAGAGACAGGATAGCGTATTTTTTGTTGCGGTATGCAGATAGCTATTATTGATTGAGGTGGGGCGGTGATGTTCTCGCCGGTTGTCACAAGCAGCGCATTTTGTTGCGACTTGTTTGTGAATACAACGTCAGATACCGCGAGATGTGACGTGAGCGGGGTCGTCTGTTGACGGGAAGAAAGCCGAAACGCCAAAGGCTCACCCGTATATTTTTGACTCATGTCTTTGAGGGTGTAGAAGGTAAAATGCGACACCTGTATTGTTACGGTATTTTTCTCCATGTCGATACTACTACTGGGCTCTTCAACCCAATCGGCTTTCACGTTGTCCCAATGATATGCCTTTATATTCGCTTCATTCATATACCGGACTTGAGCATCGGTATAATGGAACGTGAGTGTTATGGGCCGGATAAAGTTTGTATAAATATGTCCCGACTCCATGGCGATGACGCGATAGAGAGTGCCACCAACAATTGGATAGGTACTATCATCCGTGTTGATGTCCGGGATCCATTCCCGCGCCTGCTCGGGACTGAATGGCTGGACAGCAAAAATAACCGGAGTCGTCGTGTTTGGCTCGGTTGCATTCAGGACCAACCCACTCTCATCACTGTTTTGTACTGATATGACTGTTGATGGTTGTTGTTGTGTGATCGTTCCGGATTGAGGTGCGCCGAGTTCAATAGCGACGGTCGGTTGCGGCTGTGGTTGGGGTATGGCCGGCAACGATTCTGGTGGTTTCGGTGTGGATGGGGTTGGCTCGGATATGTCATGCGTCGGTAGCGATGGAGTTGTTTGGGTTTGTTCGGATTGAACGGGCGTTTCCCCCTTTATTTCATATGTCGGTAGTGGAGGGGCGGATACTTGTGATGATGGTGGTGATGTTGACGGATACACCGGAACAGTACCACCCGTGGATTGCAGAGCGATACTCGGCGGGCTTATCGGCTGCTGGCCGTTCACGCCGATTGACCCGGCCGCAAGAAGAACGATGCCCAGCTTTCCACTATCACCTCCGGCATGTATCTCGATAACAATATTTTGGGCAGGTATTGATGCGTTGACCATCTGAGCGTCC
>Ga0172375_10011937_pt1 | contig 10963 bp, 5 predicted proteins | sample LakKiv1m_FD_114537 | JGI IMG/M metagenome (GOLD analysis project Ga0172375, IMG submission 114537) | Freshwater microbial communities from Kabuno Bay, South-Kivu, Congo - kab_092012_11.1m | ecosystem: Environmental > Aquatic > Freshwater > Lake | place: Democratic Republic of the Congo... | reverse complement strand
TAATAAGAAATCAATAACAATAATTGACCTAATTGTTCTAATTGATCTAATTTTTAAATAATGACCAATTTCCCAAATGGAGTTTGGTTGTTGGTGCTTATTTAGGTCAATTAGAATAATTAGAAATTAGAAATTTTCGCTAATGATAAACCATCGTATCCGCATCTTATCGTCGCTACTGATTGCCTTCATCATCGTCAATGTTTATTCCAATTTTTCCGGCATAAAAGATATTTTGGCTAATATCAAATTACCGACTTTTAATCTGATATCAAAACCTGATTGTACGGGACAGGCATGCCTGTCCCCTACGACAAAAGATAATCGTAATAATTCCTTTGATCTGCCGGCTGTCGACCAGATCACGCCATCAGATGTTTTCCCTACAACAATTTCTCCGACAAAAATAATTGATTTGGAAGACCCGACCCCTACCAGTACGGGTTTTGCACGCAAAACCCCAACACCGACGACAAAAAAAACCCCTACAAAAACTCCAACCAAAGCCCCAACCTCAATTCCAAGACCCACAAAAAAACCTAAACCAACCAGAGTTCCGACTCTTCCCCCAATCACCTCAGATGTGAGACCCGGATCGAGCTTGACAGAAATTTTTTCCGAAGTTGGTAGGCGGGCCTGTTTCCCTACTGCTCTTTTGCGGGCCATTCAAGAAAAAGAAACCGGCGCCTGGTGGGGTATCAATACCGCTTCATCAAAAGTAAAAATTTATAACACTTATGGCTGGTGGATCAATGGAACCGGCGATCCCTGCACCGGATTTGGATATCATACCCAGACTGGAATTATTCCTCAGGATAGTGTCAATGCCGGGGGTCGGTGCCGAAATGCCGTCGGCGCCTCAGGCGACATTGGCGTCATGGGGTTGCTTCAAGTCTCTGAAGAAGAACAGACAGCAACAAGGAAATACACGGTATCAATTTTATCAAAAAATATCGACAGGCGAGTTTTGTTTGATAATATTTTAATTTTTGCAATTGCGACAAAAAATAGGGTCGGCAATACGCCAAGTGACTGCAACAATTGGCCGGACGACGTCGTCTATGAGGCAGCGGAAAAACATATTGGTGTTGGAAGCTGCAGTGCGCAAAATTATTGTAATGAGGTTGTAAGACTGTACAAGCTATATAGATAAAAAATAATAATAAATATTTAATGTTTTAATATTTAAAATTTGTTATTTAAATTTGATTTGACATTTGAATTTTGACATTTGGATTTTCGAAGTATATAATACAAACCATGTCACTTGCTAACAAAGCAACTACCAAAGTATCACTTTCCGATTTGCCAGATTTGATGACGATTCGTGAAGTCGCCGATTTACTTAGAATATCTCCCCTGACGATAAAAAGATGGGGAAAAAAAGGAAAGCTGCCTGCTATAAGAATTAATTCTCGCGGCGATCGAAGATATCGAAAAGAAGTGGTCCTGCGACTGCTTGGAGTTGAGGAAGAAAAATAACTGTGACATAATAAATGGTATGAGTGAAAAAATTCCCACTATTATAGTTGAAAGTCCTCAGTCTAAAGAAATATTTTCTACTTCAAATCAAAGAGTTGCTCTACAGACCAGATTGATATTGGGTGGAGAAGCCTTAAATCCTAAGAATATTTATCTTGAAAAAGTAGCTCCAATAGAGTTGTCTACGATAAAGCCAGAAACTATTGACAAAATAAATCATGCTTCCACTGAAGAAAGAGCTGATTACTGGAAAAATAAAGGCAGTTTTGATCAGCAATTAAAATCCTGGTGTAACTCAATGGTTGAATTTTATAATGACCCCCACTTTACCAAAAAAGAGGCTTTAGAAATTTACCATCGTTATTTTGGAGGAAATAAAAGTGAGTCGAATATTAATATTTATGTAGATGAAGTTATTACTGATAATACACAAAATGGAGTAATTAATTTTGACCAACTTAATCAAAATTTATCTGAAATAAAAAAAGGGGCTAATATTTTTGGTGGAAATTCTGCCGAAATTATTGAAGATCTGATTTTAGCAAGGGCAAAACTTTCCGATCCGGAAAAAAAACAAGAATTAATAGAACAGGCAAACGAAGAAAAGACTATCGACAACTCCCCTATTTTAAGAATAAATTATTTAAATTCCAATGAAGAAAGATTGTTAAGATGGCTTAATCAAGATAAATCACCAACTGAAGAAGTCGTTATTCAAGTAAATCTAACTAACGAACTAGCAAAAACAAATCCAGAGTTGTATAAAAAAACCCTGTTGGAAAAAATTAAAAATGAAAATCCAAAAATGTATTCTATCTGGGAATTATTATGTAAAAACAATCGCACTTCCGCAGACAAACTAATAATTGATTCCACCACTTGGTTCAGCGAAAGCGATTCTAAAGATGGTATTACTCTTGGAACAGCCCTGATGGATGAAGGTTCAAAATATACTATTATTTTTGATGATTCTAAATTTAATTACGAAGACGAAGTAGTATATAGATTTTCCCATGAAATGAGTCATAAATTAATACCTTATTTATCTGAAACAAAAAATCAAAACTCCGAATTTGACCATTTATTAGAAACTTTAGATCAGTTACGAAGTAAGCCTGGTAATAAGGGTATTTCTTCCTTGGCGGGTTTAGGACTTTATAAAAAGAAGGGGGCTCGAATACAAGCATGGGAAGATTTAACTGAAATGGTGAATATGTATATTCAAGACCCAAGTTATTTAAAAAATTATTTTGATTTTTTATCAAATCCAAATTATTCAGAAATCCGGAAAAAATATAATTTAACTCAGTTATCCCCAGAAACTTCTAAATCATTAATTGATAGTATTGAGCGTGGTCTGAAGCCTTTGAATGATGAATTAGAAAATAATTTACAACTCAAAAAAATACCTGAACCAAAACCTAAAAGAGAACCAATGCGAGTTACACCTGAACAAAATTTAAAAGCAGCACAATTTTTCTGTAATAATTTACGTGAAAAAGTTAAAAATGGCACTGTACAAAAATTAGATAATTCAAATTTTAATTTTACTGATCCGGAATCTAGCATTTCAATTAAAGCAGAAAGCAAAAACGGAGTTGATACTGCATGGACAGATAGTAACACCTTTACAAACTGGGCATCAAAACACAATCTTCCCCTTGTTATATGGCATCAGGTTGAAGCCGGTCACTACACCCTACTCTTAAAAGGCCCGGAAAAACAATATGATGGTCAATATAAAGTTTTGATTTATAATCCTTTTAAAGATCAGGAAGAATATGAGACTGTTCCTATTCACGAAGAATTTGGTGATTTCAAAAAAAGAGAATTACCTAAACTACACTATAATCCGACCTTAGAAAGATATGAGTTGGGAGATGAATCATATGTGAAAAAAGATCGGGTTGACCAATATCTTCTAAGTCAATGGTTTAAATTACCACCTGGTCGAAATTACTATGCAAGCGAGCCTGCATATCAACAGTTAGTTTCAAAGTCAGACCCTTATAATCTGTCCATCTCTGAAGATGCTGATCTTCCTCAGGAACTAAAAATAGGCAAAGGTCAACGTTTTCAGTTTAATGGATATGATTGCGGTCCGCTTTCATTTTATAGTTCAGTATTAAGGTTCGCAGCCCTTCCTGGACACGAAAATGAAAAAAAACAGCTTACAAATTCTTTTGCAGAACAGTTTGATGTTAGGATTTTAACTCGCGAAGAATTATTGGGAAAATAATTAATTTTTTATTTTTTCTTTTTGGAAAATTTTGCTCCTATTCTAGTAAAAATGTTAGGTTTTTTCTTTTTTTCCTCTTCGCTATCTTTTGGTTCGTCCCCCGATTCGGATTTCACGGGTTCTTTAACTGTTGACGAAGCCTCAGCTGGAACATCAGAAGCGGATTCTTGAACCGGTTCCTTAGTTATTTTTACTTGTTGAGGGCCTGCTTTTTCTTTAATAATATCAACTAGTCCACCGACGTCAACGCTATGAGCCAATAACTCCATCCAACGAAGATGATGTTTCTGCAGTTTATTTTCCGACATAGCTTGTTTTAATTCTACAATTCGTCTTTGCCAAGTTGGTAAAAAATCTTCAAGCGCTCGATCAGGACTATTTTTTAGTTTTTCTTCAGAAAAAATAAATAATCTTTCATGTTCAGATTTAAGTTTTTGATCATTAGCTAGATCATCCCGTGATAGTATCGCCAAAGAAGATATTTCATCATCCTTTTCGGTTTGCCTTTGTCTGTCCAACCATTGACGCAAAAGATCAGGATTTCTTTCATGAACGGAAATTATGGCGCCAGCTAAATCATGATAAAGAAGTGCTTGATCTTCCGGATTTTCACCTGAGGCAGCTGCCAAACCGACTAATCCGGAATCACCGTCGGTGGCTTTCTCTCCATTAATAAACCTTTGATTGGGGTCAGTTCCACCTTCTCCCAATTCAAAAACAAAAGGAGCAACATTCTGATTTATTTGCCAGGCCAACCTATTACCATCCATTGTTACATTGGTAATAAAAGGTTCTATCAATCCTAATCTGTTAATTTCTTCATTAGTTAAACTAATTTGGCTTGGAGGATTTTCGACAAAAAAATGATGACTACTATTTACTTCTCCCTGAACATTTTCAAACAATTGTTCAAGAGTATAATCTTTTCCGCTTTCAAAAGGTTTTTGTTCAGTTACCTCATCTTGCTTTTCATTTGATTCTGTTGACTTAATCTCAATTGAAGGAGGCTCGACTGAAGAACTGGATACAGAAACTTCTCCCTTATTCCCCCAAATAAACCGCAACACTTGATCTTCATCATTATTTGTATTATTAATTCGGGATGATTGATCTTCGCTTTGTTTTTGATTAAGTTCTTCAACTAACTGATCTGGCTTACTATTTAATAAAGCTTTAGCAGTAACCTGATGTTTAAAAACCGTTTCTGAATAGTCTTGGGTAAATCCGCAAATGCGGGCGTACCAAATAACACAGTCAGTGTTTTCTTCAATCCGAGATACATCTCCATCAAAGGCTTTCAAAACATCTTCAGCAAAAAGATCAGTATTTGAGTCATTTCCTAGTTTGTCTTTACTGTAAAAATATTTATCAAAAAGAGCGCGAACTTCAGATTCAGAGGCTGAAGCTGTGTCTTTTCCAAAAAGTTTAGTTAAAGTACTCTGCCATCTAGCGGCTTTTTCCTGATCAAAACTTTTTATTTTTGAAAGGTCTTGTTTTAAAACTGAAGTATTTTTGGAAACACGAGTCGCGATCTCTTCTTCCAGCCTATCTTTTTCTACTGTAGCTTCCTTCCTGCGACAATTAGTGGCACATTCATTTAAAATTTGAGGACTTCCGTTTGATAAAGATTCTTTTGTAACCAATGGAATATTTTTGTGATCTGGATTTAGGGTTTCTCCACCAAGTAAAATCCTACCGTGAACAGCTCGAAAGTGAGAATTATATAATTCTCTTTCCGGAGTTTTTACCGGCTCTACCTTGATCGGCTCAGATGGTGATCGAACTGGAGCTGGTGGTGGATTTTCCATGAACAAATTATATCACACCAATTAATTATTTTGGCTTATTGGCGCCGGTGCTGGCGTTAAAAGTTCATCTGTCGATTTTTTTTCTTCAGTTTGGGGAGTAAGAGGTGTTAGATATGCTCCTCTAAAATCCAATAAAACCGAAGCGATCTCTGCTGACAGATTAGGAATTTTTTCAACAAAAAATTTATCTAATTCTTCGTCGCTGGCTTTTCTCTCAAACATGGCATCCAACTGACGTTGACTAACTTCCGGTAAAAGAGTAACCATTCGTGTATTAATCATTTCATTTAACTCCATCAAAAGAGCAGCTTTCACCTGAGGCAACTGCTCCGGTTTGATCGACGAATCGTTTTTTTCTTTGATGAGATTTTCAACAAATGATAAAAGAGCCACCTGATCACGAACATTTTGCGGCTGATCAGTTAAATTACCCTTATCGTTATTTTGGTCTACCATAAATTTATGTTAGTTTAATTTTTAATAAATATCAACTTATTATATAAGCCTTCCTTTTCTAATTTTCTCTCTCAACTGATCAATTATTTTGAAGTCAGTTATCGGCATAAGAACCCCACTTTCTGAAAAAGAATAATACTGCCCATCTATTATAAACTGATTTTCTCCATCGTTTAGTACATGTCCTTCAGCGGCTTTTACTTCATGTGTTGTTCCATTTATAGCAACCATAAATATGGTAGGTGCATTTGGATCTATTTTACGAATTCTAATTTTATCCTTATTGCCTCCATCAACATAAACTTCATATGGTAAATCTTTTTCATTAGGGCCGATTTTAAGGATATGAGCTCCTTCCACTCCTGCTTTCGCAACACTACCTAAGGTCTCCTTCATCCCTGTAGAATCAAGATCTGTTAGTTTTATTGCCGGTATATTTTTACTTTCCGAATCTGAAATAGAGCTTGAACTTTCTTTAGGAGAATAAAGACCTACTCGTCCATTTTCCAAAAATTTTAAGTCTCCTTCATCAACCAAATTCATTACACTGGCAAGAGAGGCCATCCGATGAAGAGCTGGATTTCTTTCAGCTGGATCCTTAGATAGCTGTTCTTTTACTTTTTGACTCAATCTATTAATATAAACATCTATTAATTCATCAGCGCTTGTTATCGGAGGCGAATGGGAAGCACAAGTTTCTTTAAGATATTGCAGAGCAGTTCCAAGGTCACCATTATAAGCTGTTTCACTTATTTTTCGATTATTATCGCTCACATCTTTATCTTCAGATAATGATGCCTCTAAGGAAAAATCAAGATATTCAGCTATATCTTTTTCTCTATAAAAACCTTCTTTACCAGAAGTACTCATAGTTGCACCTATTTTATTTACTAATATTTCACGTATTATCTCAAAATATTTTTCTTCAGCATCATGAGCATAAAATTTACTTTCAGTATTTACAGTATTCAAAACTTTTTTCGCTCGTTTAGTCATTTCCTCAAATGCTTTTTCCTTATCATCAGCCGATTCTACTTCAACAACAGGAGGTGGTGAACTTATTCTACTTTCAAGCTCCCCAATTTCATCTTCTAAATTAGATATATTTTGATCTGTCTCAGGAGATTGATTAGGTTCGTTTTCTTTTGATTTTTTCATTTCAACTAACTCTTGTTTTTTTTCTTCTAAAGTTGATTCCAGAGCTTCTTTATCTTCAACTACCGGAGCTTCCGTGGGAACATGCTCTTCATCAGTCGTTGAAGTCACTGGAGTTACTGACGGAACAGTTGTTGTTGGTGATGTAGATGGAGTAACATTTGATGGAGTTTGAGTTTTACTTCTTTCAATATTTTGCCTCATTGGGATTAAAAATAAAGGAAGAGGATTTCCTACTTCCGGATTCACTTCAATTCGATAACCTAAATTAGTTGTACTGGTTGTTTCAGTTATATCTCCTACTTGAATAGTTGACTCGTAATTAAGTTCTGGTGGTTCCGGTGGAGGTAATGAAACTTCACTAACCGGCTCAGATCCATGTACGGCATGGATGGCGATAAAGGCACCCGACTCTGTTTGTCCTGGAGGGGCATCATGACCATATAGTTTTGAATTTTCATCAAAATAGCCTCCTAAAATTCTTCCCTGATGGGAAACATCACCATCTGGATTAGCTAAATTAAAAAACTGTCTTCCTTCGTACCAAGTTTCTGAATCCAATATCCCCGGACCGCTGTGTTGACTAACGTGATCTGCCAACTTCCCTTCATTCAAAAAGTTTTGTGATAAATCGGCCATAGAAATCTGGGATCCGTTAGGCAAGCTTATCATTGTTGTTTTGTCAGTCGGATCAAAATCAACTACAAATTTATGTAGAGAAGAGTCTAAATGAGCAGGAACAAAAACTCCCACATCTTCACCATTCTCACCATAATGAGGTATTTGAAGGTACAAACCAACCTTATTATCATTCGCCATTTCAATTAGCGATTCAGTTGCTCCGGTATTTGGATTGTGAATTGCCGGGTGTTCTGGAAAAGTAAATTTTACTCCGTAAGGATGGGCGCTATCACCAGTTTTAAAAGTCTCATTACGCATTGGGTCAAAACTTTCTCCATTAGTATGAACTACTCGATAGTCTGCGGCTGAGCCCCAAATTTCTCCTCCTGATGTTGGTTCAATATCAACCGTTGATCCTGACCCACCTGAAATAGTATCTATATGGATAACACTATGGTCAAAATCGCCACCTGTAATCTGACCATTAGAATTTATAGTCGCATCATCAATTAAAGTCCGTGAAGTCCCATCAATATTATTACCAACAAGATCCCACTTGGTAGAATCAACCGGATCTTGTTGCCAATGAGTATTCGCTGGAATTTTTGTTGTTACGTCATCTATTCCATCACCATTTAGATCAACACCTTTTTCAGCAATTCCACCAGGTTGAAAGACCACTCTATCTGAACCGGGAACCGTTTCGTTTAAAGATGGATCTTGAATTAATTTCACTCCATTAAAACTGCCAAATGCAGTAACTGCATCCATTGACTGTCCATTATTATCGTTTACTACAACCATTTCTGATATTCCATCACCATTTAAATCTTGAAGGGCCAAGTGTGATTTATCCATATGAACTAATATTTCCCCTGTTCTGACATTAACTAAAGCATCTGCATCAGGATTACCAGGAACGTTACCATGAGCAACTCCACCAGGTAAAGTTATATTAATTCCATCAATTATTTCCGTATGAGCTGCTCCAGGAGGAGGATGGATAAAACTTTCAACTGTTAAAACATCTTTTTGTAAAGATGAAAGATTACTGACTAGATTACCGCTACTATTAATATTTAATGGAACATCACCTTTGCTAACTTGACCCCAATCAGACAACCAACCTGATACATCACCGGAAACAAGATGTTTCCCTAAGTTCAAACCTTCTCCTACCACATGTAACTCTGTACCAATTATTGGAGAAACAACAGCTGCAAAAGCGGCAGTCGTTGCTGCTCGACGATCTACCACTTTGGCTAAGGTGAAAGAGGCTTTTTCCAAAGATTTTCCAGCAGTGGTGTCAATTCCTAAGTCCTGATAAAACTCAGTAACAATGTTTTGAGCATCTGCTTGAGAAAGTCCTGTATCTACCGAAACAACCCGAGCTAATTTATTTTGAAGGCTTCCAACCTTTAGTTGAGCTTCATAAACCGCTTGAGCTTGTTGTATTTTCCCGTATAACTGAGGATTAGACTGAGAAAGTTTACTCACTCCTTGGACAATGACCGCCCGAAGCGCAGTCATTTCTTCGTTTTGCTTTCCTTCCGAAAAACCAACAAAATTTTGTGCTACTGAAACATTTAATAAATTTTTTCCTTTTTGAGTAGACAGATCTGATAAGCGCATTCTAGCTTTGGCATGGGCAATTTCCATCATTAATTGTTTTTGTTCGTTAGGAGTCAAAGATTCTTTGGTTAATAAATTAACAATTGGAGATATTAGTTCATTAGCACCACGTTGATCAACCATAGCTTTTTCAAACATTGGTCGTAATTTAGCTTTATCCATTGAGGCTCTACCTTGAGCTGTTTCTCGTGATACCTGCTCAAAATCGCTGACTGATTTACCACGAATTCCATATAGTTTTCCTTTGCGGGAAACTAAAATTCCCTCACGAGCCCCGGCCATAAGCGGTGTAGCTATCAACCCTCCAACATGGAAAGCTGATCTACCAGCCATTAATACTGCTCCGCCTCCGCCAGCTAAATATGCGCCTCCATATATTCCAATATCTTTTAATGTTTCTACAGCACTATTTAAAACTAATCCATTAGATATTTTATAATCCCTCTCAACCATTCGATGAATTAATTTTTTCTCTAAACCACTAAGTTTAACCTCTCCCCTGGCAGTTTCATATTTACCCTGACCTAGGTAGATTTTTAAATCTAGTTCATCCCATTTTTTCTTCCCATCTTCAGTAGTCTCGTCTTGATAACGCTGGTAACGGGTTTTTTTCTGACCGTTTGCCATTGTGTCTTCAACTGACATTTCCTGACCTAACTTCAAAATATTTGAAGAAACTTCAATTCCCTCTAACTCCTTTTGTTTGTCAGCCGAAATTTTTGGCAGAACTTCTGTATGATAGTATTGATTAAATTCTTTTAACAATCCTTCATCATTAAGTTGTCCTGTAGCATACCTTTCAATCAGATTTTTTATCTTTCCCTGAAAACCGTTTCGGACCGTTTCATCGGAAATCAATTCATCTAATCGATAACGGGTTTCTCCCATTTCCTGTGAGATGACATCTTTATTTTCTCCTCCAAGAGAAAATCTTTCTCCTAAGTTTGTTTGCTCTGCAAGACTAACTTTTTTTGCTTGGTCAACTAAAGGTTTACCGTTTGCTTCAAACCATTTTTTAGCATAGATCATATCGGAATTTTGATAAAGACCGGTTAGACCACTGCCAAGATCATAAAAGGTATAGCCAATTCTCTTAAATACATTGTCTTTCTTTCTTATTTCTCTTCCTTCCGTCACTGATTTATCTAAAATATCCTGCGGCATTTCAAAAGGAATACTTGAATCAAGGCCAGCATGTTTCTCACGGGCAATCTCCATCATCGAGCGACTAAAACTCATTGATCTAGCATCAAATGTTCCTTTAAAAAAAGTGTTTTGCACCACATTTCGGACAAATTCGCGCGGATTAGTGATTGGAGTTATAAGACTTCGGAAAAATCCTCGAGCCGGTTTTTCCCGAGCTCGATCATGTTGAGCCAAACCTCCAACTTCTTGTTCAATTCGTGATTTGTCAGTAGCTATTCCAACATTAAATTCTGTTGCCAATTCTGGCGGAGCTACTACCGGTGGTTCTTCTCCAACTGGAGCTCCTTCTGGAGTTTCTCCATCTTTCTTTGGCTCTCCCTCTCCCTCTTTCCCAGGTTCAACTACAGGGGTTGGTTCAGGAGAC
>Ga0172375_10011936_pt1 | contig 10963 bp, 7 predicted proteins | sample LakKiv1m_FD_114537 | JGI IMG/M metagenome (GOLD analysis project Ga0172375, IMG submission 114537) | Freshwater microbial communities from Kabuno Bay, South-Kivu, Congo - kab_092012_11.1m | ecosystem: Environmental > Aquatic > Freshwater > Lake | place: Democratic Republic of the Congo... | reverse complement strand
TTCACGGGTATTGCCGGTTTTGGTAACGTACGATGCGTATTCAAGGGATGGATTATTGAGGGCGGTTCGTATTGTTTTAAGACATGCCAGACAGGAATCGCCATCGTCATTTCGGTCGTAATAGGCGTAAATGCGCCAAAGTGAGTCAGGAGGCAGGTCTTGCCCCGCCAGTATAAATGCGGCATTAAATCCGGCCATGTGCCATGCCTGCAGCACTCGCCTGTCATTCTCCCTGTTGAGTCGCAAAGCGCGTGCTCCAAGCTCCCTGAGTTGAGCGGCGGGATTGCGACCGCCCTGTGGCTCGATTCCGGAACGTATAACACAGCTCAGCGCATCGCAGATCTGCGGGAGGATTGTGGTGTCGTTCGGCGCGAGCATGAGTGCCTTGTCGGAGTCGCTGGTAAATCGGCGGTAAAGTATATGTCTCTCATTGGTGTCGGATTCATCCACCAGCAGGTCGGCGCTGCACTGCGCCAATGCTGAATATATGTCGGGATTCCAGGGGGAGTGACGGGAAGCCTTTTCCAGGAGGGGAAGGGCTTTGCGCATTGCCGAAACTTCCTTTTCGCGCGTTGCTACACGAATCGCCTGCATGAGATGGGCCCGGTTCACAGTTCGCATATCACGCGCTGCATCGGTTTTTGCCCGCTCTCTTTCCGAATCCAGCAGCTCAATTCCGCTCATGGCTAGACAATAGGCATTTCTGAAATCCATCGGCATGATAAGGGATGCCGCCTTGAGACGCTTGATCGCCGATTCGGGAGACACGCGATTGGCGTCGAACCAGAAATATGGATTGGGAACTCCTGAAATCGAAATCCATGCTGTATCTCTGAGCCAGGACGAGACGCCTCCAATCAAAGCGAAAATACAGATTGCGACGCATAAGCCCGAAAATATACAGCGTCGAATAACGGACATCAGGGCTAAATCGCGTTTTGGGGCTTCTTTTGCCGGTTCAGGGCTGGACATTACCGGCCAGGCAAGCCCTGCTGACGCGAAGAATATAGCCGCTACCGCAGGTCTTGACGTAAGATTAAATTCAGTGAGACAGTTCATCAATCCAGCCGCGACGGCAACGACGCCTCCGCGACGCAACCAGAGGCCGCGACAGTCTGTAGCAAGGGGTTGTCTGGCGATTTCGCGTCTTGTGAACACTGCTGCGCTGATAAGCAATATCGTTCCGGGAATGCCCAACTCGCAGGCGATTTGAAGGAAGTCGTTATGAGCGAAATCCAGTCTGAACCTCTCAAAGCCGGACGGCTGAAAGGCCGGGAATGCGTCACTGAAACAGCCCAATCCGACACCCAGCGGGTGCGCGATAAGCATCCCAATTGCAGCGCCCCACATATGAAGACGCGACACCAGCGATAAAGTTTCGGGCAGTGACGATAATTCGGAGAATTTTGCGGTCATTGCCGAGTAAGTGCCGCCTATGCCCATGATCAGAACAAGGAACAGGGCAGCCATGGTCACGCCAAACATGCTTATCTTTCTTATGTTTTCCGCTCGCCTGGCATACCAATAAGCAAGCGCAAATTGGGCCAGGACTGTTGCAATAATCGCCCCGCGGGAGGCTGACAGCAGTATTGCACACCATTGGATGATGAATACCAGCGTCAACAAAAGGAATCGGAACAAGGATTTGCGCAATAAACTGATAAGAAAAGTAATTGGGCCGGGGCGTTTTTCGTTATCCGGCACAAATCGTTCCATGGAATCGAATATCAAGGCGAGTGTCAGCGGAAGCGTAATCGCAAGAAACCCGCCGAAAGCGCTTGGGCTGAGAAATGTACCCATCAAATGCCCTGTCCAGGGCATATCCGCCGACGCCGTGCCCGGCCCTTTTGCAAGTCCGGCAAGCGCCTGGGCGGTGCCCGCCGCGACAAGGGAGACTGTAAGAATCCTTGCGCCGTTGCGGCCGGAGAGAGAGCAACGCGCTGCAGTCCATGCGAGCAGGCCGAAAGCGGCCCATGTTGCGGCCGAGATAAGCGTGCTGTGCAAATCGAAACCTATGGAGACGCGGGTCGATGGATCGAACAACATGCCATATTTGGCCTTGGCTCCTGGCTGCAGGGCGACAATGTGCGACACCGGCAGGGGAATGGTTTGAAATACGACCCATGCGACAAGAGCAAGGAGAATAACCCGAGCCGCAAGGCTGATGCGGCAATGGTTGTACGACGGACTATCCGGTCCGCATGCTTTTCCTGCGCGCCAGGCAGAAGCCAAGGCAAGCGCAGTGCACGCGATAATCAGGAGATTGTGCGCCCATCCTGTCACGCTTCCATGGGGGACCGATGCGCAGAAACAGATAATGCCTATGATGACGGGAATCGGCAATGACGAAGCCCCCGATGGCTTCCGGGCAGAAAGAAAGGTGTGAAAATTTCGCATTTCTACATACGCCTGCGGATTGTGGATACCATTTTCATCGCCGAATCGGTGATTTTTTGAAGACGAGTTTGCGCTGCTGATTTGTCTCCCTCATCGGAATGATAATAGCCGCGATAGGAATTGTATCCGTAACTGCCGTATCCGTAAGCCTTATGAGGGCTCATGCTGCGTTTTACATCGGCGTCGTTGAATACAACGCCCAGCAGTCGTATTCCCGATTCCCTGATATTTTCCGCCAGATGACGCGCGTCCGATTTTTGAGTGGAGAGAGTTCTTACGACAAGAACGATTCCGTCACAGCGCTTGCCTGCAACGAGCGCGTCAACAAAACCGAGCGCCGGGGGAGTGTCAACGATGACCATGTCGAAATTCCGCGATGCCAGTGCGAGCATGTCGGAGAGCGAATCGGAGTCCAGTAACTCAGCCGGAGTGGCAGGTATTTTCCCGCATGGGAGCAGTCGTAATTTCTCGATATTTGTCCTGTGCGAAAGCTCCAGGATCCTTTCCGTTGACAAGTCATTCCTGTTCTCCAGCAGGTCAGCCAGCCCTTCGGCATCCGCCGGAATTCCAAATGCCTTGTGCAGGCGGGGTTTTCGCATGTCTCCATCTATGAGAAGGGTTTTCTTGCCGGCCTGCGCTTCGGCGATCGCGAGATTGATGGCGGTGAGGGATTTTCCTTCGCTGGGCATGACGCTGGAGATTACGATTATCTTTGGCGATTCTTCCGCGCCGGTTCTGAAGGACAGCGCGGTTCTTACCGCGCGAAACGCCTCTGCGATTTGGCCATGCGGAGCTTTTATCGCGCGGAAGTCGATTTCGGGACCGCTTGAACCTCCCTCAATGGCAGGAACATGGCCAAGCACATTGCCTTTCATGATATGGCGAACGTCGACTTCACTGCCTATGCTTGTATCCATGTAGTCGACAAAGAAGCACAGGCCGATTGCCAGAAGTCCGCCAAGCATCACCGCGACCATGAAGTTCTTTTTCCGGTCAGGCCATGAACGATCTGTCGGAACGGAAGCTTTTTGTGTCACGAATACATTGTCGCCCTGGCCGCCTATGAGGTTGAGGTCAATTTCCGCGATTCGGCGGATAATGGTTTTGAATGTTTCATCCACAGATGTGTAGCTTTGTTGAAGGAAGTTGTACTGCACGGCAAGCCTGTTGAAACGGGCGACTTCTTCTTCCTGGGCGGAAAGAGCGGCGCGAAGAAGTTCCTCCTCCTGTTTGGCCTGTTCAAATTCTATCTTGGTAGATGAAAGGATAGCGGATGCCTCCATGGCGAGTTTTGTTTGCGAGGCCTCGATCTTGGTGGTAATGGACTGGAGTTGCGGATGGCTTTCGCCAAGTCGCAGGAGCATTTCCGAGTAACTCTGCTGCAGACGGGCCAGGTCCAGCTTAAGTTCTTTTATCACAGGGGCGTTAAGAATATCCGGGAGGCTGTCTGCGGATAGACCTTTTGCAATGGCATCATCCGCGGACTTGACTCTTGCTTCAAGTTTCATCCGCTTCGGTTGCGCAGCCGCCAGATTCGAGTTCAGATCGCGCAGCCTCTCAAGGATCAGGCTTTCCGCTTTTTCAAAAGAAACGATCTTGTGGGCAGTCTTGAAATTCTGAACCTCTTTGGCTGTTTCATCCACCTTTATGCGCAACTCCTCGGCTTTAATCCTGAGTTCATCAAGTCCCTCGGTCGAGACGCCGATGCGTCTCGACCTGGATCCCTCGATATAAGCGCTTACGACGGCATCGACAATGCGCGCCGCTTCCGTCGGATCCGTCCTTGTTGCGGAGACCTCGATAAGCTGGGTATTGCGCACCGGTGAAGCCTTGATAATGCGGGACAGGGATCGAATTGGATCCTTTGCCTTTTGGAATGACGGGTGCGAAGCCAGGTCAAGCTTGATAAATGCCGATTCCATAACCGGCCGCGATGTGATCAGTTTAATCTGCGTTTGGATATATTCCCGCTGTGTTATGCCTGATAACCCGGCATCGTAGGCGCCCTTGATGTCGGTCAGGTTAATCGGCTTGGTGTCCACCAGTATTTGGCTCGTGGACGTGTACATCGATGTGCGTGTCAGGGAATAAACAGTGCCGCAAAACACTACGAACAGGAAGACAATAACCGCCATTGGCCAGTGGCGGAATATCACCCATACGTAATCCCATAAATGCAGATCGCCTTCGGCATTTGACTGCTCGATGGTATCGAATGATTGCGGTTCTATATCATTAAACGACATTAGTCTTACTGGCCATCCAGCCTGTATGTGAACGTAAACACGCCGCTGACCGTTTTCCAAAGAAAACTAAGCGCGCTCATGGAAAAAGATTCGGGAACTTGAAGAACATCGCCTTCGCGCAGATAGATATTAGGAGATTTGCCCTTTTCGATTGCGCGGACATCAATATCGACCGGTACTCTCTTCCCGCTTTGCCGTCGCGTAATTGTGCAGATGCTGGAAGCCTTGTCGTCGAATCCGCCGGCCAGCGCGATGGCCTCTATCACGCTCATCGAACGGCGGAGCGGGAATCCGCCTGGTTGGCGAACTTTGCCGTATACGTAGATCAAAGGCGCTTTGGGAATATATACCACGTCGCCACCTCTGAGCACGGCATTCAACTCGAAGTTGCCGTTGTCGAGCAGGTCTTCGAGGTCCACCGTGATTCTCACAGAATCCGACGCTTTTGCGCTCGCTCGGAGAACGTAAGCAACTCCACCCGCGGATTCCATCGGGCCGCCAGCCAGCGTAATCATCTCGGTGAGGGTTGACACATTCTTGTGAATGGCATACACCCCGGGGGCGTTTACAGCGCCTATAACCGCGATGGATCGACTCCTGAATTCGGCCACGGTCACCGCAACTCTGGGATTTTGAAGGATATTTCGCGCAGCAAGCTCTTTCTCGATAATCTCTTTGACTTCCTGTACGGTTTTGCCCGCTACCTGGACAGCGCCGATGGAGGGGAGGGCGATGACTCCGGATTCGGATACCCTGAAGGATATCGTCTTCGTTTGTTCGCTCATTTCCCATTCAAAAATGCTTATTTCGAGAACGTCATCGCTGCCAACCAGATAATCGCGGTATTTCAGATCTATCATTTCCCTGGTCTGCCGGACTATGTCCCGGCTGACTTCGTCACTGAACATCATGGGTTCGGAGAATGATGGCGGCAGCGAAGAAGCATGCCTGCGCCCCGGCATCACGGATGAACAACCGCCGACCAGCAACAGGAAAATTGAAAACACCAGGGGCAATATGAGCGCACGGATTGATTTCGCCATAACTATTCTCCTTGAACCGCGGAACATATCATGCGGCGCCTTCAAACAACATGCCGGATACCGAGCACGAATGATCGGTATCCGGCAGAAAGTGCCAGCGCACTATAAACAGGCAAATGCCGGTATTATTGGCCGGAAGGACCCTGTGAATTTGAGCTCTTCTTGCCCTGATTGTTCGCCACGATAATTCCGCCGGTGGTCAGTACCAGCACTCCGCCTATGACCGCCTTGCCGGTGCCTGTTGCCCAAAATGCCCCAGCAGCGCGCCGCTTTGTTTCTGTTTTGACTGCAGCTTTGGCCGCTGGTGCCGCATTAGCCTGTGCGTCTCCGCCGACCTGGAGATCCTGGTCAGGCATGATAATCCGGCACTCGGAGATCGTGGCGTTGTCCGCGATGTCGAGAACCGAGACGTTTATGTCGTTGATTGAAAGAATAAATCTGCCCGCAGCGAGTTCCATGCTGCATTTGCCGGCTTTGTCCGCCGTGGCATCGAGAACTTTCTTCTCATCGTTGCCGTCAATGAATTTTACAACCGCACCAGCCAGAGGTTTTACTCCGTCGGATGCAAGAACCTTAAACTGGCAAAGTCCGGATTTCAGGGTGGCAAGAGGCCCGGCATCGGCTTGATCCGCTGCAAAAAGCGGTATTCCCTGGATTATCATTCCTAATGCCAATACGAGTGAGACCGACCTGAATTTCCATCCGAACGATTTCATCAATGCGCTCCTTTTGTTTGTTTGCTTACTACCTCCCGCTGTGAGAGAGGTTTTTGCCATATATAAACAGTTTTAAATATATATGATTTATTATTTATTGCAATTAAATTAACGGTTTTTTTGCGGATTTTTATTTCGTTTTTATTTCATTTTTTATCGTTCCATGAGAAGCCGGCGCTATGACAAGAGCCGAACGTTGAGTCGCGGACGAGAACATGCGCATGGATGTGTACAGGGCAGGATTTCCTTAACCCTTGTTCCTGATCGCAAAAAGCCGTGAAAAAAGCTTCATCCCCGATTTGCCGCTACTGGCCTGCGACCCTGCGGGTCTTCTGTATCCGTGTTGCATCCGACGCTGGCGAGACTTTTGCCGCTTCAATTTGGGAGCGACGCGCTTCCACTCGAGTCAAAGTGGCGGCCGGCTTGGTTTCCGTCTTGATCGCCGACAAGGCAACCCGATCTGTTTTCAACCGACAGTCAATCTTGTCGGTCTTTATGGCAAGATTGATGCGCATGTCGTTGTCGGCTCGGGCTGTCGCAAATGGAATAGCGACGACGAATAAAACTATTAACCGGAAAATTGTTATGTTGCTTTGTTTCATTGATTCCGATCCGTTCCCTGTTTTCGAATAACAAGCATAGTATAATTGCCCCGTTTCCACATTGCAACGAATTTGCCGGCCTGTACCCATTCGTTGGCATGATCGCCGGAATGTATCCGTACCCGTCCAAGATCGGACTTTATTCCGGTAACGACGACAAAATGCCCGTTTGTCTGCGATCTGGCCGGGCCGAAAAAGATAATGGGCGCAGTTCCTTCAGCCAGCAGGGTGCGCAGGGAAGGCAAGTCGCCCCGGGTTTTCTCCGCTCTTAAACCGAATCCTTGTGCGGCAACTGCAATCAATTCCGGTGTCGTGCCGTGAAGCGCCGGCACAAATACCTTTTGTTTCAGCGTGTTGAAGTCTGCCGAAATGCCTTTATAGCGCAGGATCATGTCCAGCGCTGTCACCCCGCAGTTTTCCGGAGCCTGCGCAGTAAACGGCACGTCAACCGACACATCGCGCCGGTCAGGTAGCGTGGTTGTGCATGCGCCGGAAAAAAGCAGAAGAATTGCCGGATAAAAAAGTGTTCGTCGGCTCACTTTTCCTCGCTGCATCCGCGTGCGCATCGGAAGCCGACACGCGTGGTGAAAGCGGCGGGAGATCCATTGCCGCGGGTTGCAATCCGAAGCATTTCCAGGGGATTTTCGAAAGAACCGCCGCGCATTACTTTTGTCTTCAGCCCGGCCACGTCGTCGGTTTCAACACATGGATTGCCCGGCCTTCGGGAGTGAATCGCCCTGTAAGCGTCTCCGAAATACCAATCCTGGCACCATTCCCAGACGTTTCCCGCCATGTCGTACAGTCCAAATGCGTTAGGCGGGTATGACTTCACAGGGCTTGTCCAGAGCCAATCGTCCTGGGCATTGTCCATACCCATGCTCTGTTGGAAATTTGCGGATTTAACCGCCAATGCCATTATTGCCGCTTTTTCATCTATAGATTCGTTGGTTTGTGCGCCAGAGACATTGAACGGGTAAAGACTTGCGGTGCCGCCGCTCGACGCCGCGTATTCCCATTCCGCCTCGGTTGGCAGGCGATATCCGTTCTTGTCGCGATCGCAGGTAACCGCATCTTTCCGGAATTCATAGCATGGTTGGAGTCCGGATTTGGCGCTTCTCCAGTTGCAGAATGTGACCGCGTCGTACCACGATACGCATACAACGGGTTCGCGCGAATTCTGCACAAAGCCCGGATTGCGCCAGGTTTTGTCGGCGCCCTTCTTTTCCGCGTCGGTTTTATATCCGGTATCGCGTGTGAATTCGGCGAACTGGGCTTTTGTTACTTCGCATGCATCAATCCTGAACGGAGACACGATCACCCGGTGCGGGGGAAGCTCGTCGTCCAATCCTTCTCCGTTTGTGCAGCCCATGACAAAGGATCCGCCGCCAAGTTTAATCGAATCGGAAAGATAGGGGGACAACCCGCGTATTACCTGGATGCCCGGCGGCAGGGACGCGATATGCAAACTGCCTGCCGATTCAACCGACGAAAGGGAAACTTGCACAATGCGGCTGTCTGACAGGAGGCGCAGGGATATTTTTTCGGGTAACGGTGATTTCTTCCCTGATGTCTGGTCTTTCAGTATCACGAAGCCGTTCTTGTCGGGTTTGACCAGAACCACTGACGAGCCGGCCCGGCCGGATTGTTCCTGCGCGATACGCGCATAGAACGAATTGCCGTCCTCCATCCGCCAGGCAAGCCACCCGGATGGAACAGGCTGTTGTTCGTTGTCGAACTCGAATTTCGAAATTGCTCTCTTGTTCTTGTCGCTTTTCTCCTTGATGCCTGTGTTGCCGCTGAATTGAACGAAGATACTTTGCGGAAGGGTCTTGCAGACGAATGTTTCGCCATAAACCGTGTGCACCAGGGATGCCGATCCGGAAGGCGTATTCTCGATAGCCGCCAGGAGTTGGAAACTGATCCGGAGCGTTCCCAAGCCGGTTTCAACTGTCAATTGTTTTGGCCGGAGTGCTTTTACCATATTTGTAGATAATCGGGTGACATTTGCCGGAATATCTGTCTGCGCGTTGTCTGCCGCATGCAGAGTGCCGGCGCACGCAAACAATCCGATTGCCATGCCAACCGATGCCAAGCTCGAAACTCTTGTCATAACAATATCCCTCCCAAGAATACGGATTGAACCGGATGCCGGTATATATAAAGAAACGTAACTGCTCAGGTATCCGGAATTCCCGGCTTCGTCGCTATCCTACGGATAGCAACTACGCCGTGGCAAGCAGGAGTTAGGATTCAGAATAGTCTGCGAACGCGCTTCCAGTAGGGCCCGACCTTGGTCGTGGCCCCAACAGACTCGATGCCCGCCTTAGCCCATCGGGGCTCCAGACTCCTGAACGCTGACTCCTGACTGCCTGAACAGTAACAAAGAAACAACCGGCAAAAAAAGATTATCATCGATTGGCCCGCAGCCGACAAGCAAAAGAAACAGTGTTTTTCGCGAGTGGGGTGCAAGCCTGGATTCGGCATTAGAATGGCCCTTGCCAATTACCTGCGCGTGGCAAGCCCGTCTTTGCTCCTTCGGAGCTACACCGTGGCAAGCAAGGTCGCGTCCTGCAGCCGCAGGCTACCCGTGCGCCCGTTCACCCTGCGCATGGGGACATGCGCAGCTACAACCTGCGGCCGGCGCTTTGCGGTTTGATTTACAGGCTGTTGAAAACGCCAATCGGCATTTTCCGGTCCATACCGCCTGAAATGTCAGATGCCCTGTATGCGTGTGGGTTGTTCAGCATGTCCCGCGCCTCCGGCCATGTGCGAAGCTGTAGAAGGGCCTGAGCTTGCTCAGGCCGTGCCTTGCAATTAATTGCCCCGACGCAGCCGCGACGCGCGTAGTCGGGCTGGCGGCCGGCCTGCCGGCTATAAAACCGGCTGGAAAGAATATCTGCCACGCGATACCCGCCTTAATCGTATGTCCGAACAGAATGAACGCCGGCGCCGTTGCGAAGCTGAATCCCGGCGGGTAGAAATGATAATTCCAAAGCCATTCCCGGAGAAGATAGCATATGCCTTTTTCGTGAGCGCCGTCGGCGATTCGCATTGCCTGTGTTACGTGATTTGAAGGATCCCAGTGCTGCGGAACGCTGTTTTCATGCAGATAGTAAAAGTGAAGGAAAACAGCGAAGAAACACACGACTATGAAAAGGCATATGCCCGTCCGACGGGTAGGATGGATAAAACTTATCGTGCGCATTGATTAGCCTTGGTATGAAGAGCGAATTAAAGCAGCGGCACAGCGGCATGCTGCTCTATGGTTTAACGCTTGGGCAGCACGCTTGACGCCTGCACTCCGGCTTTGCTACCGTTTGCCCCATTTAAGAAGTCTTTCAGGTCGGTCACTGCGGGTTGGTGCCTGCGCCATCCGAAAAATATCAGTCTTGGAGAATAGTCGTGACTACTCGCGAACGCATCATGACCACGCTGGCCCACCGGCAGCCCGACCGCGTGCCGATCGGGTTCGACGCGCACGACGGCCTCCTCCAAAGGCTCCTGGCGCACTACGGCGCGGCCGACCGGCTCAGCCTGTTCAAGGTCATGGGCATCGACGGGTTCTCGGTCTTCTGCGAGTCCTACGTGCTTCCCCGCTATGTCGGGCCGCCACTGAAGCAACTCGCCGACGGGACTGCCTGCGACTTCTGGGGCATCGATTCCCACCAGCGCCACCTGCCGTTCGGCGGGTTCGAGTCCGTGGCCGACCTCGACCGCTACGCGTGGCCTGAGGCCGACTGGTTCGATTACAGCGGCATCCGCGAGCGCTGCGATGCCATCCATGCGCTCGGGCTTCCCACCGTGGGCGGCGAGGGCGGCTGCGGCATCCAGCATGCCATCAACCTGCGAGGATATGAGCAGGCGCTAATGGACCCGCTGGCCGACCCGGCCTTTACCCGCGCCTACATGGAGCGGCTGGGCGACTTCTTCGTGGCGTGGAACGAGCGCTGGCTCGCCGC
>Ga0172375_10011935_pt1 | contig 10965 bp, 9 predicted proteins | sample LakKiv1m_FD_114537 | JGI IMG/M metagenome (GOLD analysis project Ga0172375, IMG submission 114537) | Freshwater microbial communities from Kabuno Bay, South-Kivu, Congo - kab_092012_11.1m | ecosystem: Environmental > Aquatic > Freshwater > Lake | place: Democratic Republic of the Congo... | reverse complement strand
GTGCCCGTGTAGTCAAAAGTGATGTCGCTCCCTTTGATCTCGATGGTCAAAGCGATCTTGAATTTCGAGCCCTTGTTGAAACCATCGTAATAAACAAAGCTCTCCGCCTGGTACTTTCCGTCGGGGATCGCCTCGATCTCACGGCGCATCATCTTTTCCGTGGAAAGGAAAAGGTGCTCGATGTGCGAGTCAAAAGCCGGCTTCCCATAGCGCTCCAGCAGAGAGAGGATGCCTCTCTCCCCGACCACACACCCTCCCATCTCCGCCCGGATATCTTCCTCGACAATGTTGTAGCGGATGTTGGCGAAGATCATGTCCCAGACGTCTTTCCTGAAAACCCCTTTCTCGTAGATCTTCACAGGAGGGATTCTCAAACCCTCCTGCCAGACTTCCTTGGCCTCGGGATTGTAACCCCCCGAAACAGCGCCTCCCACATCCGCCTGGTGGCCTTTGCAGGCTGCCCACGCAACCAGCTCGCCCTTGAAAAAGATGGGTTTGAACACAGCGATGTCTGCGAGCTGGTTCCCTCTGGTGAACACATCATTGTGGAGAATCACGTCGCCCGGATAAATACCTTTCCCGAAGTATTCCACCAGGAACTGGCAGACCGGCTGAAGGGCAAAGGCGAGAACAGGGATGTACTCGGTCTGCTCAAGCATGCGGCCTTTGGCGTCATAAAGGCCTGTGACAAAGTCCCTTGCCTCGTTCAGAATAGGAGACCGGGTCGTGCGCAATAGAGTCAGCCCCATCTCTTCGGTGATGGACTTGAACCTCCGCTGAAGAACGGAGACAAGAATTTTGTCGATCCTGTGCGCCTTCGCTTTTCTTTTCTTCACCTTCCCTCTCCTTGCCATTCGCAGTTTCCTTCCCCCTGCCCTAACCCCTCCCACCAAGGGGGAATATCATCGGGAGTGCCTGTCCCGAGATCGTTGAAAGAGCAGGGGGAGGGGAAAAGGGTTCGTTCGATGAGTTGTCACTGAGACACCGCACTACCCCTGAGGCTTCACGACTTCAACGAGCTTCACTTTTCCGGTTGCCCCTGTCTCGACCTTTATCGCGCCGGGTGGGACCAGTTCGATCTCCGGATTGACCCTCAGGTTGTCCTTCATGTGTTTTCGGATCTCTTCCTTGAGACTTGCACTTTGCTCCGGCCGGACACCGGAGCTATACTCCACCTGCACCTTGAGCGGCGGCTTCACCAGGGGTCCTGGTTTATCCAGCAAAATCTTGAGAACCCCTGTGGTCCTGGGGTGAAAGTGGGCAACGGCCTCCTTGATGGCCGAGGGATAAAGGTTGACTCCCTTGACGATGAGCATGTCGTCCCCGCGGCCCAGGATGTTGAAGCGGATTCCCGGGAAACCGCAGACGCACGGCTTAGTGAAGATCTGGAGGATGTCCCCTAGAACATATCGAAGAAAGGGGCTGCCTTCCCAGTCGAGAAAGGTGAAGACCATTTCTCCGACTGCCCCGTCCACCATGTCCACGGGTTTCTTGGTTTCGGGGTCGATCAGTTCGAGGATGCAATGATCAGGAGAAATGAAATGCATGCCCCGATACTCCTCGTCCCCGCAGCAGATCCCATGAAAGGCATGTCCTCCCCCGGTGTGATCGTAGACCCTGGCCTGGAACCCTTCGGCCAGCCTCTTCCGAACAGCGCTGATTCCTCCTCCGGGCTCGGCTGCACAGAAGAACCAGCGGATTCCGAGATCCTTCGCCTCCTGGCCCGTGAGGGAAACGGATTTCTCGATCAGATATTCTCCGAAAGAAGGAGTCGCGATCAAAGCCTGAGGCTTCGTCAAGAGAAGAAAGTCGACGATTCGCTTGGTGCCGCCTTCAATGCCCACAGGCACGCAGCAAAGCCCCATAGCCTGAATGCCGTCTGAGAGGGGGAGTCCGCCTGAGAACATGCTGAGCGAAAGAGCCTGTAGAACAACGTGCCCCGGTCTCAGACCGGCTCTCCAGTATTTCCTGGCGTGCATCTCATTGAGCACCTTCACGTCATGTTTGGTAAGCGTGTACAGGGTCGGCATGCCCGTGGTGCCTGAGGTGGAGCTGATTCGGACGATCTTTTCCACAGGGGCGCAGGTGATGAGCCCGTAGGGGTGGCCGAATCGCTCGATGGATTCCTGCTGGGCTCTCCGATGTTCGTCCTTGGTCATGAGGGGAACGTTTTGGAAGTCCTCAAAGGAGGCAATGTCCTTCGGCTTCACGCCCGCCTTTTTGAACTTTTCCTGAAAATAAATGGAATGATCGTAATCATACTTGATCTGCTTCCTGAGCCTTTTCCACTGAAGATCCCTCAGCTCCTCATCGGACATGGTTTCCACTTTTTCGTTCCAGAGTTTTCTTTCCCTGAAATATCTATTCATGCTTTCCTTCCACCTCTAAGATTTCCATCCTCTCCAACGGAGCGTGGGGAGGAACGAAAAAAGCGATTTTGCCGTGCACCCCTTTTCTCGGGAAGCCCTCCACGAGCGAAAACCCTTGGGCCCTGAGGTTGGCCATGGTCTGGTCAAACTGCGTAACCTCATAACAGATGTGATTGATGCCGGGCTGATTCGCCCTCAGAGCCTTGGCAATGGGAAGATCCGGATTGCCGTATTCCAGGAGCTCGATTTCAACCTCCCCTATCCTCAGGACCGCGACTTTGAGCTGGACGTCCTTTATTTCGGTGATTTTTTCAGGGGCGATTCCGAGCCCCTTCGAGTAGGCGGGAATCGCCTCTTCAAGGCTTTTGACGACAATTCCGATGTGATTGATCTTCTTGAACATGTTCTCAGCTCCGCATGAGGCTCGGGAGAAAGAGCGCGACTTGTGGGAAAATCATGATGAGAATCAGTGTCAGCCCTTCACACAGTAGGAAGGGAATTGTGGAATTGATGATCTCCGCCATCGGCGTTGAGGGTTGCATCCCCTTCATGACAAAGAGTTGGAGCCCGAAAGGCGGGGTCAGGTTTCCCATGTCCATGTTGATGATGGTCATGATCCCGACCCAGAGGGGATCAAAGCCGAGCGCTTTGAGCACGGGCATGAAGATAGGCACAGCGATGACCGCGATGGAAAGATTGTCCATGAAGCACCCGAGAAAGAGAAGCGACACCTGCATGCTGATCAGAACCAGGATGGGGCTGAGTTTCAAATCGACCACGGCCTTGACGAGGCCGCTGCTGGCCCCTGAGAAAGCGAGGATCTGACTGAACATGGTGGAAGCCATGATAATGACGAACATCGTGGTGGTGAGCTTGATGGTTCCATACAGGCATTTGAAGAGCACTTGGCGGTTCATTTGGCCGTAGAAAGATGAAAGGAGAATGGAGCCCACGGCGCCCATGGCCGCCGCCTCCGAAGGGGTGGCCACCCCCAGAAAAATGATCCCTACGACGAGGAAGATGATGAAGCCCAAGGGTAACACATACAGAATTGTTTCTTTGATCTTCTTGCCCAGCGGGATGGGGGGAAGATCATAAGGGGGAGCGACGTCGGGCTGAATCCAGGCTCTGAGCACGATGTAAACAGCATAAAGAGAGGCAAGCAACAGCCCGGGAAAAATCCCGCCGATCAGCATGGCACCCACAGAGACTTCGATGAGGGTCGCGAGGATCACCGCCAGAATGCTTGGAGGGATCAACATGGCCAAAGCGCCGCACCCGATGATGGGCCCGATGGTCATGGCTTTCTTATATCCACGCCGCTCCATTTCAGGGATCAGCAAAGAGCCGAGCATCGAGGTGTTCGCGAGGGTCGAACCGCTCGTGGCTGCGAAGATCGTTCCAGAGGCAACGGCCAGCAGGCCCAATCTCCCTGGGATCTTTCCAATCCAATAGTCCAGAGCATCAATGGCACGAAGGGCCATCTTGGAATGGAACATCACCTCGCCCATCAAAATGAACATGGGCACGGTGAGGAGGCTGAAAGAGGTGAGACTTTCTTCAAGGTTGAGGATTAAGAGCTTGAATCCGGAAAGCCCTCCCATGAAGAAAAGGGTGCCCAGCAGGTTCGTGAAGAGGAAGGAGATCCCCACAGGCAGTCCCAGTAGCATGACAATGACGGCTCCTCCGATCAGGAGCAGCAAAGGCACCCACCATTCCATTTAACTAATCTCCGGATTCAAGCCTTCAGTTTCTTGTAATAACCCGCCATCTGCCTGAAAAATTGGATGCTGAAGAAAAAGCCGCCAATAGGGATGATCATTAGAATAAGAAACATGGGCGTTTTTAGGGACTCCAGGGCCGGCACCCCCCTTCGGAAATAATCGATCGTCACCTGAGCCCCGAACCACGTGTAGACACCCATCACCACCCCGCCCACAAAGGAGGTGACGACGTTGAGCCTTCCCCTGAACCGTTCGCTGAAAAAAGTAATCACCAAGTCAATCCGAATATGGCCGTCCTCCTTCAACACGAGCGCGGCACCCAGGAACGGGATATAAAGCATTGCGTATTCGGTGATTTCCAGCATCCAGTGGATCGGGCGGTTGAAAGAATATCTCAGGAGGACGTCCACACAGGTCCCGGCCGTGACAAACAGCAGCAGGACTCCGGCCGCCCAGAAAAGGACTACAATGACTCGGTCAAAGATCTTTCCCATTTCTTTCCTGCGAATGTCAGGTTGTGCTGATCCTCGCCCTCCCCTCCCTTCAAGGGGAGGGCGAGGATTTAGGCTCTCAAGAACCTAGGGCGATCCCATCTGCCGGAATCACTTGGGGCTCAGGAGCGTTCTCAACTTGGGGCCAAGGTCCGGGGATTTCTTGATGACCTCTTCCCACCCTGCCTTGTACGCCAGGTCCACATACCACTTGCTATCCTCTGGCGAGAATTGCATCAGCTTCATGCCCTTGTCCTGCATGGTCTTCAGTTCCTTTTCGCCCAAATCCATATAAACCTTTTCATATTTCTCTTCATTCGTGATCATCAGGTCGGACATCAGCTTCTGCATGGGTTTTGAAAGTTTGTTCCAGGTGTCCAGATTGATCAGGGTTTCGAGGTTCATCGCATATATTCTCGGCGCCACAATGTTCTTGCATACTTCCGGCCATCCCATGGAGACATTGCCCAGCACGGACCAGGCATAGCCATCAACCACTCCGCGTTCCAGCGCGGTGTAGACTTCCGCCCCGGGAAGCGTGATGGGAACAGCTCCCAGCGTTTTGACGAAGGGCTCGTAGGTGGCCGAGGTCCGAATTTTCTGTCCCGTCATCTCCTGGGGCTTCTTCACCGCCTTGTTGGTGAAGATGTGGAACCACACCCCATGTTCCGGCCGCCCGAGATACAGGACATTGTGTTTCTTCAGGAGATCCACCCTGAGGTCGAAGTATCCGACCTTGCGCTCCTCCATGGGCGTCAGCTGGCTTAAGTGAGTGTAGGCGCCTCCACTCACCGATGCTCCATAATAGGCTTCGCACCCAAAGATGATATCCACCACCCCTGTGCGGACCGCTTCAAACTGCTTGAATGCAGGAATGGCTTCAGGGCCTCCCACAAACTTGATGACCACCTCTCCTTTAGATTGCTTGTTCACTTCGTCCACGTAAGCCCACCAGGCCGTGAGGTTCACGTCATCCTTTGGGAGAAAGGTGGCCATTTTCAACACTGTCTCTGCATTGGCAGGATGAACGGCTGCCCAAGCGCCCAAAACCGCAATCACCAAGACACCAATCATCATCTTCTTCATGTCTCCAAACCTCCCTTCGTGTAAAAGATGGTTTCTCAACCCCCACATCTCATGCCGCCTATAGCCATAACCGAAGACTGGGTGAGCCCGGGTCTGAAGGTAATTTCTCTGGCGAGTCCACAACCCCCTGCCCTGGGCTCAGAAACGCGTATGCAGGACGTTAGAAAAAGGCGCCGCCACCCCTTTCCCGTTCCAAACCGTCTTCCCTGTGTTCTTGTCAACCAGGCTAATCGCTCCTTCGGGACAAATCCCAACGCACAGCCCGCAGCTCCAGCATCGATCCTTGTCTGTGGCCAGGCATCTCTTTTCAGGGTCAAAGTGAAAGACCTGGTAAAAACACGCTCTCTCACAAGTCCGGCAAAGAATGCATTTCTTGCGGTCAATCTTGGGCCTATAAGGAGTCTCCGGTGGGAGGGAATAGGGGGCGATCTCCCTTCTCCTCAGTTCCGCAGCAGGGACGATCCTGTCGAGCACCTTGCCCCTGAAATCCGCGATCGTCGAGTATCCCTTTCTTCTCATCCATCTGGAGATTCCCTGACGGATCTTGTCGAAGATCCCGATGCCCTCCACGTAAGCCGCTGTGCCCACCTCCACCAAGGAGCAGCCGCAAAGGAGATACTGGAGGGCATCACTCCATCCAAATACCCCCCCAACGCCGAAAACCGGGAGTTCCGTCGACTTGAGGATCTGGACGGCTCTGGCCAGCGACACAGGGAGAAAGGGACGTCCGATCAGGTATCCGCCGACGGCCGGAGCGCCGTAAGGCACCTCCCTCTCCACATCAATGTAGATTCCGCTCGGAGCATTGTGGGCGGTAATGAAGGAGGCCCCCCTCTCGGCCCAGCCCTTGACAGCATCCACCAGAGGCTCCATGGTCGGGCTGATCTTGATTCCAACGGGGATATTGGAAGATATGGTCACCGACTCAATGATTTTGAAGCTGGATTTCAGGCTTTTCTCCAGTTCCCCTTTCATGGTCGGGGATGAAAAATTGAGTTCCAGCAGATTTGCCCCGGCCCTTTCAAAACCCTTCGCCACTTTTTTCCACGAGGCAAGGTCAGCCGGTCTTTCATAAAAGCTGACAATAAGGGGGATCCCTGCTTTCTTGCAGACATGGGCTATGTCTGGAACGTTCTTTTGCTGCACCTTCTCCATCTCCTCCACGTGCGGGGAAGAGAGGGAAAAAAGGCTCCCGGATTTCTTGAGGGCCGGATCGATGTTGCCTAAAGGAAACTGGTAGGGTCTTAGCCTGATTCTGAATTCAGGCGGCGTGGTGAACGTCTTGGTGACGATTCCTCCGACGCCGGTGCCGGCCACCCTCTCCGCTGATTCTCCATCAAAGACGAGTTCTGAGGCTGCGGGCAGAACAGGGCTTCTGAAGGTTATGCCTGCGACTGTTACGGTAAGATCCGGCGTTCGGTTGTCTTTGCTCTGAGCCATCCAGCACCGTTTCGTCGTGAAGCGTTACAATTTGAGGGTGCCCTTTTCGATCTCTGCGAAAATCACTTCTTTCCCTATGTGGACGTGTTCCTGTGCCAATTGCTTCAGCGTTTCGACATCCTTTTTCTTGATCGCCTGGATCATTTTTCCGTGGTGGTCAATAGAGATCCCTGCTTTGTAGGGGACCCTTAGGATGGCGGATCGATATTGGTAGACCCGATCCTTCATTTCATTGATGAGGAAAAGAAGCCGATCGTTCTTTGAAAGACGATTGAGATAGTCATGGAACTCCGTGTTCAAAGCACTGACTTTAGCTAGCTTGTTCTTCAACACGTATTGCTTCGACTCCTCAACATTCTTCTCGAGCCACCGGATATCTTTGGGCTGGATGTGGTTCATGGCCAGACCGACCGCATAGCTTTCCAAGAGGCATCTGATTTCAAAGATTTCCTCAATGTCTTTTTTGGTGAACCGACTCACGATAAAGCCCCCTCTCTGCAGGCGGCTGACAAAGCCTTCCTGTTCGAGCTTGAGAAGAGCCTCTCGGATAGGAGTGGGACTGAAACCGATCTGCTGCAGGAGACGACCGATAGAGATCCTCTCTCCCGGCGTGAGTTCACCCGTCAGAATGGCTCCTTTGATGGAGAGATAGACCTCGTCCCTCAGAATGGGTTTCGCAAAGGACTTGAGTTTTGAAAAGCTGCTCGGCATTTGATATACGATATATCGAATATCGATTTGGTGTGTCAATGTTTTCTTGGAACCCTTCGGGTATATTTCGTAACCGTTTAGCTCTTTGAAATGGATGGCTCAGGCCATGGGAGTCCCTCCATGGCCTTTTTCGGTGTTTGTTTCAAAGAGCTAAACTGTTACTTCATTCCTCGCTGTTTGCACGGGCCTCTTATCGGCAAAATTTTCGTTGACTTGCCCCATCCACGTGTGAAAATTGTGGGCTTTCAGGCTGAAACCGGGTCGAGAGGGTTTTGTGAAACATGAGGGAGAAGAAGGACATGAAGAAGAAGCTCACGCGATTTGATCTCCAAAATATGAAAGAAAAGGGCCAGCGGGCGGTTTGGGTCACCTCTTACGATTTCATCACAGCCCAGCTGGCCGAGGAAGCAGGCATGGACATGATCCTGGTGGGCGATAGCCTCGGCATGGCCGTCTACGGGTACGCTGGAACCGTGCCGGTCACCATGGACCAGTGCATCTATCATGCGGAGGCTGTCCGCCGTGGCGCACCCAACACGTTCGTCATCGGTGACATGCCCTTCGGCTCTTACCAGGTCGGGGTCGAGGAGGCCTGCCGCAACGCCATCCGCTTTTACAAGGAGGCCGGGGTGGATTGCATCAAGCTGGAAGGAGGGGTTCGCGTCGCCCATATTATCCGGGCCATTGCCGACGGCGGCATGCTGGTCATGGGACACGTGGGCCTGACTCCCCAGAGTTCGAGCGCCCTGGGAGGGTTCAAGGCCCAAGGCCGCACAGCCGAAGGTGCAAGAGCCGTCATCGAGGATGCCAAGGCCGTGTATGAGGCAGGAGCCTTTTCCGTGCTGGTGGAAGGCGTGCCGCCCGAGGTCACCCGCATCATCTGCAAGGAAATCCCCATCCCGGTTTACGGCATCGGGGCCGGGGACTGCGACGGCCAGGTCATGATCTGCTCGGACATCCTCGGCCTGTTCCAGGCCTTCACTCCCAAGTTCGTGAAGAAGTACGGGAACGTGGCTGACGAGTACCGGAAGGTGTTCGCCGCCTACATCAAGGAAGTGCGAGCCGGCCTTTTCCCCGGCGAGGAACACGTGTACCGGATGGCCGACGGAGAAGCCGGGAAGCTCGCGGCAGAGTGGGAGAAATGAAAGAAAAAGGCTTCACTTTGAAATACGGAAAAGGAGAAGTCTCCTTTTCCATCCCCGAAGCCCATCTTCTCTATGAGCTTGTGGGCCGGGACCGCAAGCCTCCAGAAGACTTGGCCGGGGCTTACCGTTACGCCCTGGACCACCCCATCGACAGCCCACCCCTCAAGGAGCTGATCCGGCGCGGGGACAAGGTCGCCGTCACCGTGAGCGATGTGACCCGCGGGTGGCAGAGGAATGCCGACACGCTGCCGCTCCTTCTGAATTATCTGAACGAAGCCGGCGTATCCGACGACAACGTCACCGTCATCGTGGCTGTTGGAGCGCACCGCCAGAACACGGTGGATGAATTCATGGAGCTTTGCAGCGAGGGGGTCTGCCGGAGGGTTCGGGTGGTCAACCACAACGCCTGGGACTCGGAAAACATGGTCTATCTGGGCAGGACCACCCGCGGCACAGAGGTCTCCTTGAACCGCCTTGTGGTGGAAGCCGACAAAGTGATCCTCACCGGCGGCGTGATCTATCACTACATGGTGGGGTATGGCGGAGGCAGGAAAAGCATCATGCCGGGCGTCTCCTCTTTGAAGACCATCCAGCAGAGCCACATGTGGGCCATGGAAAAAGAGGTGGGGGCCGGTTCCAGTGTCCTTGCCGCCAACAAGATGACCAGGGGAAACCCTGCCCACGAGGACATGATGGAAGTGGCGGCCTTTGCCAAACCGGACTTCATCGTCAACGTGGTCCCCAATCTGAACGACGAGATCACAGGGATCTTTGCAGGCAACTGGGTTTCGGCATGGCTTGAAGCCACACGGATAGTCGATGATATCTTCGGGGTGGAAATCGAGGAGCAAGCCGATATCGTGATCGCCACGGCCGGCGGATACCCCAAGGACATCAACCTTTACCAGACCCAGAAGACCATTGATAATGCCGTCTACGCCATGAAGCCGGGCGGCGCCGTCATTATCCTCGGAGAATGCCCTGACATCACAGAGCCAAAGGAGTTTTTCGACTGGTTCAACTATCCCTCTTTCCTGGAAATGGAAAGGGCTGTTCGGGCCGATTTCCTGATCTCGGGGTGGGTGGCCGTGCGGCAGGTCGAGTATTGCCGCAAGGGCACCGTAATTCTCCTCACGCGCCGGGACAATTTCGAGCTCGCACGAAAAACGGGAGTTCTTCCGGTGAGCACCATGGATGAAGCCCTGCGGCTAGCCCACGAGAAGTGCAGCACCAGGGACCCGAAAATTACGATCCTGCCTCAGGGGGCCAACACCTTTCCCCTGCTGGTGCCTAGGAGGCGGAGGTAGCGCCGGAGCAGGGTGAGAAGGAGCGCGCCGTTCCTGCGAATACGAGCACAGCAGATGAATTGTCCTTTTTGCTGAGTCTTTCAAAATCCTCCCTCGCTCCCCTTTGCTAAAGGGGGATGGGGGGATTTCGTCGAATCGGTTATTGCCTTTGGGTGAGTTCAAGACGATTCGTAACCTACATTATTGATGAAGAAGGAGGAACAAGCATGAAGAAAGCATTGGTGTTGTGTCTTGCAGCGGTGTGGGTTGTCCTCTGGTTCGGGCCGGCATCGGCTCAGTACAAGGCCACCATGAAACTGGCCAGTGCCACAGCCCCAGATCACCCTTACAACGTGGGCGCGCAGAAATTCGCGGACCTGATCAAGGAAAAAACCAAGGGCCGGATCCAGATAAAAATCTATCCCTCCCTCCAACTGGGAAAGGGTGAGCGGGAGATGCTTGAGGGAGTCCAGCAGGGGGCGATCGACCTGCTGGTGACTTCCACCGGTCCCCTGGGCGGATTCAGCCCATCGATCAACATTCTGGACTTCCCTTTCCTCTTTCGCGATTTCAACCATGTGGATCTGGTGATGGACGGCCCTATCGGCCGCAAGCTGCTGAGCGACTTTGAGAATGTCAATGTCCAGTGTCTGGCTTTCTGGGAAAGCTGGTTCCGCCACCTGACCAATTCCAAGATCGTCATCAAGAAGGTC
>Ga0172375_10011933_pt1 | contig 10965 bp, 5 predicted proteins | sample LakKiv1m_FD_114537 | JGI IMG/M metagenome (GOLD analysis project Ga0172375, IMG submission 114537) | Freshwater microbial communities from Kabuno Bay, South-Kivu, Congo - kab_092012_11.1m | ecosystem: Environmental > Aquatic > Freshwater > Lake | place: Democratic Republic of the Congo... | reverse complement strand
GATTACGATGGCGGCATACGCCCGCTTGACGGCGACGGCGTTGGCCCGGCGCTTTACGACATCGGGGCATACGAGGAGAACACTCCGGCAAGCCGCCCGTTCACCGCCAATGTCACCGCCCCGATCCACGACGGTGTCGACTCACTGACCGTTGTCCTTACCGCCTCCGTGTCGGGCAACACGAACGGGCTTTACCACTGGTGGGACTTCACCAATGACGGCACAAACGACGTGATCCGGTCAACGTTGCGGACGGTCACGAACATCTACGGGCCCGGTTACCACTCCGTCAAGCTGTCGGTCAGCAACATCACCGGGGCAGTAACCAGTGTCGTCAAGACTGCGTATGTCAGGGTACTGGGGTCGACCAACTATCTTGCCAAAGGTGGCGGCAACGTGTTCCCCTACGTCACGTGGGCCGGGGCCGCCACCAGTTTGTACGCCGCGGTGAATGCCGCCATCGACGGCGGGGTTGTCCTCGTGTCCAACGGCAACTACACGGCATCGAATGTGCAGCTGAGCCGGGGGATCCTGCTGCGTGGTGTCAACGGCAGGGCGGTGACGGCAATCAACAGCGGAAACAGGATCCTGATTGCGCATTCCAATGCCGTGATGGAACACCTGACCATCGCCCGGGCCGAAGGCATCTACATGACCGTGGGCACGGTGCGGCACTGCAATATCGTGAGCAACTACTTCTACGGAACCGCAGGCGGTGGAGGAATCCGTCTCGACGCAGGGGCCGTCTATGACTGCACGATCGGGAAAAACACAAACTGGGGTACGGCGAATTCCACCACCTACGGCGGCGGAGTAAGAATGCTCAGCGGCTTCGTTTCCAACTGCACTATTTCCGGAAACTGGGCGGGCGCCTCTCCAAACTACGGGGGTATCGGCTCCGGTGGCGGTGTGTACATGACCGGAGGTACACTTGCGAACTGCGTCGTTGTCAGCAACGACACGCGATCCAGTACGTTGTGGGAATACGGGATCGGCGGCGGTGTCTGGATCAGCGCCGGCAAGGTCGTCAATTGCCTCATCGCGAAGAACTCCGGCCCCGGGAGCGCGGGTGGTGTCGCGCTGTCGGGGTCGGGTCGCCTGCTGAATCTCACTGTTGCCGGCAACACGACCCGCGCTTCCGCCGGCGGTGGCCTGGCCATGTCCGGCGGCTCGGTCACCAACACGATCGTATACCTCAACAAGAAGACCAGTGACGGGTCGACGGCAAACGTGGACAAATCGGGCGGGACTTTTTCGTACTCCTGCGCCGTGCCGTCGGTTGGCGGCATCTCGAACCGCGCTGCCGACCCTGTTTTCACTGATGCCGCGAACTTGAACTACCGTCTGTCGCCCGGGTCGCCATGCATAGATGCCGGGACCAACACTGTGGGGATGATCACCGATCTGGTCTGGACAAACCGGCCCATCGACGGAAATGACGACGGCACGCCTGTCGTGGACATGGGCGCATACGAGGCACAGCGACCGGCCGACCTGCCGTTTCAATGCGGTTTTTCCGCTCCGACAAATGAAGGCGTTGACTCGCTCGACGCAGTTTTCACTGCCTCGGTCGCCGGTAACACAAACGGGATCTTCTACCGGTGGGACTTTAAGAATGACGGCGGCATAGACGCATCCGGATCCTCGGCGCGGATCGTAACAAACACCTACGGGCCGGGCCGGTTCTCGGTAAAGCTGATTGCCAGTAACCAGGTCGGTGCCGTGACCAATTTTCTCCGGTCCAACTACATAGTCGTACTCGGCTCGATCGTGTATGCCAGTCCTTACGGAAGCCACAACTACCCGTTCGTCTCGTGGGCTACGGCCTCAACCAATCTACAGGATGCTGTGAACGCCGCACCGGAAGGGGCAACGTTCATGGTCAGCAACGGTGTCTATACCCTGCCGGACAAGCTGATCGTCGGGAAGGGGATATGTATACGGGGGTATGGCGAGGACGGCCCGGCAGTTGTACAGGGTGACTACCGGATTGAGGTGAAACACAGCGATGCCGTCCTTGAGAAACTCACCATCACGGGGACAAAGGGCATCGATATGACCGCCGGAACCGTGCGGGACTGCCTGTTGTACGGCAACTACCTCGCCGGGACCGACGGAGGCGCCGGCATACGTATGGCCAGCGGGTTGATTGAGCGTTGTCTGATCCGCCACAACCGGACCTATGCCTCGGCAAATGCCTGGTCCTACGGCGGCGGACTTTACCTGACAGGCGGTCGCGTGCGCAGTTGCCTGATAGTTGCGAACGAAGCCACCACCAGTCTCTCCTACGGGGGAATGAGTCGCGGCGGGGGCATATACATTTCGGGCAGCGCGATCGTCGAAAACTGCACCGTGTCGGGGAATTCGGTAAACAAGGCGATCAGCGAGGGCGCCGGGATATATCGTGCGGGCGGAACAGTGACGAACACGATCGTCTGGGACAATACCAACATAACTTCCGGCGCCAACAGCGATATCGGCGGCACCTGGCCCGCCGGTTTCTCATATTGCTGTTCGCCGGGTTTCACCGGCGGAAAAGGGAACATCACATCCAGCCCGCTCTTCGCCTCGGCCGGCACCGGGTACGGGTACACCTGTGTCACCGGGAATTACCACTTACTGCCGGGCTCATCCTGCCTGCATGCCGGAACGAACATGCCGTGGATGGAAGATGCCGTTGATCTGGATGGCAACCCGCGCCGGTACTACGCTGTTGACCTCGGCGCTTACGAAGTCCCGGCCATACCCGGTATGACAATCATCGTAAGGTAGGTCGTGTCTTCCACCGTACCGCCGCTATGAAGTGAACCCAGGCAATGCCCAGTGTTCCGGCGACAAGATCCGTGATCAGCCGGCCCCAGAAGATTCCCTTCACCCCGCCCAGGTGCATGCCAAGGACGGAAAGGGGAACCAGTAGAACGAATACCCGGATGACGTTCAGTACGGTCGCCGAGGCGGCCTTGTGCAGCCCGGTGAGGATGAACCCGCAGTACCGGTGGACTTCCATCATTCCGTAGCCGAACGAGATTATCCGGACATAGGAAACCATTACGTCCGTAACGGCCGGGTCGCTGCTGAAGAGCCGCGCCATCCACGGGGCGCAGAGGAAGAAGACCAGAGCCACACCGCCCCCGTAGAGCAGGGCGAACCGCGTGGAAACGCCGAAGGCTTCGCTGATGCGATCCATCCGCCCGGCCCCGAAGTTCTGGCTGATAAACGGCGTCAGGGACATCCCCAGCGCCATGGGAATGACGAAGGCGAACATCTCCAGACGCCCTGCCGCCCCGCTGGCAGCTACCGCCTCGCTCCCGAATCCGCCGAGCAGGCGGGTGATCACGCCGGCCGAGATGGGCATCAGGATCATGCTCAGCACGCTCGGGATGCCAAGCTTCAGGATGCGCCTGAACGTGGCGACGTACTCCGCCACGGGCCACGCCTCGAAGACCAGCAGGTGATGTTTGCGCCTCAGCACAAAGAACAGCCAGGCCGTCTGGAATACCTGTGCAACCACGGTGGCCAGCGCCGAACCCCGGATCCCGAGCGCAGGGAAACCGAGCAGTCCGAAGATCATCACAGGGTTCAGCGCCATGTTGACGGCCGCCCCCACGATCATGAATCGGCTGGCAGTCCGGGAATCGCCCGCCGAAATCAGTATCCCGTTGCCGGTCATGGGGAGCGACATGAAGATCGCGCCTATGTACCAGATGCGCATGAACTGGCTGATCAAGGGGAGCGTCCTGGCGTCAGCTCCGAGCTTGGTGAATAGCGGGACCATGGTCAGGTACCCGGCGGTGGTCAGGATCGCGGTGATGATGAAAGTAAGGACAATGCCATGCGTGGTTGTCCGCGCGGCGCCCGTGTGGTCATGCCGGCCCATGGCGTGGGATACAAGGGTGGTGATGCCGGTCCCGATGCCGCCGGCTATGAAGGTGAGCAGCATGATTACCGGGACAGTGAACCCCATTGCCGCGAGGGGCAGCGTTCCAAGGCGCGACACGAAGTACGCGTCCGTGAGGCTGTAGGCGTTCATGGCAAAGGTGCCTGCCAGCATGGGAAAAGCCATGTTGACCAGTGTGCGCTTTACGTTGTCTCTGACCAGCACGGACATCGTTTCGTTTCCCTTCCTCCCTCGTTACACGTAGCGGGCTGCTATAGCGACATTCCGACTTCAGCGCAACTGTCCACATAGGGATGCCATGGAATGGATACAGCCGTGTTCCGAAGATTGCCGCGGGTCTCATCTCGGACTGGTCGTGTGCCACAACCGGGTCTACTTCTTCTTGAACTCCCCGGCGTCCAGCTTCTTGAAGAACTCGGTGGGGGTCCAGCTGGCGTTGTATACCTGTATCTGGGCCAAAGTCTTCATTTCTCGAACGACTTCCCACCCGTTTGTGATGTGCTGCGGGCTGATCCTCAGATGGTTCAACTGCATACCCTTGAGCGGGGATAGGTCGCCAACCTTCGTGTCCTCCACATTCAACGTCTTCAGGGGCATACCCCTGAGCGGGGACAGATCCGAAACCTCTGTTGCACCCACACTGAGGTCTGTCAGCGGCAGGTCCCGCAATGGAGACAGGTCGGCCACGTGAGTGTGCCCCACGCTCAGGCATGTCAACGGCATGCCCTTCAGTGGGGAGAGGTCAGAGATTTCCGTATTTCCCGCGTCAAGGTACAGCAGTGACATCCCCCTGAGCGGCGACAGATCGGTTATCTTTGTATTCTGCAGGTTAAGGTATGTCAGGGGCCGTCCTTTGAGCGGGACGAGATCCACAATCCGTGTGGATGGAGCATACAAGTAGGTTAGCGGCATGCGCTTGAGCGGGGTAAGGTCCGCCACCCTGGTCCTGTCAATGTTTAGTTCTGACAGGGGAATCCCCTCCAAAGGACGCAGATCCATGACATCTTCTCGTACTTGCAGGATGAGCCTGAGTTTCCCTTCACCGATAGGAGTCAATGCTTTACCCACCCCTGGCCAAACCTTGTCTATCTGATTCCGATACATCGGAAGATTCTGCTTCGCGGATTGCGAGAACTTCACCGCCAGACCAGGAACGTTTTCCCGCATGAACAACTCGGACAACTCTCCGGCAGGCGATGAAGCGGGTCCTCTTTCGACCGCCGAACGGCAGGCTTCTGCCAGTCGTTGGGCCAGTGGATCCGCCTGACGCAACGCGGAATACACCTGGCCGTGTTCCAGGGCCCTCTTGTATTCGCCCTGAATACACAGCAATCCTGCCGCCAGGCATTGTGCCGGGGCCAGATCAGGGTCGTATTCACAGGCGGTTTCCACCGCGCTCAATGCCGTGGCAAAGTCGTTGTTGAGAATCAGCATTCTGGCCGTCTCTACCAGAGCCGGCGCTGACTGCTTACGGTCCTGTTGCCGGCGGTCCTGTTCCTTCTTGAACCGATCCAGCGCCTGCTCGGCACGTTCCCATTGGGTCTTGGCCCGATTTCGTTCGGTCATTACTCTCACCGTGAAGACTACGGAGCCCGTTACGATAATCGCCAGCGCCGCCGCGATGGCCGTGAAGACCCCCTTGTTCCGCTTCACGAGGAGCGTGAACTGCGTCCAAGCGCCGGCCTGCTCGACGGAGGTGGCGAAACCGGTCTGGTAGGCCTCAACGTCGTGCTGGAGCCCCTTGACCGACTGGTAGCGGTCTTCCTGTGACCGCGCCAGCGCCTTCATGGCCACCGCACCAAGCGAGTCTGGAATCCGTCCGCCGGGCAGATGGAGCAAGGCGCATGGCGCAGAGTGCATGGCGTCCGGAGCAGCGGCCTTCGGGTTCGCCCCCTCCCGCCCCCCATGCGCCATGCGCTTTGCGCTTTACGCGGTCGCGTTGAACGCCGTGGGCGGCGTGATCTCCCCCCGGGTGATCTTCTTCAGGATCTCGTCCACCGTGCTGCCCATGATCGGCGGCTGGAGCGTCAGGATGGTGTACAGGATCGCCCCCAGCGCATACACATCCGTCGTCTCCGCGAAGCTCTCCGTATCGCCCAGCGCCTGTTCCGGCGCCATGAACCCCGGCGTCCCCATGATCGCCCCATCCAGGGTCTTCAGGATCTCTCCGCCCTCATCCTTCCGGACGGAGTCAATCAGGTTCTCCGGCAGCTTCTGGGATGCCGCACTGTCTTTGACCACCACCCGCTTCTTCTTCTCCTTCGGAAGGACCTTCGCCAGACCCCAGTCCATCACCTGTACTTCCCCGTACTCCCCGATCATGATGTTTTCAGGTTTCAGGTCCCGGTGAATCACCCGCTTGCTGTGGGCGAAGGCGACGGCATCGCAGACCCGCTGGAAGACCGTCAACAGACGTGGCAAGGGGTACTCCTCGATCGTGGCCTTGTCCCCGTCCTTGATTGCCTTGAGGATGTGTTTCAGGGTTCGGCCCTGCACGAACTTCATCGTGTAGAACACGTTCCCGGAGGCATCCACCCCCAGTTCATGAATTGGGACGATACCCGGGTGTTGGAGCTGGGATGTCACCTGGGCCTCTTCGATAAACCGCAGCACCTGCTCCTTGGTGGCCTGCTTGGGGTTCAGCAGCACCTTCATGGCCACGGTGCGCCGTAGGTTGTGATCCCGGGCATTGATGACCGCGCCCATGCCGCCCTTGGCCACCACATCGCCCAGCTTGTACTTCCGGCCCTTCTCGTCGGTCAGGACCTGGGCGGCGGTGGACGAATCAGTGCTGTCCAGGCTGACGCCGCCGTCCAGTTTCTGCTTCTCCATGTACTCGGTGATCGTGACCCCGTCCCGATGGATCGAGGACTGGAGGGCCTGCTTGATCCCGGTGATGTCGACGCGCCAGTCGGCCTTTGCGGAGCCATCTGAACCCACCCCGCCCTGCGGGCACCCCTCCGGAGGAGGGGACCCCGGAGTATTCTGCACAGCATCATGATCCCCTCCCTGGGAGGGGTGGCCGTAGGCCGGGGTGGGTTCTCCCGCTCTTTTGGGAATCCTCAGCTCCCCGCCGCACTGCGGGCACTTCGTGCCTTGTCCGCCGTAGAGCGTGGCGGTCTCCAGATGCTGGTGACAATGCGGACACTCAAATTTCACGGCACACATCCTCTGCTTGATCAACCCCTCCACACCAAACCGTCCATCGCATTCCAGTCAAGCCCCGTATCGTACGCGTCCTCGCGTTATGATACGCGGGCGGGCCTATCGGCCTGAATCAACAGACCGCCCGGAATCCACCGACCGCCCAGAGTCAACAGATCGCCCCGAGTCGACGGATGTACCGGAATCAACAGACGTGCCGGAGTCGACCGACCGTCCGTCGTCCGTTGACCGCCGGTTGTCGAACGTCTCGCCCGTCAGGACTATTTCTACCGCGTTCTGTCCCCGGGCAGGGACCGTCAGGTTGGCTGTGGCCTCGATGGTTCCGGCGTCCCAACTCCTGCCGAAGTACTTCAGCAGCACCCTGCAGGAGTACTGTCCGGACATGACCGATATCTCCGGCGGCTCACTGAACTGGTCTTTTTCGACATGCGCGACCAGGTTTGACCCCTTGCGGATGTCCACCTTGAATTCCTTGCAGTACTCACGCTTGACGATACTGGTGTTGCGAAACTTCCCGGTGGGAACCGCGTCTGTAACGACGAGACCGTTTTCGTCCCGCACAACAGTCTCGGTCCCATCTTCGCCCCGGGTGGTCCTTGGTTTATCCTCGTAGATGGGCACGGTCTCCAGGTAGGTGTTGATCCTGACAACGCTCAGCGCCACGGTCCGCCTGGTCGAGGGTTCCTCCACCTCGACGAGAATCTCCGTGCGGATGGCATCGCACTCCACAGTGCGTTTGGGCATGTTGCGCAACGCTTCTTCGGTTGTGGGGGGTGACACAAGGTCCTTGGTGATGTCAGGGATGGAGAACACTACAGCCGGACTATGGAATATCAATGCTGTCCTGCCGGGTTTGCCGGCTGCGGAAAGCAGGAGCGTGGCGTTGGGCCATGTCCCGACAACCTCGCACTTGGCAATACCGGGATCCGCCACGGCGAGGATTGGCGGGTCTGGTTTCGTGGGCCAACCCGTGATGTCGGGAGACTGGCGTTCATAGGGTGGAGCCGTTGGCATGAACGCACCCTGCAACTTCAGGGGGGGCGGCGCTTTGCCAGGTTCCAGGGGCAGGAATGCCTCCATCTGCAGGCGTCCGTCCTGACCATTGACAGCTCTCCATTGCTGTGCAGCAACGCCATTTGTGTGCACAAGCGCTGCCGCCGTGATATCGGAAAATACCGAGTTGGCAATCATGACCGGCTCGCTGATGGATCCGTCCTTGAACTTGAGGCAGAGCATCTGTTCGCCGCGGTTGCAGGTCACCCGCGCCCGAATCACTTTGTCGGCCGGCTTGTACGCGTTGCTCCAGGCCACTTCGTACTTGGGGTGGATTTCGAAATCCAGGTCCGACTGGCCCTCTCCCCGGACAGCGCGAAAATACGGCACGGAAACAAGGCCTCCGGGCCAGCCTTCCGCCCGGACATCGTTCAGTATCTCGGCGCCGAACACTACAGCCTTTTCGGCCCTCGTATTGAGTCCAACCGGGATGATGGCATCGTAATCAACATCTCCCAGCGGGCTGATCCTGGGATAGATCCGAACCCCATAGGGCTTCAACATGCGCGCTGCTTCGAACAAGTTCTCGTTCTCGGACCTGCTGATGGTGAAGGCCATGCCGGTGTCGAATTCAAGGAAGTTTGTCCGCGCGCAGCGGTCCGACAGAAACGAGATACCCCGCAGGGGTTTGAACGGCAGGGGCCAGTCTTCGTACCAGGTGAAAGCCACGTCACCGCCCAGCGATGCAGGGTTCCGGTTCCGCAGGAACAGGTATTTCCTGGTGTTGCTCGTATCGCCATGGGCCAACGCGAAACGGATTTCATAGAAGCTCTGCTGCTGCGTGTAGTTGTACTTGTACTGGTCCAAACCTATCATCACCGCATCAGTACCCTGGTCGGCGCCGGGAATCCATTCGCAGAGAACCTGGGCAATACCTACCGGTACCTGGACACAGTCGATCGCGACAGCCCACCAGTGGCCCTTGACAACATCTCCCGGGATTTCTGAGAAGATCGTACGGCCCATGTCGAAGATAACATATCCCTGCGAGACGAAATCGCCGCTGCCGGGGAACGTGTAGCCCAGGGTATAGGGACCGAGATCCCGCGCCAGCTTGAACTCGTCAAACTGCCTCTCCTGGACAACCTTGCTGAACCACAGGTTCACCGATTCGATGTCGATGTTGGTGGGCGGGGTGGCCGGTGCCACGGAAGCGGCCGCTTTGGTTTTCGCCGCCTTCTTTGTTGCCTTGGTAGAACCACCCGCCAGGAACTGCATGTTGAGGAGATCATCCGCCTGCATGTGGCGAATCTTCCAGTCCTTGTCTTCCCGGACCATCAGCACAAGGAGCCCGTATTTCCGGTCGACAGTAGAGCCATCCTTCATCTGCGCTGTGTAGCTGCACGCGCACCGCACGATGGCCTGGCTGCCGTTGCCCGCGGATCCGGCGGCCCGTTCCTCCACGGTGAGATCCTTGAAAGTCATCGCCTGTTTGACGTTCTGGAGCTGACGCACGAAATGGCGGATGGATTCCGGGCTCATGCTCTTGCTGGCCAGGCAGGATTCGAATGTAGGAAGGTCGCCGGCGGCTTGTGCTGTCAGGGCCTTCTTTACCACATCGAATGGTTTTGCTGCGCCGCCTTCCACCGGATCGGCCTGGCGCATCAGCACGGCTCCATCCGTGGGCGGGGCGGGCGTTGTGGTAGCAGCGGCCTTGGTCTTCTTGCCTTTCTGGAACTCCTGCATCTGTTCGCGGTCACGCCGGATGAACTCCTGGAACGTCTCGTCGGCGCCGGCTGCAGGAAAGACGACCGTGCATATCACAAATGCAGCCAGCGCAACCAGAGCCGTTCGCAGTTTGGATCGGTTTACGCTTCTCATCGGGCCTTTCCGCTGCTGTCGTTCTGGCAGAACATCATCCCGTTCAAGATACCCGTGGTTGACCTGGTTGGGTAGCGGTATAATTTCTCAGAGACCGCATTCCTTTTTGATCTGGGCCACGCTTTCCGCGGGCAGGATCAGGCTAAGCGTCCAGCCGGGATTGATGTAAAGCCCCAGTTCGGGCGGACATCCCCGAAGAAGCCATGTGCTTTCGACCAGCAGCCCCGAGGTAGCCGCAATACCCATGTTCGGCAGAGTGGATGCACGCCCGGAATCGGTGAAAACAGGAACCATGCGGCCCTGGGACACGTCCATGATCAGGGGCTTGAACGGCTTGCCTGCGGAAATGTCCTCGTTGGCCATGGGCGAGGGGACAAAGACTTTCTCTTTCAGGAGCACGTTAACGAAATCCGTGATGGTTGCCGTGTTGGCCCGGCAGTTGTTCAGCACACGCTCCATTTCGTTCCCCGGCGTAAGCTCGTGGAGCGGTTCGTCACCGTCCTGCATCTCGTGGATCTGTTCTTCCTTCGCACCGCCACCGAATAGCTTGCTGAAGAAACCCATTGCGGGCCTCCTTTCCCGGTTCCGTCATTCTGCCATGGCAAAGCCCCTACGACATCCGGGCGATAAGCCGGATCGCCGCGTCCACGAGGATTCCGCCGGCCGAGGGCGCAAAAGCACGATTATTGGTCTCGTACCGTCCCTCGCGCAGCGCGGCTTCAGTCACAATATATCCCTGTACTTCACCGTTGACGAGGTTTACGCAGAAGACGCGGCGTGGCGCCAGCCACTTTGTCATCAGGTCGTACTCGACAAACAGTTCGCCCGGGAAACCTGCCAGGCAGGCTTCGCCGATCCGCACAACCTGCACATCCATCGGGTCATAGTCGGCCATCACCTTCCGGAAAAGGCCGGATGCGTCGCACTCGGCAAGAAAGAGCGTTTCCTCCGCACCGAAGACGTCGCATTCGGCCGTACGTACGTCGGCCCGGGGCGCATTCTGTTTCTTGAGTTGTGCGAAGACGCGG
>Ga0172375_10011932_pt1 | contig 10965 bp, 8 predicted proteins | sample LakKiv1m_FD_114537 | JGI IMG/M metagenome (GOLD analysis project Ga0172375, IMG submission 114537) | Freshwater microbial communities from Kabuno Bay, South-Kivu, Congo - kab_092012_11.1m | ecosystem: Environmental > Aquatic > Freshwater > Lake | place: Democratic Republic of the Congo... | reverse complement strand
TGTCCGACTTTAATCATAAGGGATCTGTATCCCTCCTGAATCGCTTTTTTTGCTTCCTTGACATTGGTCGAGGCGTCCGCTCCCATAAGAGGCCAAAGCAAGGGGATTTCTCTTCGGAAACAACCGCCCAGAAGCTCGTATACCGGGACATTGAAGTGTTTGCCGAGGATATCGTACAGGGCGATGCCTATAGCGGTCTTGGCAAATGAGTTTCCTTTGACAGCGTCGTCCATGCGCTTGTGGATCACGCCTACATTGCGAGGATCCATGCCCTGAATCGCCGGATATAGGTAGTGGCGCAGAATGCTCACGACGGATTCGGGGCTTTCCTCCGAGAATCCGGGACAGGGAGAGGTATCGCCGATGCCATAGATCCCGCTATCGGTGTGGAGTCGGATCAGAACCGATGTGGCAGCCGTTACGGTTCCGAACGAAAGTGCGTAGGGGATAATTGTGGGTACTTTAACGGGAATGATTTCCATCTCGGTTATTTTCATATTTGCTCCTTGATATTTGGACATTGCTTGAAAGAGATAGCGTCATCAGAAAAGCTTAATGAATCAGTCCTGCAAGTCTTGGCAGGAAAAGCGAGAGATCCGGCCAGTAAGTGGTAATAATAACCATTGGCAGAAAACAGGTAAAAATAAGGATCAGCGTCGGCTTCATCATTTTATCGATGGTTATGTTTGCAACCCGTGCCCCGATGTACATGATGCCGGCCATGGGCGGGGTCATCATGCCCATGCCCAGATTGACGCCGATGATCGAAGCAAAATGGATCGGATCGACGCCAATCTTGAGTATTACGGGATATAATAACGGAGTTACCAGAAGAATCCCGCTCAATTCATCCATGATCATCCCTATAAAGATCAGGAATATATTGATCATAATTAAAAGGAGTATCTTATTCTCCGTGATGCCGAGCAAGGCGGAAGCGACCTGTTGAGGCAACTGCTCCATGGTGTAGAGGCGGCTTAAAATGGCCGCAAAAAATGTCATCAACATCATGGTTCCGGTCGCTGATACGGATGAACGCAGTAGAAGGAAGATTTCTCTGAAAGTCAGCTCTCGGTAAATAAAACGACTCAATATAATGGCGTAGAAAATGGACGCCGCAGCCGCTTCGGTCGGCGTCATGACGCCCCCATAGATACCGACCATAATGACTATGGGCAGCATCAACGCCCCAAACGCCGAGCGGCCTTCATGCCTGATGTTCTTCATCGCTTGCTGAAAGTCGATCCGGGGCGGTGTTGTGATCGTGGGGATTTTTCTCACCATGATGAGATTTGCAACGGAAAAAAATATTGCCAACAAGAGCCCCGGTCCGACGGTCGCAATAAAACAGGCCGCCACCGATTGACCTGTAACAAAGGCGTACATGATCATCGCAATGCTGGGCGGTATCAGGGTGTCTATAACAGCCGCAGAACTGATGAGTGCGGTGGAATAGCCGCGCGGGTACCCATGCTTCTCCATTTCCGGAATCATGATGGTGCCGATGGCGACCACCGATGACGCTGCCGCGCCCGATATGGCGCTGAATATGCAGGTAGCAAAAATGGCAACAATGCCCAGGCCGCCCCTTATTCTTCCAACAATGGCATTGGCAAAATTGATCAGCCTGCTGGCAATGCTCCCCCCGGTGCACAGATAACCGGTTGCAATGAAGAAAGGCAACGCCAGAAGGATGACGGAATTCAATTTTGAAAAACCGGCCGGCAAGAGAAAGTCGCCCGTATAGGGCTTGGTGATAATCAATAAAGCAATAGCCCCTAAAAAACTAAAGGGAACCGGAACGCCGGAGAAAATGAGTACCGCAAAGAGAAAAAGGGAGGAGATAACGATTAAATCCATGACTCAGTTTCCTTTCTTGCGGACATCATTTCGCTGGGAACCGGTTCATTTTTCAAAATAGGAGTGATCCATTGGAGAAATTCGACGAAGAAATAAAAGCACATCAAGGCAAAGCCGACCAATAGGCTGAACTGAAAATAAACAACGGGATAAGTGCTACCCAGGAAGGTGGCACTGGACTGCTCCATGCGGCGGATTCCCCACTCGGCATAACGATAGGCCAAGATGATCGCATAGAAAGAAAGGGCAAAAGAAATGAAACTCGTTACCGCCCGTGATATCGCGTAATATCTTGGATTTTTGATAAGCATATGGGTCAACTCCGCCTTGATATGGCTGCGTTCGTAGGTTCCGTAAGAAGATCCGATAAAATAGAGCCAAAAAGCGATGTAGGCCGCGAGTTCTTCGATTCCGACAATGGATGTCTTGAAGATGTACCGCATCAACACCTCAGCCATGATAGCGCTCGTGGATATGCATATAGTCAAAAGCATCAAAATGCGCTGCACCTTCAACAACATATCCCAGATAAAACGTCCTGTTGCTGCAAACCCGCGGCCTATATCGCTCATGTGTCTCCCCTTCTCACATTCCCGAGTTTTTCCGAACTTCACCCATTATTTTTTTCCCGATAATGGGGTCCATGACAGGCCATACCTTTGCACGAATAACTTTTGATAATTTAACAAGTTGATCATCCGTTGGGATAATGACTTTAATACCAGCACCCTTCATCATCTCTACGTATTTCTCGTCTTCACTGCGAGCTATGGCAAAACTCGCCTTAGACTGATTTATGGCCGCATTTTTAATAATCTGCTGGTCAGCCGGAGTCAGTTTCTTCCAGAGATTCGCATTCATATATATGAATGAATTCTGGAAATGCGTATTGTACTGGACCCAGCATTTTGTCACATCCCGGAAGGAAACCCATGTATCATAAACTTGTCCGCCCACCTGCGCATCAACGAGTTTTGTCTGGAGTCCCATGTACAAATCGCCCCAAGGTACAGGTGTCGGCAAGAATCCCATTCCCTTAACCATGGCCTCCCAAGCCTGGTTCCCAGGTGGGAATCTCATTTTTATCCCTTTTTTATCTGCGTCCGGATCCAAAACATCAACAGTCGGCACTGTAGCGAATCCGCCTCCGCCAAAACCTTGTGCCACAACAGCCAACGCCTTGAGATCGATTCCTCCCATCACATCTTCCATTATCTTAAAAAGATACGGGTTACTCCCAAGAAAAGCTGTTTCCGCATCCTTCCAATTCATGACTGAGTATGGAAGTACCCTCACCTGAATTCTGGGATCATAAGAAGGTGAGACGGGTAATAATCCTATTTCAACGCTCCCCCGCATGATCTGTTCGGAAACCTCCATCCAGTCCCCAAGCTGACTTGCGGGATAGACGTCTATTTTGATGCGTCCCTGAGACTTTTGCGCGATTTCCTGAACAACGGCCTTTGAAACCTTGTCAACGATGGAATCGATGGGCTGATAATGTGCCCATCGCCACTGGTATTTGGTCCCCGGTTGGTCAGCGGCTAATGCACCCATCGGGAGCCATAATGCCAGAACGACGGTAACCAATAACAATGTAAACTTTTTCATTTTATCCTCCTTTGCAATGTAATTTATTCAGACATCATGATCGTTCTAAAATCCACGCACGTTGTTAGAGCAATGGATGTGCCATAGGATATCGAAAAACAACGATAAGCAGTTAAGCATTCAGTATTGCAAGAGAAATCATTTGCAGTCGGATGGGGGGAGGACAAAGACAATCTATTGCAGTGAAAATTAGCTGTTTAAATATTGAACACAAAATCAACGGGAGGCCGCGGACCCAACAATGACGGCATCAAGACAAATTGTATAGATTTTGTACATGTCTTGTTATTGTACAGATCTGTTGATCATAATGCTGTATCGCTTGATTTTGTTATAAAGCGTTCCCCGCGATACCCCTAACTTGCTGGCAGCGAGCGAGAGGTTGTTTTGCGAACGCTTAATGATATCGGTTATCGTCTCCAACTCCAAGTCTTTGAGGATATTTTTCCCGCCACGTCCGCCACTTGGGATACCCTCCTTGTTGACCCATTCAAAGAATCTGGGTGTAATTTCACCGGTGTCGACCATGTTTACTGCTCTCTCCACAACATTTTCCAGTTCGCGGACATTGCCCGGCCAATGGTGCCGTTTAAGAAGCGATTCAGCGTCTTTTGAGAAACGGATTCCCTGTTTCCCCATATTTTTGCAATATCTGGCGAGAAAATAACGGGCCAGGGGAATGATGTCATCCGGCCGTTCCCGCAGTGGGGTGACGTGAATTGGAAATACGTTCAAGCGGTAAAAGAGATCTTCCCGAAAATTTCCTTTGGATATTTCTTTTTTAAGGTTTCGGTTCGAGGCGGCAATAACTCGGATATCGACGGCAATCGGTTTATGTTCGCCTAACCGTATAACCTCGCTGGTTTGCAGGACGCGAAGCAGCTTGACTTGCATATCCTGCGGCATATCTCCGATTTCATCCAGAAAGATGGTTCCACCATGGGCCAGCTCAAATTTGCCAGGTCTTCCTCCTTTTCGGGCGCCCGTAAAGGAGCCTTCGACATATCCGAAGAGTTCGCTTTCCAAAAGTTCTCTCGGTATTGCAGCGCAATTGATCGCTACGAAAGGATTGCCTTTGCGCGTACTTTGGTTATGGATGGCTTGGGCGAAGAGTTCCTTGCCCGTGCCCGTTTCTCCCATAAGCAGCACCGTCGATTTACTCGAAGCGGCAACCATCGCAAGCTCTTTCGCTTTCTTGATGCTTGCACTGATCCCTATGATGTCTTCGAAAGTGAAACGGGCGTTACGACCGGCCACGTCATTGATGAGCTTTTTGATTTTCGTTATCTCATTGAAAATGATAACGATGCTTTCCACTTTCCCCAGGGCGTTCAGGATGGGTCGCGCCGTCACCAGGAGATGTATGAGCGCCTTTCCGCTTGGTATGAACAGTTCGTGGTTGATGTAGTAATTGCCGTCGGCTATAAGTCTTTTCCAGTCGAAGTGATCCTGCATGACGGTGGACAGGGGCAGTCCAATCAGATCCATTCTGGCATGCAGAATGGTTTTCCCTTGATCGTTGATTTGGGTGATGATTCCGTCCCTGTCGATGGTCATTACCCCGCTGTCAATCGAATTGATGATGGCATGCATCCAATCGTTTTTTATGACGATCTCCTGAGATGCCCGCATGATCCGCATCTGATTTTCAACGGATTGCGCCGCCGTGATGACCATTCCGAGCGTATGGGGATGAACCTGGTCGGCGCTGCCGGACAGGGCGATAACACCGATCAGTTCATTATGTTCACTTATAACAGGCGCCGCGGAGCAGGTGTATCCGTGCCCGCGTTTGCAATAGTGTTCGCTGTCATTGATCTGTACGGGAATGTTTCGTGCGACAACAAGGCTGATGGCGCTGGTCCCGACGTCCTTTTCCGTCCACCGATAACCCGGACGGAGATTGCCTTTTTTCATCAAACTTAATATGGGACCGTCACCGATGATCTCCAGGATATACCCTTCGCCATCGGATAGCGTAGCGATGAATCCCGCACCAGCGGCACACCGATACAGATCTTTGATTTGTTTGACGGCAATCTGTAAAAAATCCTTTATTTTCTCACGGCGGCGCTTCAATCCTTGATTGCTCAGCTTGGCTTGCTGATCGTTGCGCATCGTATTGGGATCGATGTCGAGCTGCCTACATCGTTGGTAGGATTCTTTGATCTCCCTGAGCATAAGAGTTTTATCAATACCTTTTGACAAAATCATTAAGCCACCTCATTTGATAAAAGGGTAAGACGGCGTTTTTCAATACCGGCATATGATCGATCTGTTGATTTTCTTAAACCATATACCCATCTTTATGCAAGCGGATGGACTGACCATAATCAACCTCCGCATCCCGAATCCCTCTCCGGGGCGACGTTTTTTCAGGGGGGAGGGCCGTCTGTTTTGGACCTATTCGCGGCGCTTGCCGGTGACGTTTTCGATGTCGATCCGGATGATCGCCGTTCTGGCGAGAGTCTCGTCCGGGTAGGAGAAGGGACCTGTTGCGCCGCAGTGCTCCATGATCCGGTCGAGGGCGGCTCTTTTTTCGGCAGGGGCCTCCACAATCACCGCCCGGCCGAAGCCGATGACGCTTTCGTACCGCGCACCCCACCCGCACGACTCCGTTCCCTGCTTGATTTCCCGCAGCAGGTCCATCTCGAAACAGACCCGGTCGTTCTTCCGGAGGATGTCGAGCTTCCGTCCCTCCGTTGCGCAGTGGAGGTAGAGGCAGTTCTTACCGAGGCCGAAGTTCATGGGCACGACGTAGGGCGCCCCGTCGTCGGAAAGCCCGAGGCGGCAGACAAGCGCCTCCTCCATGATTGCCCGGATCGCTGCCTTGTCTTTGATCTCCTGGTTCGTCTTTCGCATTTTCACAACCTCTTTTTCGATTGTAGGTGCATTATAGAGCAGAGGGCCGCAAATTGGAATATACCTCTTCCGCCCGGCGGACCTCGTCCAGGAGACGGCTGACGCGGTCGAAGTCCTTCCGGAAGCGGATGGGCCGTCCCCCATGGTCTCGGGTGTTGGTTTGCGTGCAGCTGTCGATTCCCGCGGGCTTCACGCGGCCGATGGCATCGAAGACGTTCTCCGGGGAGATCCCTCCGGCAAGGATCACGCTGCCGATGCGGTCCACCCCCAAACCGATCAGCCATTCCGCCTCGCGGGGGTCCTGGATTTCGTAAAGCTGAACGATGATCCGTTTCATCCGTTTCTATCCGCTGCCGAAGGATCTGACTTTCTATCGGTTTTCCGACAAGAGATCAACTCTTTTTCGAACCCTTCTCTCGTACCGATAATAAAAAAGCAGTGCCTGTCCTCGATTTTCTGAATCAGCCCGGCCCGGCTACATCATCGGGATCCACAACCATGGTATGATCCGGACCGGCCACATCTTCATCGAAGGGGAGTCTCTCCATTTCACCGGGAGGAAATTTGTATTCCTCGGCCTCTTTTCATGATAAATTACTCGATGACCATTCCGGTCTTTGTGGTTGACGAAGCAATGCAGCCCTCCGCGGAGGGGATTCAAACCATAAAACAGGGAGATTGCCGATGCATGCCAATGATCAGGAAAAATTATCCGGTGTGTTTCCGCCTTGCATGACCGTTTTTGACGAGAATGAGGAGGTGGCCTACGACAAAATCGCAGAGAACATTGAACGCTATAACTGGACAAAATTAAAAGGTTATATGCCGCTGGGAAGCAACGGGGAGTTTCGCAGTCTGACCGATGAGGAATCGGTCAAAATCATCGAGGTCTATCGGAGAACCATGGGCAGGGGCAAAACGCTGATCGCCGGCGTGGGGAGGGAATCCGCAAAAATCACGATCGAATTTATCAGGCGGATTGCAGACAAAGGAGTCGATTTCGCGACCATTCTGCCCCCATACTACTTCGTGGGTTTCATGACGGATGACGCGCTGATCCGGTATTACACAAAGATTGCCGATGAGTCGCCGGTTCCGGTCATGATGTACAACGCCCCCAAATTCGCCGCCGGACTCACCTTCTCGGCATCCCTGGTGTCGGTGTTGGCCGCCCATCCCAATATTGCGGGGATGAAAGACACCTCCCGGGAGGAGATCTCCATGTATATCCATGCCGTCCCGCAGGGGACTGATTTTTGCGTCATGGCCGGGACGATCGAGAAATTCTATTCGGGGTTGTTGCAGGGCGCCGTCGGCGGGGTGCTGTCGATCGCCAATTACCTTCCGGATCTGTGCTGCCGATTGCAGGAACTTTATGAAGCTGGGAATCATGAGGAAGCGCAGAAACTGGATCTCTATGTCCGTCGGCTGAGCAAAAATGCCGCCGGAAATTACGGAGTCGCCGGCGTCAAGGCCGCGATGGATCTTCTCGGCTATCATGGCGGAAACCCCAGAAATCCGGTCCTGCCGCTGAGCGGCGAGGCAAAGGCGGAATTGAAAGCGACGCTGCAACAGGAGGGGTTGCTGTAAGCCTTTTTCAACAGGCTCCTAAAGGGATGCGCCGGTCTTTTCCAGCAGATGTTTTCGGCCCAGCAGGGCGGCGCCCTTCATCGAGGATTGCTCCTCAAAGACATACCGGCAGGAGCGCATCCATTTGGCCTTCGCATGGATCAGCGACGGATTCAGCGCCCCCCCCGTTACCCGGATTTCTTCCTTTAGCGGAACCTCCAGCGCGATCTCTTTGAGGTGTTCCCGTTGATAGAGACAGAGACCCCTGACCAGGGCCGCCAGCAGCTCTTCCCGGGAGGTCTCCTGGGTCAGTCCCAGGAACTCGGCCCGCAGCGGCTCGAGGGAATAACGGGAGCCCATGAGATAGGGGACGTAGGTCACCCCCGATTCCCGCTCCAGCCAGCCGTCGACGGCCTTCGGCATAAAGTCTCCATAGTAGGCGTCGACGGACATCTCGCTGCAGAACAGCTTCCGGAACCATTCGTAGGCCACCCCCAGCGCGTTCATCACATAGAGGGTCAGCCAGCGGTCGGGAACGACATGGCAGCGGATGTTGTAGTTCCGGGACGGGTAGCACTTCGGCAGGCAGACCAGCGTGATCTCGCAGGTTCCGTTCACGTTCATCGTCTCGCCGGGGGCCTCGATCCCCAGCGAGTAGGCCGCGAGCACCGCGTCGTTGCCCCCGATCACGACGGCCGGTTCCCGCGTCATCCCCAGTTGGGACGCCAGTTCAGGCCTCAGGCGGCCCGGACTTTCATGCGCGGCGATAACCGGGGGGAGCCGATCCAGGGAGATGCCGAAGGCGCCGGCGATCTCCCCGTTCCAAGTCCTGTCGTTCCGGACCGTGTTGTACAGCCCTGTCAGCGATGCCGAGGAGGAGTCGATCGCAAAGGTTCCCGTCAGCCATTTTGCGATGAAGGTGTTGGAGTGGCCGAAAACGGCTGTCTTCCTGTAGATCTCCGGGAGATGGTCCTGTATCCAAAGGAGGCTGGCCAGCGAACAGCCGCCGGCGACGGGCATGTTCGCCGTTTCGGCCAGCAGGGTCCTCATGCCGACCCTGTCGATGATCCGCTGGGCCTGCTGCCGGGAGCGCTGATCCAGCATGAGGATGGCAGGATAGAGGGCCCCTCCCTCGGCGTCCATGGCCGTAAACCCGGGGGTTGTTCCCGACAGCGCGATGGCATCCACTGTGGCCAGGAGCTCTCTCAGCGCCTTGCACCCGGCTATAAAGGCCTGCTGCCACTTCTGGGGTTCGATGTCGCTGAAAAGGCCGTCGTTGTAAGTGTTGACTTGATATTCCTGCGAAAACTGCCTGACCAGCGTGACGGAATCACCCTTTTCGTCAAAGACCCCCATCTTCATGGAGGTAGTTCCCACATCGACACCCAGGATTCTCATTATGGTCACCGTCCCTCACCTGAATAATAATTGCCCAATCGGACAAGGGACTCCCGAAGCACGCATGGGAGCGCCCCTCTGGAATCACGGTCCGGGCCCGTCCGAACGCGCCCGACAATCACCCATCTCCGAGCCGTTGCCGGTCCATTTTATTGCGCTATCTACATTGAATATTCCGGAGATGCAAGGCCGGAAAAAAGAAGAGCGCCCGTGCCTGTGCGCGGGTGCCCTCCTAATTCAAGTCGGTCTTCAGCGGCGGCTCGACGAATTGAGGCTGCTCTCGAGGACGTTTTATACGACGATCAGGCGAGGTCGAAACGGTCAAGGTTCATGACTTTGTTCCACACCGCGACGAAGTCGTGCAGGAATTTCTCCTGGGAGTCCTCACATCCGTACACTTCCGCCAGGGCCCGGAGTTGGGAGTTCGAACCGAAGATGAGGTCGACACGGGTGCCGGTCCACTTGAGTTCGCCCGTCTTGCGATCGCGCCCTTCAAAGAGCTCCCCGTCCTGCAAAACCGCCTTCCACGTCGTGCCCATGTCGAGCAGATTCACGAAGAAGTCATTGGTGAGCGCCTCCGGCCGCCTGGTGAAGACGCCGTGCGGAGACCCTCCGAAGTTGGCCTTCAGGACGCGCATGCCGCCGATAAGAACCGTCATCTCGGGAGCGGTCAGGGTGAGCAATTGCGCCTTGTCAACCAGCATTTCCTCGGCCGATACGCTGTATTTGGCCTTCTGGTAGTTGCGGAAGCCGTCAGCCTTCGGCTCGAGGACGGCGAAGGAGGCCGCGTCGGTCTGCTCCTGCGACGCATCCGTGCGTCCCGGCGTGAAGGGAACGGTCACGGCGTGGCCGGCATTCTTCGCCGCCTGCTCGACACCTGCGCATCCGGCCAGAACGATCAGATCGGCCAGCGAAACCTTCTTTCCGCCGGAGGCCGCGCTGTTGAATGCCTTCCGGATTCCCTCCAGGGTCTGCAGCACGGTCTTCAGTTGGGCCGGCTGGTTGACGTCCCAATCCTTCTGGGGCGCCAGACGGATGCGCGCCCCGTTCGCCCCGCCGCGCATGTCGGATCCGCGGAACGTGGACGCCGAGGCCCAGGCCGTCGAGACCAGTTGGGAAACGGACAGTCCCGAAGCGAGAATCTTGCCCTTGAGGGCGACGATCTCCTGCGCGTCGATCAGCACATGATCGACGGCCGGCACCGGGTCCTGCCAGATGAGCTCCTCCGCCGGGACCTCCGGGCCGAGGTAGCGCGAGCGGGGGCCCATGTCGCGGTGGGTCAGCTTGAACCACGCCCGGGCAAAGGCGTCCGCGAACTCCTCCGGGTTCTTGTGGAAGCGCTTCGCAATCGGCTTATAGATTGGATCCATCCTCAGAGAGAGGTCTGCCGTGGTCATGATGGTCGTAACCCGCTTCGACGGGTCGTGAGCGGCAGGCGCGAGATCCTTTTCTTCCAGATTGACCGGGACCCACTGCGAGGCGCCGGCGGGGCTTTTCACCAAATTCCAATCATAGCCGAAGAGCACATCGAAATAGCCCATATCCCACTGGGTCGGTTTCGCCGTCCACGCACCCTCGATGCCGCTGGAAATCGTATCATCCCCCTTGCCCCTGCCGAAACTGCTCTTCCAGCCGAGGCCCTGCTCTTCGATGGGGGCGCCTTCG
>Ga0172375_10011931_pt1 | contig 10966 bp, 4 predicted proteins | sample LakKiv1m_FD_114537 | JGI IMG/M metagenome (GOLD analysis project Ga0172375, IMG submission 114537) | Freshwater microbial communities from Kabuno Bay, South-Kivu, Congo - kab_092012_11.1m | ecosystem: Environmental > Aquatic > Freshwater > Lake | place: Democratic Republic of the Congo... | reverse complement strand
GATTAAAGCAGGCATCGAGGTCATTCAGGATCTCCGGGTTGCACTCACCCAGATCCAGCATCAAGTGGGGGCCGTATCCGTATATTGTCCGGTTCATTTTGCATAAATCCTCCTTAGCTGTATACGTTTCACCATCTTTATGGGGTTGCGTTGATGAATCGTCTAAACCATTCATTTTTGGCAACCCGCGTCCTCATACCATGCATACTGTCTTTCAAAAAATTGAAGAGGCTGTTTAATTGAATTTTGTCGGCATGTCAAGCCATTTCTAAAAAATTCTACCTGAGTATGCACGGATATCCAGTGGGCACAGGTTATCGCAATCATTGATGGCTGCCGAGTAAGCCGACAAATCATACGAAATCATCCAGTTAGCCGTCTTTCCGTCGCCATCTGTTGATGTGACATCTATTATTCATATCATTTCAACATATTACCTTGTTAAGAACGGAAGTTGTGCAGGAAATACAACATGATAGGGGTTGCTGGATCAAACTCCACGCCCACCAAATTCTATTGACAAGACTGCGCTATCTTGATAGAAAACCTCGCTTCATAATAATGCCCGCAGCTCACTTGGATAGAGTGAGGGAATAAGAACCGAAGCACAGATTCGAGTCCCGCGGGGCCAACCGCTTCGAACGTAACGGCCTGCGGGATTGATTCTGGCAATCGGGCTCATTTCAGGTCTTGCAGATGATGCCCCCAAGGCCGATGTCTGGGCCATATCAGCGATGAATGCCTCGTTTAGAACGACGAAAATGGGGCGGCCCTGGAGACCTTCAAGCGAGAAAAGTGGAGGTCTTCGGCATTGTGAAAGGGGCGGGAGGCAGACAGATCGTCGCCGTCAAAGGAATGCAGCCTCGTTAAGGACATCATGCAGCAGAAAGAACGGAAACGGGCGAAGCGTCCCTTAGCGCCCCCAGGCCTTTTGCACCTCCTGTTTTTTACATCCAACGCCAGCCTACTGTTTATTTGCCATGAAAGATAAGACCCTTGTATGTATTCAGTGTGGAAGCCCATTTGTCTTCAGTTCGGCGGAACAGACGCGTTTTCTGGCCCTGGACTTTGCCAGCCCGAGACGATGCCCGGAATGCAGGAAAAAGAAGGCAAAAAGCATCGAGGACAAAGAAAAGTGGGACAAGGAAGACAGGAAAAGACGGATGCTCCGGCGCAAACGACATGCCATTTATGATGATGATGAGTGAATAGCGGTTTGAGGGCCTGTTCACCAAGAGGCGCTAGGGACGCTCTGCGTCCCTTCGGCCCTGGTTATGGTTCATCCGGCGTTGGACGTTCCCAGTAAACGGGATTGGAGGTCCACTCTTTTGCCAGTTGTGCGGTTGTCGCCTGGAGGTTGGGCAGAGCGAAAGCCAAAACCGCTCTGTGCACCATAGAACAGAAGGAGAGAGGCTTCGACGGGCTCCTTCATGGAGGAGGTAAGGTATGGCTTGTAAGAAAAATGACATAGAAAAATCGGGGAAGCGTCCATTGGGGGAGGCCTGTCTTGCGGCCCTCCATTTTGCCATCGGCCGGGAGGTCGACAGCGCCAGTTTCTATAACAAGTACCAGAGCATCGCCATCGCCGTACGTACGCGTCTCATGGACCGCTGGTTGGAGACAGAGAAGCGGTACTGCGAGACCGACGTCAAACGGGTCTACTACCTTTCCCTCGAGTTCCTGATGGGGAGGACCCTTCAAAATGCGATCCTGAACCTGGACATGGAGGAGGAGGCGAGGGAGGCGATGCGCGAACTGGGCATGGTCCTGGAGGATGTCTATGAGGCGGAACATGATGCAGGTCTCGGCAACGGCGGTCTGGGAAGGCTGGCCGCCTGCTTCCTTGATTCCATGGCCACGCTCAATATCCCGGCCAAGGGCTATGGCATCCGTTATGAGTACGGGATCTTCAATCAACTGATAGATAACGGGTATCAGGTGGAAAAACCGGATTACTGGCTGTTCCGGGGCAATCCCTGGGAGACCCCTCGTGTCGAAAGGATGCAGCGGGTCCGTTACCGTGGACGTACGCGGCCCTACATGGATGAAGCAGGCAGATACCGGGTCGACTGGATTGAGACGGACGACGTCTTTGCCCTTCCCCATGAGATCCCCATCCCCGGTTACCACACGGAGACCGTCAATCTGCTGACGTTGTGGTCTGTCAGGGCTGGCGATGAATTCAATCTCGAGTATTTCAACGACGGCGATTACCTGAAGGCCGTGGAACAGCAAACGGCGAGTGAGAATATATCCAAGGTACTCTATCCCAACGACAATATCATGGCTGGCAAGGAACTCCGCCTGAAGCAGGAGTACTTTTTTGCCTCGGCATCTCTCCAGGAGATTCTCGATAATTACCTCCACGATCACCAAGACCTTGCCCGCATCCCCGACCGAGTAGCGATCCAGTTGAATGACACCCATCCTGCCATTGCGATCCCCGAGATGATGCACCTCCTCGTGGACAGGCACTCACTGACATGGGAGGCGGCGTGGGCCATTACCACACGGACGTTCGCCTACACGAATCACACCCTTCTTCCCGAGGCCCTGGAAACTTGGGAAGTCGCGCTCCTGGAACGGCTGCTGCCGAGACACATGGAGATCATCTACGAAATCAATCGTCGTTTCATGATGGAGGTCTCGGCGGCATTTCCCCATGATGGGGAGATCGCATCCCGTCTTTCCATCATCCAGGAAGGTTCTCCCAGGAGGGTCCGCATGGCCCATCTGGCCGTCGTGGGCAGCCATTCCGTAAATGGCGTGGCCGCCTTGCACACCCGCCTTCTCAAGGCGTCTCTCCTGGCCGATTTCAACCGGCTGTGGCCCGTCAAATTCAACAACAAGACCAACGGCGTTACCCAGAGGCGCTGGTTGAGACAGGCCAACCCGGCCCTTTCCCGGCTGATTTCCGATACGATCGGCGATGAATGGGTCACGAACCTGAATGCCCTGGAGAGGCTGCTCGAAAAGGTTGAGGACAAAGGATTTCAGGACGACTGGCATGCGGCCAAGGAGATGAACAAGATGGTTCTCGCCCATGGAATTGAGGAGAAACTTGGCATTGAGATCGATTCTGCCAGTATGTTCGATGTGCAGGTCAAGCGGATCCACGAATACAAGCGCCAGTTATTGAATGTGCTTGGAGTGGCGGCCCGCTACTTCCGCATCAAATCCAATCCCCGCGGCGAATGGGTGGGCCGCACCGTGATGATCGGAGGCAAGGCCGCCCCCGGTTATGCCATGGCCAAGCTGATTATCAAGCTGATCAATGATGTGGGGAAGATGATTAACACGGACCCGGATACCAGCGGCCTTCTGAAGCTCATCTTCATGCCCAACTACGGGGTTTCGATGGCGGAACGGATCTTTCCGGCAAGCGAACTTTCCGAACAGATATCGACTGCGGGCATGGAGGCCTCAGGCACCGGCAATATGAAATTCGCCCTGAACGGGGCGCTGACCATCGGCACCCTGGACGGCGCCAACATTGAGATAAAGGATGCCGTGGGTGAAGAAAATATTTTTATCTTCGGATTGAACGACCGGGAAGTCGCGGAAAAAAAGAGGAGGAGTTACACCCCTTGGGACGCGTATCATGAGGATCCGGAGTTGAGAGGGGTCCTGGAGGCCATTCGCGACGGGTTTTTCTCGCCCGATGATTCCGGGCGGTTCAGACCCATCTTCGATTCTCTTCTGCACAAGGGGGATCCCTACATGCTGCTGGCTGATTTTTCCTCGTATATGGCGTGCCAGGACCGTGTGGACGCTTGCTATCGCGACGCGGTGGAATGGACCCGCAAGTCAATCCGAAATGTGGCTAAAATGGGCTATTTCTCGAGTGACCGCACCGTTCGGGAATACGCGGCAGACATATGGAATGTGCGTCCGGTGGAACCATAGGACAGAATGCTGGAAACTCGATGGACGGATGACTGGATGAAGAGGATGATAGGGACGTTTTCAGTCTTGGTCCGTAGGGTAGCCCCCCCGAGCCCCTGATTCAGGGGCTCGGGGGGGGAAGATGATTCTCAGTACATATCCTCGGGGGGCATGGCCGGGGCCGGGGACTTCTTCTTCGGCTTCTCGGCGACCATGGCCTCGGTGGTCATGAGCAGGCCGGCCACAGAGGCTGCATTTTGAAGGGCAAAACGGGTTACTTTGGTGGGGTCTATGATTCCCGCCTTCATCAGGTCTTCGTATTCACCGGTCTCCGCATTGAAACCGAAATTGCCTTTGCTTTCCTTGACCTTGTTTACGACCACGGACCCCTCAAACCCGGCATTATTGGCAATCTGCCGTACAGGCTCTTCAAGTGCCCGTTTGATGAGATTGACGCCCATCTGGGCCTCACCGGGGAGTTCGGTCTTTTCCAGGGCCTTGAGACAACGGAGATAGGCCACGCCTCCCCCTGCAACAATCCCTTCTTCCACGGCCGCCCGGGTGGCGTTCAATGCGTCTTCAACCCGGTCCTTCTTTTCCTTCATCTCGATCTCGGTGGCTGCACCCACGTTGATGACGGCTACGCCGCCGATGAGCTTGGCCAGGCGCTCCTGCAGCTTTTCCCGGTCGTAGTCGCTGGTGGTCTCCTCGATCTGGGCCCGGATCTGCTTGACGCGGCCTTCCAGTGCAGCCCGAGTGCCTTTCCCGTCCACGATGGTGGTGTTGTCCTTGTCCACGGTGATGCGCTTGGCGCCCCCCAGATCGTTGAGGGTGATATTCTCAAGCTTTATCCCTAAATCTTCACTGATCACCTGGCCGCCGGTCAGGACCGCCATATCCTCCAACATGGCCTTTCGCCGATCGCCGAAACCAGGGGCCTTAACCGCCACGCACTTAAGCGTTCCGCGAAGCCGGTTGACAACCAGGGTGGCAAGGGCCTCTCCCTCTACGTCCTCAGCGATGATCAACAGCGGTTTCCCCATCTTGGCGATCTGCTCGAGGATGGGGACCAGGTCTTTCATGCTGCTGATCTTCTTCTCGTTCAGCAGGATGTAGGGATCTTCCAGGTGGGCCTCCATCTTTTCCGCGTTGGTAACAAAATATGGAGACAGATACCCGCGGTCGAACTGCATCCCTTCCACGATATCGAGAGACGTCTCCATACCCTTGGCCTCTTCAACCGTGATGACGCCCTCCTTCCCTACCTTTTCCATGGCCTCCGCAATCACCTCGCCGATGGCCTTATCGTTGTTGGCGGAAATGGTGCCGACCTGGGAGATTTCCTTCTTCTCCTTGGTAGGATTGGAAATCTTTTTCAGCTCCGCAACCACCACCTCGACGGCCTTGTCAATCCCCCGCTTGACGGCCATGGGATTGGACCCTGCCGCCACCAGCTTCGCACCTTCCCGGAAAATGGCCTGGGCTAGGATGGTCGCTGTGGTGGTGCCGTCCCCGGCGACGTCCGAGGTCTTGGAGGCGACTTCCTTCACCATCTGGGCGCCCATGTTTTCAAACTTATCTTCCAGTTCGATTTCCTTGGCCACCGTCACTCCGTCCTTTGTGGATTTCGGAGACCCCCAAGACTTCTCTATAAGGACGTTGCGTCCCTTGGGGCCCAGCGTCAGCTTGACCGCATTGGCCAGGGTATCGACGCCCTTCATCATCTTTTCTCTTGCCTTTTCACTGTACCTAATCTCTTTTGCACTCATGGTTCAAATTCCTCCTCCAGGGCTATTCCACGATACCCAGGATATCGTCTTCCCTCATGATAAGATGCTCTACTCCATCGATTTTGATCTCATTACCGGCATACTTCCCGAACAAAATCCTGTCGTTCTTTTTTACGGCCATCGGGATACGATCGCCCTTTTCGTTGACCTTTCCCGGGCCTACCGCGATTACCTTCCCCTCCTGTGGCTTTTCCTTTGCCGTGTCGGGGATGATAATGCCGCCCTTTGTCTTTTCATTCTCACTGATTCTGAGTACCAACACCCTGTCGTTCAACGGTTTGATCTTCATGAATGACTACCTCCTTTTCCTGATTCTTTTAAAAAAATTGGGAACAGGTCTTCTGACGTTGCCGTCATATGACCGCAGACATCCCCCAAAAAAATTACTCAAAAGATTAACACCTTGAAATTATTAAATTAATTAAAACATTACCCTACAAAGTTAAGTACCCGTGACCAATTGTCAAGACTGTCTCGGGATTTTAGAATCGCTCATCTTGCCTTTTCAGGGTCAGGGGAGCGAAGGATACGCGCGGAATAGAATGGTTCAAGGTCGCATCAGCGGTGGAGAATTGTTCACCGGCAGGAAATAACGCATTGAAATGGCGGAGAGAGAGGGATTCGAACCCTCGGTAGAGGTTGACCCCCTACACTCGCTTAGCAGGCGAGCGCCTTCAGCCGACTCGGCCATCTCTCCGCAGCATTATCTATGATTTTCTACAATTGTTTTCCTTATATGACATCTGACAACATTTTGCAAGGATTCATTGAGACAATCGGCTTCTTTTCATGGACAAATAGGAAATGGCCGCAAAAAAGCGTAAGATTCACAAGAGACAGAAGGATATGCATTGACACGCAGAGCATGGGAACGGAGAAAACGGTGCTTTAAAAACGCCGGCCCTTGTGATAGGTTGCTCCGGTAAAGGAAGGTAGAGGAGGCAGCCGCGGCGGTGGAGAAGGAACGAGACATGTTTGAATGCAGCGAGACCGAGGCCTTCGGCCTGAGATGGCTGGTCCTGATCGGTCGCATCGACGCCATGAGCGCCGGAGAGATTGGCCGGAAACTGGCGGCCCTTCTGACGGCCGGGGAGCGGATTATCGGTGCGGACCTGGACGGGGTCAATTATATCAGCAGCGCGGGAATACGCGTCTTTTTGTCTGCCCAGAAAAAGCTCATGCGTGTGAACGGCCAAATCGTCCTGGCCCACGTCCGGCCGGATGTCCTCGATGTGCTGAAGATGGGCGCCCTTGACACGGTCTTTCGCATTGCCGAGACCCGAGAGGATGCTTCCCGTGTGCTTCAGGGGGAAGCAAAAGACCTGGAACCGGTTTCAAAGGTCATCAACGGCATCCGCTTCACCTGCCTGAAGAAGGAGGGGCGCCCCGGCTTTCTGACCCTGATAGGGGGCCAGAAGCGGCTGATTCATGCCGCCTACGAAGCCGAAGATGTGGTCACGATTCCGTCTTCTGACATGGAATTCGGCCTGGGCCTGGGGAGCCTTGGTCAGGAATGGGATCACTTCAAGGGACTTTTCGGCGAGGCCATGGTCGTTGACCACCATCTCTTTTTTTATCCGGCCGTAAAGAATCCGGCAGTGGACTTCATGCTCTGGTCAAGAGGAAATCCTCCTCTGCCATATCGGTTCCTGAACGGTCTTTCGTTCGGCGGCGCCTATCAGTATGTGGCCTCCTTTGATGGAGAGGACCGGTCGGTTTCCCTGGACAGCCTGATCAAGGCCCTTTTCCAGATTTCAGACGCCCCCCTGCTGGGGATCGTCCTCTTAGGGGAGAGCCGGGGGACCTGGGGGATGCACCTCAAGCGCGTTCCCGTGAAAGGTCTTTGGCCGGGGCCGGAGCCAGATATCTTCAGCCCCGCCCGTATTCATGACTGGGTGGATCTGCCGGTTGAGCCGGGTTTTGCCTATCATACGGTGGTGGCTGCAGGAATTGGCGTCAGGGAGAGGGCGCTTGCGCCCCTGTCAGTGAAGACCTCCTTACCGGAGGGGCAGGATTTCCATGTGCACGCGGGCATATTCGGCAAGGGTCTCTTCAGCACGGATCCAGCCGGGTTTGAAGAGGAGGTCAAGCGGATAGTATCCGAGTTCGAGGTCTTGAGGATTCAGCATCTCATGGGGCGGAGCCTTTTTAGGAGCGGTGTGGTGGGCGTGGTGGAGATTAGAGAAGGAGAGACCCGTGGAACTCTGGATCGGCGCCCTTAACCTCGGGTTTCTGTACAGCTTCATGACCATGGGGGTGTTCATCACCTTCCGCGTTCATGATTTTCCGGATATCACGGTGGACGGGAGCTTCACCACCGGCGCCGCCGCAGCGGCAGTTCTGATGATGGCGGGGGTAAACCCTTTTGTGGCCCTCCTCGCGGCATTTGGGGCCGGGGCCGCGGCAGGGAGTGTCACCGCCCTGATCCATACCCGTCTCAACATCAACGGTCTGTTGGCCGGAATCCTGGTCATGACCGGTCTTTATTCCATCAATCTTCACGTCATGGGCCGGTCCAACATCCCCCTCCTTAACCAGACCACCCTCTTTACCTATCTCGATAGGGTCAATCCCGGGCTCCACACGGAGGTGTGGATCACTCTCGCTCTTCTGGCGATCATGGGGCTCTTCTGGTGCCTCATGTCCCTCTTTTTCAGGACCGATATGGGGATCGCCATGCGGGTGACCGGCAACAACCCGGCCATGGCCGCTGCGGCCGGTGTCCATGTGGGCCGCATGACCGTGCTCGGGGTGGCCCTGGCAAACGGCCTGGTGGGGGTATCCGGCGGTCTCATCGCCCAGTATCAGGGGTTTGCCGATATCGGCATGGGGATCGGAACCATTGTGATCGGGCTGGCCGCGGTGATTATCGGCGAGTCTGTCCTGAGGATGCGCTCCATGGTCGCCATTGTCCTGAGCGTGATCCTGGGCTCGGTGATCTTTAGACTGATGATCGCTGTGGCCCTCTATGTGGGCATGAATCCCATTGACCTGAAGCTCCTGACAGCGGCCTTTGTCCTGGTTACGCTCATTGTCTCAAAAAGGATTGGGGCCGGCCGCAAGGTGAGAGTCCCTCTGCTCGCACGCTTTTCAAGAATCCTGACAGGGAGGCGAATCACCCTTGCCCTGGCGGGGATCGGGGCCGTGCTCCTCGGGCTTGGGGTTTTGAAGAGCCATGAGCAGAAACCCTCGGGTCTTTCAAAGGGATGCAAGATCGGAGTCGTCCAGGTGGCGGATCATGGGCTCTTGAACATCACCCGGGACAGCTTCGTAGAAGAGATGAAGCGCCTGGGCTACAGGGAAGGCGACACCGTCTCGATCATGTGTGAGAACGCCAACGGCGACCTCCCGACGGTCAATACCATCCTGGATAAGTTCTTGCAGGAGGGTGTAAAGATCGTGATCCCCATCTCCACGGCATGCACCCAGGCCGCCATCAACAAGGTGAAGGACCGACCCGTGGTGTTCGCCACCGTGGCAAACCCCTTTGTCATCGGGGCCGGCAACTCGGAAACAGACCATCTTCCCAATGTGACCGGCGTCTACGGGTGGACCCCCATGGACAGGACACTGGAAATCGTGCGCAGGCTCGTTCCGGGCAAACTCACCATCGGGAGCATATGGGACCCTGCCCACGCCAATTCCGTGTTCAATGTGGAGAATCTGAAGACTGCCGCGGCCGCATACCAGGACGTGACGTTCGAGGGCGCCACCATCACCGGCTCATCCGAGGTCTACGATGCGGCCCGTTCCCTGGTGAACAAAGGGATCGACGCCTTTGTCCTAAGCCCTGACAACATCGTCTACTCGGCCTTTGAATCGGTGGTCAAGGCGGCCCGATCTAAGAAAATCCCCATATTCATGAGCGACGTGGAGCGGTTGCAGGACGGGGCCCTGGCCACCCTCGGCTATGACTACAGCATCAGCGGGATCCAGGCGGCCCGTCTAACGGACCGGATCCTGAAAGGGGAGGACCCCGCAAAGATCCCCTTTGAACGCTACCGCAAGGTCACCTTTGGTCTGAACCTGAATGCGGCAAAGGAACTGAAGATCGCCATCCCGGACGACCTCCTGACCCAGGCTACCCAGGTATATGGCGACCAGAGACCGGGGCGTCAAAAGAGGTCCCGCATCGGCGTGGTCCAGTTCGCCCTGGAGCCCAATGTGGAACTCTGCAAGGAGGGGATCCTCAAGGCCATAACAGACAACGGGTATGTGGATGGAGAAAATATAGAGATCGTCTACAAAAACGCCCAGGCCGACTTCTCCATGATCAATGCCATTATCCAGGATTTTATTCGGCGGAAGGTGGATATCATCGTCCCCCTGTCCACGCCCTGCGTTCAGGCGGCCGTTCAACTGGGAGGGAAGGCACCCGGCACCAAGGTGGTATTTACCTACATCTACGACCCTTACCGGATCGGCGCGGCCCAGTCCCCGGACGACCATCTCCCCAATATGACCGGCGTCAGTTGCCCGCCGCCTATAGAAGAGATGCTCGCTCTCATCAAGGAGATGTTCCCTGACAGGAAGAAGGTCGGCATCGTCTGGAACAGCTCCGAGGCCAATTCCGAGGCGACCCTGTTGAAGATAAGGCCGTATTCATTGAAAATCGGCCTTCAGATCATCGAGGCCACTGTGACAGGTCCAGGAGAGGTGCTGGACGCCTCCCGGTCTCTGATTGTCAAGGGGGCGCAGGTCTTTTTGAATGGAGGCGACAATACCCTGAATGTCAGTTTTGACAGTTTTGCCAAGGTGGCGGACGAGAACGGAATTCCTCTCTTCTCGGTGGATTCCGAACTGATCGATAAGTCCTTGGTCGCCTTTGGGCCCGATTACTACCAGACCGGTTATGACGGGGGAACCTATCTGGCCCGTGTCCTGAATGGTGAAAACACGGCAGACCTTCCCATCTATGCCACAGAAAAGACCTCTTTTGTTATTAATGGCGATACGGCCGCGAGGCACGGATTCAAGATCGACAAAGAGATCTTGAAACGGGCAGACAAGGTCATCGGGCAACAGGAGGAGTCCTCCCATTCGGTCGGGAAACCGGAAAAGCGAATCGCCCTCTTTATGTTCAGCGATAACGAGGCCCTAACAGAAACGGCCCGGGGGGTCCGGGATCAACTGGAAAAGAGCGGTATCCTCAAGGCGAACAACATGATCGTGGACCAGAAGAGCGCCCAGAACGAGTTTTACCTGGCCCAGTCCATTGCCCAGGATATTGTGCGGCAGGATTACGGCTTGGTCATTACCCTCTCCACCCCCATCCTGCAGATCATGGCCCG
>Ga0172375_10011929_pt1 | contig 10967 bp, 8 predicted proteins | sample LakKiv1m_FD_114537 | JGI IMG/M metagenome (GOLD analysis project Ga0172375, IMG submission 114537) | Freshwater microbial communities from Kabuno Bay, South-Kivu, Congo - kab_092012_11.1m | ecosystem: Environmental > Aquatic > Freshwater > Lake | place: Democratic Republic of the Congo... | reverse complement strand
TTGGGCGTCCGGTGTGTCTACGAGGTTGTCCTGAGGCGGTATCCAACGGCCGAGACGTGACAGTAGGGTACGGATGCCATCGGCCAGTGCATAGTAGTGGAACTCCGGCACGCCGAAAAAGCGTTTGGCGAGCTTGGCAACACGCCGACACAACACGGCCAGGCGGAGTTTCTCGCCAAGCCAGACCGCGGCGAAGTAAGCCGCCGCCAGCGTCAGGGCCACGAGGTTCTTGAGCCGGTCATAGTCCAGTACCCGGATGTCCTCCAGATGGTAACTTTGTTTGATGAAACGGATCGTTTCCTCGACCATCCATCGGGCCAGATATCCTTGGACGATAAACCACACCGATTTCCGAGAAGGCTTCACCTCTACATTGGTCAGCAGCATGAGGGGCTCCTCGCCGAAGCCCCGCACCACGACCAAGACCAGCCCTTCTTCCTGCTCGGGGAGCCGCACCTGGCGGAATCCGTACTCCAGATGATAAACGCGCTCCTTGCCTCCCTCCTCATGAACCAGCGTCTCCGCATATCGCATCGTGCAGCCCTGCGCCAGTTCCGCCGCTTGACGGTGCCGGCCTCGGAAAACCAAATCCCGGTTGCCAACCAACCTGGCGATAAATCGCATCTTCCTGTCCAAGAATGGCTTAAACAGCTTGATCCGGTCGCCGCCGCGGTCGATCACATAGATCCCTCGCCCGTCGGTCGCCGCACGAACCGTGTCGATTACCTCCAGCAACTGGTGATTCTCACTGACAAAGTCTGGAGCTTCTGCCGACCACAACCGCAAGTGGAGCGGGACGACCCGGCGGCGATCCGGTTCGCACGCCATCGCCACGCAACTCCAGTATCCCGGCACCAACTCGCCCGTACTGCCATCGCGCACCGTCGCCAAGTACGGCATCTTTTCGGCGTATGTCTTGCGAATGTCGGTGGGGTCGATCACGATCAGTGTGTCTTGGCGTACACGGGCCGCGGCGTCTTGCGCCACGGCTTCGTTCACCGCCAGCCCCATCCCCACACTCGCCAGATGATGACTCAGTCGCTCTTCGGTCTTCTTCAGGGCGATCGCTTCGCCCAACGCACGGCTGATGTTGCTCAGTTTCACGTCCTGCGCCGCTTGAATCCCGAAGATCATTTGCTCTACAAAATGCCCTTCCGGCTTGGAAAACCGGGGAGAGAATATCCCCGAAAATCGAGAAACCTGTTCTCGCACCCGACGCCCCACTTCGCTATCGTTCATCCGTGGCCTCCTTCGGTTTGGTTTCGTCACCCCGATCCTATCGGATCGGTCCGAAGGTTGGCCACTTTTCAAAATACCACTCCTCCACATCTGTCTCGTTCCATTCCTCGCACAGCGCCAATTACTTACGCGAAATCACACCCAAAAATCGGGGTATGTCCTGTCAATCAAACGCGCCGGGAAACGGTCCGGGGTAAGGGTGGGCGGAACAGCCGGAGGGTCAGAACTCGCGGCTACGGAGGCTCCGCGCGCCCACCCAGAGTGGAATCCATGTGGTCATCAGGGTGACGAAGGTCATCCAGATGCCGGCGATGAGGAGCGCGTGCCTGAACTGGCCGACGCTGATCCGGCCCGCGTTGTGTAAATGGAACGCGAACCCAAACGGCAAGATGACGAGGAGCATGAACCCAAGGCTCAGGACGAGGTTGAGCGTTCCGCCGAAGCCGGAGACGATGGCCGCCGGGTTTCGTTGTTCGAGGTTCAGGAAGATGGCGCCGAGCCCCGTCGAGAGACTGCAGACGGCGAATGAGATGGAGCAGGCCAGGGTTACCGCCACGATCTTGGTCAGGGGGGATGCGCTGAGCATGGAGGACGACAGCAGCATGAGGAGGACGCTGATGATGAGCATCGCCATAAGGGGGAGAGCGAATTTGGTTAAGAGCACTTTGGTCATGGATGTCGGCGACAGGCCGATGATCCAGAATCCCTGTCCTTCGAGACTCAACTGGGGATAGATGAAGCGTGAGCCCAGCGAGCACATGACGGCTGCTACACTGAAGACATTGAGGAAGGCCACCGTGTTCCGCCAGGTCTCCGGGAGGAGGTGATAGTGGAAGGATCTGAGATTGGCGTAGTAAAGGGCCAGCAGGCCGAAGAAGATCAGCGCCTGAGACCATTGCATGGGGTCTCGGAGAAAAGTCCGTATGTCTTTAAAAATCAGGGCCCTGACATCAGAAGGCATCCACGCGACGAGCGCGTTTTCCAGCCTGCGAAAGAGGATCCGGGCGTGGGTATCCCGCCCTGTAGTGCCGGTGGCGCGCTGCCACCCCTCGTAGAAGACACGACTTCCGATGCTCTCCAGTAACATGACCATGACAACGGCGGTTGAGGTGACGGTTCCCCACAGCATGACGCCGCGCAGCCACTGTCCTCGGGAAAGCGATAGAATGCCTTCCGAAACCCACCAGCTGGGCACCAGGGCGTTTGAGGCCATGGCCAGCCCCGGGACGAGGCGGGTCAGGTTGAACTGCAATTCGTCGTCCGGTCGATAGATATCGCGGGAGAACCACCAGAATGCGGCCAAGGCCACGACGCCGAGGACGGTCAGACCCACGCGTGCGACGCGGGCGGAAGGGAGCCACCGCACAACCAGGATCGTGAGAAGGGTGCCAAGGCCTGAGCACAGAACGAGGAAGGGAAGTGAGAAGAAGAATGTCCACAAGACAAACACGACGGACACGTGCCGATACCATGCGTAGGAGCCGACAAACGGAATAATGATGAAGAAGAAAGCCCAGGAGGACAGGGCGGTGGATTCCGCGAACTTATAGAGAACGATATGGCGTATCTCGAATGGCCGGACGATCAGGAACGGGATTTCCCGGGAGCGAAACACGGTGGCATAGGACGTGACGATGCTCGAGAGTATCAGCATCAGGCCCATGCCAAAGAAGAACAGGGAGAAAAGTCGCAGGGCGATCATGGCGCCGGCGCCCCCAAGCGAATCCAGAAAACGAAAACCGTCGAGGAAGAGCATCCACAGCCCGGCCTCGAAGCCCACGGCGAAGCAGAGGACAAATCCCAGCTTAAAGGAAGACTGCTGGCGCATTATCCTTCCCCCGTTCACCATATGATGAACGCTTTTTCTAGCAAGTGCCAGGGCCACCGACATCGGGTGTGCCTCCATATTTGGCGGTCAACTTCAAGAACAGGTCTTCCAAGCGCCCGACTCCCGGATTCTTCTCCAGCAGGCCGGCGAGGGTGCCGAGAGCGACGAGCTTGCCATTGAGAATGATGCCGATACGGTCCGCCACGTCCTCCGCCAGGGAGAGAATGTGCGTGGTCAGGAAGATCGTCATTCCGCCGCGGGCCTTGGCCTTGAGTAGATCCTTGATCAGGCGGATGGAGTAGGGGTCGAGGCCGATCAGCGGCTCGTCGATGAAAAGTACCTGCGGATCATGCAGAAAGGTGGCGCAGTAGATGAGGCGCTGCCGCATGCCATGGGACAGATCCTTGACCAGCGAGGCCCGGTACTCCAGCAGATCGAAGAGCGACAGCATGCGCTCGCTCTCGGAGATGACCCGATCGCGCGGCAGGTTGTACAGGTCGCCGGTGAACTGGAGAAATTCCGTCGCCGTCAGGCGGTCATACATGAAGGGCATGTCGGGGATATAGCCGATCAGCTGTTTCACCTGAATAGGGCTCTTCCGTACATCCATCCCGGCAATGGTGGCGGTGCCGCTTGACGGGCGAAGGAGCCCCGTGAGTATCTTCATGGTCGTTGTCTTTCCGGCGCCGTTGGGGCCAAGGAAACAGAAGATCTCGCCCTTGGGCACGTGGAGCGTCAGATCGCGGACGGCCTCTACGCGGCCGAAGTGTCGACATAAGTTCTGGATATCAATCATGGTCGCTCTCCTCGATAACCTGGATCTTGAGTTGTCCCAGGACTTTGATCAATTGGACTTGCTGATCCATCTCGCCTTCAACCAACGCCAGGTGCGTGGCGTCGACGGCGGGCTGGCCCCACGTAGGATCCATCTCGATCCAGCGTCCGGCATAGATCGCGGGCCAGGCGTGGTAGTAGAACTTACCCTCGTGGTAGGCGAGCCCAACCACGACCTTGGCCGGCAGGCCGGCGGCACGGGCCAGCGCCACGGACAGATACGTGTGCTCGTTGCAGTCGCCCTTCATTGTACGCAGAACATCGAGAGCAGAAGGAAGGCTGATCGTCATTTCCTTGGCCACATTGCGATTGACCCAGTCGTAAATCGCCAAGGCCTTTTCCGAGGGGATTTGTCTCTGGCCGACGATGGCCCTTGCCTGCTTGATCATGTCCGGATGGTCGGCCTGGAGGGAGGTCGTTGCCCCCAATAGCGGCCTCAACGCGGGGGGAATCGGCGTCTGCGGGGAGGGATCAGCAGGGGCCATGCCTGCGGAAATGTCGAGGATCGTATTGGTACCGTCGGTGCCGGCAACTTTCTGCCGACTGGTGATTTCCAGTTCAGCCCGTGAGAAAGAGACTCCTTTGAGGCTGAGCTTCAGCTTCCGACAGTGCCGCGGGTCTCGGATGGCGCCGGTGCAGGGCACAGCCATCTCGGCCAGGATATCCTGGGTCGGCGCGGATCCGCGGATAATCTCCGCGGCGTCGTCGGCCGTGCACTTCTCCATGGTCCATCCCATGGGCGTGTCCTGCCGCAGGATGTTCCCCGCGGGATCCATCCAGGAGAGGAATAACGTGCCGCCGTAATCGGTGGACAGCACGGTGGCATCGTAGGTCTTCCCTCCGATCGTCAGCGGCTCCTGCCGGATGGCGCTGATAGTGATCAGCATGGCGGAGAATGAGGTCGGGTTCAGGGTCTTCATGCTGAAGTGCTGACCGGGCTTGAGCTGCTTCATGGCCAGTTCCATCATGGGCGAGTACAGAACGACATCCGGCGGGATATCCACTTCCATCCGCTCGCTGGTGTTCCCGGTGGTCATCTTGACTCGGAATGTCCGTTCGTTCCTGCGCGCGGCGTCCACGATTACGCTGTAACCGCGCGACGCGAGGGAGAACGAGAATTTCTGGAGTTCGTACATGGCGTTCAGGGACGCGGAGGTGTCGACATTGATCGTCTGGTCCTCGCCGGCAATCTTCAGCCGGAGGTGGACGCGGTTATCGATGGTGTAGTGATCGACGGGATTGGCCTCATCAACGTCCAGGCTGGTGTGGCTGTAGCCGACCGCGTTGCCCTTGGAAAGGATCTTCATCCAGGAGTCCATCACCAGCACATCGCGGGAGAGCAGATGGGAATAGCCGGCCAGCGTGTGCGTGAAGAATTCGGGAAAGGCTTCGTATCGGACCAGCCAGGCCAGCATACAGAGCCAGAGAATGACCAGCGCTGCGTTCAGATAGGCGCGTTTCACTGTCCGATGTCCATCGCGATGATCTGGGCCTGCAGAGTGGCGAGTTGCTCTTCAAGGGCCTTGACCTTCGGGTCCGCCTCGGGGGCCTTCGCGGCGTTCTTGTCCTGCCATTCGTTCATCTTCTTCTTGGCCTCCTCATAGGCCCGGCCAAGTCGGGCATCGTCGCCCTTCAACTTCATTTCCTTCAAGTCGTCGGCGAGTTTGATGCGCGCTTCGCCGGTGGCCTTCTGGTGCTGGCTCACGAGCTGCTTCTCCTTGGCCCAATAGGCGCTGTACGCCGCGAAAGCGGCATCGTACTCCGGCTTGAAGGGGTTGTTCTTCATCCCGTTCTTGAGCTGATCCGCCTTGAGCTGATCGATCTCGGCGAGCAGTTTGGTGCGCTGCATCCAGAGCGCTTTCGACTCTTCCTTGGCGGAACTCAGGGGGCCGGTTCGGAGATCCATGGTTTTCAGGGGTACGAGGAGCTCGGAAATGGAACCGTCCTCGCCGGTCACCTTGCAGACTGCCAACTCTCCGACGGTGGGACTGCTCTTGGTGCCGGAGACATCCACCACGGTGAACGGGGGCAGGTCGCGGATGAAGGTGCCGGAGGCATCATACCCCTTGGCCGTCGTTCTCAGGCAGCCCCACTTCATGCCGCGTGCCTGGGCCACTCGTTTCAGGGCCACAGCTCTTCCATCTTGTGGATTATCCGCCAGAGCGGTGTCGCATTCCTGCAGCGCCTGGTCCCACATCTTCGAAGCAATGTATTTCCGGGCCAGTTCGGCATGATCCACTTCCTCGGCAACCGGTTCGGTCTTTGCCGTTTCGATGTGCGCGGGCGTTGACGGGGGTGGGGGGGGCGGCGGGGCGCTGGCCTTGGCGGCCTCGGCGCGCTTCCGGGCGACGAACTCACGGACTTTCGTTGCCAACTCGTTTCCGGCGTCCTTCTTGAGCATCTCTTTGGCGAGCCGGTCCATCTGCTCGAGGTCACCGATCTGTTTGAGTTCGCTGATCAGAACCTCGTATCCGAACTCGCCGTGGACTTCAGCCGGACTGGGCAACGAGGCGTTGATGAGAGCATCCGAGAGTGCCTGGAGCGATTCCCACATGGTCTTGGAGGGGCGCCGGCCGGTTCCGTAGCGTTCCTCGAAATCCCGGGCGCGTCGCTTGGCGGACGCGAGATCGTAGAGACGGGCATGGCACCGGATGGCGGAACAGCTCAGGCGTTGGGCCAGGGCGGGGTATAGCGCGGCCCAAAGCTCAACCCGTTCCAGACGGGCGAGCGCGGGCACCGGGTGCCCGAGCATGAGGAGACGGTCGGCGGCATTCAGTTCATTTTGGACTTTGCGTACTCTGACGGACGGAATGACCACGAAAACAACGACGAGAGTACCAGCCAGCCAGATCAAGAGGTAGCGTATCGTAATCCGTTGCCACGCGTTCACGTTAAGAAGAATCCTTCTCTTTGTCAGAGCTGCCGGCAATGTTACGAGGGTGTCCGCAACATGCCAATAACCGTCAGGATGCCCACAAAGCATCCGAAGATCAGGTACCCCACTAGCACTTCCTGCGGTTGCTCCACGAAGAAGATCCACCCCCACCGGTAAACGAAGATATAGGCCACAATCAGGCCCGTCTTGGTGAATCGGAACAGGAGGCAGCACGTCAGCAGAATGACCAGAATGGTGACCTCCAGGGCCGGCAGTTCAAGCTGAGCGGCGCTGGCGGTATGGAACAGCTCTACAAGGGTATTCATTCTTTCTTTGGACCTCCCGTGTTGTCTGCGCCTGAATCGCCGTTCGCGGAGGGCGCGTTCTGGCCTTCCTTGAGCTGATATCGGAGGGCAGGCACGCGATATTGTCGTGCCAGCCTCGCGTTGGCCTTGGTCAATGTGTCCTGATCGAGAACCAAGTCCACGCCGACGGACTTGAGCGTCAACCGTCGCACGCTTCCATCCCGGTCCACAACCCGGAATACATCCGTCATATTGCTCACCGACTGTCCGTTGACAGCCGTAATCACCTCATCGCGGAACCGTTGCTGGTAGCCGATGTTGATCGGGTCCGGCAGAATGCCGGCCAGGATCACGACGTGCTCGCCGGGGGCGGCCGTGGCATGCTTGCCGGCGAGATACATGTGGACGATACGCGGGTCCATTACGTGTTCCCACTCGGTGCCGTGCGCGCGCAGGTAGCGTCCGGTGAGCTCCGTGATCATGAAGCCTCCATCCACCAGGTACTCCGTGGCCTCGCCGAGGACGTTCTCGGGAATGAGCGCATCCCGGTCATCCTGATGGCACAGCTTGAGTTGCACGACGGACTCCGCTTGGTCGCGTACGATCTTGACGGGTACCACATCGCCCGGTTCTCGACGCCCCTTGATGAGATACGAGAAAGCCAGTCGCCCGAAATCCTCGTCCTCATAGTACCCCATGTTGTCCACAGGATGGCCATCCCATTCCAGGATGACGTCGTTGGGCTTCAACACCTCGCTCGCCCCGGTGCCGGGGATACAGGAGAGAATCAGTATCCCGCGAGCGGGGGTATCGACCTTCAGGTACGCGCGCTTGGCGGGGTCCACAAGAACGCTCCAGAGAAAACCCGCGGAGGCAAAGCCGTCATAGGGGGCGGCGCCTGCATCGCGCATAAAGTGCTGTATGACGGGGTAGGGAATCATGGCGGCAATGCGGCCGACGGGATCCTGGCTCATGATGAGGCCGACCAGGGCGCCCTCCTTGACCACCGCTGCCCCTTCACCGTTCACGTTGAGGTCGGTCAGCAGATCGAATGACAGCGACTGATAAGGCGCCTTGGGAAGGGCACCCATGGAGACCTGGACCATGCGGGCGTCGCCGTGCTGGATCTGGCTGATCTCGTCAAATTGAAGAATGTCCACCTTGGTTTTTCGGTCGAGCTTCACGGCGACCGGAAGGGCCAGCAGCCCGCTTGGCTCCGGCAGGTTTTTAACCTGCAAGAGCGCCAGGTTCACCGTACAGTCGGCAATGACCACCGACGCCGGGATCTTCTCGCCGGTCATGGGCTTTCGCAGCTCGACAAGCTTCTGGTTCCGGACCAAGCCCTCGGTGGTCAGAACCCTGGACGGTCCGACGACCACGCCATACCCCGTACGCATGCCGGGCTGTAGCTTCTGCCAGGGAAGAAAGGGATCGGTCTCCTGATAGGTCACGATGACCTGCAACAGACTGGCATCCGTGTTCTCCGCCGCGGTTGCCGGCAGGGTGATGAGAAGGAGGGTCAGGACAAAACCGGGGCGGAGTCGCTTCACGGCGTGGCTCCTTCCTCGAAGTATTCGCGCGACGGAATGCCGTAATCCCTGAGAATGGAGCGGTCGGCTTTCTTGACTGCTTCCGCGTCTACGACAAGGGATTCGTCCATACCGGCGAAGTTAACGACATGAAACCCGCGGACGGGGTTAGCCGCCGCCGCTTTCACGTCGGCAAGCGTCTTGATCCGGGTGCCGTTCACCTCGGTCACGATGCCGTTGACGAACGTGTCGGCGTAGGTGTTGACGGCGTGTGGCAGCCGCCTTATGAGGACGACGAATTCATCGCGTCCCTGGTAAAGCCCGTCCACCTTGGCATAGTCCATGTAGTAGGAGAGTTGCTGGGTGTTCATGGTCGTCGTACGGCGGTCCAGGGTGCGCAGGTACTCGCGGGTGAGCGGGGAGAACACCAGTCCTCCGAGGACATAATACTCCGGATGCGTGTCGTACTGGTTGCGGTAGATGAACGGATCGCGCGGTGTGCGGAGGGGAACCACGACGGTCGTCTCGGCTCCCTGCCTCCACACCTTGAAGGATACGGATTCGCCGCACTGCTTCCGCTCAAGCAACTCGGCGAAGACCACAATGTTTCCGCCCAGGTCGATATTGCCGTCGTTGGCGATCGGGTAGCCGTCGACCGACAGCAGAACGTCGCCGTTCGTGATGGATCCCATGGCGCTCCCGAAGGGGTCCACGTAGTAGACCACAATACCGGTCTTATCCTCCGGGAGTCGCAGATCCTTCCGCAGGGCCGGATTCCGCGTGTCCATGGTGTAGGCTCCGAGCTCGGGATAGCCGTCGTAGACGTTGTCCTGAATGTCGTCGAGGAAATGCCGGATGACGGGGATGGGGATACCGTAGCCGATATTCTCCGCCCACATCAGACCCTGGAAGGCGAGTCCGACGACTTTGCCGTTGAACACGATGGGGCCGCCGCTGTTTCCCGGGTTGATCGCCGCATCCACCTGCAGCACGAGGTGTTGGTCCACTGCGCTGTGGCTGTAGACGCTGTAGTCCACGCGGGACACAACGCCGCGGGTCAGGGACAAGCGGTCGCCTCCCATCGGGTACCCCAGGACGGTCACCTCGTCATCGAGCTTGGGCAGCTCCTTGGCGAAGGTGACAGGGCTGGTGCCTTTGAAGAAGTCCGGATCGTCCACGGTCAACGTGGCCAGATCGCAGTCATGTCCCGCAAAGGTCACCTTGGCTTCGTAGCGGCGGGGATCCCCGTCCTTCTGAACCTGCAGAAAACGCGCATTGGAAACGACGTGTGCATTGGTCAGGATGCGTCGCTTCTCGATGACGAACCCGGAGCCCGTTGCGATCATCGGCTGGCCGCTCTGCCAGGGCAGGGAATAGTCGTCACTTTGAAACGTGACGTGTATCTTCACGACCGACGAACGGATGGCGGTGGCTGCCGAAGCCGCGGGGCTACGAGTCGCGAGTCCGAAAAGCAACACTCCGCCGGCAACTGCCAGCGCGCCTGCATTCAGGGACGATTTCATCATGCCGGAGCCAATCTCGCCAGCCCCTCCGGATAGCCCCCGGGCTCAGGCAGACGACGCATCGTGTTCGCAAGGCAGCCAACGCTGCCGGGCGACCATTAGAACTTGTAGCTAAGCGATGCCCCGTAATCCAGATCCTTACCCTCGAAGTCGCCGATGTCCCCCCACTGCTCGAACACGTAGAACGTGCTGACCGAGAGATCGAATCCGCCGACCGGGAAACGGAGCCCGAGGATAAACTGCCAGTAGAAATCGGACCAATCGCTCCCCGTGAGGCTGTCGGAAATGTAGCTCTGGCGCCCGCCGATGCCTCCCTCGAACATGCCGTCGCTCCACAGCAGGTTGAGATAAGGCGTGATCATGTAGTCGGTGGTACCCAGGTCGCCCGATACGTCCGGGGCGTAGTCCACGCCCAGCTGCCAATAGCCGTCTTCCTCGTGACCTTCCCAGGCGATTTCATACGAAATGTCATTATCGCCGAAAGGAAGTTCAAGAAACACGGAGTGGTCTGAATGCCAACGCGGTCCGAAAGAAAGCGCCGAACTGCTGTTGTCGGCCGCAAAGGCTGGCACGGTGACGAGTGCCAAAATCAACGAAACAACCGCCATCACTATCGTGTGTTTCTTCATCATGAAAACAGACTAAACTTCAGGGGACAATGAAGGCAAGCAGAATGTCGCAGCAGAATGTCGCGGATTCCGGGATGCGCGCGCGGCGACATTTTCTATTTGGCCGCTTCCGGGTTTTGTGTGGGTAGCCCCCATATGTAGTGGTCGAGCGAGTTCTTCGATTTTCAAGGGGTTCTCGGCCATGAGTTTCATTCGAAGCCGTCTT
>Ga0172375_10011928_pt1 | contig 10967 bp, 5 predicted proteins | sample LakKiv1m_FD_114537 | JGI IMG/M metagenome (GOLD analysis project Ga0172375, IMG submission 114537) | Freshwater microbial communities from Kabuno Bay, South-Kivu, Congo - kab_092012_11.1m | ecosystem: Environmental > Aquatic > Freshwater > Lake | place: Democratic Republic of the Congo... | reverse complement strand
CCAAGACTGGATTAAATTTACAACACCATTTATATCATTCTTCATAACTTCTTGTAAAATTATTCTAGCAGATGCAGTAAGATCAGCACCAAGTGCAATTGATTTTGCAATATCAACTCCGTTCGAAATTCCACCTGAAGAAATAAGTGTAAAATTAAAATCTTTTTTTAATTCCTTTACTTTTCTAACACAATATGAAGTTGGCAAACCCCATTCCTTAAAATAATTATCAACTTCATTGCTTCTTAATAATTCCACAGCAGCCCAGCTTGTACCGCCTGCACCGGAAACATCAATCCCTTTAACACCTGCTTCCAAAAGTCTTTTGGCTGCCTTCTTACTTATGCCAGAGCCAACTTCTTTCACTATAATAGGAGTTTTTATTTTAGAACAAATCTTTTCAATATTTTTAACTAATCCTTTGAATTCCGGTTCGCCTTCAGTTTGTAACAATTCTTGAAGCGGATTAACATGAATTACCATCGCATCCGCTTCAACAAGATCAATAAGCATTCTAATATCATCAATTATTTTTTTTGATTTTGCAACTTGAGCTGCGCCAATATTTCCGAGTACAGGGACTTTTCCAGCATTTTTTCTAACCACTCTATAAGTGGAGTGATGCTTTTTATCTTCTAAAGCTTGCCTTTGACTACCAACACCTATTGGAATTTTTAGTTCGTTAGCCGCTACTGCCAATTTTTCATTAATTTTTTCAGCATCTTCAGTCCCGCCAGTCATACATGAAATTAGAAAAGGATAATTAATTTTCTTTTTAAGAAACACTGCCGATAAGTCAATCTTATCAAACTCAACTTCTGTTATAGCAAAATGTTCAAATTCATAGTTCTCAAATCCGTTAGTTTTTGTTTTGAATGAAACATTATCCGAAAGACAGAGTTCTATATGATCTTTTTTACGTTTTGAAATGTTACTTTCTTGCATGAATATTGCTTTTTATTTCGTGAACAAAATAAATATTTTTTTTATGAGAATCTTTGTTTGCTATATCTCATTAAACAGATATTAATTGTTCTTGCATAGTACATTATTAATTATTTTTTAAGAATTTTATATAACAATCGGTTAAATTGCTTTTAAGATAATTTTTAAATCATAAGGTAACCATATGGCAAAAGTACGATTAAATTTCTGGCAAGTTTGGAATATGAGTTTTGGATTTTTAGGAATACAATTCGGTTTTGCTTTACAGAATGCAAACGTCAGCAGAATATTTGAGACTTTAGGAGCGAGTATAGATCAAATACCAATTTTGTGGATTGCTGCGCCAGTTACTGGATTAATAATACAACCAATAATTGGTTACCTAAGTGATAGAACATGGGGAAAATTGGGGAGACGCCGTCCATTCTTTCTTGTCGGTGCAATTCTAGCGTCTCTTGCATTATTAATTATGCCCAACTCACCTGCTTTGTGGATAGCCGCCGGCATGTTATGGATTATGGATGCGTCAATAAATATTTCGATGGAACCTTTCCGTGCTTTAGTTGCCGATCTACTTCCCTCCGAACAAAGAACTACCGGTTTTGCAGTTCAGAGTTTTTTTATAGGGACCGGAGCAATTATTGCATCAGTGTTACCATATATTTTTACTAATTGGCTCGGGATTACTAATACAGCTCCCGCTGGAGAAATTCCTCCATCAGTACGATATTCTTTTTACATAGGCGCGTTAGCATTTATATCCGCTGTCGGTTGGACTGTTTTCAGAACTAAAGAATACCCGCCGGAAAATTTTGAAAAATTCGAACATAACAAATTACAAAGTAAGGGCTTACTGAAAGGAGTTGCTGAAATATTCAGATCATTTGTTGGAATGCCAAAAACGATGATTCAACTTGCTGTGGTACAATTTTTTTCTTGGTTTGCACTTTTTGCAATGTGGATTTATACTACCCCCGCAGTAACACATCATATCTATGGGGCTACCGATACCTCTTCGGAATTATTTAATGAGGGAGCAAATTGGGTTGGTATTCTATTTGCGATCTATAATGGTTTTGCAGCTTTAACAGCATTTCTACTTCCATGGATTGCAAAACGAACATCGCGCAAGACTGTGCATATGATTAGTTTAGTTTGCGGCGGAATAGGACTTGCATCGTTTTATATTATTAAAGATCCGAATCTTTTGCTTATTTCAGAATTAGGAATCGGTTTAGCGTGGTCGTCAATTTTAGCTATGCCTTATGCAATACTTGCAGGTTCAATTCCTTCCGAAAAGATGGGTGTATATATGGGCATCTTTAATTTTTTTATTGTAATACCTCAAATTACTGCTGCTGCTATACTTGGTTTCTTTGTAAAACACTTTTTCAGTAATGAAGCTATATATGCATTGCTAATCGGAGGTGCATCAATGTTTGTGGCTGCTGCTTTAGTAATGTTTGTAAATGATTTGGATGAAGCTAAAAAGCAGTAAATAGTATTTAGTAGATAGTAGTTAGAAATAAGAAGAAATAATTTCGGTATTGTCATGTCGGACACTATGCGGCATCTACTTATCTATTGAATTCAAAATTATGTCATTTCAAATACACCATCTTCTTCGTTTCAGAAAATGTGCCGGTTCGTAATTGATAAAAATACATTCCACTAGGTAGAGACGTTACATGTAACGTCTCTACACCGAATTTTACTTCGTAATTGCCCGGTGCTTTTTCTTCGTTAACAAGTGTTGCAACTTCCCTTCCAAGCAAATCGTAAATTTTCAATATTACTTTTTTATAAGTCGAAATTTTATCTCAACCTATAGCTGGAACTTGTAAAGACGCAGCATGCTGCGTCTCTACTTCATTACTTTAACACGACTAATTTCTTTGCAGCGTGATAACTACCGGCTTGCATGCTGTAGAAATAAATTCCGCTGGGCAAATTGGTCGCATCGAATTTCACTTCGTAATTGCCCGGTGCCTTTTCTTCGTCAACAAGTGTTGTAACTTCTCTACCAAGCAAATCGTAAACTTTCAACGATACAAAAGTCCCTCCTTTGGAGGGATTTAGGGAGGCTGGAACTGAAAATTTTATTGTTGTAGTAGGATTGAACGGATTGGGATAGTTTTGACTGATGAAGAAATTAAATGGTGCGTCAGATTTTATTTCCGATACAGGTGTTGAGTTTATTGATCGCAGAGTAACATTATCGTACCACACTGTTCCTTCTTGTGCATCTAAGTCGAGATAGGTTAATTCATTTTCTTCAGGGATGGTAGAATAATTTTGTGTGCCTTTATCAGTACCATTTATCCAATAGTGCACTCTTACTTGGTTAGTTGAAATTTTTTCATATCTAATTCTAATATCGTACCATGTCAGAGTGTTATAAGGCTGTAAAACAATATTATCTTCAGTTACAATATTGCCAACATTATTAAAATAAAGAAATGTTCGAGATGGATTGGCCCACGAAGCTCCTTTTCTGAGTCCAATATTAGCTCTAAACGGATGGCACCCAGAGAGTACTTCATTTCCATTTTTAACCTTTAATTCAATTTCGAATGGAGCTAAGACTGCAAGGGAACGGTAAATTATAGCTGCCCAACATCCCGCAACCGATCCAGTTAGCCTAATTGATTTGGACCCTTCATAAGACGTAAATTCATCAATATAATTTGTCTGCTCATTTTTTGCGTTAGCATCCGCAATCCAAGCTGAGGGGAATGAGCCCGTCGAATAAGATTCAAAATTATCTGTCCATACCACATGCAAACTACCAAATGTTGTAGTAACGGAAATAATATTAGAGTTATCACTTATTACTGAATTATTATATGTGCGTAATCGATAGTAATACACTGTTCCTGGATCTAATCCAGTAACATTATAGTTCATTACATTGCCTACATCACGATTATTATAACCACTTACAAAATTTATGAATGAATTGTCCGAAGAAACGTCCAACCGATATCCAGTTGCATCATTGACACCATTCCAATTTGCTGTAAAGCTACTGCTACTAACATTTGTGGCAACAGTTGCTGCTGGCGGTGATAGAGGTATAGTTGTAGCTTTCGTTGTGAATAACCATGTCGGACCTTGTGTTACTGATTGGCCATCTGAAACAGAAATTGACCAAAGATATGTTGTGTTTGATTTTAAACCACTAACCATAAGAGAATTAGTGTTTAAATTTGACATATATACACCTAACATATCAGTTGATAAACCAATGTAAAAAATGTATTTCAAACTTTGACCATCTATATCGTTCCCTGACCAGTGAAATGTTAATGTGGTTTCTAAATCCTTGGAATCATCTGAAGGTGATGTATATATAGGCGCATTTGGAGGGTTATTATCTGTATATTCTGGGAAAGGTTGATCAGTTGGTGTTTCTGAAATTGCGGTAATGACATGCCCATACCCAGTTGCAGGTATGATATATAAAGTCTTATCAGGACCAAATGCGGTTAATCCCCCCGAATAATTTAGATCTTTTCCCCATAACAGTTGATAGTTATTCCCATTATCTTTATAACAATATAAATACCATTTATCAGGGTTACCGCTTTGGTTGACTGTAAAACAAAAATTATCAATTGAATCTATATATATTTCTGAAACACTGTGTGATTGATCGGTAGAAACGGGCAATTTCCAAATTACATTTCCATTGGATGGATTTACTGCATTTATAACCAAAGAGGCAGTACTTTCCCAGCATGAAAAATAAATTCTCCCGTTTTTTGCAATAGCTGGCGATTCGTCTATTGGACCATATCCACTATTGTAATTCCATAATTCTGTTAAATTATTATTTGGATTAAGTGCATATAATTTGGAAGTACAGCCTATATATACTGTACCATCACTTGCTATTGCTGGGACTTTTGCTCTAAATAAAGAATTGGATACATTATTAAATACTTTCGTCATTATTATATTGCCATTATCTTTATTTATGCATAATAAATTCGATATTTTATTGCTTGCATCATAATAAGAAGTATATACATAGCCTCTGGAATCATCAATAGCAGGTATTCTGTTAAGATCCATCGAATTTCCCGGATAATGTTTAGACCATTTTAAGGAACCATCTGGTCTTAAACAGTAGATATCATAAAATGTACATAAGTATATATTACCATCCTTGTCTATTTTGGGCGGTTTATTAAACTGATTACTATTTGGTTCTGAAAAAATTTTATAAGCTGTTTGATTTAACTGATCAACTAAATAAACATTCCCTAAGTCTGAAGCAATATATACTTTGCCAGTTGAACTTTGAGCGGGATATGCCAAACCTTCGGTTTCATTTGATAGAATTATTTCGTTTAATTTAACACCATCATTTCGAAAAAAATAAATTGAAGGATGCTTAGACCCCGTCTGGGTATTTGGAACGCTGGTAGAAATTATATTACCACCTTCACCAACTATTAATCCAGCAAATGAATAATTATTTGCGCATGTTACATGCCATTTATCAGTAACATTTTCAGGAATTGAATAAGGGGTTCTGTGTGAATTTTGTGGGTCTGCACCCCATTGACACCAACCTTTATATGGACAGATGTCATACACTACATCTCCCATAGAATTAAATTTATAATAAGTATCAAGTTCTGGCGGAATATACCAATCATCATTTGAGCCTGACCAACCCATATTAACATGAAAAGAATTATTTGAAGTATTATAACCGTCGAAAACAACTGAATGATGATTATCTAATGCATTATTGTGAACAGAAACTTGTACTGGCCATCCCTCTTCTATATTGTTTATTACTTGGTTATAACATTCGCTCCATAATTTTTGATAAGCTGATCCAAATCCTAGATTTCTAAAAAAACTATAACTTTGATAAGCTCCTGATCCTTCCCAAGAATAGTTCATTTTAAGTTTAATGCCCACACCAAAGCATAAATATGCTATTTCAGCCTGAGAACCATTAAACTGAATATTGGATAATTGAGAATTTAGTTCTGCGAATGTTGGAAAATCATATGTACTTGCATCTTCTGGTATATTTATAATTCCGTTTTTTCCATTTGAAATATAATGGTCACTATTCTGATTAAAATGAATGCTTTGGGGAAATTTCCAATAATTTATAATTTGAGCTGCTGAAACAGCAGTACAACCTACTAATGATCTTGTATTAATTATGCCCAATATTTTTTGTGGATCGTAGGGACAATAATCATCATAAAACCCATTTTGATCCCACTTCGTTGACAGAAGAGGTCCATAAATATCTTGTTGATTAGATTTCATTGCGGTCTTTCCACGAGGAAAATAATATTGCCAACACAAATTGTTAGTAGATATACCTTGAAGAGAGGCGTATTTTAATTCTATGGACTTCTTTCTTGCTTCTAAATCCCACTGAACAAGATGCAGCAAAATATTATTTGCTGTATTTCTAAAATCAAATTGACCTCTTTTTGAATATACAATGATCGGATAAATATCGGTATCATTTGACATTACGATATATCCTTCCGGCTTCATTTGAATTACGTAGCCGATTTTTTGATACGAAGAGCTTTCTAATTCCTTGATAGAATCAATTGAAAACCCTAAAAATTGTGAATTAATAAAAATTTGCGCCATATTTTCAACTTTTGTTTTATCTACTTGCTTGCAATAGAAATTATTATTAAGAATTATTAACAAAGTAAAAACAGAGATTAGTTTAAAATAAACCTTGATGAAGGTTTTAATATTTAATAATATATTCTTAATACTTTTCATGGATCTTCCTAATCTTAATATTAAAATATTTTTATTATTGTTTTATTTTTTTAAGTAACCCGATATTGTAATAACTTCAATTATAATTTTTAACAATTTAACTTCATGTACTCCTTATACTCAGTTAATCTTTAACTTAACATCGCAAGAAAGAACGCTTCTTAAAAATTGTCTAAATAAACCACGCGTAAAATAAATTTCAAAATATGGTCTTCAATCACATTATAATTTAATCATCAGATTTAATGTGTTTAATACTTAATAATGAGTATTATGAATCTATTGTGAGTAATTTTGTACTTATTGTATAGTTAGGAATGATTTCTTAAGATGGGAATAAGCTCAGTAGTAGATTTAATATTTATCTTTTTAAGAATATTTCTTCGGTGGGTATCTACTGTATGTTTACTGATAAAAAGTTTTGCGGCAATTTGTTGACTTGATTTTCCTTCTAGCAACAATTTAATTATTTCAATTTCTCTATCGGTTAGTTTATAAAGGGATTTTAATTTCGCAGGCAAAAGAATTTTTTGCTTTTCTTTTTGTGTCCTAACAAATCTATTAACCGCCTCCTTTAGTTCGTCTATGTCAATCGGCTTCAGTAAATAATCGAACGCCGCATTGCGTATTGCTTTTATTGCATATTGGTTATAACCGGTTACAAATATAAAAGTCGGCTGCAAACCGGTTTCGTGCACTTCTCTAACCACATCAAAACCGCTCTTGTTCGGCATCTCGACATCAAGGAATACTATTTCAGGCGACAATTCAATTATTGTCTTAATTCCGCTATCAGCATTTGTTTCTTTTGCAATTAAATCGAGAGATGAAATCTTGCCAAGAAGTGCTTCCAGCCGATCGCACGCTTCTTTTTCGTCATCAATGACTACACATTTGATTTTATTTATCACTTGTTTCATCATTATCGTTCGACGGGAATCTTAATTAAAACTTTAGTACCTAAACAATTTTCATTGTTATCAACGAGATCTTCTATCTGATAAGAAATTTTTGTTTTCGTTAATTCATAATATAAGTTCAGAATCTGTCCTAATATGCTCAATCCTTTGCTGGTGTTTTCAATTTCAATCTCATTCGCTTTTACCCTGCCGATACCATTGTCACGAATTGTGATTTCATATTCAGTAGAACTATTGTTAATGCAAATAAATATCTCTCCCGGCTTTTCCAGATGTCTTATTCCATGCTTGATTGCGTTCTCTACAAAAGTATGAAGCAGCATCTTGGGAATTTTAATACTAGTATTCATGTTCTCGGCAACGTTTATCTTCCATGTAAATTTATTGTTGCACCGAAATTTTTCCAGTTCGAGATAATTTCCTACGTACTCCAACTCGTCCGTTAGTGTGGTCAGAATTTTGTCGGAATTCAAAACAGTTGACCTTAAAAGTTTACTGTACTTACCAAATATATAGTCAGCTTTGTCCCTATCATCCTTAAAATATAAAGAACCAATAGAGTTAACTATATTTAAAGTAAAATGCGGATCAATTTGATTTTTAACTGACTTCAGCTGAAGTTCAGCGATTCTTCTTTCTGCTATGTACTTCAATTCTGCTCGATGTCTTTGTGACTTTTGAATCAGTAAAATTAAAACTAGAATTAAAATAAAGATGCCAACATAGAAAGGATATTTTAAATAATATAATTGGTTAAACTTATAGGAAAAGGTAAGACTTGCATCGTTTGAAAATACTATCAACTGGAAATTATTCTTATCAAGTTGTTTAATTGAATAGTTCCAAAATCTATAGGCACCAGGATATTTAAAAGTTATATAATTAGAAAAATCACTTCTAGCAAAGATGAATTCATCCATATTACTCCCAACAAAAAATATTTCGGATTTAGAATCCCCGTCTATATCACCGTTGAAAAAAATAGTAATATAAAATGGCGGGAGTAGTGTCCTCCAGATAATTTTTAATTCAGAATTATATTTTTCGATTTGTCCATCTAGTTTTATAACATAGAAATATTGTGGTTCATCTTTATTTACATACAAACTCGCTTCTTTCCATTCGGGTGTATAAGAGAATTCTATTTTCTTAACAGCTTCAAGATCAGAATCAAATAAAGTTAATGTAGAAGGCAAATTTTTTGTGCCGGTATATATGTTTAAACATACACAATAATTTTTTTTACCATGAGAAATCGCCACTAAGTTGGATACTGAAGGGTGCACCCCTATTTGTATTGGTTTTCCTTTCAATTTAAGATTTATATTATAGCTCATTAACCATGCATAGTGATCACTATATCTATCATTATAATCACTGTTTCCGTATGCACTACTTGCAAATAATAGCTTCATTTCATTTGCAGAAGTATCAACAAGTAAAGGTTGAGGAATGGCCGCATAAGAAACATCCGAAGAATAAATAGAATCACTTGATGGATTATATTTATAAACACCTCTTGGCAGCTTTGAATAAGTAGCATTTAAAGAAAAATATAATTCTTTAATCCCTTTTTTATTTTGGTTAGTCGATATGCCGCTATTCAGTATAATATCTGGGTTATTTTTATCAATCGGTGTATAATCAGCTATGAATTTTTTTTAAAAAAGAATTTTATTCTCAAATGGATTCAAACAGTTAAGAAACAACTTATTATTTTCAAATGATAAAAAATAAATCGAACGAGTACTATCATTATCAGCTTTTGCGATTAATGTTTTTTTAAATCTTATAAATTTCCCTTCAAAGTTCCATTCGTTAATAACTTTTTCTTTTTCTTTAACTGTAACACCGAAGAAGTTTTCTCTAATTTGTCTAAATTCAATTTCTTCACTTATACCATCACTATTAAGATCTGTGTAATAATAGGTCACATCAGGCGTTATTCTCGACTGATTTAGAATAACAATCTTATATTTGTTGAAAATTGGAGGGATTATGATTATTACAATTAGTGTAATAACTAAACTTAAAAGAAATGGATTAGTTATAGTTTTTAGAAGATCAATCTTTTTATGTACTCGGAAATAACCTACAAAAGTTTTAACTAAGTGAATACTTTTCTTAATCAAAAAACATCCCCACTATTAAAACTAATATTAAATTATTAGTACTTGCAACATTATCCAATAATAAATTTATGCGATTGCTTTAATTGGTATTTACTTATCGAGACCTCTGCAAAATGTCGTTTGTCATTTCGATCCCGATTTATCGGGAGAGAAATCTTTGATTACAATAAGATTTCTCAGTCGCTCCCGCTTCGACTTGATGTCGAATCGAGGCGAGTCGCTTCTTCGAAATGACATTTCTGAATTTTTCAGAAGTCTCTTATCATTAAACCTTTCTACTCAAGTTACAAAAAATATTTAATGTTTCCGGTTTACTTCAAAACCGACGCTGTATTTTGTTCGGTTACTTTGCTTTGAGGAAGTAAAATCATAAATACCAATCTTAATATATCTTGGTTTATCTTTTACATTCTCGGTATATGAAACGGATTTTTCCTTGTAATCCTCCACCTTTTGCCAATTCGTGGATTTCACTTGCCAATTTTTTTCAATACATAATTTTATTTTGTCATTTAAAGTTTTAAAAACATTCTCTGCTTTTTGAAGATCATCGCCCGTATAAAAAGTAGCATTATACGAACCATCATCTTCACCTATAAAAGCATCTTGAGCATCATTCAGTTTTACTAGTTGTTGTGTTGCTAAATTTGGATTTTCTAATAAAAAGAAATATGCAATAGAGTGTGCAATTAAAAAATCTAATGTGTTACAAAAATCTGATGTACTATCAAGCGCTAAAGCATTTGGTTCCGCTATAGCAATTTGCAAAGTGTAATCTCCAAAAGAATTCTCAGATCCTATAACATATAAAACATATTTACCCGAGACTGGAATTGTGGTTACAATATTTCCATAGCCTTTATCATTCCTATCACTTTGCTTAAATATTTCTCCTTTTGAATTTACCAACGCAAGAGACGGTTGAAATTTTTGCGTGTAAACTACAAAATTAACCGCCTCTCCCTCAAAGAGTTCAATTTCATAACCGTCATACCGACCAAAATCTTTTTTATATAAATCCTTGGCCGTTAACTCTCCTTTGATTTCATTAAAATCAACCTGGATTTTTTGTGATTTTTCTTGAGCATAATTGGCATGAGATATAAGTATTATCAAAACGAAAACATATTGCCAGGTTTTCATTGAATTACCTCTCCTCTTAAAAGACTTATTTAACATTAATGCCCTT
>Ga0172375_10011927_pt1 | contig 10968 bp, 1 predicted proteins | sample LakKiv1m_FD_114537 | JGI IMG/M metagenome (GOLD analysis project Ga0172375, IMG submission 114537) | Freshwater microbial communities from Kabuno Bay, South-Kivu, Congo - kab_092012_11.1m | ecosystem: Environmental > Aquatic > Freshwater > Lake | place: Democratic Republic of the Congo... | reverse complement strand
TATTCATTGTCTTGATCCTTTTCTCGGGTAATTCTAACCCGCTTATATTACCCAAACCAAGATCAAAACCTACAAACTAAATTTAAGGTCAAAGTGTCCAATGCTTGCTGACGTTCTACAGTCGTTTGCGCCTTATGTCTATGCGGATGCGCGTCCGTTACCCCGAAGTTTCCGTCGCTGACGGCTCCGGAGAAGCCGCGCACGGTTTACAACTGGACGGAAGAAGTCGTCACCGAACCGAAGGTGATCAAGGCCGGTGACGGTGAGGTCGTGGTCCAGCGCACCGAAAAGCGCCTCTCGGCCGGTCTCGACACGACACCGAGGCGAGTCGGTTTCATGGAGAGGATCGGGAGCTTCATTGGCGGATTGAGCTTCTGGATCTTCGCGTTGATCGTTCTGGGGCTTATCTTGGCTCCCGGTGCAACGATTGGGCTTCTCTTCAAGAAGTACGCCCAATACAAAAACGCCATGAAACAGACCGTCGCGGCGATCAAGGAAGCCCGCGCCGCCGATTCCCAATCTCTTCACGACTCATTGAAAGCCCGCCAAACCGCCGAAACCAAGAAAATCGTCGGTAATCTCAAAGCGGAGTTGTAGTGACATTTGACAGGTGATGATAGCGAAAACGCCATCCCGGCTTGCCGCTAAAAATCTTATTCGTAAACTTGAACCTTAGAGATACATCATGTACATTTTAGTTAAAGATGCTTAATTATGATAAGAGGACTATACGACACAGTCTCTTAAAGAGTATCTCTATACTCTTAGTGGTGGCCTTTTGTTTCCAAGAGATTTCCTATTCCGCTCCGTTGCCTGAGGTTGTCGGCACCCCTCCAAAGCCCATTCAGGTTTTGTCCCAGGATCCCAAAACATTCGAAGCCCCGCTTGATTTTTGCACGCTGAAAGAAATCCATCATGGACCCAACGGGCAATTCATCATCCACATCCAGGACGCCCATTCGAACTTCTCCGGACAAGAAAGTCTCGCGAGCGCCATTGACGAGATGATGTCAAAGTACGGTATTTCGCTTATTCTGACCGAAGGCGCTTCCAAAGAAGCGACTCTTGATCCGATTAAAAAGATGGCCCCATCCAAGGAAATCTGCAAAAGAGTCGCGCGGAGCTTCTTGCTCCAGGGAAAAATCGCCGGTGAAGAATACCTGAACCTTGTGTCGGATCATCCTATGAAGATCATGGGGATCGAGGACAGAGCTTTATACTTGGAAAGCATCGAAAACTACGGCGCTCTGTCGGACAAGCGCGAGGATATTCTCCGATATTTAGTATTGATAGGCAGAGCGCTCAACAAACTAAAGGCCAAGCTTTACCCCCCAGAGCTTCTGATTTATGAGAAGCAGGATCAAAAAGAGGGTTTTGAGTCCAATTTCAAAGAGCTCATAGCCATTGCCCAAAATAGCAGAGTTGATTTAACAGACCTCCCCAACGTTCAAAAACTCCTTGCGCTTCAGGCTAAAGAAAAACAAATGGATTTTAATGCCGCGAACATAGAGCAGGCCGCTCTCGTCGAAGAAATAAGCCAAAAAGGCGCGAGGGAAGATTTTTTGAGCCAACTCCAGAAAGTCAATCGCGCAAAAAATCAAAAAGTATCTCAATTTTCCTTCTTCCAAAACACTTTTAGAATTGCGAGCGAAAAGGGCGTCTCCCTCCAAAAGTATCCGAACCTTGTCCGGTACGGTGATTATCTGAAAGAATTTTCGGATCTTGATCTTGAAGGCGTACTGGATGAGCTGACGAAGGCGGAAGAAAGGGTTTATGCCTCGCTACTTTCGGACAAAAATGCCCGCCTGGTTCGGTCCATCGATCGGTACGTCAAGCTTCTGAATACCGCCTATAACATCCGCATGTCCACGAAGGACTTCAAATTCTTTGAGGCCAACGAACCGGATTTTGCTACCGCCGCATACTTGGCATTTATCAACCGGAGACTCATCGAATACGGATTCTTTGACGATTTGGTGCCCTACAAAAGTCTTTTAGACGAAGGCAAAAAGTCTCTCGTCGCTTTTTACGAGTCGGTCGACCAAAGGGACATGGCTTTTATTCATAACACGGAACGGATTCTCAACGACGCAAAACAAAACATCGCAGTTCTCATAGCCGGCGGTTATCACACTTCGCATCTTACGAAGCTTCTTAAGCAAAACGGGTATTCCTACGCAGTTTTGACACCGGCTGTGACATCCGAAACCGATCAAGCCAAATACGAAAAGCTATTGCTTTCTCCTGTTCGCAAGAAAGTCGCTAAAGTTGAGAGCATCCACGGAGAATCGAGACGGCGCGACAGATCGTTAGACGAATTCGAAAAAGGACCGGTGCGGATCAAGAAAACCGATAATGTCAAAGCCTTCGAGCTTGTGATGCATCCTGAGAATCCTGATCTGGGTGTGCCCGCTTTTGCGGAAGCTTTGGGTGTGCCATTAGGCGGTGAAGGCGCAAGATTGGCCATCCAAGCCTTTGCGCAAAGAGCTGACAACCCACCTTATGTCGAGAATGTATCAGTTTCATCCGAGAGTGGGGCGAGGATGGCGTTTGGATCCAAAAGGTCAAGTTGGATGTCTGGAATCGCAGCCTCAAGAATCCTTACGGAGGGTTTTGACGAGATTGTGCTCAAAGAGCTTGCCAAGGCCAGAGGGGTTTCTGTTGACGATTTGGAGGCGGATTTTGAGCGCAATGTCAGGATGATGGAAGAGCGCATTCAGAACAGCGGCTATGTAGCGCTGCAGGACGATGAGATCGCCCAAAAGATTTATTCCATTTTCGACCGCTTAATCGCCGTGTACCAAACGCAGACGACCGAAGCGCCGGGGGTATTTCATATCGTAGACGCCAATACCGTCAACGCGTTTGTGATCCGAAAGCGCAGCGATGTTTATTTCTTTAAGGGATTGTACGAGACTTTGTACGATATTTCGCTGCGGATGAAGGTTCCCCTCACTGAGGATATGATCGCCTTTATCATCGCTCATGAATTGTCCCACGCATTGCAGCATTCTTCACATCAAGGTCTCGATGTGCGGGATCTCAACGAGTCTGTATCGCCGTTTCTTATTCAGATGATTAAGAACGGCGAATACGACGCAGATATGAGGGCGCTCGAGCTAATGGACAAGGCCGGATATTCCGTGTTTGGCGCGATTGACGCAATGACTTTTTTGGAGTTCATCACCTCTTCAAGCCAAGCCGAAAATGTATTGAGTTCTCACCCGTATGTAAGCCTTAGAAAGCATAAATTGTCTCAAATCATCTTTGATCAAAAAACGAATGTTTTCACAAATGTCAAAGCGCCCAGAACGCCTATGGTTGGAAGGGGGCGGATAAAAAGCAGGGATGTAGATTTTAGACATTTGATGGATAAGACCGAGCAGGAATTATTGGCCATGGCGCAAAACGCAGAAAGCATCACTGAGTTGGATGAGTTGGCCGGGATGCTTACCGTTCGGAAAAGAATGAATGCGCTACGAGCGTTGGTCAACGAAGAATATTTGAAAACTTCTTTTTTGCGCCATGTTTACGTCCAAGCCGTATTAGCTGCCGTTATTACTCGAGTCGGCGTTGATGTAATGCCGGATAATGTTGATTATGGCGACATGAGAGGCGCTGCGGCGATCCATGATTTCGGAATACCCGCGACGGCAAATGGTATTTCTCAGGAGCCTAACGATAAATTTAAAGAACCCACTAAGGACGTCCTCAAGGAAATAAGAGAATCGCTTTCCTACCATACCGTAGAGGACGTTGTTGCCGCTAGAAATCTACTGGAAACACTAATTTCTACGGTTAGGAGAAGAGCGAACAGCCTTGATCATAGGGACTTCGACGGGTTTTTGCTTCCTCGCGATGAAGTTCAAGATCTTATTCCGATATTTACAAAAGCAGGCACAGTCGATTTGCATGGCGTTTCGGCAAGGGAAAAGACTGCGGCACGTCCCACCGACAGCCAGATTAGCAGCGCGATTCAGGATCCGAGGAGGCTTATCTCGGCATTCTTTTATGCGAATTATCTGGGTCAGGAGCCTTCGGTTGAGTTCGGTATTCCTACGACGGAAATGCGTGTCAAATTACAGAGAAGAAAAAACGAGGTGTATCTCGAGAATCCCGCATACAGAGATGTTCAATCGTTGGATGCGAGGAGGGCGCTTCAAGAAATAATCCTTCTTCATTATGCAATGAAGAGAACCGATTCCGGTGTTTTTGACGATCATCTAAACGTATCGTTTCCGGGAATTGATGAATTTCTAAAGGTCTCGCCGAATGTTGCCACTACGCTGTTTTCGAGATATTACGAATCATTTTCTAAAATGCATCCCAAACCAATAGCTCTTCAACTGGCAGCCATACGGATGCGTAAATATTTCGGTATCGATCATTTCGACGAAGGTGGAAATAAGTTGCTGAAGGAGAGCGGGCCCGAAGGTTTTGCTGATGATGTTTCAGAAGCGAGAAAAAAAGCTGAAGCCGAGTATAAAGGGGAGCCGGTTGGTAGGGACGCTTATGTGAGCGCCGAAGTGGGCCGCTTTATCAGCGGACATCCATTAATCGTTTTTATCGAGGCTGCTATTCATAACTTTGATGGGCGTCTGGCAAGAAAAACCGTGGAAAAATATAGAGAAGCATTGAAAAATTTTGAAAGCAAACGCCGCTATTACGAGGAAAGCGAAGACAAACAAGCAATTTTAGCTATTTTACGAGTCCTTGCCCGTATTTATTCCCAGGAACCCCAAAGAGAAGTAGAAGCTTCTTCCGTATTTTCAAGCGAAACAAAATTGGACTACTACCTTAAAAAAGAAAAAATTGAGTCGCTAAAATCGTTGATGGCTCTTCCTGATTGGGCTGTTTCCGATTATCTCAAAAGAAAGAAATATGACCAAGCCGACGCCGATAAATTAATTCAGTCTGCTCTTAAAGATGGGATGCCCCTTGAAGAGGTGTTTGCGTTCATGAGAACCCAGCTTGCTTACGCCGACAGGAAGAAGGTTTTCGCGGATTTATTTTTAGAATACAGCGCAAAACCGATCTATTTGTTTAATTATTTCAAAGCCGCATTCAACAACGATCCACATGAAATAGTCGTTTGGTTCCTCGGCATGTTTTCAAAAAATGATGCTCTTGAGCTTATGGATAAATTAAGCAGGGAGACATTGTATAAAAAGGCAAGAGAAACCCAGGACGCAACCGAAGCGGCGGAATTTAAAAAACTAACCATTGCCATCCTTGAGTACGTCTATGGGCAAACATCAAAGACTTTTCATCCCAACGAAAAGACTGTAAAGATCTACTTGGATTTAATCAGCGATCAGGCTAAAGAATCGGGCGCTCGCATGGCGGTGCAAGACGTCGTATTCAATGCGCTCATGGTTTTAAGTGCGTCAGCCAATCTTCAAATCAAACTTAGTCATCCTGAGGAAATGACGCGACAAGGATCGCCTGATTTTAAAACCAAAGAAACCAATATCCTTCCGCCTAAGTTTGACGGAAGCTTCACGCGGTTCAAATCGAATCTAAGTCTTCACAATTTTGGATGGAATGACGATGAGCCCACCGAGCAGTCAATTTTTATCACGCACTTAACGGATTTATCGATAGGTCAGCTTAAGCAATTGCTTAAACAGCGTCTGCAATATCTACAGTCTCGCGTCGATATTGAGTACAGAGGTGAAATTTTTTCACTTTCCGGTCTGGACGACTTTTTTTCGAATTTGGTGACACTCATCATGTTAAAGAAAATCGCAAATCCAAATTGGGCTTCAAAGAGTCGCATTGAACGACTTGAGGATCTGATCGAAGTGACGGCTTATTTCCACACTGACAAAGAGGATAAGAAAAAGATTAAATTATATTCGCCGGACATCAAATTAAAAATTGACCAGCGCGAAATTAATGCGATTCCTTATCAAGTGATCAAGGATAACTTCATCGGAGTTGCCATCCCTTCCGGAACGCTTGATCCAGTATGGGAAGCCTATGTCAAAGCCAACAATCTCTACGATAATTTCCCGGAGATAGTGCCTTTGCTGCAGAATCCCAATGTCGGGAACGAATGCATTTACAACCCAATCGCTTTCCTCGAAAAACACAACTACACTCAAAAAGTCCCGTATAGGCAAGTGGCAAAGAAATTTTTCATGGATTCATCCGTTTACGCGAAACTTTTCAATGCGTATGTAAAATCGCGCGGGAAAGGGTATGTCTATGGAAAATTCAAGCCATTAGAAGAGCGCTTAGCCTGGATGGAAAGCGCGATGCCGAATAAGTCGATCATTAAAGATAGCATTCTCGATTTTTGGGAGACGGATATTTTTCCAGAAATAATCGCTGATTTGCCCGCATTGATGAAATTGGCGCGGCAAGCGGCCCAAGAAGGCGAAGAGTTGCGTGACATGTGGGCTCTTTTGGGCGAAATGGATGATGATGTGAGCCGACTTAAGAGGTTGAGCGATCAGATTACTTTATCTCCTGAAAGAATTCAGCAATTGTTGGATTTCTATGACGCGATCATTCCGTTAACGTTATCGCCACAGAAAATAGCTCGGTATGGAGCCACGTGTTACATGCTCTGGAAGCAGCTTCCCGGAAATGCCGAGCTGGGACTGCCAGAACATCTGGCTGCTTTAACCCAATTTATGCCGGAGCCGAGCGTTTTGCGCGATGAACTCCTGATGCAGATTGGCAATAAATATGCAAGGCACATGGCCGATGCGCCGCAAGTGTGTGCGAGATTGTATTCAAACAATCTTCTGTCTCGTAACAGAGACCTAAGGACGGAAGATTTTGTTTCCGAAACGTTACTTCACGTATTTGGGGCGGCCAAGATTGAAGACCGCAGAGATATCTTGCTGTGGCTTGTGGGGGCAACGGAGAAGCCGCAATTTGTCGTCGACGTTGAAAATAAATATAACATTGATTTCACGACCTTACCGGCCGATGTGAAACTTTTACCTTCTTCCATTCGGGAAAAATTTATCGAAGGGTTTATGCTGGGTGACAATGGCGTACTGGATCCTCAAAGCGCCAGCGATAGGGTTGTTATGTCGGATTTCTTGAATAGGTTGTTTTTGTTTATTTTCCCCGAAGGCACGAAAGGGATTGATAACGAAAATAGAATACTTATATCAAGGATCTTTCTTACTGTTATGACGTCTTTTCCTCCTTATAGAAGGGTTCAGGTGATCAAGGCATTGGCGGCATTGTGCGTGAGAGCTGATTTTGAAAGAACGAGCCCCGGTGAGCGGTTTTCGGTTCTTTTGGGTGTCATGGGGCCCGTGGGCATAAAGGTTGCGCAATATTTATCCGAAAATGACACATTAGTTCCGGACGAAAGTATGCGGTCCAGTTTGGGAGCTTTGAGACATCGAGCGCCGGAAATAACCAAAATATCGGTATGTTCTACTTTGGAGAATGAAGTTCCGTTAAGCGAAGTAGTGGTTCGAGAAATAGGTGAACCGGTCGGGGTTGCTTCGATAAAGCAGGTTAACAGAGGACGATGGCTAGATGTCGACTTGTTGACCGAACAATTAGCTCAAAAAGCTAGCCGCGCGGATGCCGGTGAAATCAGAGAAAAATCGCGTTTGTATCATGCTAAACAGATTACGTTTGCCGAGTTCGTTTCCTATTTGGTGGAAAAATCGAAGCAGTACAAGGTGGATCTCGAAAAGGCGACCGTATCCGTCGTATACAAAATTCGACGCCCCAACATCGCAACGACGCTTGGAATCGATTTTGCGGCGCTTGATGCTGTTGCCCATGAATTGGAGGGCACGATTCACAAGGGAGAGCCTCTTAATATCGCAGATTTGGTTCAAACCGTTAAGGAATGGGTCACTCTTGAAAAACAATTTGGAAACGAAGTTAAATCCCATCAGATGCTGACCGAATTGGACTATTCGTGGGCCGCGGACCTTGCAAGAAATACGGGCGTTGCGATAGCGCATCCAAGAGTGTTATATGCGACTGACTCGCTGATTGTAGAAGAGGAAATTCAAGGAGTCCCTGTGCTCAGCTTGTCACAAAAACCCCAACCTATAACGATGGATGATGTGGTCGACGCTGGGTATAGTCGTTCGGAAGCTGAAGATGTTTTCAACCAATTGAATACAGTAGAACCGAGACAAGCCCATATTTTTTTAAGCTTAAAGAAAGCCGGGTTTGCAGAGGCGAGTTTGGACGGGGTGACCACAAGGATGCTTGCCTACGATTATGAGAAATTACGAGATTTATTACGGAATATGCTGCTTCATCAGATATTCATCGATGGCGTTTTTCACGCAGATCTCCATCAAGGAAATGTGCTGGTCACTCCCGATGGCCGACTTGTCATGATTGATCGCGGCAATGTGGGCACATTAAATAGCGAGCAGATAACAGGCGCAAAGGTTCTGCTAAAAGGTCTATTGCTCAGAGATAAAGCGCTGATCAAGGAAGGGATTGATCAGATTTTTTTACATGCCGTTTATCCTGAAGGTACCGAGCCCGTAAGATCAAATATAACGCTTGAGGAAATACAAGAGGTGCTGGATAAAGAATTCGATTTAAAAATGACCATGAATATGATCAGTGTGAGGGCGGTACAGGGATCCAAAAATACGCCGGGCGGCAAAGATTTTTCCACGTTTCTTAAGGCTTTCACTCAGGCGATGTATCTTTTCCCGACGGATCTTTCAAGCGGCATGGTTACACTGCAGGCCATTGCGAAGTACATCTCAATGACCGAAGAAGAAGCCAGGCGTGCCGCGGAAGAGCAGGCGAAATACGTTGTTATCAAAGAGCCTACGGTTAGCGAAACCCGAGCAGGGCAAGTAGATTTTACTCAGACAGTCAAACGGCGATTCTACGAAAAAACCAACCGTTATTTTTTGCATTCAATATGGCAGCCCATCGTTTTTAGAATTTTAATGATCCCGGTGAAAAAAGCGTTGCCAAAAATTGCTGCCATGAGAAGCAATATTTTGGGGTTGGCCAGGGTTTACGGTAGGCAGTTTATAGAAGAGCATATCGACCAGTTCGCCGAAAAACAGGATCTGGAACTCGCTGATGCTGTAAAAGACATTATCTCTGCGCCCTATGCGGAACGTTTTTTAAGAGACTACGTGAAGCAGAATCTCAAAAAGAGATTCTTAGGTAGGCTAAGCGCGCCTGTAGTGGTGCCATTGCTTAACGGCGCGTTATCCATGATGCGGCCCTTTATTAGCGCGCTTGTCGAAGCCGGTCAGGAATGGATCGGTACAACAGGAAAACAGTATATTGCCGGTATAGCTCCGCAGATGACAGTTAAAGAAGCCATTGGACTTTTGTCACAAGTTTTTGTGGAAGATTTCGCCAGCATAAAAATAAAATTTGATGAAAGAACATCAAGGATTCGATCTCAATCCGCGCACGGCGTAAGGATGGCCGAGGGCGCTCGGATGGCGGTTGCGCAAGTTCCGGCAGACGTACACAAACATTTACAGTCGAAAAAAGGAAATATAACCGTTCGGAGTCAGGTCGTTTCCGCAGCTCCCGCAAAAGATGCAAATCGAGAAGGCGATGTTGAAGTAAGATTACGCGACGTCTATGGCGAATTAAATCATGATGGCCTAAAAGAAATTAACCAACTGGTTCAAGATGACTTTCGCATATTGGGCATGGCAGTCGCCTCGAGAAGTCTGAAGAACGCGGAAGAGTATGCCTTGGACTTTGAGAGGGGCTACGCCTTAGTTTCTCTTTATCGCCAAACGTTATCGTTTGCTATGGCAGGGTCGAGGCTGGCGGAAGGGAATATAAAGCTGACCGAGGAGCAGGTCAAGCAAGGAAACGAGGATGTTGCTCAATTGAGAGGAAGATCTTTAGAGACGGCCTTGTCGGCGGCAACAAAAGAACTGAGAACGGAGCCGCAATATTTGATAATGGACGCTTATCGAGAACAGGATAGACGCTCTGCCCAGGCCTTCCGGCAGATGGTCAACCGTTTGACCGAAAACAAATCTGCTGTTTTCCGGTTCCGTATCAGCGAGGAAGATAAACCTATCGTTGAAAATATCGCCAAAGAAATGACCGAATTCAAGGCGGAGCTTGATCGCTTGAACCAAGACGCCGCAGAAGACAACCACTCTGTCTTCAAAGCTCGATTTGAACTCACAGATAAAGATGGCAACGTCATTCAGACGCTTGAGACTGCTCAAGCGATGACTCCGGCGGAAGCCGCGGGTGCCGCTCAATTCCATTCAAGCATTGCAAATCAGGCCTTTCTGGATCAAGCGGTCGCTGTTAATGCGGGGTATCTACCGACAGAAGGCATTCGCGCCGGAGAAGAAGTCCGTATTTTCAATTACAAAGCCATTGGTCGAACCGGTCTTTCTGTTGTAACCGATAGTCCTTCCGCTCCACAGATGATCGAGGCTCTCACCGGTGCCGATATGAGCCGTACCGATATTGTCAAAGCCAATCTTCAACTTGTCAAAACACCACATGCGATTCCGGACGTCAGTATTCAGACCTACCACAAACAAAATCTCCTTGTTCGACATCTTGCTACAATCAAGCAGATACTATACAGGGCTTTCGTTGCCCTCAGAGCCACGGGTGCTTCGGCGTAAGATTCTTGACACATAAATTTATACTATGATCGGGCACATGGATCAAAAAACGCCCGAACTCACGGATCGCCAAAAACAGGTGCTCACAATACTTCACAATGCGATCACACATCGCGGCGTCGTCCCCACTTTTCAGGAGATTCAAGACGAGTTTGGTTTCAAATCCTCAAGGGGCGTGGTGTGCCACTTAATGGCGCTTGAGAAAAGGGTTACATCCGTCGCGAGAGCGGCGCACGCGGGATTCGACTACTCAAATATGTATGTCTTCAGCCACTTTTGGACACCTGACCCGGATTTAAGTTTGCGGTTTGCTCCTGGTCCAGGTGGTTGTTTTGTTGGTTAAGGTTATACCGCTTTCTATTTTCTATGGTCAACCGTT
>Ga0172375_10011925_pt1 | contig 10969 bp, 2 predicted proteins | sample LakKiv1m_FD_114537 | JGI IMG/M metagenome (GOLD analysis project Ga0172375, IMG submission 114537) | Freshwater microbial communities from Kabuno Bay, South-Kivu, Congo - kab_092012_11.1m | ecosystem: Environmental > Aquatic > Freshwater > Lake | place: Democratic Republic of the Congo... | reverse complement strand
TACGGATGAGGCGGTGAAGAAATACATTGCCGAGCAAGAAGGTGAACCTGTGCATGATGATAGTCGATTTATAATCGACAGCCAATAAAGCCACCGGCTTCAAGCCGGTGGTTGCTTACTCACATAGAACCGGTAGTAGTAGTAAGTGTTGGCCGACAGTGACGCCTGGTATGAAGGATAACTGCCCGTTCCCCATGTGCCTGCAACGGTGTTGGTGCATTGCCAGAGACCGGACGTGGGTTCGCCGCCATCCTCGGTGCCCCAGTACACCTTGACGGTTCGTGGCGGCAACCCGGTCGCGATCATATAACCGCGGAACCACGCCGAACTCGTTGTTACGTTGGTGGCGACAGCGTTGGTTATCTCGGCAATAGGGGGATCATAGTGGATCACGACAACCTTGCCGGTTGCGCCCGGGAAGGTACCTACATAGCCCCCGCCGATGTTGCCCGACGCCTGGTTGGTCCCGTAGAAGTTCGTGAGCGCGCAGAAGTTGGTGTATGTCACGTAAGGGCGGGACAGATTCGAGACGACCGCGCTCATGAGCGACGAGGGGACCGGCTTTCCGTACCACACCGCGATTCTACCTCCACCGCCACCGCCGCCGGCGTATGAACCGGGTCCTCCGTTTGCCAGTATGGCGCCGCTTGAGCTTCCGCTGAACGCACGGCACTTGATCCATATGCCGCCCCCGCTTCCACCCCCGTAGTGGATGTCGTGTGGCCCGCTGCCATTGGCGCGGATTGTCCCGTTGAGGGTTATGTTCCGACCTGCCTCTATGCGAATCAGTCCTCCGCCTTCCGAGCCCGGCGCACCCGCGCTTCCACTTCCGGCCGCGGTTGGCGCGTTGGTTCTTCCGTAGGTGCCGCCGCCGAGTTGACCCCAGCAGCTGTTGCCGCCGGCGCCGCCGTGACCGGATCCGCCGAAGGGTTGGCCGTTTCCGGGGCCCTTGTATGGCCCAAACCCCCTGGCGCTGGCGTCAAGGTAGCCGCCCGCGCTCACGACCACGTCACGGGCGCGAATGAGCGGCCCGCCGCCTCCTATGCAGTCCGAATACAGGTTCAGGTAACTCTCCTCACCGATCTCTATGTCCTGCGTAACCTCGACGAGTGTTCCGTACCCGCGAGTCAGGCCATTGGTGGAGCCGGATCGGATGAAGAGCTTTCCTCGCAGGGGAATCTGGATATCACCACCTACCCTGAGCGTCGAAAGCTCCCGCATGCCAAGTTGGCCGTACTGGTCTATGCGCAGGTTTCCGGCAACGTTCAGCGAAAAACCGGTGGCAAAATCAATGACCGTATAGTTGGCTATAAGCAGGCTTGCGGGGCTCCAGTTTGTGAAGCCAGGCGCATGGAAGCGGACGTAGGAAAACTGGGCGTTTGCCATCACGGTGGAGAGGAATGTGCCGTCTGAAAGATACAGCGTTCCGAAATCAGCCCATTGCCTGTCGGCGTAAGTGCCTCCAACGCTGCCTTTTGTCTCGAATTTGACACCGGGGTTTGAGCCGGCCTGTTCAGCCACGTTGTAGGCCACGGCGATCCCGCCTCCACCGCCACCCCAGCCTGCCCAGCCGCTCGCGCCGCCGCTGGCCTGGAGCGACCCGGACGAATTCCCCAGCAGTCTGCGGCATTGTATGTGAACCGCCCCGCCTGATCCGGCGCTGGCATGGATGTCTCCCCGTTCCCATCCGGCCTGGCCGTTAGCCTTTATGGCGCCATACACGGTCACATTGCCGGTCGCTTCTATCCGCACAACGCCTCCGCCGTGGCCGCCGGTCGGACCATACGGGCTGAGTCCGCCACTGCCGGGAGCGGAAGGAGCCGGGATGGAATCGTACAGGTCTCCGGAACTGTACTTGGAGCCAGTCCAGTATCCGCCACCATAGCCGAAGTGGGAACCTCCGTAACCTTTTCCCGGTCCGCATGCGTTGGTGTAACCACGCCTGCTGACATCTATCAGTCCCGTGGCCTGTACTGTCATGTTGGAGCACGCCACCCAGACCCGGTTGGACATCTGGCTCGCCCCGTATGGTCCGGCACATGTCAGGTTTGTTCGTCCTGATGTCTGCGCAAGGACAACATCATATCCGACCTTCAGTTTGGTGTTCCAGTTGCTGAAGGTGATCATGGCGTTGGATACCAGGCAGCTCCTGATCCACGCCGTTGAATTGGTCAGGAGCATATTGTGAAGTACACGCACGTCATCTCCCGCGGCGGGCGCACGCGCGAGGCTCCACTTTGTCGCATCAAACCATCCGCCTGCAGCGGTGGTCGAGTTCGTGATTCGCGTCAGCCCTGCATCGGCGATTGTCAACGATGCAGACGACGGCGTTCCCACGACGTACAAACCCGAAACAAGGCTCACCGTGGTCGTTTCGGTTGTCTCGGGGAACGGATCCTGGATTGGTGTCAGCGTGATCGTCGCGTTGGAGACTCCGGCAGCCATGGTGACACTGGTGACGGTGCTCAGGGTATAGTCCGTGTTGTTGCTGGCGGAGCCGCTGATGCTGTAGTAGACGGTGAGCGGACCGTTTGTTGCATCGTTTCTGCGCCAGATAGTGTATGTGCCGGCGGCGGGTCCGGCTTCTGAAGGCGATCCGCTTGAAGTGATCCATACTGAGCCGGCAAGGAAGCTCTGGCTGGTATCGGGCCAGTTGGTTCCGTAACCGTTGATGCCCGCGTAGCGGTAGAAATACATCCTGTTCGAGGTGAGGCCCGTGGCCTGGTAGCTGGGGTGCGACCCTGTCCCCCATGTGCCCGCACCCCATGCATAGTTGGCGCCCCAGAGGCCGGTGGTTGGAGCGCCACCGTCTTTGGTGCCATAGTATACCTTGACCGTTGTCTGCGCCAGGCCGATGGAAGCCAGGTAGCCGTTCAGGTATGCGGATGTCAGGGCTATGTTGGTGGCCGTCATGTTCTGGATGCTTGCACATGGCGCGGCTTCCTTCGCGCCGTAAGTACAGAAGTACTCGTTTGACGCCTGGTTGAACCAGGTGGCCCAGACCCAGTTGGACGATCTTGTCACAGTGGAAATGCTTGCCTCGTCGATGGCCCCGATGAAGTCGTATCCCCCGGTATACCATGATCCTATGTATACATTGTGGGTGGCAGTGTCTGAATGGCTCCATCCGGTCGAACCGGCCGTCTTTCCGTTGACGTAGAAGAGGATGTTGCCGTCGCCCTTGGTAACGTACGTCACGAGGTACCACTTGCCCGCAGTTATTCCGGCGTTGGCCGACGACCTCCATGCCGCGGCATCGTAGGCGATGAGCGTGCCGTCATTGTGGCAACACATCATGTAGGAGTAGGAGCCGCCGGACCGTTGCGAATCTTTGGCGATCACAGCCGAGTATATTCCCAACGTGTCGGGCCTGATCCAGGCTGAGACCGTACGCGGAAGGCTGAAGTCGAGATTGTCGGGTGTGCCGCAGTCAATGTAGTCACCAGCCCCGTCAAAGATCTGGGCATGGCCTATCAGGCCGGACGTCCGGGCGGTATTGCCTGCTTTTGTACCCGTGTTTCTGTTCGTTGTGAAATCCTGGCAGGTCGCCGTCGATTCCCCGAGGTGCCACACCGCTCGATAGCCATTGGTCCAGACTGCGCCGTTTGTTGTGGAAGAGGGCGCTGTCACTCCGCTCTTGCCCCAGTACATCCGGATGAAAGTGGTCGTGGGTTCTATCAAGGGCACCTGTACCCAGAGATAAGAGGTGCCGGTTGTGTCCCACTTCTCGATCTCGTACTTCAGGGTGAGGGTTTCGTTCGAGTTGACGAACCGGATATCGCCGCCCCCGGGCACCAGGCACTGGCTGTACTGGAACCCGGAAATGGCAGAAGGACCTACGCGGATCAGGACAGGGAAGTTAGTAAGATTGCCGGTCTTTGTGTAACCGCTGAAAGTGATTTTGGAGCGGTACGTCCACGTGGCGTATGGTCCGGGTGTAAGCAGGGTCTCATAGGGACCCATGTCGACCGTGTCTGCAAGCCGGGCATTGCTGTCCAGGTCAACGCCCGTACTCATCCACCCCATGTTGGTCCCGACGTTTACACATGGCGAGTTCTGTGTCAGCCGGTAGTTCCCCCCGACATGGCTGAGCCCGTAGCCTGATCCAGGCGCAACGAACTTCGGATCGCCCGTGATGTTACCGGTGCCTGTGCGCGAAGGTGTTGTACACGTGTAAGTGAACGCCGCCATGCTGTTGTCATAGTTGGCGCTGGAGGGCGCCGTGTTGGAGTAGATGATCATGTTGCGGATTGTTCCGACACGGTTCCATATTCCCCCGAAGGAAGTGCCGGACTGGTTGGCTACCAGTGTACAGCTCTCCAGCGTACCGCCATCAATCCGCATTCCACCGCCGTAACGCGGAGCGTAGTTGGCATAGACCAGGCAGTTCCGGACTGTCCCGGCACCCTGGGCTATGCCGCCGCCATCGTTCGACGTGGTTCTGTTGTATGCGACCAGGCAGTTCTCGACAGTGGCGCCATAGGCGCCGATCCCGCCTCCTGCGTTATCACTGTTCACGGTGTTGCTGACAACGGTGCACCCGTACACGTTGCCGGCACTGGCGCCGATCGCACCGCCGCCGCCGACCGCCGTGTTGTAGTAGAACGTGCAGTTGCTGACCACCGGGCTGTTGATCCGCATCTGGACGGCGCCGGGCCCGGAAGCGGATGAGAAATTCGACACAAAGCTGCTGTTGATTACGGAACCGTTATCCATCCGGATTGCGCCACCCCACCGGTTGCAGCTGTTGGTGACGAATTCACATGAGGCCACGTTCCCGGCGTACATCAGGATGGCGCCCCCGTCCGAACTACCACCAGTGGCCCGGTTCCCGGTGAATCTGCAGTTCCGGATCGAACCGCCGGAGGACGACATGAGAATACCGCCGCCCGCAGGGTCCCCGTTTGCCGCGTTGCAGTGGAAAAGGCAGTTTGTCACCGTTCCGGCTGCGCCGTTCATATAGACGCCGGCGCCGTTGGCATTGGCTCCGCGCGTGATCGTCATATGCGCGAGTGTTGCGGCCGCTGTCAGGTAAAAGCACCTGACGGAATTGTTCCCGTCAACGATAACGTCGGCGCGGTTGCCGGTGAACCCAAGGACGGTGATGGCTTTCGAGATGGATACCTGCGACGACAGCACGTACGTGCCGTTGCTGACGATTACCACGTCGCCCGCGACGGTGGCAACGTCCACGCCACCCTGGATTGTCTGCTTGGCGGCCGCCCAGCTTGTTCCCGCACTGCCGTCGTTGCCGCCCGATGCAACGTAGTATGTTGTTGCCCCGGCTGTCCCGGCGAACAGCACTGCCGTGAGCACATACCAACCAAGCCGTATGAACCTGTGATTCATTGGACAAAGAATGCGTCGGCTTGTAGTGGCAGAACACCCCCACACTTTGCACACACACCCGCATTACGGCAGGGATGCGGCCATCATCCACTGCCGGTCTTGTATACTATCACCCGGCAACCATCCTGTCAGTTGCAGAATACGGGTGTTTCTTATGTCATCGGACCCGCAGTATGGTCCCCTTGTTCTCGAAATAGATGAACTTCTTGGTCCCGATCTGTCCGGCTCCGGCAGACCCTGTCCCATTGGCCATCGATATGGTTCCGGCGTAGGTCGGGCAGGTGTCCGAGTATTGCAGGTACAGACGTTCGGCGCCGGAGCTGATGACGGGCCAGGTGCTCTCGAGCGGGCTGCCCATGCACACAGCGATCCGTCCGCCTCCTCCACCCGCACCGTAGCCGTTGTTTCCGTTACCGGCATTGGCCCGCATAACCGCCGTCCCGCCGCCCGTGAACTGCCTGCAGATGACGAGGATCGTTCCCCCCGCGCCGCCCCCTCCGTGCGTGCCCCAGCCGTCGTAGCCGTTGGCAGTGAACGTTCCGTCCAGGAAGACATCCCGGCTGGCCATTATGCGGATGGCGCCGCCGCCTTCACCGCCCCCCTCTGCCCCGGGTGAGTAGTTACGGGCTCCACTGCCGGGACGGATGGGCATATACATCGACCCGTAGGTGGGGCCCGCCCATGGAGACCCGGGACCTCCGGTTCCGCCGTGGCCGGCGCCATTGCCCATGCCGGGTCCTTTTATCTGGCCGTAGCCGTATCCGTCGGCATCAAATCCGCCGCCGGATGTGATGAACAGGTTCTTCATCTTGAACAATGCGGACCCGCCGTTGGTCAGGTCGGAAACAGGGTAGATCCATGAACCCGATCCGATGCGCATTGCATCGGTCGCCTGGATGACCGCGCTGTAGTTCTTTCCGCCGCTGTTGGTGGGGCCTGCATACACAACAAGGTCACCACTGTTTGTCAGGACCAGGTTCTTGCACTGCATCTGTGCCCGCCCGATGAATCCCAGTTTTCCTCCGGTGCCTACCGTCAGGCTGTTCGTCACTTTCAGGAAGAACACGTCCGAACCGAATGTCAGATCGCAGTTCGTTACAGTAAGGCTTCCGACCGACCAGTTTGTACGGCCTGCGATGAATACACGCGCTCCGCCGAACTGGCTGCCGCCCATCACTGCGCCGAACATCGTGAGGTCCGGAAGGCACAGTGTTCCGTCCGAGGCAGTGCGGCGACGTTCCGAATGGACGCCACCCGCCACGTGGAACCTCACGCCGGGGTTGAAGCCTGCCTGGGCCGTGGTGTTGTAGATGACAGCGACACGTCCCCCGCTGCCGCCAAATCCGTTCCATCCGACATTGCCGCCGCTGGCCTTGATCAGGCCAGTCAAGCTGCCCTCGAGCCTGTTACAGGTTATGTAGATGCTGCCTCCCGAACCGCCACTGGCATGGATATCCGTGCGTTCGTAACCGTCCTGCCCGATTGCCTGGACAGTTCCGTTGATCGTGACGGTACCCGTTGCCTGGATCCTGATGGCGCCCCCGCCGTAACCGCCGAGCACGCCGCCGCTGTAGCCGATCCCACCACTGCCCGGCGTTTCCGGGGCGGTCATGCTGCCATATGCCACTCCGTACAGGTATCCCTTCTTCTGAGTGCCATGCGAAGCGCCATATCCCTTACCCAGCCCGTTGCTGCCCGTGTACCCTTTCTTGGACGCGTCAACTTGTCCGCCCGCATTTACCGTGAAGTTACTGCATACCACGTAGATCCTGTTGGTCTCCTGCGCCTGCGTGAAAGGACCCTCGCATGTAAGAATGCCGTTTCCGGCGACGACAACGCTGCTGGCTCTCAGCATCGTGCCCCAGTTCCGCATTGTCAGCGTCGTGTTCGTAATTGTGCATGACGCCATCCGGTAGGCGGACGTGGTGATTGTCATGGCGTGGCGCACGGTAACCACGTCATCCTCGATCGGAAAACGACCCAGGCTCCAGCATGCGTTGTTTGTCCAGTCCCCGGAACCCGTGCTGTTGTTTATGCCCGGGGTCATTCCGACATCCGTAATCGAAACCGTATTGCTTTGCGGACTTCCGCGTACATACCCGGCGTCTGCAAGCATCAGCGTCGCCGTCTCGGTGGGCTCGTTCCAGCCGTCCCACACAGGGGTAATTACAATGTTGGTGCTTGCCACTCCGGCGGGCATCCACAGGTCAGTGCCGGGCGGATTTGCTGTGAAATCAGACCCGTACTCCGCGGTGCCGCCCCACTGGTACCTCACGCGGAATGCCCGGTTTGTGTTGTACCGGTGGATCGTCAGCGTTCCGGTCGTGGGCCCTGTCTCGGTCGATGAGTTATCCGGCGCCGTGACCCAGAGGTCCGATGTGAGGACAATCTCCGTTGTCTCGGACCAGTCCTGCCCGGCCACGTTCGCGGCGTGGAACCGGTAGTAGAAATAGCGGTTTGTCAGCAGACCATCCGCGAACCATGTCGGACGGCTTCCCGCGGGCCATGATCCCGGGACCGAGTTTGTATACATCCACAATCGCGATGTGGGGGCGCCGCCATCCTCGAATCCCCAGAACACCTTCACGGTTGTCGGCGGGGCGCCGGTGTCGACCATGTACCCGTTGAACCACGCGGAATTGATTGTCACGTTTGTTGCTGCCGCGTTGGTTATGGAGGGGAGGGGAGGGTCGTAGTGGATGACCACCACGGTTCCGGTTTCGCCGGGCTGGGTGCCGCCGTAGAACCCGCCGATGTTCCCCGATGCCTGGTTGGTCCCGTAGAAGTTCGTCAGCGCCCGGAAGTTTGTATAGGTCGTGTACGCGAGCACGTCGTTTGTCAGAATGCGGCCGAAGAGATAGGCCGGCACAGGCTTGCCGTACCAGACTGCGATACGCCCGCCGCCACCGCCTCCTCCTGCGTATGACCCGGGTCCCCCGTTTGCCTGGATCATTCCGCTGGCCGCGCCCTCGAACGACTGGCACTGGATGAATATCGCGCCGCCGGAGCCACCGCCGTAGTGGATGTCGTGAGGACCTGAACCATTGGCTCGCATTGTCCCGTCGAGGGTGATTTTGCGCAGGGCTTCGATCCTGATGCGGCCGCCGCCTTCGGCGCCGGGCGCCCCGGCGCTGCCGCTGCCCTGGAGTGCCGGCGCGTTTGTGAGCCCGTATATGGGGCCACCTGGATTTCCCCAGCTGCTCATGCCGCCGCGCCCGCCGTGACCGGCGCCACCGTAGAGCGCTTTTCCCGGTCCGTTGTCGGGCGCGTACCCCTTCCAGCTGGCCTCAAAGTATCCTCCCTGGCTGACTGTCAGGTCGAGTACGCGGAACAGTACACTGCCGCTGTTGTACGGGTCGGCGTAGGCGTAGAGCCAGCTCTCCTCCCCGATGCTGACACTGCCGCCTACCTGGACCAGTGTCCCGTAATCCCGTCCAAGCCCGTTTGTCGAACCCGACCGCACGAATAACTTGCCGCGTTGCGGTATGAATATGTTCCCCCCGACGGTGAGCCTTGACCACTCTCGGATGCCCAGCTGCCCGTAAGGATCTATCCGCAGTGTCCCTGTCACGTTCAGGTGGAATCCCGTGCCGAAATCCAGCACGGTGTAGTTACCTATAAGCAGGCTCGCGGGATTCCAGTTGGTAAAACCATTTGCGTGGAACCGGACAAACGAAAACTGGCCGTTTGTCATCCTGGTAGAAAGAAAACTTCCGTCGGAAAGAAAAAGCGTTCCGAAATCGGCCCACTGACGATCGGTGTAGGTTCCGCCCATCCCGCCTTTCGTTTCGAACTTGACCCCTGGATTCGAACCAGCCTGGGCAGTGGTGTTGTAGATCACGGCGATCCCGCCGCCACCGCCACCCCAGCCGGCCCAGCCGCTTGAGCCGCCGCTGGCCTGCAGCGACCCTGATGAACTTCCCAGGAGCCTCCGGCATTCTATGTAGACTGCACCGCCCGAACCGGCGCTGGCATGGATGTCGCCGCGGTCATATCCGTTCTGGCCATTGGCCTTGATGGATCCGAGCACCGTGGCATCGCCGCTTGCTTCTATCCTTACAACACCTCCTCCGTGGCCTCCGCTCGGGCCGTAAGGGCTGTAGCCGCCGCTGCCGGGAAACGATGGATTGGTCGTGGAGTCATAGAGGTTTCCGGAGTTGTACTTGGCCCCCGTCCAGTATCCGCCACCGTAGCCGAAATGTGAACCGCCGTAACCTTTCCCGGGTCCGCATGCGTTTGTGTAACCGCGTCTGCTGACATCTATCATCCCAGAGCTTTGCACTGTCAGATTCGAGCACACCACCCACACGCGGTTCGACATCTGGGCGGTTCCATAGGGTCCGGCATGTGTCAGGTTGGTCCGTCCGGCGGTCTGTGTGAGTACGACGTTGTTACTGACCCAGAGCTTTGTATTCCAGTTGCTGAAGGTGATCATTGCATTCGACACGATGCAGCTTCGCAGGCGAGGGGTAGGGGCGGTGAGCAGCATGTTGTGTTTGACAATAACGGCCTCTCCGACATCCGGCTCGTGGGAGAGGCTCCAGTTGCCGCCGGTATGCCAGCTTCCGGCGGCGGTGGTCTGGTTGGTCAGTACGGCCGACAAAGCCGGTTGCGCCAGGCCAACGCACATGGTCAGTAAGCATATGACACGCTGATTCATGCCGGCTTTCCCAAAAACCACACTCTGCCACTATAGATTTTATCAGCTGGCACGTTTCCTGCCAGCTTATTCCGGCCGGGAAAACACACGCTTCCGGGCATTAATGAACTTGTTTCCGGGCACGGGCACGATATGTTCACAAGCATTCCCTGACTGGAATGCAGCCGGGAAAAGGACGCTGAACTATGAAAAGAAGGCAGGACCTCCTCTGCAAAGAATACAGGGACAAGCTGGAACTCTTTGAGCTCGCGGGTGATGCGGATGTCAGCAGCTCGCACCTCTACATGGAGGCGCAGGTTTTCACCCCCGATTCCAGGCGGTTCGTGTTTCATCAGTCGGCCCACGCGCACGGGAGCGACAAGGACGACCCGCGTCATCGCTACCTGCTGTGCGACCTCGAAAACGGCGGCAGGGTGAGCCCGCTCACCGACGAAACAGGCGCAACAGCGGCCTCCGTCACGCCCGACGGCCGCGCAATGTACTATTTCGTGAACGAGACGAAGGTCGATGGAGGACGCCTGACCCTCAAGCGCGTGAACCTTGACGGAACCCGGCGGGAAACGATCTTCGTGGTGGACAAGCCGCCGGCCGGGATAGGAACGTGTCCGAGCCAGATATACCCCTTGTCTACAATCCGGTCGGACGCGAAGCGCATTGCGCTATCTGCCTTTTTTGGCGACGGCAGGACGGAGGGCGCGCCGTGGGGGCTGATGGTCTTTGACCTTGAACATCCTGCCGTGTTGGTCATCCTGCAGGGACAGACCTGGTGCAACCTGCATCCGCAATACTGCCGCTCGAAGGACCCGATCCTCATGCGTGATATACAGGTACAGGAGAACCATGGAAATACCTGTGATGCGCATGGAGAATGCATAGTGCTTGTCAGCGGCGACGGCGCCGATATCCATCTTGTCCGTGACGACGGCGCGGATTTCCGGGATTTCCCCTGGGGCCGCGACG
>Ga0172375_10011920_pt1 | contig 10970 bp, 8 predicted proteins | sample LakKiv1m_FD_114537 | JGI IMG/M metagenome (GOLD analysis project Ga0172375, IMG submission 114537) | Freshwater microbial communities from Kabuno Bay, South-Kivu, Congo - kab_092012_11.1m | ecosystem: Environmental > Aquatic > Freshwater > Lake | place: Democratic Republic of the Congo... | reverse complement strand
GCGCAGGCCAATGCCCCCGTGGCGTTGCTGACCCGCGTTGAAAAAACCTATCACCTGGACGCCGTGGACGTGCCCGTCATCAAGGGTGTGGACATCCTGGTGCGGCACGCCTGTTTTACCGTAGTGCTGGGGCCGTCGGGCAGCGGCAAGACCACGTTGCTGAACATGATCGGCTGCATCGACAAGCCAGACGCGGGTGAAGTGGTTATTGCCGGCACCAAGGTGGGAGAGCTTTCTGACGACGCGCTGTCGGACTTTCGGGCCAAAAACATCGGCTTCATCTTTCAGAACTTCAACCTGCTGCCGGTGCTCAGCGCGTATGAAAACGTGGAATACCCGCTGGTGCTGGCTGGCGTGCCCCCCAAGATCCGCGCTGAACGCGTGCCGCGCCTGTTGGAGGCCGTGTGGCTGGCCGACCCTGCCAAAAACCTGCCCGGGCACCTCTCTGGTGGGCAGCGCCAGCGCGTGGCCATTGCGCGGGCGCTGGCGCGCAAGCCCAAGCTGGTGATTGCCGACGAGCCCACCGCCAACCTGGACAGCCAGACCGGCGCCGCCATCCTGGGGCTGATGCGACGGCTGGTCACGCATCACAAAATCTCGTTCATCTTTTCGTCGCACGACCGCGAGGTGATCCGCAGTGCGGACGACACCATCTTCCTGAAAGACGGCATCATCGGCGGCATCCGCCGTGGTCCGCTGGAGAGCACGTCATGATGACCTTGTCTTTAGCGATTCGCAACCTGCTGCGCAACCGCAGGCGGTCGCTGGCGACGTTGCTGGCAATGGCGATTGGGTGCGTGTCCATTCTGCTGTTTGGTGGTTACAGCACGAACATCAAATATTCGATGCAGACGGCCTATGTGCAAACGGGTGGCCACTTACAGATTCAACACCGAGATTTCTTTTTGTACGGCAGCGGTAACCCTGCTGCATACTGCATAGCCCATTACGACCAAATTATTGAGGCCATCCGTCGCGATGAGAACCTGCGTGAGATGGTGCTGGTGGCGACTCCGACTCTACAGTTTGGAGGAATTGCAAGCAATTCGGTAGCAGGTGTCTCGCGTACGGTTTTCGGTACTGGCTTTGTGGCGCAGGACATCAACAGCATGCGCCAATGGAACGATTACCACATGCGCTCCGGATATCCAAAATCTCCCCTGGAAGGATCGGCTTTCGATTCTGCCATCGTTGGCACCGGCTTGGCACGGGTTCTTCAATTGTGTGATGCGCTGAGCATAGTACGTTGCCCCAAACCTCAGCAGAAGGCTTCACCCCAAGGTGAGGTCTTGCCGGCAGATATTGCTGAACTGGCGTTGCAAGAAACCTCTGAAGCACCAGCGATAGACAACGTCAATTCCCGCCGAATCGATCTGTTGGTCGGGAGCGCCAGTGGTACTCCCAATGTTGCGTCGCTGGAGGTGATCCGTGCCGAAGACCAGGGTTTTAAAGAACTGGACGAGGTGTATGTGCAGATGCATCTGGCGCAGACTCAGAAATTGGTTTATGGAAGGTCTCCGCCCAGCGCCACTTCAATCATTCTTCAACTTCGCCATACTGACCAGGTGGATCAGGCGCTGAATCGGCTAGAACCCATTCTGCAATCATTCGCCGGGCAGCAGCCGTTGACTGCGCTTGATTTTCAGACGCTCAATCCGTTTTACGTTCAATCGGTGCGCCTGTTTGACACGATTTTCAGTTTTATTTTCTTACTCATTGGCGGCATTGTTTTGTTTACCGTAAGCAACACGATGAATGCCGCCATTGTTGAACGTACGACTGAAATTGGCACACTGCGAGCCATTGGGTTGCGGCGTTCGGGCATCCTTAGCCTATTTGTGACTGAAGGTGCGCTGTTGGGGGTAATGGGGGCGCTGGCAGGTATTTCACTGGCCCTGGCGATTGCCGGGTTGGTTAATTCCCTGGGGTTGACTTGGTTGCCACCAGGTGGGGTGGAGCCCTTGCCGTTGACATTGATCGTTTGGGGACAGACCGCAACCATTGCGGGCACCGCGTTGGGTCTGATCGGCGTTGCCGTTTTGTCGGCTTGGTGGCCCGCGCATCGCGCATCCAAACTCAACATTGTGGAGGCGTTGCGCCATGTCTGATAAGTTTGCGTTGCGTCGGGTTATTGTTGTTGGCATTTTGTTCGCAGGCTTGTCGTGGTTGGCACCTGCAGCTGAATCACTGTCCGCCCAAAAAATTCTGACATCCAGTGAAGCCATCCGGATTCCGGCACGCTCATTCAGCGCAACGCTGACGCTCACCGAGTTTCGCGATGGCAAGCAAGTTGATGCCAATACCCTGACCAGTTATGCGATGGCGCAAACCGATGGGCGTTTTTCCAGCCTGGTGCGCTTTGTGCAGCCAGCGCGCGACGCGGGCAAACTGATTCTGAAAAATGGCAACGACATGTGGTTTTACGACCCCGCCAGCAAAGCCAGCGTGCGTTTGTCGCCGCAGCAACGCCTGATGGGGCAGGCCTCCAACGGTGACGTTGCCACCGTGAACCTGTCCAAAGACTATCGCGCCAGCCTAGCCGGGGAAGAAGAGGTGGTGGACGGTGAGCGGCGCAAGCGACGTGCCTACAAGCTTTCGCTGGAGGCCGCAGTGGCCGACGTGACCTATCCCCGCATCGACATGTGGGTTGATGCCGATACCAGCCAACCGCTGAAGGCACGGTTTTATGCTGAATCGGCGCGTTTGCTCAAAACCGCTTACTACCGGCGATTCCAGCCGCAACTTGGCGCCAACCGTCCCACGGAAACCGTCATCATCGACGGCTTATATCCGCAGTCGGTCACGCTCATGCGGTTTTCCGACTACGTGGCGCGCGACATCCCGCCAAGCTGGATGCAGCGCGATTTTTTGCCCCGCTTTCAACCGGACTGATGTCATGAATACACTTCTTTTCTGCCGCGTCATGGGTTGCCTCACACTGTCCATGCTGGCCGCTCTGACGGTGTATGCCGATGAACTGGATGCGCTGGACCTGCAAAGTGCCGCTCCGGCTGAGGCTCCGCCCGGTGCAGGCAAACTCTACCTGGAAGCGGCGCTGGGGCAAGCCAGCCCGAGTGGCCAGACCGGCACTCGACAGGTGGGGCGGTTGTCGCTGGACTACGCCATCACCACTTCGTTGAACAACGGCTTGCGAGCCACATTTTCTAACCGGCTGGACTACTTTGACCCGGAGCCCAGCGGCACCGACACCATTGTCAACAGCCTGCGCGAGCTCTACTTGAGTTGGCAAAACCCCGCTGCCACCCGCGTTCTGGAGGCTGGCCGTATCAACTTGCGCTACGGCCCCGCCTACGGCTACAACCCTACCGATTTTTTTCGCGACGGCAGCGTGCGCGCGCTCACCACCTTTGACCCTCTGGCGCTGCGCGAAAACCGTTTGGGTACCTTCATGCTGCGTGGCCAGACACTGTGGGACGGTGGCTCACTCTCGCTGGCGCTGGCACCCAAGCTGGCGGACCAATCCAGCAACAGTGGCTGGAGCGTGGACGCGGGTGCAACCAACAATCGCCATCGGGCCCTGGCAGTGCTGGGCACGCAGTGGTCCCCCAGCGTCAATAGCCAAACGCTGCTTTACTGGCAGGACGGCAATTCCACTGCGTTGGGGGTGAACGTGACGGCGCTGGTCTCTGACGCCACCACCGCCCATCTGGAAATCACCCACAGCAGCGAACCCACGTTGTTGACGCGCACGCAAGGTGCCACAACCCCCACCGTGGCCCGCAACCGGCTGGCGGGTGGCCTGACCTACACCACGGCGCGGAAGCTCTCGCTTACCGCCGAATACCACTACAACGGGTTTGCACCTGATAGCGCTGAATGGACAGCACTTAATCTGACCGATCGTGGCAATTTTCTGGTAGGCCGCCTGCCGTTGCAGGAACTCGCTTCGCGGCAGGCATACATGCTTTACCTAAGCCAGAAAGACCTGTTGCGTCAGCCTCTGGAACTGACGGCCATGCTGCGGCTGAACGCGCAAGATCACAGCCGTATGAGCTGGCTGGAATTACGCTATCGTGGTTCGCGTTTTGACTTGGCTGCGCAACTTCTCCACTACAGCGGTGACTCTGGCTCAGAATACGGTCTAGTGCCCGACAGCCGTGTGGTGCAGATTCTGGGGCATTGGTTCTATTGAGTGATCAAATAAATGTGTCGGAAAAATTTACACCCATTTCCATTCCAGACTGGGATACTTTCTTAACTCTTTGTTTTTAAAAGACATTTTTTTTTGGCACGGTGATTGCTTTTGTTTCAGGGACAGTCTGGCAAGTTCAATTCCTTGACTGTCGTAGTTAAGGAATTTTTATCTCAAGGAGCTATTCATGAAAAAACTTCTCACCCAAACAGCAATGGCAGTAGCTCTGGCGGTGCCGGCTGTGTCGTTTGCAGCAACCACGACCATCACGTTTGACACCAATGGCGCTGCCGTCGGCGGTGTTCAAACGGTTGATACGCTTGACTGGAAACCCGGAAATGCGTTGTCTGTTTTGGGTAACCCGTCTACTGGGCTCTATACCGGCGCACAGACCCAGTTGCTGTATCAGACCAATCTCGGAACTGCACTCCTGAATGGTTCGACGGTGGCGACTGCAGGCAGTGGTGATGCGCAGTACTTCACCTTGGTTGCTGGTGTGAATGAGGCGGTGACGGGCTTTTCGGCGGTAGGGTCCGGTGCCGTCGTTACATTCGGATTGGCAGATTCGGCCAATTCACCGACCAATTTCTTCAAGATCTACGCCAACCAAGTGGGTGACGATCTCGCAGGTACCGGTTTCGCCAACCCGCTGGGAACGGTGGTAGCCAGTGGTTACATTGCGGCCATCAACACCAGCAGCTATTTCACGCTCGGTGCGACTTCGGCTGCTCTGGATAGCTTCGGAACCAACAATTGGGTGGGCACAGGTTCATTGATTGGTTCTGGTGCTACCGACATGGTTGCAAAAGTAACTTTTGCCGACGTCAACTATTTCCCTGATCTGATGCAAGTGGGCGCGGTAACCCTTGCGTTGACCAATACCAGCATCGTTACGCCTTTCAATCAAGTGAATCCGTCTCGTGCTTTCAGTTCGGATGGCATTCTGGATGGTGACCATGTCACTAATGTCGGCTCTGTAAACGGTGTGCAAGTTCCTGGTGCTGGTGGTGATTTCGACTTCATCTTCCAGGCTGATGGCAATACTGCGTTCCAGATCCCTGAACCTGGTAGCCTGGCGCTGTTGGGTCTGGGCTTGGGTTTCCTCGGTTTTGTTGCGCGTCGCAAGACTGGTCAAGCTTGAGATCAAGCCACCATCGAACGCTCTGCGTACGAATAAAAAAGGGCCTTAGGGCCCTTTTTTTATGGTTGAATTCAAGGTGTCGATATTTTTTACACACTGATCCGTTTGAATTGATGCCATGCACCGTGATTTGAACGATCCTTCAGTTATTGAAGCAGAGTTGGCTGATACCGTGTGGGACGCGATTGTCGTCGGCACGGGATTGGGTGGCGCAACCTTGGGTTACGCGCTGGCCAAAGCAGGGTGGCGGGTGCTTTTTTGTGAGCGCGGTCTGGATTACTTGTCCGATCCTCGGGCCTTGGGTTCGAATTACGCCGAAATGCTGCAAGGCCATGATGGCTCATTGCAAGATGGTGATCCAGGCTGGCTACTTGGCGCTGGTCGGTACGAACAGCCGTTGGTGGATCATTCCAGTGTCCGGGTACGTCAGTTTTTACCGTTTATCGGGTCTGGCGTTGGGGGGTCGAGCGCGCTGTATGGCATGGCTTTTGAACGCTTCGCGCGTTCAGACTTTGAGTCGGGTCGCTGGCATGCACAAGTGACAGAGACCACGCTGGAGCCTAATTGGCCATTGGACTATGCAGACTTTTGCGGTTATTACCGCACTGCTGAACAGTTGTATCGGGTTCGGGGCACGCCCGATCCGATAAACAGTGCGGTGGGTGAATTGGGCTTTGTGGGGTCGCCGCCGATCAGCAGTCAGGCTGCAGAGCACCTGGCGACACATCTTTCTAAGCAAGGTTTACACCCTTACCGTTTGCCGCTGGCCTGTGAATTTGTGGCCGGATGCCAGTGTTGCCAAGGTTTTTTGTGCCTTCAGCGTTGCAAAAACGATGGTGCACGCATCGCATTGGAACCAGCCTTGCGAAATTTTGGTGCACGGCTGCTGAACCGATGCAGTGTCCGGCGGTTGAATGCTGACCGACAACGGGTCACTTCCATTGAGTGCAACAGGCAAGGTCAAACTCTGACGCTGCGCGCACGGCATGTTTTTTTGGCAGCAGGGGCACTGCAAACGCCAAATTTGCTGCTTCGTTCGGCTTCGGATGTGTGGCCACAAGGGCTGGCCAACTCTTCCGGCATGGTGGGGCGTAACCTGATGCGCCATGCAATTGACTTGTACCTGATTCAGGCACGTCCTGCTGATCGAAACGCACATTTTGACAACCGGTTCAAAGAACTGGCGTTCAACGACTTTTATTGCATCGATGGCACCAAGCTGGGTTCGGTTCAATCGTTTGGCCGACTGCCCCCTGGACCTATGTTATTTGAATCGTTGCGGCAAGACCTGCAAGCGGTTGCTGGGGCTTGTCCGGCCAAGATGCTCGGGCTGTTTAAACCGGTCATGACGCCGTTGTTGCAGCGAATGGTGGAACAATCCATACCCATGGCCAGTACTTTGGAAGATTTACCCTACCTGGACAACCGGGTACTGGCGGCGCCTGACGACGCACCGGAGTCGGTGAACATTAACTACCGACTGCACGAAGACGACTGGCGTCGTCTTGCCTTGTTCAGGACTCACCTGCGCCGCGCGCTTAAAGGACTGAGCTGGCGAATGGTCAAGCAGGCCGACAACAACCAGCGAATTGCACATGCGTGTGGTACCTGTCGCATGGGGCATGACGCCCATACCAGCGTTCTGGATGCATTCAACCGTTGCCATGATCTGGAAAATCTTTACATCGTGGACAGTTCTTTTTTTCCGTCCAGTGGCGGGACCAACCCTGGGCTGACGATTGCTGCCAATGCGTTGCGGGTAGCCGATCACCTCACCGGTGTGTCTGACTATACGCAGCAGCATGGCTGATTCCAAGAGACAAATGTCATGAAAGTAGAAGAGTTTCGAGGGCATTGGGCTTTGGTCACGGGTGCTTCAAGTGGCATTGGCGCCGAGTTTTGCCGGCAGCTGGCAACCATGGGTGTCCATCTGGTCTTGGTGGCGCGGCGGGTTGACTTGTTGCGGGCGCTGGCAGACTCATTGGCACAGGAATTTGGCGTTAAAACTTTGGTGGTGCTGTCAGATTTGAGTCAACGTGGTAGCGCGGAGGCTGTGCACAAGGCTACGGCAGACCATGGCATTTGCATAAGATTACTGATTAACAATGCGGCTTATGGGCCTTGGGGGAGTTTTGAAAAAACATCCGCTGAGACCTATGAGTCCATGTTGCAACTGCTGGCTGCCACACCGATCGCCCTGTGCCATGTCTATCGGGAAGATTTGATGTCATTTCCCAGCAGCGCGGTAATCAACCTGTCTTCACCTGCGGCGTTGCAGCCGGTTCCGTACAAAGCGGTTTATTCGGCAGCCAAGTCTTGTCTGCACAACTTCAGCTTGGCTTTGCATGGCGAATGGGCTGACCGGGGGGTGTTGGTTCAAACCCTGCTTCCGGGCCCCACGGCTACCGAGCTTGATCGGAAAGGGGGTGCTTACAAAAGTGAGCTGGGCGAGGAACGTCGCCCACCGGCAGAAATCGTGGCAACGTCGCTGCGGCAGTTGGGATACGGCGCGCCTTTCGTCACCACCAACAAAGGTACCTTCAAACAACGACTGTTCAATGGCCTGGCCCCGCACGCCATGATCATTCGGGAAGTCAAGCGGATGTTCCAGGCGCCTCCTGGGCGTTAGCGGCAATGGATGGTGTCGGTAGCATAGAGGTCAAAAAGCGGCAAAACGCCTTGTCGCTGTCGCATGCAGCAAATGAAGCAGCCAGTACGCGAGCGCCTGCTCTTGGCTCTTCGCGCTCAGTGAGTTTGCGTACAAGCGTTGTCAGTTCGCTTGATCGCACCCGGTCGGCGCGCATCATGGCGCCTGCCCCGAGACGTTCAATGGCCTCCATGTTCATGAACTGATCCATATTGCTGACGATGCCCAGCACTGGGACACCATTGGCCAGCGCTTGCTGGCTGGTGGGACTGCCCCCGTTGCAGATGACCAAGTCGGCGCGTGCGGCGGCTTCGTTACCTGGTAGATAGTCCGCCGTCAGCAGGTGTCTTGATTTGCCATGCGGCAGCGGCGCACCGGCACTGGAAGTCATGATGGTCAGTGGCAGACGCATCAAGACGTTCAGCACTTGCTGCATGACTTCGCGCGATCCGGAACTGCCCAACGTCAGATACACCACTGGCCGGTCCTTGGGAAGTTGGTGCCACCAGGCGGGTAGCTCTACCGGTGGCGACCAGAGAATCGGTCCCAGGAAATGGTGTGACGCCGGAAGCGATCGCATGGGAAACATGGTGGGGCAATCGGCGTAGAGGGTATGGTCGGCGTCGGTGTAAATGTGTCGGATTTCCGGGCCAAGCGAGGCCATTCCATTGGCGCCACGCAGCGCATTCAGAGGCTTTGCATGCTGCGCCATGAACCGTGGCGCAAACAGGTTGAACAGGGTGCGTGCCAGCGGCAGCGGCGCATAGCGTGTGATAGGCAATACCGGCATCGGATAGTGTTGTTGCGCAGCGTAAGGACTCCAATACGCATTGGCAATACACGCGTAGGGTACGCCTGCCAGGCGAGCACTCACCGACAAGGAAAGCCGGAAGTCACCCACAATCAAATCGGGTTGGATGCTCTCGATCAAACGAAGGTCTTGTCGGCAATACGACTGCAGGGTGGGTAAGTTGTAGACTGGTCGCCCCAGGGCCAATTGGCGCATGAATTGTTCGCTGCTGATGCTGTCCAGAGGCAGAATTTGCGCAGGGCTTGTGGACAGAAATCGCTGGTAGCGATCGTGACACGCCAGCACAGTTTGGAAACCCGCCTGATGCGCTGCTGCAGACAAGGCCAACGGGCGCGCAACGTGCGCCAGTGTGACGGCTTCCGCCAAGAACAAGATGCGAGCAGGAGTGGCCATCTCAAACTTTGAGCAGCGAGGAAATGTCTTGTCTGATCGAGCGGCTGATCGGCGTCTCACTGGTTCCCACGCGGCAAAAAAAGCCAAACGAATCTGTGGACGCAGCCTGCGTTACTTGCTCAAATTGGGTGCTGAGCTGATTGGCCAGGTTTGCCAAGTGCGCATCAGCTGAAAACTTTCGCCCCGCGCGCGCATACCACCTGAAGATGACGGGTGTCATTTCTGGCTGCAAATGCAGGCCGACCTGTGTGGCCGTCAACCAGACGCGCTGAACCGTCATGCCTAGCTTGACCCAGTCTTCAAGTTCCTTTGGGGCCAGCTTGGGGCGCACCAGTAGGTGGGCTGCGCAGTGCAACGCGGGCAGGGCGTCGAGCTGCACGCGCGGGATAACGGTGCCCAGCAAGTAGGTGTTAAAAAATTCGACACGTTTCCAGCTTTGCATGACCCATTGCATCAGGCGGGCCGTGGCCGGGTCGACACCGACGGCTTGTTCGGGAATACGGTCCTTGCTGAAGCGCACCCCCCATTCGATGATGTCGCGGTGCACTGGGTAGGCCTCGGGGCAGGTCAGACGGATGTAGGCGCTGTCCCACAGCATTTTGGCAACCTGGGCACGGTCGCTCCACGATTCAAACAACTGCACGGTATGGTCAGCCCCGGCCGCATCGATCAGTGCTTGTCGCTGGTGCGGCGTCAGGGGAGTCGTCTTCATGGGCCTGCGCTGCACCACACGTTGTTCGATGCAGTCAAACAAAGGCGATTTCGTCATTGCCGAGTCTGGCTGCAAGGCCACCTCGTAGACTGGATGACGTTGCTGTTCATCACAGGTTGCGTGCCATTGACAGGCCAGACCAAAACCGCTGGCGGCAATGCGCAGTGTTTCCAGCAGTGCACCGTGGGCGATGTGACTGGGGTGGCCGTCAAAGTCATACAAAACGTGGTCGCGCGTGTCAAAGCCATGGACTCGAAGGCCTAGGTCGTTGACGATTTCAAAGCGCCAAGGCTGCGTGTTGTCACCACTGGGCGCCCAGCGGGCGAGTTCAAGCAAGCGGGTCAGAACATCTTGGCTCATAGGTCACACCTCATGATTGGCACTATACGAGAATGCGCCGTAGCACAATGAAGTTTCGGTGAAACTGATCTATGCACCGAGTGCGCCACCGAATTGCGTTCTTTGGAAGTTCTACCATGTCTGCCAATTTCACCTTTGACTACCCTCGCGCCTTTTCCCGCAACATCGGCTGGCTGACCGCAGACGAGCAGCAGCGCCTGCGCGGCGCGCGCGTTGCCATTGCTGGGCTGGGTGGCGTGGGCGGCGCACATTTGCTGACGCTGGCACGGCTGGGTATGGCCAACTTCAACATTGCGGACTTTGACGACTTTGACGTTCACAACATGAACCGTCAGGCCGGCGCGTACATGTCGCACATGGGTCAGCCCAAGCTGGACGTGATGGCGCGCATGTCGCGCGACATCAACCCCGAGGCAGACCTGCGCCTGTTCCCGCAAGGCGTGCAGCCCGACAACGTGGATGAGTTTCTTCGGGATGTGGACGTGTACGTGGACGGCATCGACTTTTTTGCCTTGCCGGCGCGTCGCCTGCTGTTTGCCAAGTGCCATGAAAAAGGTATTCCGGCGCTGACGGCCGCACCGCTGGGCATGGGGGTGGCGTTTTTGTATTTCAAGCCCGGCGGCATGAGCTTTGAGGACTACTTCAAGGTCGAAGGGCACGCGCCCAATGAGCAATACGCGCGCTTCATCGCCGGCCTGTCACCGGCCATGCTCAACCGCGACTACCTGGTGGCGCCCGAGGCGGTCAACTTTG
>Ga0172375_10011915_pt1 | contig 10974 bp, 18 predicted proteins | sample LakKiv1m_FD_114537 | JGI IMG/M metagenome (GOLD analysis project Ga0172375, IMG submission 114537) | Freshwater microbial communities from Kabuno Bay, South-Kivu, Congo - kab_092012_11.1m | ecosystem: Environmental > Aquatic > Freshwater > Lake | place: Democratic Republic of the Congo... | reverse complement strand
CTACAGCCGCCATAACGGGTTTTTTCGCAGCGGACAGATCTACCACTTTTGTTGGAAAATACCCCTTGGATCGGATCGCGGCAATGGCCTGGGACTGACTTTCAGCGTCAATAACCCCCTCGGTCTCACTTCCCTTGGAATCCATCGCGGTGTATTTGAATCTCGGCATAGCCCCCTCCATGTTATCGGAGCGTATACTACCAGCAGAATGCCGGGGTGACAACAGGCAAAAAGCTACAGAATCCGGCGGGGAGCCCGAGTCTCGAGGACAATACAGAGGCGGACCGTGTCAGATTCTAGATGGATGGCCGAGGGTCGGAGCCCCGGCCCATTAGCGACGTGCAAGACGAGAAGCACACAGCTAGGTCTTCGCGGTAGCGCCCTTCGCCGACTCGTCCGCTTTGGGCGCCTTCTTCTTCTTGTCGGGCGGCGTGATACCAACCCACTCTACCAACGCCATCTCGGAGCCATCGCTGGCCCGTCGACCAAGCTTGAGGATACGAGTATATCCTCCCTGCCGTCCAGCAAACTGCGGAACGATCTCGTTCAGGAGTTTCGTGACGGACTTCTCCTGCCGCAACCTCGAAATGGCGCGCCTCTTGGCAGCCAGAGTGCCAACACGCCCCACGGTGACCATCTTCTCCGCAAGGCTTCGCATCAGCTTGGCCTTGGCAAGAGTTGTCGTAATCCGTTTTTCCTCGATAAGATTGCAGACAAGTGATGCGAGTAATTCGTTACGATGAGCGGACTTTCTCCCCAACCTAACGCTTCGTCTTCTGTGCCGCATGGTATCCCCTGCTATTCCTGCTTCTTGACGTCTTTGTCCTTCGGTTTGGCCTCAAGAAGACCGGGCTCAAACGTCATGCCGAGCGCCAAACCAAGTGCGGCCAGCTTACTCTTGATCTCATTCAACGACTTCTTACCGAAATTTCGGTACTTCAACATCTCGGCCTCTGTCTTCTGAGCAAGCTCACCGACCGTGGTAATATTCGCATTGTTGAGGCAATTCGCCGCCCTGACACTGAGCTCGATCTCGTTGACGCTCATGTTGAGCTTGTGCCGCAACTCATCCCGTTCCGCGTCGATCTGCTTCTCGCTCTCTTCAAACTCCACAATATCCTCGTCATAGTTGACGAAGACATCCAGATGATGACGGAGAATCGCCGCCGATGTCGTCAGTGCATCGTCAGGCGTCACTCGCCCATCCGTCCAGACCTCAATCACCAGCTTGTCGTAGTCCGTTCTCTGGCCCACGCGCGTATAAGCCGTATCAAAATTAACCCGGGTCACCGGAGAGAACGCCGAATCAATTGGAATCCTTCCAATTTCCTGATCTGCCTGCTTATTCCACTCCGCTGGGCAAAAGCCGCGACCTGTGCGTATTTCCAACTGCATGTCCAGTTTTCCGTCGTCCGACAAGGTTGCGATATGGCAATCGGGGTTCAGGATCTCGACGGCCCATCCCGACTCGATCTGCGCCGCCGTGACCTCACCCGCCCCCTTCGCTTTCACCGTGACGACCTGCGGCTCCCGTGTGTAAGTCTTCAAAAGAACCTTTTTCAGGTTCAAGATGATGTCCGTGACATCCTCAACAACCCCCGGCAGGGCACAAAACTCGTGCTCAGCTCCTGCAATTTTTACCGAGGTAATGGCCGCTCCCTCGATCGAGGACAGGAGTACTCGACGCACGGAATTCCCCACCGTCCTGCCGTAGCCGGCCTCAAAAGGCTCGGCCGTGAAACGAGCGTAGCAGTTTGTGGCCGTCGCCTCATCCTTCGTTACCCGCTTGGGCATTTCGAATCTACTAAGTCTTATAGGCATCTCTTCAGTCCTTTCCTGAAACGGAAAAGGGCCACAATACGACCCTCACTATTTTCTACTTCGAGTAAAGCTCCACAATGAGCTGTTCGTTCACCACCGGTGCAATCTCATCTCTTGTAGGGATCCGAACGAACTCACCCGTGAAATTCTTGGCATCCAGCGACAACCAGGGAGCCAGCGCCTTGCCTTCGACAGCCTCCAGATTCGTCCCCACCCGTGCGCGGCTCCTCGGGCGGTCTTTGATCAGAACCACGGCACCGGGCTTCAGGATCATGGACGCGATATTGGCCTTATGCCCATTCACGGCAACATGCCCGTGGGTCACAAGCTGTCTCGCTGCACGCCGAGAAGAGGCAAATCCCAAACGAAAAACGACGTTGTCGAGCCGGGATTCCAGCATCTGGAGAAGTGCCTCACCCGTAATACCGCGCTTCTTGGCCACCCGCTCGAAGAACAGCCGGAAAGGGCCTTCCTGAAGGCCATACTGCCGCCTCAGGCGTTGCTTCTCTCGCAGCTGGATCCCGTAATCAGAAATCTTGCGGCCCCGCCGCATGCCATGCATGCCAGGAGGCGGACGCCCCGTCTCGATTGGACACTTCGCCATATAGCAGCGCGCCCCTTTCAGGAAAAGCTTCATTCCCTCGCGGCGGCACAGTTTGCAAGTTGGCCCCGTATACCTGCCCATTACACTCTCCTCCTCTTCCTGGGGCGGCACCCATCGTGAGGCACCGGGGTTACATCGCGAATCAAGGTGATGTTCAGCCCCGCTGCCTGAATAGCCCGAATCGCAGACTCTCTTCCCGATCCCGCGCCCTGAACATGGATTTCCACTTCATGCATGCCTCTCGCAATCGCCTGCTTGGCCGCATCCTGCCCGACCATGGTGGCAGCAAAGGCCGTGCTCTTGCGGGACCCCTTGAACCCCGCTCTGCCAGCGCTGCTCCACGCGATCACGCCGCCCTTCATATCCGTAATCGAAACACTTGTGTTATTGAACGTCGCCCTGATGTGAGCCACGCCAACCGGCACGCTCTTGACGCCTCGCGCCTTGATCCGTTTCGCTGGCGCTGCCGCTTCGTCACCCGGAACCGCCCCCGCAGCCGCCGGCTGAGGTGCCTGCGCGGAAGACTCACCCGGAACAGCATCCTTGGTCTTCTTATCCTGCTTATCTTGGGATTCGTCTGCCATCTCGACTCGTACTCCGTTCTGTTATTCTTCCTTCTTGCCGCCGGCCCGCATATCTTTCCGGACTTCCTTACTCCGGACCGCGCCAACCGTCTTCTTGGGCCCCTTTCGGGTCCTGGCATTCGTGCTGGTTCGCTGACCTCGCACAGGCAATCCCTTGCGGTGTCGAGTTCCCCGATAACTGCCGATACTGATAAGCCGACGGATATTTTGAGCCACCTCACGCCGCAGGTCACCTTCCACACGGAACCGGGTCTGCACGATTCCGAGGACATTTCTCAACTCGTCCGGTGTAAGATCATCTGCGCGCTTCGCCGGGTCAATCTTCGCTTCCGCCACAATGGCCTTGGCCCGGGTGAGCCCTATGCCATAGATGTAACAGAGAGCATACTCGATCTTCTTCTTCCCTGGGATATCAACACCAAGCAGTCTAGGCATTCGACCTCTCCTACCCTTGCTTCTGTTTGTGACGCGGATTGGAGCAGGTAACGCGCACTACCCCCCGTCGCCTCACAATCTTGCACCGCTCACACATTCGTTTTACGGAACTTCTGACCTTCACATCCCACCTCCATAAATCCGAAAAAACGGGGGATATTAGCCCGCCCTTCCCGCCAAGTCCACAACAAACTTCGTACCGCCTTCACGCCGTCAGAATTTCCGCCGGCCCCGCCCCTACGGCAACCGTGTGCTCAAAATGAGCCGATGGTTTGCGGTCCTTCGCCAGCACCGTCCAACCGTCTTCCATGACCTCCACTTCCGCTCCGCCCATGTTAACCATGGGCTCTAAGGCCAAGGTCATTCCTGACGCCAATCTGGGCCCCTGCCCCGGGCGCCCAAAGTTCGGTATTTGCGGGTCCTCGTGCATCTTTCTTCCGATCCCGTGTCCAACGAACTCCCGCACCACCGAAAAACCAGCGCCCACCGCCACAGCCTCTATCGCATGCGAGACGTCAGACAGCCGATGCCCCGCACGCGCCATTGCCATTCCGGCCTCCAAGGCCTTCTCCGTGGTCCTGACAAGCCGTATGACGTCCGGATCCACAACCCCTACCATCACGGTTGTCGCCGTATCCCCAACGTATCCTCCGCATCGAACACCCACATCGATACTGACGATGTCTCCCAGTTGGATCCGTCGCTTCCCCGGAATCCCGTGCACAACGGCCTCATTCACCGAAACGCATATCTGCCCCGGAAATCCCCTATACCCCAAGAATGCGCTCTCGGCGCCAAATCCCTTGATCAACTCCCCAGCGTACACTCCCAACTCTTCCGTGGTGACTCCGGGACCAGCACGCTTGGCCACTGCATCGCGGACGCGGGCCGCAATGTATCCACTGGCCCTCATCCCCTCCATATCGACGGCATTTTTTACAACAATCATCTCAGCCCGGTACTGTCAGCGTTTGGCGCGCGTGGCTTGCAGGACTTTCCGTATCTCGGACGCTAAGCCGGCCGCATCCTGAGCTGAATTGACCCGCACCAGGAGCGCTTGTTTCTCGTAGCAGGAAATCAATCCCTCCGTCTCTCGGTTGTACACGTCGAGCCGGTTCACGATCGTAGCCTCGCGATCATCAGGGCGCTGATACAATTCCCCACCACAGGCATCACAAACGCCTTCCTTCTTCGGGGGAATATTCTTCACGTGAAAAACGGTGCCACACGACCGGCACGTTCGTCGCCCCGTCAACCGCTCGATCAATACCTTCCGCGGGGCATCCAGGAAGAAGACGTGGGAGATCTTTCCTCCCCGTCGGGCCAGGCTCTTCTCCAGCAATTCCGCCTGTGGAATAGTCCGTGGAAATCCGTCGAACAAATAGGCATCATCGGCTTGCCCCGCGTCGAGCCGGGCTTCCACCAGTTTAATCATGACACTGTCGGGAACCAGCGCACCGCGCTTCATGTACGACTCCGCTTCCCGGCCTGTTTCATTACCTTTCTTGACCGCGTCGCGTAGCATATCCCCAGTCGAAATGTGTATGAGGTGGGCCTCCGCCCGAATCCTTTCCGCCGTCGTTCCCTTCCCGGAACCCGGCGCGCCCAGGAGGATGATTGCCTTCATATCAACAGAGCCCTTCCTCGATTGTCCGTGCGTTACTGCCGCCCTCTCAGCTTGCCTTTTCTCAGGAACCCATCATAGTGCCGCATCAGGAGGTGCGACTCCACCTGACGCATGGTATCGAGCGCTACTCCCACGATAATCAGCAAACTTGTCCCGCCAAAGAAGGAGGCCACCAGCCAAGGAATTTGAAATCCCTTCATCGTCCTCAACAGGTCCGGGAGTACGGCGATCACCGTCAGGCAGGCGGCACCGAAGAACGTTATGCGAGTCATCGTCTTGTCCAGAAACTCCGCGGTAGGACGCCCCGGCCGAATTCCGGGAACGTATCCACCATTCTTCTTCAGATCGTCCGCAATCTGGAGCGGATTGAATTGGGTCGCCACCCAGAAATACGAGAAGAAGAGAATCAGAAGAGCATACGCCGCCATGTACAGGGGTTCGCCCATGTCAAATGCCGCGCCGATGGTTTTAAAGAAGCCCGGCATCTTTCTCAGGATTGCCGCCGGAAAGGCCAAGAGAGCGCTCGCGAAGATGATCGGCATAACGCCCGAGTAGTTAACTCGGAGCGGCATGTAAATGTTCTGTCCGCCGTAGACCTTCCTGCCCACAACCCGCTTGGCCGTGTGAACAGGCACTTTTCGCTGCCCCATCGTCAGGGCGATCGTCCCGGCGATCACCGCAAAGAACAAGAGCAGAAGACCGATCAGATGGAACACCGTAAAACGCGCCGTCCCTCCCTCGGGCGCCACAAACAACTGAATGGCAGCCCAGATGGCGCTCGGCACACGGCTGACGATATTAACCGTGATCACGATGGAGATTCCGTTGCCGATGCCCCGTTCGGTTATCTGTTCGCCCAGCCACATCAACACCATCGTTCCCGTCGTGGTGGTCACCATCGTCATAATCCGGAACCACCACCCCGTGTCGCTCACAATAGGCCGGTCAATCCCCAATGCGCCAGGATTCTGGAGACTGATCGCGAGGAATAGCCCTTGAACCAGGCAGATAACGAGGGTGAAGTAGCGCGTGTACTGCGTCAGCTTCTGACGTCCCGGCTCCCCTTCCCGAGCCAGACGCTCCAGAGCGGGAACCAGTGCCGTCATCATCTGCAGAATGATGGACGCGCTGATGTAGGGCCAAATGCTGAGCGCTCCGATGGCGCAGTTGCCCAGCGCACCGCCGCTGAAAAGATCAATCCAGCTTAGAAAGCCGCCTTGAGTCTTGCTTTCGATCTCCCGGATGACGCTCTGCAATGCAGCCGCATCGACTCCCGGCGTCGGGACAATCGCCACCAGCCGACACAGAAAAGTCATCGCCAGCGTAAACAGAATACGCTGTCTCAACTCGGGAATCTTAAGACAGTTGGCAAAGGCGGAGAGCATCAGTCTCTAACGACCTCACACGTGCCGCCAGCAGCCTCGATCTTGGCGCGCGCGCTTACGCTGAAGGCCCCGGCCTTGACAGTGAGCTTTTTCTTCAGCTCGCCGCCACCAAGGATCTTGACGGCATTCCCTACCCCCTTGGCCAGCCCGTTGGCCATGAGAACGGCCACCGTCACTTCAGTTCCGTTGTCAAAACTCTCCAAGTCCTCGATATTGACCGGGATGTAGACCGTCTTCGTGGGATTCGTGAAACCCCGTTTGGGGATACGTCTGACAAGACGCATCTGGCCGCCTTCAAACCCGGCCTTGTGCTTGTGCCCCTTACGCGACATCTGGCCCTTGGTACCGCGTCCTGCCGTTTTCCCTTTGCCGGACGAACGCCCACGGGCGACCCGCATCTTCCGGTGAGTGGAGCCCGGTGTCGTACGAAGTGAATGCAGCTTCATCAGAGGAATTCCTTATCTCTACGCTTGGCGACTCGCCGTGATCTCTTCACGCGATCTCAACTGCTTGAGGGCTTCCATGGTAGCCTTGACCACGTTCAATCGATTGCTGCTCCCCAGCGATTTCGCCAGCACATCCCGAATGCCGGCCATTTCGAGGACCGCCCGCATCCCGCCGCCCGCAATCATGCCGGTTCCCGCTGAAGCCGGGCGAAGCATAACGCGCCCGCCGTCGAACGTCCCGATAACCTCGTGCGGCACCGACTTGTCCTTCATGGTCACCTTGAACAGCGATTTCCTCGCCATCTCGGTCCCCTTGCGAATAGCATCCGGAACTTCGTTGGCCTTTCCAAATCCGTAGCCCACCAGCCCGTTCTGATTACCGACCACCACAACGGCGCTAAAACTGAACCGCCGGCCGCCCTTTACGACTTTGGCGCAGCGATTGACGAATACGACTCGTTCCTGAAATTCAGATTGTGGCGATGTTTCTTCCACGCTTACGACTCCTTCTTGACTCCAACATTGATCCCGGCCCCGGCCGCCGCGTCCACGATCGCTTTCACACGACCGTGGAACTTGAACCCGCCTCGATCTATCACCACGCTCTTGATTCCGGCCTTGAGAGCGACCTCGGCCGCACGACGGCCTAGCTCTGTCGCGGCAGCCACGTTGTTCTTGTTCTCTCCGCCCAGAGTAGAGACCGATGCCAAGGTCACACCCTTGTCATCATCCACAAACTGAACGTACGAGTGTTTGCAGGATATCATCATGGACATCCGCGGACGCTCCGCCGTTCCCATGATCTTTCTTCGCACACGCCGATGCCTGCTGGCGCGCATTTCTTTTCTGTTTTCAGGACTCATAGGATCTCATCCACGCTAGGCTACACTCTTGCCGACCTTACGTCGGACATACTCGCCCTTGTACCGCACACCCTTCCCCTTGTAGGGCTCGGCAGGATAAAAGGAACGTATACGGGCCGCCGCGTCTCCAACCTTCTGCTTATCGGGTCCACTAACAACAAGCTTCGTGCCGGCGTCCACCGCTGCATTCACTCCATCAGGCAATAGATATTCCACGGGGCTCGAAAACCCCAGCGAGAGCACCAGCTTCCGTCCTTGAATGGCCGCCTTGAAGCCCACGCCCTGGATTTCCATATCTTTCGAGAACCCTTTCGTAACTCCGTCTATCATGTTCACGATCAGAGTCCTTGTCAGGCCGTGGCATCCGCGAGTCACCCTCAAATCGTCGGCACGGGATACGTTGACCTTTCCGCTCGCCACGCTGGCCTTCACCCCTTTCGGAACCTCCATCACCAGTTCCCCTTTGGGGCCTTTCACACGTACGGTGGTCCCCTCGGCGACAACCGTGACCCCGGCAGGAATATCAACAGGTTTCTGTCCTATTCTCGACATGGCTCTTTCCTCACCACACGACGCAGAGAAGTTCCCCGCCCACGTTTCGCTTCTTGGCTTCCTTACCCGTCATAATCCCGATGGAGGTGCTCAGGATGGCAATGCCCATGCCGCCCAACACCCGCGGAATCTCCCCGCTCGCCACATAGCTGCGAAGCCCGGGCCTGCTCTTCCTTTGCATTCCACGAATCGCCGGCTCCCGTTCACCCGTGTACTTCAGGTAGATCCTGAGAAGCTTCTTGGAAACTCCGCCTTCCACTACGAAGTCGGAAACAAAGCCCTCCCTCTTCATGATCCGAATGACCTCAGCCTTGATCTTGGAGTGGGGAACTTCCGCCGTATCCAGACCCGCCATGTGCGCATTCCGAATTTGCACCAACATACCCGCAATTGGATCAGACCAACTCATATTCGCTCCCGCTACCAGCTAGCCTTGATGATGCCCGGTATCTGCCCCGTACACGCCAGCTCCCGAAAGCAGATACGGCAAAGCTGGAACTTTCTCATGAAGGCATGACGCCTTCCACAACGCTTACAGCGATTGTATCCCCGAGTTTTGAATTTCGGCTTGCGTGCCGCCTCGGCAATCTGTGATTTCCTCGCCAATCTCTATCCCTCCGCTTACTTGCCCGCAAAAGGCATTCCCAACATCTTCAGCAACTCCCGCGCCTCCCGATCGTCCTCGGTTCCGGTCACGATAGTAATATCCATTCCCTGCACAGCGGTCACATTGTTCGGATCGATCTCCGGGAAGATCGTCTGTTCCTTGATTCCCATCGTGTAGTTCCCTCGTCCGTCAAAGGAGTCGGCCGGCAACCCGCGGAAGTCGCGGATCCTGGGAAGTGCCGCGGAAATCATACGGTCCATGAATTCATACATCCGGCTGCCTCTCAGGGTCACCTTGGCTCCAATGCTCATGCCTTCGCGTAACTTGAAGTTCGATATGCTCTTTCTCGCCTTCGTAATTACTGGCTTCTGCCCGGTGATCTTCGTCAGCTCTTCAACATGGATCTTCATGGCATCTTTTTCGGCAATGCCAACGCCCATGTTGACCACGACTTTGACAAGCCGGGGTACTCTCATCGGGTTCGTAATACCCAACTCCTTCATGAGCTTGGGAACCACTTCTTTTACGTACTTCTCTTTCAGCCTCGGCACGCCCATACGTTGCACCCTCACACATCAAATGAATGTCCGCATTTCCTGCATTTTCGAACGTTCTTCCCTGCTTCTACAAGCCGGTGGATCTTCACGCCCTTCTTGCACGCCGGACAATGAAGCATCAGTTTTGAAAGCGCGATCGGCGCCTCCTTGTCAACGATCCCGCCTTGCGGGCGATCCTGAGTCTTCCGCGTATGCTTCCGAACCAGATTCAATCCCTCGACAATCGCGCGTCCGCTTGCCGGAAACACCTGCATTACTTTGCCCGTCTTGCCACGGCTTCCACCCGCAATCGCCTCAACCACGTCGTTCTTTCTTATCTTCCGAATGCTCACAGTTCCTTCTCTCTCCGCCATTCCTGGCTCTACGGAGATCCCCGCGCCGTTACAGGACCTCCGGGGCAAGCGAGATGATCTTCATAAAATTCAGATCCCGCAGTTCCCTTGCCACAGGCCCCAAAATTCGTGTTCCAATCGGGTTCTTGGTAGCATCAATCAAAACGACGGCGTTGTTGTCGAATCTCAGGTATGATCCGTCGGAGCGTCGGACCGGGTGCTTTGTCCTGACAACAAGCGCCAAGCATACCTGTCCCTTCTTCACGAGGCCGATCGGCTGCGCTTCCTTGATCGCCACACGAATGATATCCCCGACGTAGGCGTATCGTTTGTTCTGCCCCAGGATGCGAAAACACCGCGCACGCCGTGCCCCCGTGTTGTCGGCCACCACCAAGTCTGTTTGTTCTGCTATCATACTGATCCAGCCTGCTCTTTGCCTGTCCCCGCCGCCACGATCCCAATCACACGCCACCGCTTCAAACGACTTAGTGGCCGGGTTTCAACAATACGGACCTGATCCCCCACCTTCGCCGTGTTGGCTTCGTCATGCGCATGAAACTTCTTCGACTGACGGATCACCTTGTCATACTGCTCGTGGCGCTTCCGACGTTCTACTTCCACGACAACGGTCTTGTCGCCGCTCTTGCTCACCACTACGCCAGACCGTTCCTTGCGAGTGCCGCGTTCTTCGTCCTGGACCTCAGCCATGTTGTGCCTTCTCTCGTTCACGTTCCCGGATAATCGTCTTCACCCTCGCCACTTCCCGCCTGAGCGTGCGAATACGCAAGGGCTGCTCAGAACCATCGCCCACGCCCTTCTTGATCCGCAGTCCCGAGAGCTCCTTGCGCAGATCCTCGGCCATCTGGCTCAGCTCTTCAACGCCCTGCTCTCTCAGTTGTGACGCTTTCATCGTTCTCCAAATTCCTACCAGTGGCGGGTAACGAATCGCGTCCGCACGCACACCTTTGCGTCCGCCAATCGCAACGCTTCCCGCGCCATCTTCTCCGGCACTCCGCCGATTTCAAACATGATTCGGCCCGGCTTCACAACAGCGACCCAGAATTCAGGGTTACCCTTTCCTTTTCCCATCCTCACTTCAATCGGCTTCTTGGTGACCGGCTTGTCCGGGAATATCCGCACCCATAGCTTGCCCTTCCTTTT